>Ga0315282_10009372_pt1 | contig 15574 bp, 9 predicted proteins | sample YL17G07_20_MG_FD_203693 | JGI IMG/M metagenome (GOLD analysis project Ga0315282, IMG submission 203693) | Sediment microbial communities from Yellowstone Lake, YNP, Wyoming, USA - YL17G07_20 | ecosystem: Environmental > Aquatic > Freshwater > Lake > Sediment | place: USA: Wyoming | collected...
TCTGGGGAAAGGATAGGATTCGGGATTCAGGACTCATTTTCATGCTGAAGCTCAACCCTGAACAGCTCCGGGCGGTTGAACACGGCGATGGGCCGCTGCTCGTCATTGCGGGCCCGGGAAGCGGCAAGACCCGCGTCATCACCCAGCGGGTTGTCCATTTGCTCGAGCACGCCCCCGGACTCGATCCGCAAAACATTCTGGCCCTAACCTTCACGGAGAAGGCTGCCGGAGAGATGAAGTTTCGTGTCCGCCAGGCCCTGCCTGACCTCGCTACCTTCCCGCACATCTCCACTTTTCACTCGTTTGCTTACCAACTCGTTTGCAACCGAGCAACACATGTAGCGCCGGGCTTTAGCCCGACACCTGCCGCCCCTTCGCTGCGCTCAGGGCAGGCTCTTGAGGGTGGCGCTGCACCGCATGCCGGCGAGCGCATGTTGCTGGACAAAGAAGACGTGTGGGTCTTCCTCCGCCAGCGCCTCGAGCAGCTCCAGCTCGAGTTCTTCCAAAAGCTGGCTGAACCCGGGGCCTTCCTGCACGCTCTGAATGACTTCTTCTCTCGTTGTCAGGACGAGCTGATCGAGCCGGATGGCTTCGAGAAATATGCCCAGGAGGCTGAGCGGGCTTTTCTGGAGAATGCCGGTAAGCTGGATGCCGAGGAACGAGCCTTCGAAGAAGAGGAGATACAAAAGAAAAAGGAGTTGTCGCGGGTCTTCCGCAACAGCCGTCGGCTGCTCGAGCGGGCGGGTGGTTCCAGTCTTGGCAGTCTGATTCCGGAGGCGGTACGCCTATTCGACTGCGAGGCGGAAATCCGGCAGCGTTACCGCGCGCAGTTCCGCTTTGTCCTGGTCGATGAGTTTCAGGACACGAACTACGCTCAGGTGGAGCTGCTCAGGCGGCTGGTGGCCCCACCCTTCAACATAACCGCTGTCGGTGACGACGACCAGGCCATCTACCGTTTCCGGGGCGCCTCTCACGGCGCCTTCGACCTGTTTAGGCAAGTATTCCCCGGACACCAGACCATCTTTTTGAATCGCAATTACCGCTCCACGGAGCGAGTGCTGCGCGTCGCCAATGTGGTCATCAGAAAGAACGAAGACCGATATAAAGACAAGCCGGGGCTGAAGCCCGAGCGTGAAGAAGGCTGCCCGGTTTATCTGGCGGGCAGCCCGGACTATGTCAGCGAGGCGAGTTGGGTTGCCGACGAAATCCAGCGGCTCATCGCCAAGGGCGCATCCTATGGCGACATTGCCGTCCTGTACCGGGCGCATAGCTATCGAGACCGACTGGTGGAGGAATTTCAACGCCGGGGCGTGCCGTTCGCCATTCGCGGCCTTTCGGTTCTTTCCACGGTGATTATTCGAGACCTCCTCGCCTACCTTAACCTGGTCCTATCCCCCCACGACAACATCAGTCTGACCCGCGTGCTCCTGGCCCCGCGCTGGAACTTTCCGGAAGAAGTCGCCCTGGAAGTCCGACTCGAGGCGGAGAGGCGGCGCTGCTCGCTTTATGATGTCCTCACCTCTTGGGAAGAGAGTCCGGACCCCACCCGACTCCGCGCCACCAACTGGGGAGCGTTGAAGGAACTCCTCCATGACTTGCACTGGGCGGCGCAAAACGGGACGGTGACGACGCTGTTCAAGCTGCTTCTCGAGCGCCTCCAACTCCATTCCTTCCTGGACGAGCGCGATCTGCGGTACGTGAACGCTTTCGAGGAATTTCTGCGGGAATGGGAGGAGAAAATCTCGAAATTCCCCCCTCTGGCCGGGCCTGAGTGGGAGGAGGAATACGAGGGAAGGAGGCCCAGCAAGAATTTGGGAGAATTCCGTTATTATTTCCAGCATTACCTCGAGGCGGGAGGGAAGATTGAAGCGCCCCTCCCCGAGGACCGCGGGGATGCAGTCCAGATGATGACCGTTCACGCCGCCAAGGGGCTGGAGTTTCCCGTCGTCTTCATGCTCAGCGTGGCTCCACGCCGCTTTCCAGCCACGGAGCGAAAGGCCGTCATCGAGTTCCCTGACGAGCTTCGCAAAGGACCTTTGCCGCCCAAGAATATTCACAGGCAAGAGGAACGCCGGCTGTTCTTTGTGGCCCTCACACGAGCCCAGAACCGCCTTTATGTTTCCAGCGTGGCTGCGCCCGGAAAGAAGCCGTCAACGTTCATCCATGACTTGCTCGACGACCCGGTGGTAGGGGCTCGGGATATTGCGCGCCTCGAGGTGAACGAACGGCCTGTCATTCTGAGCGAAGCGAAGAATCTCCGCAGTTCGAGGGGGGCAAACGCCACGAGCGATCTCGCTCCGATTCCTTCCTCCACAAACAAGAACGGGATTCATCACGCAGTTTCCCTTAAGCCAACTGCGGAGATCCTTCGCTTCGCTCAGGATGACACCGAACGGGCTCGGAGTGGCAAGGGGGCTGCCCAGCAAGAAATGTTTGGGGAGGTGGCCTCGCCGGCCGGGGTTCATCCACCGATAGCAGAATGGGCCGGGCGCGAGCCTGAAATCAAGCCTGGGGAAAAACTGCGCCTGAGTGCTTCGTCGATTGAGGATTACGAGGACTGCCCGCTGAAGTTCAAATTTGGCCATTACCTAAGAATCCCCACAGGACCACAGGCTGCGCTCACCTTTGGAAGCATCATGCACCGTTCGGTAAGGCGCTACTTCGAGTTGCGGGCCAAGGGAGAAGCCAGTTTCGAGGCCGTAAAGAAGTTTTTCGAGTCAGCGTGGGGGAAAAGCGGGTTCGAAGACGAATATCAAGAGCAAGCCTACAAACAAGCCGGGCTGGAACAATTGCACGCTTTCGTGGCAAAGCAGGAAAGCAATGAGGTTCTGCCCCTGGGTATGGAAAGCTCCTTCTCACTGGACCTGGGCGAAGTATTGCTCGAAGGCCGCATCGACCAGATTAATCCCCTGCTTACGGGTGCGCGCGAGGACGACCGCGCCGTTGAACTGATTGACTACAAAACCGGCAAGCCCCGCTCGCAGAAGGACGCCGACCAGAGCTTGCAGCTCTCCGTTTACGCCTTGGCCGCGCAAGAAGAGATGAAGCTGAAACCGCGGCGCTTGACCTTCTATTCCCTTACAAACAACCAGCCGGTCCACACTGTCAGGACCGAACAGGAGCTGAAAGCCGTCAAGACTGAAATCCTGACGGTCGCGGAGCGGATTCGCCAGAAGCATTTCCCCGCGGCCCCCGGTTTTGTTTGTAAGTTCTGCGATTACCGGCCGATCTGCCCTGCGCACGAGGGAAACTTCTAGCTGCCCCTTCCCCTCGTTTCCGCGGAGGTATTGGAATCCTCGCCCTCTCCCAGGGGGAGAGGGTGGACCGCGATCCCGACGCACTTCATCGGGACGCGGGCCGGGTGAGGCGTCGGTGGCACGCTTGAGGGTTGACAACCAATCCTGGCGGGCGAAATTCAGGTATGATCTCCAAGAATCACTGAGGAGAACCAAATGAACGTCATCTTGCTGCTCCTGATCGGTCTAGTGTTGGGAATTGTGGTCGGCTGGCTGTGGGTGACAGCTCGCTCGAGGGCCGAACTCGCGAGAGCGCAGATCGAGGCGGAGGGCCGCATCAAAGCGGCCGAGAGCACCGTGAACGAGGTGCGGACGCAGGTCCATGCGCTCCAGAGTTCGCTCGACGCCAAAGAGAAAGAGATTTCGGGCCTCCAGCAATCGCTACGGGGAGAAAGCGAGCAAAAAGTCAAGGCCCAAACAGAACTGGAGCAGTTGCAAGGCAGGCTGGAGGACCTCGACGCCTTGCGCGAGCGGATAAAGACAGAGGGCGAGTTGCGAGTTGCCGCGGAGACCAAGCTGAGAGAAGCGCAGGCGAACTTGGAAGAGCAGAAGAGATTATTGGATGAGGCTAAGAAGAACCTGTCGGATACGTTTCAAGCACTTTCGGCGGAGGCGCTCAAGAGCAACAACCAGGCGTTTATCGCCTTGGCCAGGAGCACCTTCGAGACCATCCAGGCCCACGCGAAAGGAGACCTCGAGACCCGCCAGAAGGCCATCGACGCGCTGGTGCTTCCCTTGAAGGAATCCCTCAGCCGCTATGAGAAGCAGATCCTGGAAATGGAGAAGGCCCGTCAGAGCGCCTACGGCACGCTCGAGGAGCAACTGCGCAACCTGGCCGCCACCAACCAGCAATTGCAGGAAAAGACCTCGACGCTGGCGATTGCGTTAAAAGGTGGATCCCAGGTCCGGGGCCGCTGGGGAGAAATGACCCTGCGGAACGTGGCCGAGTTGGCGGGCATGTCGGAGCATTGCGATTTTACCGAGCAGGAAACCTTCGCGGCGGAGTCGGGCCGGCTGCGCCCCGACATGATCGTGAGATTGCCCGGCAACCGGCGCATCGCCGTGGATGCCAAGGTCCCGCTCCAGGCTTTCCTCGATGCCTCGGCCGCCTCCAGAGAGGAGGAGCGAAAAAAGGCGCTCGACAAACATGCTCAAAATGTTCGCGCCCACTTGAATCAGTTGGCGGCACGAAGTTATTGGGAGCAGTTGGAGCCCGCCCCGGAGTTTGTGGTGCTGTTTCTTCCCGGCGAATCCTTCTTCAGCGCCGCGCTCGAGCAGGACCGCACCCTGATCGAGGACGGAATGCAGAAGCGCGTGGTGTTGGCCACTCCCACGACCCTTATTGCTTTGCTTCGCGCCGTGGCATATGGGTGGAGGCAGGAGCAGATCGCGGAGAATGCTCGCCTCATCAGTGAACTGGGAAGGGAACTCTACGACCGCATTCGGCCCTTCCTGGCTCACTTCCAAGGGATTGGATCCGCTCTCGAGAAGGCCGTTGATACTTACAATAAGGCCGTCGGTTCACTGGAAGGACGAGTGCTGCCCTCCGCCAGGAAACTGAAAGAACTTGGCGCGGCCGCGGGCGATGAGCTCCCTGAGATTGAGCCGGTGGATGAGGCGCCCCGAGCGCTGACCGCCGCTGAAGGGAATCCGGGCGAGAGTAACAGTAGTTCATAGAAGGATAGTTCACAGTCAACAGTTAACAGTGGCAGTGAGCCCTCCAGCATTTCGCTAAGACAAGAAGGCCCCAAAAAAACTTCGGGGATGCATCGCTGCATCCCCGATAGTTCCTTTCGGATTTTCTGAAGAGCTTACCTCTTCTTCTTTGCTTTCTTTTTCGCTGCCATTCTATTCTCCTCCAAACTTCTGAAATTCACGCCAGCGTTGCTGGCGGAGCGCGTATTCAATCTCATGTATAGTGACACCGCATTATCTTGTCAAGAGGAAAGTGATGTTGGCGGCAAAAAAAATGCAATTACGGCGTCCGCATCCGGAAAAATACAAATCGGCGAAGACGTTTTCGAGGATCAACCTCCGAGTTCAGCTTCGCAGACCTCCGGTTTGCGCAGGCGGGTTGGGTGATCTCCAGCCTCAGTTGACCCCTGATTGGCAATAACGCGGTGCTTCGCCGCTGCATCTAAGAAGTAAGATGGCGAGAATATCGAATATTGGAGAGCGGCACCATGCCGCAAACCTCCCCCCAATTACCGGCAGAACGCACAAGCCCACGCTTCTCGGAGTAATCTTCCTGGCGTTGGCAACTCTGCCGGGTTTGGGCCAGGAGAAACAGCAGAAACCTGAGCCGGCGCCCTCAACCATCTTGAAAATATCGACGGAAGTGGTGAACGTGTACGCCGTGGTCGAGGATAAGAAGAAGCATCTGATTCCGGACTTGAAGAAAGAAGATTTCGAACTTCTGGAAGACGGGAAACCGCAGGAGATCCGCTACTTCTCGCGGGAGACGGACACTCCTCTGACCATGGGAATCCTGGTGGACACCAGCCCCAGCCAAGGAAGGGTGCTGGGAATCGAGCAGGAAGAGGCCAAGGCCTTTTTGCATCAAGTGCTGCGTCCCAAGGACCTAGTCTTTATCCTGCACTTCGACGTGGAGGTAGAACTTCTTCAGGATTTCACCGCCGATCAACGCTTGCTCGCCCACGCCATCGACGAGACCGTAATCAATGGCGGCGGTCGTGGCGTGCTGCCGTCTCCCGTGCCCACGGGTGACTCCGGCGGTGCTACCCACCTTTATGACGCTGTCTATTTAGCCTCCACCGAGCTTCTAAAGAACGAGGTGGGGCGCAAGGTACTCATCCTTTTGACGGACGGTGAAGACCAAGGGAGCAGGGTCAAGCTGGAGACCTCCCTCGAGGCCGCTCAGAAATCCGATGTGATCAACTATGCCGTCGCCATAATTGACCGCTCCTTCTACTGGGGACAGGCGATAGGCTTCGGCGGGGATTCGGTTCTTAGAAAGTTTGCCGACGACACCGGGGGACGCGTTATCGAGGTGCATCGCGCCAAGGATGCCTCGGCGGCGTTTCAGGAGATTGCCAACGAGCTGCGAACTCAATACCTGCTCGGTTATACGCCCACGAACACCAAGCACGACGGGGCTTTTCGCAGGATCCGGGTGCAAGTTCGCAACAAGGACTACAAAGTTCAGGCCCGACGGGGTTACTATGCACCCACGGAGTAGGGAACAGGGAACAGGTTACAGGGAACAGATTACAGGGAACGCGCACTCAGGGAGTAAGGACCAAGTCACACGGTAGCAGGGAATGACAGGCTGTTCCCTGTTCCCTGTTCCCTGTTCCCTGTTCCCTGTTCCCTACTGGGACAGCGCGAAATAACCGGGCTTGGCCCGCACGTGTAGGCTCTTATCCACAGGCTGGATGGTGATGTTGCGGAAGGTCCCATCGTGGGCAGGGTTCGTTGAAACGTAGGCCAAGCTATACTGGCTACGGAGCTCGCGGGCAATTTCCTGGAAATCGGAGGCCAAATCACTTGCCTCGAAGGGAAAGAAGGCATGCCCTCCGGTTACCTCCGCCAATTGGCGCAGGACTCTGTCTCCCCGTCCCTCCGAGCCGCTGCGGTTGGTGCTGATAGTGTAGGTTGTAACCTCTGCACGTTGCGCCATGGACAGCGCCTCATCCCGAGTGTGCACGCTCTGGTTATCCTGCCCGTCGCTGATTATGATCATAACCCGGCGCAGGTAAGGCTCGGGGGGAGGAAAGAAGAGCATCTTCTCCTTGCAGGAGAAAAAAATCGCGTCGTAGAGGCTGGTAACACCGCCTGCCCGCAGGCCCCGAATGCCGTCTGAGAGTTTCTCGATGTCGTCCGTGTAATCCTGGACAAGCTGCGGTTCCACGTCAAAAGCGACCACGAAGGCAAGGTCTTTGCCGAAGTGCACCGTCTCGTTCAGGAAATCGATAGCCGCTTCCTGTTCAAAGCGTAGCCGGTCACGAACACTGTTACTGGCGTCGATCAAAATCCCGATGCGTAGGGGAAGGTCGGTCTCGCGGCTGAAGAAGCGGACGTCCTGGGGCTTGCCGTCCTCGAAAATCCGGAAATCGTCTTTGGTGAGGTCGGTGACGAGCCGGTTCTTCTTGTCGGTAACAGTCGTGAGGACGTTGACCAGTTCGACGCGCACCCTGATTCGATTCTGGTCGTCTGGAGCTTGAGGATTGTTGCTGTTGGGGGCGTTGGCGGGGACTTGGGCGAGGATTTCTCCCCCCGGGACGCACAAGAGTAAAAGAAAGAAGAGCAGTTTTTTCATCGTCGAGTTCTCCACCCACCGTAATAATTATAGGAAGGCGGAACGGGCCAGTCAATTCCACGGAAAGTCAGGGTACGAGGACGTATAAGTCAGGTACCGTTCCCAGCGCACATTGCATGATCCTCCGGGCTCCCCATCTTGCATGAAAATGCGCGAAGCGCCTTGGACTGCGGCAGCGAAGCTGCTGCCCCCGATGCCAAGCGGAAAGGCGGTAGCTGTCCGTCGGCTGACGGATACCGCACTCCAAGGTGCCTTCGGCACATCCCCCGGGACTGCGAGATCGGAATGACAGCGAAGAGCAAGGGTCCAGCTATCATGAAGATTGTCTGGGGTCCGGGATTGTTTTAGGTACCGGCAGAAGCTTTTCGAAGCGCCGAGGCAGTCGCTCGTGCGCGGTCACCGACCCTTGCTCGAACTTGAAATTCTTTACGGTTGTTACCTCGAGAGCCATCCTGAGCAGTGCGGGAATGTCGATCCCCGCCTCAGCCCGGTCGAGCTGCTCGGGCTGAGCAAAGATGGCGGGGGCGCGGGGCAGGAAGCGCGGGCAGCAGTCCTCGAAGGGTTCACAGGAGATCTTGTAGGTGCCGATCTGCCGGGCCAGGCGCAATATTTCCGCCTTGTCGTCGCCCGCCAGGGGGCGATAGACGGGGAAATCAAGGCCGTGATCAAGGGCGGCCAAGTTATGCAGGGTCTGTGAGGCCACCTGCGAGACGCTGTCCCCGGTCACCAGGCCCATCGCCCGTTCAGCCCGCGCGATCTCTCGCGCGATGCGCGCCATCATGCGGCGGTAAAGCAGCACGCGAAAGCTCTCCTGCGCCACCGCCACGATTTGGCGCTGCACGGCGTCAAAGGGGACCAGGTAAAGCCGCGAGGTGAACTGGTAAGGTGTAAGCGTCCGAACGATTTCTTCCGCCACGCCCCTGGATGAATCCCGCGAGGGAGAGGGGCTTCCAAAGAAGTGCACGAAAGCCGCGTGGCAGCCGCGTCGCATCATCTTGTAGGCCGCCACCGCGGAATCAAACCCGCCGGAAAGCAACACCACGAGCCGGCCACTGGTGAGGGCAGGCAGGCCGCCGGGTCCATCTACCCGGTCCGAATAAATAAGGGCTCTCCCCGGCACCACCTCGACCCAGCAGGTCACCTCCGGGTTAGTGAGATTCACCTGGACGCTTGGGTTTCGCGCTCGCAAATGGTCCAGGATGACCCGCCCGAGTTGACGCTCCAACTCCATCGAGTTCATGCCGTATCCAGTCTCGGCGATCTTGGCGCGTACCGCGAAATTGCGCGGGTTCTTTTCCGCTACCATGGCGCAAGCCGCAGGCCCCAGGTCGGCCAGCGCACTCGGAACTTCGCGGGCCGAGGCGATGTAAGCAAGACCAAAAACCCGGCGTAAGCGCTCCAGGATAGCCGGCGCAGCGGATTCCTCCCCTGGGATTAGCAGCAGGCGCTCCGCAACGCTACTGAGCGATTGGACCGGCAAATCCGAGACGCTCTGCTTGATGGCAGAGCGTAGCCGGCTGAGGAAGTAATTCTTGTTTCCACCTTTGAGCCAGATTTCGTGGTAGTGAAGAATGAAAACTCGGTTCATGGGCTTCCGACTGCCTTCCGGGCGTTTCAATCTGCCCGCCCCGTCGCTCGTAGCGCTGACCTTTAGCAGGCTGCGGAAAAATGCCTCCAAGCTGTCATTCCGATCCGTCAGTCCGTCAGTTGACGGAAGAGGAATCTCGCTCTGAGTATTTTCAACGCAGTGCGAGATTCCTCGTCCCGATCAGATCGGGATCACATCGGGACTCCCCGGAATGACAGGCCAAATGGCCTTTTCCGCAGCCTGTTAGGTCAGCGCCATGCGCTAGCACCGTAGTGCCAACCTAAAGGTCGGCGCTACACAGCCGCGAAAGAGCGAATTAAGCTAGAATAGAGCTTAACCGAGTGAAACATGTGTAAGCAAGAGAGCCGACAAAGCTGACTGCTGATAGCTGAAAGCTGGCTGCTATATGGGTCGAGCCGCGATGCTCAAAGTCGCCATCCTCAGTGCGTGGGTCACCCTGACACCAATCATGTGGTTCGCGGCCACCAAATCCTTTGCCACGGTGGACCGAGTGCTTCGAACGGCGAACCCTCAATTCCTGGAAGCCACCAAAGGCATGTCCGAGGGGCAGACCCGCACGGTACTCCGCCACTTGGCTTCAGAAATCAACCGCGCATTTTTCTGGGGCTACGGTATGGCTCAGATCGTTCTCGGCGGGATTTTGCTCCTGCTTCTTTGGCGCGATCGGGCGCGAGATTCGCTTGGCCTCGGAGTGGTCTGCGCAATGTTGGGGCTGGTCCTGATCCTCACGCTCGTGCTCACACCGATGATTGTCTCCCTGGGGCGAAGCATTGATTTTGTTCCCCGCCACCCACCCCCACCCGTCATGCCTCGCTTCTGGGCGCTGCACGGAGCTTTTACGGGATTGGATGGAGTGAAGTTCCTTGCGGGCCTGGGTCTGCTGATCCGCTGGATACTGCGAGGGTAATCCACAGCGACGGAACGGCTTGGCTATGGATTGGATGGCACAAAGGGCGCCTCGAGCTGCCAGTAAAGAAATCCGAGAGAATCGGTTGCTTCTTCGATGGCTTTAGATACGGATACCCCGCGCGAATGACCTGCTTCTGTATCGTAGCGAAGCAAGATGGGCCGGTCTGATCCGGTGGCCGCTTGAAGCCGCGCCGTCATCTTGCGTGCGTGGAGGGGCGCGACCCGGGTATCACCATCCCCGGTCAAGAAAAGCACGGTGGGGTATTTCGTCCCTGGCTTAACGTGGTGGTAAGGCGAGTACGCGTAAAGGTATTTGAATTGGCCGGGATCATCGGCCGAGCCGTACTCGGAAACCCAGTATTTGGCGATGAAAAACTTTTGATAACGCAGCATATCAAGAAGGGGGTAAGCGCACACCACTGCCCGGAGCAGGTCGGGGCGCTGGGTGAGGGCCGCGCCCACCAGCAGACCACCGTTACTACCCCCCTGGATCGCCAGCCTCGTGGGTCCAGTGTAGTGCTGGTTGATCAACCACTCCGCTGCGGCGATGAAGTCCTCGAACACGTTCTGCTTTTTGTCGAGCATTCCGGCGCGATGCCACGCCTCGCCAAATTCGCCTCCACCCCGGAGGCTAGGGAGCGCGAAGACCCCACCTTGCTCGGCCCAGAGCGCAAAGATGGCGGAGAAAAGCGGAGTGCGATTCAGGTTGAAGCCGCCGTAGCCGGTAAGCAACGTCGGGTTGTTGCCGTCCAGTTTTGTCCCCTTGCGGTACATGAGGAACATCGGAAGGCGCGTCTGGTCCTTGGACTTGTACCACACTTGCTTGACTTCCAGACTTTCCTCATGAATCGGCACGTGAGTTTCCGCCCACACGCTCTGATTGCCAGTTTCCGTGTCGTAGCGGTAAATCCTCCGTGGAATCGGAAACGACGTGAACCCGTAGAACGCTTCCTTACTTGCCCAGCGCCCGCTGAATTCTACTATTGAGCCGATTGTTGGAAGCTCTACGTCACGCACCTGCTTGCCGCCGGCATCGAACACTTTTACCTGTGAACTGGCATTCCGGGCGTACTGCACGACGAGCCTTCCGCCTGCAACATAGGTGGACTCGATGGCAACGTTACTTTCAGGCACGATCTCGCGCCAGTTCTCTCTGGCCGGATTCCCGAGGTCGGCCTTGAGCACGCGTCCGTTGGGGGCTTTCCAATTGGTTTGCAGAAAGACGTGGGTGCCAGCGACCTTTCCTGTGAACCTGGCAGGCATGTCGGTAACGAGCGGGCGAACGGGAGTCTGCTTTTCGAGGTCTTGATAGTAAATCTCCGTCCGGTCGCCCGCTGCACCGTAGAGTACGTGGATGGTGAGGTAGCGGCCCTCCTCCGACAAATCACATCGGATTATCTTGTCAGCTCCGTAGCCCTTGCCGAAGACTTCGCGGTCGTTGGCGGGGTCGCTACCCGTCGCGTGGTAGCCGAGGTGCGGGCCATTCGGTCCTACCCACGCGTAGTAAAGGCCGCTTTTGTCGGGTTTAATTGAGATCGTGGGATAGCGACGCTTCGGTAACCGGTCCGGCAACTCAGCTCGGGTGCTAACGTCTAAAAGATGAACCGAAGTCTCGTCCTCGCCGCCGTGCCGGAGGCTATAGGCCACAAGCATCCCATCGTTGGAGACCGCTTCGAGGTTAACGGAAATGTTTCTCTCTGGACTGAGCGGATTAGGATCTACGAGGAGTTCGTCCTTCCCTTCCGGGCCCACGCGCATGTACAACGCACCTTGCTCCTGGTCTGCTGCTCTGCGTTTGAAGAAGTACCTGCCGATCCGCTCCAGGGGTGCATTGATGTCCTCTACCTTCATAAGTTCCGTGAGCCGCTGCTCCAGCGCCCTCCGGCCCGGCCACGAGTCGAGAAGCATCCGCGTGTATTTGTTCTGCGCATCGATCCAAGCCCGCGTTTCAGGACTTTGCTGGTCTTCGAGCCAGCGGTAAGGATGAGCGATTTCGATGCCCTGGATCAGTTCTTTGACGTCGTCCGTCCTTGTTTTGGGAGGTTGGAGGTGCTTCGTCTCCTGTGTTCTCATGACGGCGGGTGTCACAAGGGTAGCCAAGAGGAGTGCAAGCAGCCAGAGCCAAGAAGCAGAGCGAGGCGTATCATTGCGGGTTTGTTGATGAAGCATAGTCCTAGCCCATCCTTTCCGCTGCAATGTAGCGGCGATTCTACATCGCCATTAGCCTTTTTGGAACCGATTCGTGTCGCCATCCAACTCTGGCGCAGCGGATGGCTACGTGACGAAGTAAAATCGCCGCTACATTTGCTGAATGCTCGCGACGAAGCGTGTAAGCGCCGCGTTGACTTGGTCAGGCTTCTCAAGCATCGGGTAGTGGCCGACCCCAGTCAGGACCTCGTACTGGAGTCGCGGGAGGGTCTTCTTGAAGATATCGATGTAGCGTTCGGGATTCCAGAACGAGCTGAAGATTGCGAAGGTGGGAATGTCAAGGATGTCGTGCTGGAAGAGACGGGGATCAGCAAGGCCTTCCAGGCAGCCTGCAAGCACGTGTTGGGGAGTCGAGAGGATGGATCGCGCGACCTGGCCGCGGATGGGCGTGGGCGTCTCCGGGACGTAGAGTTGGTCAATAAACTGTCGAACCTTCTCCTGATAATTCGGCGAACGGTACTCCTTAGCGCGCCGGCGGAAACCGGCGATCTGTTGCTCGATCTCAACGGGAATGCTGAATGTGCCATCAACTCAGATCAGGGCGATGGTCCTCTCCGGCCAACGGCGGGCGAACTCGTACGCCACCATCCCGCCCATACTGTGACCCACAACCGCGGCCTTCTGCGCGCCCGCATGTTCGATCACGGCATTAACCGCGCGCACGAACAGGTCGGATGTGTAAGGGATGTCCGGCTTGTCGCTGCGGCCGTGGCCTGGGAGGTCGACGAGCAGCACACGACTATAAAGAAGTAGCGCCGGCACCTGATTCCGCCACAGCGACGTGTCGCAGCCCCAGCCGGAAAGGAAGACCATGGCTGTTTCGCCGGAGCCAAAGCTGCGGTAATAAATGCGATGGCCATCCAGTTTCGCGAATTCTTCTTCTGCCCGCGGTGTGCCGCTCATCAGACTTAAGAGTAGAACCTGCATGAGCCCCCACGCAAGTCCGATGGAACAAATGCCCGGCCAAAGTTGAAAACTGGTATAAGGCGGGGCAGAGAGAGAAGGCGGAAACGGGCCCTACGGGTCCAAAGAACCTCGTGGCTTCCAGTCCTCCGGCAATACTTCATGTGTCCATGCTAGATCCTCAGTAATGACATGACCCGAGGGTTTTTCGGCAACCTGTTAAGAAATATCTCTCCAGCGGTCGTGGAAGGACTTTTGCGCCAGGGCCGGGACGTCTCGCGCATCGGTCCAGCGGGACGCCGGGTAGAGCGGAATTTTCCGAATCCAGCCGGAGCGAGCGAGCAGGAACTGGCCCCAGCGCGCCAAGCGTCCGCCCAGCGCATAAGCCCAGGGACGGGAGAAGGCCCAGGCCCACAAGCGCATCATGGTCTTCTCACGCAAGAGGGCGCCTTTCGCCCTGGGTGCGGGGACCGTTTCCTGCGCCTTACTCCGCAAATGCAGGAGGAGATCGGGGATATTGATCTTTACGGGACAAACTTCGCGGCAGGCTCCGCAAAGGGAAGAAGCAAACGGCAACTCCCGCGCCTGTTCGAGGCTGGTAAATTGAGGCGTTACTAGCGCCCCGATGGGGCCGCTGTAAACCCAGCCGTAGGCGTGCCCTCCAATCTTGCGATAAACCGGGCAAGTGTTCAGGCAAGCGCCACAACGGATGCAGAAAAGCGCTTCCCGCATCTTGGGGTCCGCCAAGGTGTCCACGCGCCCGTTGTCGACCAGCACCACGTGCATCTCGTCCGGACCGTCTTCACCGGGGCGCCGCGGGCCGGTGAGAAAAGAGGTGTATGTCGTTAGCTTCTGTCCGGTGGCCGAACGCCCGAGCAGCCGCAGGAAAACGCCGAGGTCCGCAAAACGCGGGATCAGTTTTTCGATTCCCACCAGCGCCACATGCACGCGCGGAGCAGTGGTGCAAAAGCGGATATTCCCCTCATTTTCCACCAAAACCACCGTGCCGGTTTCCGCCACCAGGAAATTGCCGCCGCTCAGCCCCATTTCCGCCCTGGCAAACCTCTCTCGAAGGGCTTGGCGCGCAATCGCCGTCAGGCGTTCCGGGACGTCGGTGCGCTCGGACTGAAGGTGAGTGGTGAAGAGGTTTGACACATCATGCCTGGTCAGGTGGATGGCTGGGGCCACGATGTGCGCGGGCCGGTTGCCCTCGAGTTGGATGATGAACTCGCCCAGGTCGGTCTCGACAGGGCGAATCCCCTGCGCCTCGAGGGCATGGTTCAGTTCCACTTCCTCACCGACCATGGATTTCGCCTTCACGATTTCCCGGGCCCCGCATTGCTGCGCGATCTCCAGAACAATGCGGCAGGCCTCCTCGGCAGTCGCGGCCCAGTGCACCTTGCCGCCGCGCCGCTCGAGGTTGTCGGCAAATTGTTCGAGGTAATAGTCCAGGTGCTCCATTACTTGGCGCTTGAGCTCCTGGGCGCGGTCGCGCAGCCGTTGCCAGCCAGGCACCTCGTCAATCGCTGCCAGGCGGTGGGTGTAAAGACGGAGGGTGGAGGAGCGATAAGCTTCCTGAAGATGCGCGTCGGCAAGTGTCTTGTTGCCGAGTTCGTGAACTTCGTTACTGTGCACTCCAGTGTCAGCCATTGCAAGTCGAGAAGTCGAGAGTCAAGAGTCGAGAGTCAAAAATCAAAAGGTCGCCAGTTCTCGCCCTCTCCCTCAGGGTCAGAGGGTCGGGAGTTTCGACATTTGTGCCGCGAACCCTCGTGCTCGTCCAGATTCCAGCCCTCTCCCCCTTGGGGGCGAGGGTGGCCCGCCGTCCCGATGCACTTCATCGGGAGGCAGGCCGGGTGAGGGGTCGCCAGCGGGCCTCGGTCCGCAGATCACTGGTCGCCCCACGCTGAGGGATTACGCCGTCGCTACTTCTGCGCCAAGACTTCTGCCAAGTGCATAGTCTTAAGTGGCAAGGCTTGGCGATGAATCATCCCCCCCAGGTGCATCAGGCATCCCGAGTCATTGGCGACAAGGTATTCGGCGTTTGTTTGAGTGGCAAATCCCAGTTTGTCCTGACCCATGGCGGCGGAAACTTCGGGAAACTTGACCGCGAAGGTCCCCCCGAAACCGCAACACACCTTGTACCCTTCCATCTCCACGAATTCGATGCCGCGCACCTTGCGTAGCAGCTTGCGCGGCTGTTCTTCGACGCCTAACTCGCGCAGAAGATGACAGGAATCCTGGTACGTCACGCGGTGGGGGAAGCTAGCCCCAACATCCTCGACCTTCAAAACGTTCACCAGGAATTCCGAGAATTCGAAGAACTTGTCGCGCAGTTGCTGGCATTTTCGCAACCGGTCGGGGTCGGTCGCG
>Ga0315282_10009373_pt1 | contig 15573 bp, 16 predicted proteins | sample YL17G07_20_MG_FD_203693 | JGI IMG/M metagenome (GOLD analysis project Ga0315282, IMG submission 203693) | Sediment microbial communities from Yellowstone Lake, YNP, Wyoming, USA - YL17G07_20 | ecosystem: Environmental > Aquatic > Freshwater > Lake > Sediment | place: USA: Wyoming | collected...
CCATTGCCTCGGTAGGTTATGTTTGTCACGTCGATGGTGATTCGGTTCAGGAGACGCTGTCGCAGATCTTGACTTCCTTCGACGAATCACAGATAGGGGATCTAAAGAAGAAACTCGTTGGTCAATACGTTCTACTGATTAAAAAAGGCCATAACATATATCTTTTTTCGGACTTCATGGGGGCTCGAAACATTTTCTATTCGGATGATGGGAGAGTCATTTCGTCCTCATTCTCGCAGGTTGAGGATTTGGTTCAAACAAGCCCAGGTGATCTTGATATGTATAAGGTTCTTGAGTTTCTTGCTGTTAAGCACGTACTCTATCCTGCCTGGCTTGGGCGTTCGACAAAGCACAAACGTGTAAAATGGTTGCTACCGTATGAATATCTCGCGATCGATGTGGCAAATTCGAGCCTCCGGCTTGGTTCGGTTGTCTATTCAATCGACAACAAGAAACAATCTGACCGTTCCCTATTGTCCGAGGGACTCTTGTCTACTCTGAGAGCAATTGTTGGTCGTAAAGAATTTAAGGATTCTCCAGTGGCAGCGTCGCTGTCGGGAGGCCGTGATAGCAGGCTGGTTGCTGCTATTGCTACTGAGTACTATCGCAAGATCCGTTACCGAATAGCAGTTGCGCCGGGCCATTTCGATTCATTGAAGGATATGGAGGTGGCAAGGAAACTGGCGCGGGTTAGAGGGGTTCCATTGGATGTTTACCAGTTCCAACCTGGTCGAGATGAAGAAAGGTTCCGCGAACAAACCGAGGGATTTTCTCCTTCCTTCAACAATAAACTCGCACCGCTGCTAGACGGGGTTGGGTCATATTCGCTGGGTTTTGGCGGTGTTTTTGGGACCGAACTCTTCATGCCGATACCATGGAACTCGATTGACGAGTTCGTTCAGGAAAGAGTTGAGCGGGCCAAGGAGGCTCTGAAGGTAGAGGAGGGTTTTTGGAAGTCTTTCCGAGAATCGCTCTATGAGGAATTCAAAAGAACAAAGGAGCACTTCCAATTAAGTAATAGCGATGATCATGATTATATTCGTCTGTTCATCCTTCTTGACACCGCTCGCTACGGTTCATTCATTCTTTCCGCCTTCAATCGCTCAGGGTATCAGCTTGAGCCTTACGGCAGTTACGCCGTTTTGGATTTGGCGCTCCGAGTGGCACCCGCACTATGGGGAAATCATAGACGATTCGGGGGAGACGCTCGGGTTCAACAGGCCGCCATGGCCAAGTTGCACCCACGTATGGGGAGGGTACTGACCTACAAGAACTATCGGCCCATGCTGCCTCTCTCAGGCGCCGCGTTTCCATTGTATCTGATGGGATTCACACTTCAAGCGGGCGATTGGCTGAGAAGGAAGTTCGACAAAAGCTTGAAGGAGGCAACAAGGACGGATTTGCCCGAGGGGTATTATCTTTCGGATGGCTGGGCGAAGCAGTTCCTCGATCGCACGGTGGAGAAGTATGGATTGCCCGTGAAGTTTACGGTGAATTTTACAGCATCCAGCAAATCTTGAGCATCCTTGGTGCGGGGTTTCGCCTATCTCGATACTTGTTCTTCCAGTATTGCAGCCCAAACGTGTAATTCGTAGGTCATAGTGATTTCTCAGAAACTGGTAACGACCCAAGCAAATACTATTTTTTGCTTCTGATAATATGCCACCGCTAGTCGCTCTTGCGCTTTGTATCATTTTCGTCATATTCCTTCTGAGACTCACAGTGAGAAGGGCGGAGGGGCTTTCTTCTGGTCTCTGGATTCCCACTCTGTGGATGCTCTACTCCGGGTCAAGGCCGGTAGCGCTATGGTTTCCTGCCGCCATGCCGGGAGGAGGTGACATAACCGCTGGCAGCCCTCTTGATCAATGCGTGCTAGGCATGCTTATTCTACTGCCGCTCATTATTCTCGTCAAACGACAGATCTCGTGGTCTAATGTTCTAAAAGGAAACACTTGGCTGTTTGTATTGTTCTTGTACATGGGAATAAGCGCTCTTTGGTCGGATTATACCATGGTATCTTTTAAGAGATGGGTGAGAGTAGTAGGCGCAGTTTTCCCTGCTGTGCTTGTTATGAGTGAAATCGAGCCATGGAGATCCTTAGAGACAATAATCCGCAGGACCGCGTACGTGCTTATCCCTTTTTCCATCGTCCTTATTAAGTATTTCCCTGCATTGGGAATTGAGTATGGTCGTTGGAGCGGATCCAGGCAGCCTCTTGGCGTATGCATGCAGAAGAATGGACTGGGCCTGCTTTGCACGGTGGTTGCGTTCTTTCTTATTTGGGATCTCTTGAGGAAAAGACGATCCAAACCCCTCACATACAACAAGAGCCAGACGAGAGCCGACATCCTCATCCTGATGATGACGTTTTACTTGCTAATTGGCGCTGATACAGACGTTTATAGCGCAACGGCTATCGGTGTTCTTGTCATCGGGATATGCGCAATGTTCGCCCTTTCAAAGCTGAGGGCGAGCCCTGAATACATCACTCCCTTTGTCGTGGTCGTGGCGATCGTGGGAGTGATAGCGCTTATCAGCGCCGAAACCATATTAGGCGAGTCACTGATGGGATCGTGGGCCAATTTTCTTGGGCGGGAAGAGACTCTCACGGGAAGAGTGGATATTTGGGCCGAGGCCTTCAAGATTGCTCCGCGCTGGTCTGTCCTTGGAACGGGCTTCGGGGCATTTTGGGGACTACCCTATACAATTAGCGCCATCGGACAGACCACGGGTCATAACGGCTATCTCGAGGTTTACATCGAATTGGGCTTTGTTGGCATGTTTCTTATCTCAGTGTTTCTTCTGAAGCTTTGGGGCAGCCTGAGCATTGAGGTGAAACACAATTTCGACTGGGGGCTTCTGGGGATTTGTCTTTTGCTGATGTCAATAGCATACAACTACGCTGAGAGTAATTTTTTGAATGTAAATAGTCTGCTATGGATAGTTCTTCTATATATGACATTCGTCTTGTCGAGAGCGGCAAAGGCGAAGCCGACAATTCGAGCCGATTCGTTGCGTTGCGGCGAGGAATGCGGCGGCGACAAAAAAGGTTGGAAGAGATAGTTATACCGTGAAAGACCATATTTCAGTCTGCGTTTGTACCTACCACCGGAATGCAATGCTAAAAAGACTACTGGGAAAGCTAGCGTTGCAGGAGACCGGCGGGTTATTTGGTTTTTCGGTAGTTGTGGTGGACAATGATGCCGCAGGCCCAGCTAGAGAAACTGTGATGAGGTTGAAAGAAGAGCTTGGCCTGGAGATCACTTACGGCATCGAGCCGGAAAATACGATTCCTGCCGCAAGAAACCATGCCCTTCGGCTCGCTCGTGGCAATTATATTGGAATCATTGATGATGATGAATTCCCTCCGCAGCACTGGTTGCTCACAATGTATCGTGCCATGCATACGTTTGACACAGATGGGGCACTGGGTCCCGTCCATCCATTTTTCGAGATGCAGCCTCCTGCCTGGTTGGTTAAGAGTCGGTTCTGCGAGCGACCGGTACACCGTACAGGTACCCTGTTGCACTGGGACCAGACTCGTACGGGAAACGTCCTCCTGAAAAAGGAGGTTTTTGATGAGCATCAACTTTGTTTTGATTTAAACTGTAAAACCAGCGGTTCAGATAAAGAGTTCTTTAGAGAAGCAATGCAAGTAGGTTACCGCTTTATTGCTGTTGAAGAGGCACCGGTTTACGAGATTGTGCCGCCTGAGCGGCAGACAAAAAGCTACTACCTGAAGCGCGCTTTGCTTCATGCCTCAAACGAACGAAGATACAGGGCGCCCCTGCTGCGCGGATTATCGAGGGTATTAGCTCCTATGAAATCTATCACCGCACTGTTGGTTTACACACTAATATTGCCATTTTGTGTCTTTGTCGGAAGCCATGCGATCATTAAGTATGCGGAAAAGGTTGCATACCATCTGAGCTGGCTGTTAGCCATGCTGGGGGTTGATTTGGCCAAGAAGCGGAGCGTTTAGGTGGAAAATAATATTTACACCGTAAAATCAATGAGAATTATGGGGGCTTTGAACCTTCAATTAAAGAATATCCTTGCCGGGCTGAGAAAATCTTCCTTCGTTAAGAATGTTGTTATTGTAATGTCAGGCACAGCTGCGGCCCAGGTCATTGGCTTTTCACTTACTCCTATTATCAGCCGCCTTTTTTCTCCATCCGACTTTGGAGTTTTTGGTTCATTCAATTCAGTTGTCACCATTATTGCCGCAGGGGTAACCTTGCAATATACCCAGGCTATCATGCTGCCCAAAGAAAAAGATGACGCCATTAATCTTTTTGTTGTTTCTTGTCTTTGCACGTCCATTGTTGCTATCCTGTGTTTGATATGCTGTATAGTTGTCCCCACAGCCCTAAACGGCCTAATGAAAACGAATGGTATATGGGCCCTGGCATTGTTGGTTGTAGCCACTGCTGTATCCGGCCTTAATGAGTCTTGCCAGGCCTGGTGCGTGCGGGTCAAAGCCTTCAAACATACCTCGGCGTCGCAAGTTATCCGCGGCATTTCGTCAAATGGAGCGAAGATTGGCTTGGGCTATCTCAAAGGAGGGGCTGGAGGGCTTATTGTCAGCAGCGTTCTTGCTGACATAGTGGCAAGCCTGAACTTGGTTCGGGTGCTTCTTTCTGACCTTTTGGACCTGCGGCACTCCATTAGGTGGAGCCGGATGAAGCAATTAGCTAAGGACTACAGCGATTTCCCCATGTATTCGGCCTCTCAGAATGTCATCAATGCTTTGTCTAATGGTCTGCCTGTATTGCTTTTGACTCATTTCTACGGAATTGTAATTGCCGGGGCATATGCATTCGGGGTAACTGTCATCCAAGTGCCGATGAGTTTTGTTACGGGGGCACTTAGACAAGTGCTCTTTCAGAAGGCAGGCGAAACCCAGAACTTGGGCGGCAGCCTTGCCCCCCTTTATGTCAAGACTACTTCAGGGCTGTTTGCTATAGCACTATTCCCCTCATTGGTCTTGTTCGTGTGGGCTCCGCAACTCTTTACCTGGATATTTGGCTCTCAGTGGCACATGGCAGGTGAATTAGCTCGAAGCCTGGTGATCTGGATGGCTGTCGCCTTTTGCAACGTGCCAGCCGTCCTGTTCGCAAGGATCATCAGGATACAACGCTTTGTTTTCTTCTATGACTTAGCTTTGTTGGCTTCGAGAGTGTTCGCGTTGGTACTTGGTGGGTTGTATCTAAGTGCATTACAGGTCGTCATGGTATTTGCTCTGTTGGGTGCAGTTATGAACGCAATTTTGATCTTCTGGGTCGGCCGGGCTGTGATAAAGAGAGAGGCGTTAACGAATTGGGGAATCGTCGAGATAAAATCGTAGAAAAATAGTCTTGGGTTTAGATGACTCAAAGACTATGGACAACGCCAGATGTGCAAAAGTTAACTTTGAAGGACTTATTCAAACAGAGGATATATGAACCGAAGACCGCTGTACAGAGTGCTTTATGAGCGAGCTTGCCGGAGGTATGCACGGTATTTGGGAGATAAGCCTGCCGATGCGATATATAGATTCATGTGCAGCCCAAAGTTCTGGAAGGAGCATCGCTATTGGCCACACTTCAAGAATCCACGTAGTTTTTCCGAGAAAGTATTTAATCGCATGCTTTTCGATAGGGACCCACAATGGACAACCCTTTCGGATAAGTTGCGTGTGCGCGATTTTGTGGCCGGCAAAGTGGGGAGCGAGTATTTGATCCCAATGCTTTGGACCGGAGACAGTCCGGAAGAAATCCCCTTCAATGAATTGCCCTTGAAGTTTGTGATAAAGACTAACCATGGATGTGGTTATAACATCATTGTCATGGATAAGACGCAACTGGACCAGACGCAAGCAAGTCGGCAGTTGAAGAAATGGCTCGGCGAGAACTTCTGCTATGCGACATTCGTTGGGATGGCATGGGCCTACAAGAACGTTAGGCCAAGCATTATCATCGAATCATTCCTCGAAGACAGTGGAAGCGTACCCCGGGATTACAAATTTTTTTGTTTCTCGGGTCGAGCGGAGTTTTTTAAGATAGACTTTGCTCGATTTGAGGATCACTCGGAAATATTTTTTGATATTGACTTGACCCCGCTGGATGTTCTGGAGGAAGGACTAAACCGATATCAGGGGAAATTAGCGGTTCCAGATAATTATAAAGACATGGTTCGACTGGCTGAATCCCTCGCACAGGGTTTTGATTTTATAAGAGTGGATCTATACAATGTTGACAGCCGAATATACGTCGGTGAGTTAACCTGCTACCCTGGGGCAGGACTTATTAGACTTATTCCCAGAAAGTATGATTTTATTTTGGGCGAGAAATGGAAAATGAAATAGAAGGCGACAGTGTTTGGCCAACGGTCTCGCAGGCTTTCCCCAGGGACGTATTCATACTCAACCCCACGGGCCTATTTCATAAAACTATGTCCTCGCGTGAACTTATGTGGATCAATAATTCACTCAAAAAGTGTAAGATAGTGTTATACAAAATTCTAGGGGAAATAATATCCTTTCGATCACAGGATTCCGACTGAATGATGGTTTTTTTTGTAGGGAGACTTGACCTCTCGGCGAGGACTCAGAGATCGGAGAGAAATTTTTTTAATTAATCGAAAGAAGTCGACTGAATAAAAGGAGGGCCTATAAAAGCATAAGCAATGTACAATAATGTACAATGTGAGTTAAATAATTAGATCAAACTTAATCTTACCTATTAAATTTATATAAAAAGTGATTATTCCAAAATTTCCCTTATCTTGGTGTTTAAAGGGGTCTTGACAAATTGATTCAAGATGGGGTAAATGACAGACGAGTATTAATTTCGGTAAAGGATTCATGTGGTCAGATCCTGTTCAAGGGAGGATGAAAAACTGATTTAATTTACTTGTTGTATTAAAAAGGTTTTTGAGCGGCATTAAACTTGCAGATGTAAAGCAAAAAATCCAAAACACAAGAGGGATATGGCGGCAATGAGGAATTTATTTGTCATATTTACGCTTTTTTCGCTTGGTTTCTGCGTGTCTATAACAGAGTCCTACGCTGATACCCACACAGCAGCGAGTCCATCTTATGCTGACGTGAGTGCCGCAATTGCTGCGGCTGATGCCGGAGACACGGTTAACGTCCCAGCAGGAGGTGGTTCAGCAACGTGGACTAATACGCTCTACATCTATAAAGCCATCAGACTGATGGGGCCAGGGAAAGACGACCTGACCATAACCAAATCTGGAGTCGCAATTTATTATAATCCCGTCTCCTCCAGTACAGCTCTTAGATTTGAGATAGATGGATTCACCTTCACAGGTGGAATACGTTTATGTGATCGCAATTATGACGGTTCTTATTCCGCCAAAAACCAAACAGCAGGGACAGCCAAAAACAGCATTGTCATTGGGAATAGCGTTATTGGTGGTCAGATTTACAGCATGGGTGATTTTAGGGGAGTTGTCTACAATGTCAATTTTACGGGTAGTGGTGTCCAATTTTCCATCATGGGTAGTAATGCAACAACTTATAATAATTTCGGTGGTGATGTAAGTTATGGCACAGCGGGGATGCTGTACTTTGAGGATTGCACATGGTCAGGGGGAGCTTCACAGGCGATTGGAACAAATAACGGCAGTGGGGCGAGATGGGCGGTCAGGTATTGTACCGCCACAGGGAACCCAGATGGCGGACTACCCATTTTTGATACTCATGGTTGTCAGGCAGACGGGAATCCTGGTGGTATGCTACATGCCATCTACGGGAATATATTCCCTTTGGGAGCCAAGGTTACCAGAATAGGACTAAACCAACGTGGTGGAAAGACAGTAATGTTCAATAACAGATTCACCCAACCCTCTGGTGGAGAAGAAATATATCAACAGCAAAATGCGGATGGAGATGCGGATAAATATTGTGCTGGGGCTGGTGGTCAGGCAGTTGTAGGGCCGAATAGCAGTTACTTCTTCAATAATTGGATGAATGGTTCAATCGATAACTGCTATATCAGTAACAACGTCTATGGAGATTTGGCAGAAAATGTCACTTTCTGGAATTACAACGCTTCTTGCACGTCATCATCTTGCTCGGCTGGAATAGGATGTGGTTCGACGGCTCCAACCGGAACTTGCACGACTGGGGTAGGGTATTGGGTGACGAGTTATTCCCCTTGTTCAACCCCTCCCGCAACGATGGCAGATATGAAGACTTATACTCAGTCAGGGAGGTTTTATAAATGTACCGCTACAAATACTTGGACTTCTTATTTTACTCCTTACACCTATCCTCATCCATTGAGAGGAGGAGGACCCTCTGCTCCAAAGAGTTTGAGTGTAGGTCCTTCAAATTGAAAACCTGTAGGGTTCGGCACAGTGGTTACGGGGTGTCATGAATTGATGCACAAGGGGTCACTGGATGAAGAACAAAATTAATATGCTAAACTTAGTTTTGTTAATCTTGATATTCGCATTTGCGATTACCACCCCGTTGGAGGCAATGGAATATTATGTGGATCAAAGCCATCCAAGTGCCAATGATCAAAATCCAGGGACAGTAGCGCAACCTTGGAAAACTATCACTAAAGCAAATACAAGTCTTATTGCTGGTGATACTGTGTTTATCAAGAGTGGCACCTACACTTCTTACATTGCCCCTAACAATTCAGGCACGTCTTCTAAAAGGATCACTTACACGAATTACGGGACGGATACAGTTACGGTCCAAAATGCTTCCTACGGAATCCTACTTGACGGGAAATCATACATCACGGTGAAGGGGATTAACTTTTACAACCTTGATGCTTTCATGTATCTTCAAAACGGTGCGAACTATAACATCATAGCTTACTGCAATTTCGACCAGATGAGGACTTATAACTGGGGAGGGGCTAAGATTTATTTTAGCTCCTCGTATAACTGGATCCACCACTGCTCATTCTCAAGATGGGGAAGATGCAATGGTACGAGCACTCAGGGCGCTACACTTGATATTGGAAATGAAGAATCGCAGACCGACTTCTCCGAATACAATCTTCTTGAGGATAATACGCTATACAGAGGGGGGCATCATATACTTGGCGTTTGGGGGAGATTCAATACCATCCGCAACAATTATTTCTACAGTGATGGTTGGATGAGCGGTAATAGGGGAGGAAGGAATCTCTTTCTGAATGGCTATTCGGCAAACTCTGGGAGAAATCTCATTGAAGGTAATAGACTTGGATATGCCGAACAGGATTGCGGGGCTCCGGGCGCCACAGAGGCAGCACAAATCAGTAACAGTTACAATATATTACGGTACAATGCGTTTTATTACAATGATATTGCGGGCCTCCATTTCTCGGAAACTTCCAGCTATATAAACAATGCAAATTATAATCAAGTGTACAATAATACCTTCTTTGCTAACAATCAAAACACAGATCCGTATTGGAACCCTGATGCAGCTAATACGGCCATCTCTTTTACGATTTACAGCGGAAGCTGGGTTATTCGGTACAATAACATTAAGAATAATCTTCTCTATCGACATGACCAATATAATGGCAAGATCTACGGCTTCATGCCATCCAATCTTGAGACTTACCAGACATTTTCCAATAATTACAATGGCGACGCCTTGGGTGATCCCAAGTTTATAGATGCATCCCCCGCTCCCGGAGATCCAACAAATAGGAGTTATCCTAACCTTAACTTGCAGTCTTCTAGTTTAGCGATAAATTATGGGACATATTTGACACAGACAAAGGGGGGTGGTAGTAATTCGACCACGTTAGTTGTTGACGATGCAGGTTACTTCCAAAATGGAACATGGGCTCCCCCTGGAGCTACACAGGCAGATTGGATAGTCATAGGGGATGTTAGTAATGTCGTTCAAATCTCTTCCATTAATTACTCAAACAACACTATAACACTATCTTCTCCCGCGACATGGACTGATAATGCAAATATTTGGTTATACAAGAAGTCAGATGGTATGCAGGTGCTTTTTGGATCTGCTCCAGATGCTGGTGCCTATGAATTCTCTCAGGGGGAGGCACCGTCGCCACCAACAAACCTGAGGATCATATCTCCTTAAATGAGTCAGTTAAGTAAAACAATGTTACTTCATACCTAGGTTGAAGCTCGATCGATCCGCAAATCTCAAACCCACTGAAAAGCTCTGCAAACTAATACCTTTCGTTTGGCAGCAATAGACATAAATGTGCCGAATGAAAAGTCATGATTAAAAAAAGAAATGGGGGGGATTTATCTCAGATTGCTGAACTGGAAGTTTCATAATTGAATTTGTGGGGCTGTGGTGTAATTGGGAGCACGGTCGTAAGACAGGTAGAGGTCCGATCCCTCTCAGCTCCACCATTTCCTTAGAGGATGGCATAGCGCATTCCTTTTATCGCAAAACGTAAGTCGTGGGGCGTAAGCGGAAAGAGTAAGAGGGTCAATGAGATAAAGGGTAAGGGATAAAGGTAAAGGCAAAAGGTTAAAGGAGAAAGGAGAAAGGAGAAAGGAAAAAGGTTGGAGGTTGGAGGTTTGATCCAAGACAATGATTTGAAAAATAAGGATATTTTTGCTAATATAACTTTAGGTAACAATTCTATTCATTTAAGCCTAATAATGATAGCGAGATAGGAGAAAATCATGATCGGAACTGTGAAGATTCAGGTCAAGCCTGAGGAGATTATTGAAGCCGTAAAGGGGATGGAGAAAAGAAAGAGGGAGGTTTTTCTGGAAGATCTTATTGCAGCCACATCTCCAGGATATCTCAGCAGCATTCGGGAAGCACGGGCTGATTATAAAGCGAAAAGAGTAAAGACTCATGAAGAGGTTTTCGGCAAGTGAAATATAGATTGGTTTACACCCGTAGATCTGAGAGAGATATAAAAAAACTGGAGCACGATACTAAAGGCAGGATAGGCAAAACCCTCCTCCGATACGCTGAGAATCCGTTAAGATTTGCGGAAAAACTTTCAGACCCAATCTTAGGTGAATATCGCTTTCGAATTGGTGATTACAGAGTTGTTTTTGATATTGAAGGGAATGAAATCATTGTTTTAAGAGTGGGGCACAGAAGGGAGATTTACAAAAGGAGGTAGGAACGAGGAATAAATTGCGATGGAACGAATTGCGTTCAATCTTGGTCAATCATTCAAGATATTAAGAATTACAGGAGGAGACCAGTACTATTAATGACCTATTGTCTTACTAAATCATTAAATCCAAAAAGGAAGCACTTTTTCAACAACTCATTGACTTAATTGGTATGCCTCCAGCCTCGAACGAAGTGATCCTCTATCCTCGAACTTGATAGGAAGGTCAAGAAATGTTCCCCTCACAACTTGCACCTAACGCCTCACGGTTTAAGGGCATCATTCTTGCCGGCGGAGCTGGGACAAGGCTTTATCCGATCACCAAGGCGGTCAGTAAACAGCTGTTGCCTGTGTATGATAAGCCTATGATCTATTATCCCCTATCGATTCTTATACTGGCTGGGATTCGTGACATCCTTATCATCTCGACGCCAGAGGACCTTCCAAAATTTGAGACCTTGCTTGGTGATGGTGGTCAGTGGGGCATTCGATTTTCATATGTGGAACAACCCCGGCCCGAGGGACTTGCCCAGGCATTCGTCATTGGGAAGGAATTCATTGGCAGCGATAATGCCTGTTTAGTCCTCGGGGATAACATCTTTTATGGCCATGGCCTGCCGGATATCCTCAGAAGGGCTGTAGAACTGGAAAAAGGAGGAGTCGTTTTTGGGTATTGGGTAAAAGATCCTGAACGGTATGGAGTCGTTGAGTTTGACGGCTCTGGAAAGGTTCTCAGTATTGAAGAAAAACCTTCTAAGCCCAAATCCCATTATGCAGTGCCCGGGTTATATTTCTATGATAAGGATGTGGTGAGGATTGCCTCAAACCTCAAACCTTCAGCGAGGGGTGAGTTTGAGATTACAGATGTAAATAAAGAATATTTGAAACGCGGAGACCTCCGCGTGGAGCTTCTCGGGAGAGGGTTTGCCTGGTTGGATACGGGGACCCATGAGTCACTTTTGGAGGCTTCCAATTTCATCGAAACGATTGAGAAGAGACAAGGGCTAAAGGTTTCGTGTGTCGAAGAGATAGCTTACCGGATGGGGCATATTAATGCGGATCAACTGAAGTGTTTGGCAGAGCCACTATGTAAGAATGGATATGGCCAGTATTTGTTAGAGATAGTAAATGAAAAAGCGTGAGGACTGGAAACAAGGTCAAAGGAGAAAGGTTAAAGGATTAAGAAAACGGTAAGGCGTTAGGTGTTAGGCGTAAGGAGTCAAATTAAAGAAAAAGGTTGAAGGATCAAAGATAAAGGGTAAAGGAGAAAGGTTTGAGGTTAGAGGCAATCGTAAAGTGATAAGTCTATTGGGTTACTTAAGTTACTTGGGTTCTTTGGGTTACTTGAGTTTGTTCGGTTACTTGGGTTGTTGGGTTATTTGGGTAATGAGTTGAACTCAACAAACTCGGCAAACACAATAAACTCAATAGACTTGAGTGCTGCGGTGAAAAGAGTAGAGAAAAAAGGATGAAGGAAAGGGCAAAGGTAAAGGATGAACCTATGATTCCTTACTCTTGCAATCCAATCTTTTTCTTGATGACCGAACGAACTTGATCTGCAGATCTAAGGGCTTTTTCTGCTTCTTCATAGGAAAAATTTGTGGGCCAGTGTACGGGATATCTCGTTTCAACATAAAAAGCGTTCAGATATTCACATGCATCTCGTAATATATCCAATGATGAATCTTTAGATGAACATATCTTCAAAAGAAGGGGAAGATCGTGAATTTTAATAAATTCAAGTTCATTAGCAACAACGTACGCCTTCAAATATTTTTCAGGTGCTTGCTGGAAATGAAAACAGATCTGGGCATAAAAAGGCTTTTGTTCCTTTAGATTCACAACAGCGAATTGAAAATCTTCGTCGGCCCTCCTCATCCAGTCGCTGATGATTTCGATATCAGCCATACAGAACTCTTCCTTCTTTTAAGACTGATTTCAGAAAAGGGTCTCCCATCTTAAGTCTCTTTTCGAACTCTTCAGGTCGATAGATCAAAAGGTCAACAGGAATTTTTCGGTCGATGATGCGGCTAAGCTCTCTAATTCGATCGGCTCCATAGAGAGGCGTTTCCTTTTTGATAATCAGGAAGTCGGCGTCGCTGTTCAAATCTCGTTGCCCCCGAGCAGCGCTACCGAATAGAATAATCTTTTCCGGTTTATATTTTTCGATAATCTGATGCGTGATGTTTTGGATCTCCTTTTCAAAATCCGTTTCCATTGTCTCGACACCTCCAAAATAAGAAAACTAATTAAATCCTATATGTTTTTAAGAATGAAGTCAATAAATAGGTAAAAAGGTGCGGTTCTATTCAGAAGCGGGGTTGTGGTGTAATTGGGAGCACGGTATATCGAGTTGCTTGAGTTAGTTGGGTTACTTGGGTTATTGGGTTACTTGAATTGAACTCAATAAACCCAACAAACACAATAGACACTTGTTTTTTTAAGAGAGCGCCCAAAGTTGGAGGTTGGAGGTGATGTTGGTGTCTTAAGTGTTGAACGAGAAGCCTCCTAACCTTCAGACCCGCTAACTCAATTATTGAGTTAACTTTCCAATATGCCTGCTACTTTAAAATCTGAGGAAATCCTAACGAGACTTTTTGGTTCTGTTTCAAGGGGAAGGATCCTTCACTTTCTTCTCTCCCATGCCGGCAGGACTTTTTATCAGAGAGAGATCATGTTTGAAACGGGTCTCACCTTGCATCCGGCACAGCGAGAGTTGAAAAACCTCTATGACCTGGGGATTATCAAGCAGCGGGAAACCCTCAACAAAGTCTACTATGAAATTGATCCTCAGTCCCCTTTTTTCAAACCTCTGTGCGAGATCTGCGAAGCTGCACAAAAACAAAGTGGATCCCCACCCCATCCCCGTTAACTCAATTTTTGAGTTCACTTCTATAATTCATCGGGTCTGATCGAGACGGCTCGTTGATACAGGATAGGGAATGTCAATCAAACTCAATGAAACCCTCCTCCCAATGATCGTCACTGCTGATCCAATTCTTGAGTCAAAATTTCGTCTCCCTCGGATCCTCATTCTCCAATGGGATGGAGCTGAAGCCAAGCATAGGGTGTAAGGTCTACGCCTCTCGCAAACAAAGAGGTTAAAAAAGAAAGGTTGGAGGTTGGAGGCAATCGTAAAGTGATAAGTCTATTGGGTTACTTAAGTTACTTGGGTTCTTTGGGTTACTTGAGTTTGTTTGGTTACTTGGGTTGTTGGGTTATCTGGGTAATGAGTTGAACTCAACAAACTCAACAGACACAATAACTCAATAAACAACTTTGAGCGTTACGGGTGGCGGGCTAACGCCTTACGCCCTTGCGACTTACCTGCCTACCGGCAGGCAGGCGATGAAGGTTACATCTTGTAAATGTTGTCGTGATGATCAAAATCGAGAAGAGTTACAAGCTGGTCTTTCTCGTTTATTTCATAGACCAGGACAAAAGGACCTCCTACGTGGACGCGGCGCTTGTTTTGCATAGGCTTTCTTAGAGGCTTGAAACGATACGGATCGACCAAAATGTCATTAACCTTCTTTTCGATCAGCCGAAGCATCTCTTTGTCTTTTGTCTGAAGTCTCTTAAACTTCCTGTCCAGACTTTCTTTAATAGCGAGTTTGAACATTACCTCAATCCATATCGTTTGCCGAAATCTTCAACAGGGATCGATTTTTCGAGATCAATGTCCCGCATTCGCAGGATAAAATCCTCACGCAATTCAGGTTCTTCAATCAATGTTCTCTTGATCTGATTTATATCACGCTGTAAGTTAGTTACTTTCTCATAAAGAGCTTTGAGGGTGATCTGCTTCATCCGTTCGAACCTCCTGATTCTGTATTAAGAGTTCCTATATCATTTCTCTCAAAAATTATCAAATAGAATTCAGATCTTTTCAATTGAAAACGACCTTACGACTTCCGCCTCACCTGCCTACCGGCAGGCAGGCGATTGACGAAAACACTACGCTTTAGGGGGCATCTAAATAGAACTTGACAACAAGTGCATATTTCCTTACAATTGTAATTGTAGTACATTTATTAAAAGTAAGGAGAATTTGAAATATGCTTACAACAGCAAAGATTACTAAGAAGGGCCAGGTGACCATACCGCGGAAAATTCGGGAGCGGCTCGATAGCCAAATCGTCGAGTTCGCCATCGTTGGGAATGACATCGTCATGAGACCAGTGAAAAGCGTTGCGGGTTCATTGAGAGCGCATGCGAAAAAGGAGGCTGTCCCGTTTAAGGAAGCAAGGGAAAAAGCTTGGGATGAAGCAGTTAGGCAGCGGTATGGTGAAAAAACTAATAGACGCTAATGTCGTCCTCCGTTATCTATTGCAAGATGACGATGCTCTATTTAAGAAAGCCTCCGCTTTACTTGAGAGAGTAAAAGTGGGCGAGGAGACAGTTGTTATTCCAGAAAGCGTGCTCGCCGAATGTGTTTATGTTCTCCTGAAAGTGTATAAAATCGACAGACAAATAATATCGGAAAAATTGAGGG
>Ga0315282_10009374_pt1 | contig 15572 bp, 12 predicted proteins | sample YL17G07_20_MG_FD_203693 | JGI IMG/M metagenome (GOLD analysis project Ga0315282, IMG submission 203693) | Sediment microbial communities from Yellowstone Lake, YNP, Wyoming, USA - YL17G07_20 | ecosystem: Environmental > Aquatic > Freshwater > Lake > Sediment | place: USA: Wyoming | collected...
TCTACACGGGTCATTGACCAAGAATGATAATTTAGGGTTTTTCAGACTTTAACAGTTCGGTTATTGCTTGTTGTGTTGCCTTTCTTATGGCTTGTTAGGTGTTGTGTTTTGGTTTCCATCCTAGGGTTTTGTGTTTGGTTGTTTTTCTGTTGGTGTGTGCGGAGTTATAGCCCTCTTATAAATAGATTGAACTTAAGCTTGGAGTTTTTGGATGGGTTTCGCTAGTTGGATTGCTTCTTGGTTTTTGTCTTCTTTTACTTTGGTTTCTATCCATTTGTAGGTTTTTGTTAGGCCTTCTTCGAGTGTGGTTTTTGGTTGCCAGTTTAGGATTTTTTTGACTAGTGTGAGGTCGGCGTTTCTGCCTCTTACTCCTTGTGGGGCTGTTGGGTCATATTTTTTTGTTATTTGTTTTCCTGATATTTTGATTATTATGTTGGCGAGTTCGTCTATTGTTACTAGTCTGTCTGATCCTATGTTTATTGACTTATTGTAATCTAATTAGCGTGCAATTTAATTTCTTTCAAAATATCTTTTGTAGAGCGTCTCATGGCTTGTTCACTGTTGTGTTTTGGTTTCCAACCTAGCGTTTTGATTTTACTAATGTCTAGGAGCATGTTTTTGACGTCGCCTTTCCAGCCTCTTCCGCCGTCTACTCCACCAGTGAACTTGAATTCAACATTCTCAAGCCCCATTTCCTCAGCAACAATTTCAGCTATTGTTTTGACGTCTATTTGGTCTTCAGAGCCGACGTTGTAAATTTCAACAGGCTCGGTTGTTTTTTCTGGTCCTAGGAGCATGGCTTCTATGCAGTCGCTTATGTATAGATAAGATTTGTTTTGGGTTCCGTCTCCGCGTATTTCGAGTTCTTTAGGGTTTTTGTTTAGTTTTTGGATGAAGTCGTAGATTACGCCGTGTTTGCTTCTTGGGCCTACTATGTTGGCTAGTCGGTAGATTACTGCTTTGAAGTCGTATGTGTATGCATAGGCTGAGATGAGTGCTTCGCAGGCGAGTTTAGATGCACCGTAGGTGGATATGGGTTTTAGTGGAGCGTAGTCTTCCGGTGTGGGAATTTTTGTAGGTTCACCGTAAACCGTGGATGTAGACGCAAAGATTAGGGTAGACGCATTTCCAGTTTTTCTAAGTTGTTCTAGTAGGTTGTGTGTGGCAACTACGTTTTGTTGGAAATGTGTACCTGGGTCGGTTAAGCCAACTCTGACTTCGGGGTTTGCCGCCAAGTGAAAGACTGTTTCGAAGCGGGTTTTTTCTATCTTTGTGAGGTCGGCTGGGTTTAATAGATCGCCTTTTATGAAATTGAAGCTTGGATCTTTAAGCCACGGTTTAATGTTTTGCAGGTGTCCTGCAGTGAGGTTATCGAAAACGCAGATGTTGATTCTACGGGCTATGAGGGCGTCAATTAGATGACTTCCAATGAAGCCCGCTCCACCAGTCACTAACATTTTTTCCATATCTCTAGCCTTCATTCTTGATTAAAGTCCAAGAGCTATGAATCTTAAGTGTTTTTGCTGATGTATCATGTTGATAGGGTTAGGGTTGTTATTGATATTGCTGAGCCTATGTAGAAGAGGTTTTGGGGCCAGAATTCTAGGGTGATGGTGTAGGTGCCTGTTTTGTTTATGTACCAAGCGTTAGCGTAGCCGTTAGCCATGAAATGGTATTCGTTGCGCGCACATTTAACCCTCTAGGGCCTCTTTCAGTGATTCTACGACCTCTTCAATTTGATTTTCTGAGAGTCGGGGTCCGCTTGGGAGGTTCAAACCCTTGGCCGATAATTCTTCGGCAACTGGAAGTGTTAAGTTACGCTTGTAGGGGGGTAGGATATGTATAGGGTGGAAGAAGGGTCTGGTTTCGATGCCTTGTCTTTCTAAATGCCCAATTATTTTATCTCTAAGAGCTTTTTTTACTAAAACTGAGTAGAGCCAATATACGTTTTGGGCCCAAGGCATCTCAGGCGCGGGCGTAACGGAGGATAGGTCTTGGAGAAGCTTCTTGTATGTAATGGCTATTTGCCTCTTTCTGTTTATCAAAAGGTGTATTTTCTTAAGTTGAGCGACGCCTAGAGCCGCTTGGAGATTTGTCATCCTATAGTTAAAGCCGACGATGTCATGCCAGTATTTTTTATTGGGATTCATTCCATGATCCTTGAGTATCCTCATTTTTTCTGCTAGCTCTTCGTTGTTTGTGAGGCACATACCTCCTTCGCCTGTTGTAATAATTTTGTTTCCGTAAAATGAGAAACAGCTTATGATGCCGAATGAGCCTACTTTCCTACCCTTGTATTCTGCGCCGTGAGCCTCGGCGCAATCCTCTATTACATGAAGTTTGTGATCTTTGGCTATATGCATGATTTCATCCATATCACATGGATGCCCGTAAAGATGAACTACTATGATCGCCTTGGTTTGGCTGTCTATTTTCTCTTTTATTTTTGATGGGTCTATGCACCAGTATTCTGGATGAGAGTCTATAAAGATGGGCTCTGCCCCCGTGTATGTCACCGCGTTGGCTACGGCTATGAAGGTTAACGAGGGAACCAGAACCTTATCTCCTCTCCCTATTCCTAGGGCTGCTAAGGCTAAGTGTAATGCGGTTGTTCCGCTTGATGTGGCTACGCCGCATTTAACCCCTATGTAGCTGGAAAAACTTTTCTCAAACTCCTCGATGAAAGGTCCTTTTGAGCTCACCCAGCCACTCTTGACTGCTTCCATTACGTTTTTTAGCTCTTGTTCACCTATGTCTGGCTCTGCCACAGGTATTTTGTGTTTCATCGTTTCTACATCCTTAAAGCCCTTGTCAGAATCCTGTTCTCACTTGGATAATTTGGTGCATCCCATGGGAATCTTTCTCCGTTAATCCATCTTTCCCAGCGGCTAACTTCTTCCTTGACCATAATCTCAACTAGTTCGTTAAACTTAGTTCTTGGTCTCCAACCCAATTTCTTCTCAGCCTTAGAGTAATCTCCAGTAAGGCTGGGAACATCAAGTGGTCTGAGGAATCGTTTATCAACTTTAACGTATTTCTGCCAGTCAAGCCCCACCACATTGAAGGCTCTCTGCACCAGCTCCTTCACACTGTGTGCCTCACCAGTAGCGATTACGTAGTCATCTGGTTTCTTTTGTTGAAGCATTAGCCACATGGATTCGACGTACTCTGGAGCGTAACCCCAGTCGCGTTCGGCATCTAGATTACCAAGTCTAAGCTCCTTGCTGAGACCAAGTGATATCTTAGCTACCTCGTTAGCGATCTTTCTTGTTACGAATTCTAAGCCACGTAAGGGGGATTCATGGTTGAAAAGTATACCGTTTAGAGCGAACATCCTGTATCCCTCTCGATACGTCCTAGTAATCCAATATCCATAGAGCTTGGCTGCAGCGTAGGGGCTCATCGGGTGGAAGCGGTCTTCTTCGCGGAGAGGTCTATTGTTTATTAAACCAGTTTTGCCAAACATCTCGCTAGTAGCTGCGAAGTAAAACTTGACATCATTACAATTCTGGCGGATGGCCTCAAGAATTCTAGTTACAGCTAAACCAGTTATATCTCCAGTTGCGACGGGGGTCTCGAAACTGGCTTCAACGAAGCTTTGGGCGGCGAGATGGTAGACTTCATCTGGTTTGGAAATCTTTAAAGCCTCGACTATTGAGCCGGTATCACTTAAATCAGCGGGAATAAGATTTACTTTATCAAAGACGTTGAGATATTCTAAACGCCAAAAGTTTGGGGTGCTAAGCCTGCGGTAAGTGCCATAGACCTCATACCCCTTTTCCAACAAGAACTTCGCCAAATAAGCTCCATCTTGTCCTGTTATCCCAGTTATTAGGGCTTTTTTCATTCGCTCGTCCCCCTTATTAATCTACTATTAGGTTAAAAAATGCAAGTGTGAGCAACCAATTTTTCAAAGTTCTTTCCTTCGGATGGTTGGGTTTGATAACGATTTACACAGCCAATCTTTTTTTTTGATGATTTGGTAAGTAACTAATGCGCTTTTCAATATACCATTTATGGCGAGCACCCTTGGATTTTTCTCCTTAAATGAACGGACTAATTGGCTGAGGGGCTCTACATATGGAGAGGATAGCCTCCCTGCCATCCTCGTTTTTCCTTTCAAGATTGCTTTTTTCATGTCTTCAACGCTTTTTAGGTTCTCAAAGATAGTTATTCCACGCCCTATCTCAAAGGGAAAATGCGCATCGCTTCCGGCTATTAATGGCAAATGATGTTCTCTGGATAGTTTCCAAGCCCGATGTAGACTGTTTTTATCCTCGATCCTCGCGTTAAAACCTTCGATTGCATCTATCCTTTTCATTAACTTCATTGGATACTCTCCCCTTCTTTTGTATGGGTGAGCCAGCACTGCTATCCCCCCCTGCTCATGAATTTTATCAACCACCTCAAAGGCTTCTCTCGACTTTATTTCTTCAGTTAAGAATAGACCAAGTAAATCACCGAACTCCGTGCTTATCTCGCTGCCTTGAATCACTATGAAATTTGGATTTTGATTGAGTTTGGTTGCCTCGATAGCACCTTCAAGGGTGTTATGATCCGTTATAGCTATCCCATCCAGCCTCTTTGACGCTACCTTCAGTATCTCCTTGATACCCATAATTGAATCGAAAGAATATTTTGAATGTATGTGAAGATCAAGTTTCAACATGTCTTAAACTTCCTTGCTATCGACATCAATGCGTGCGCAAACATGTACGCATTTGGACCGAAATCTTTCATTGAAAAGTCACCGTAGACCACATTTTTATCGTTAAATGATTTTATGAAGTTCCAGAGATAAGTAATCTCATGATCTGATAGACGAAGTGCTTCTATTAATGCTAAAAAGTCCGAGTCTAGGAACCTACATCTAACACCGATTTTGTATGTTATTTGTGGCTTTGTGTCATCTCCGGTAGCCATTTGATATAACAGGTATGGGAAATCTACTCCCGAAGCTATTGCAAGAGGCAAGGATCCCCAGAACCTCGGGTTTATCTCCATTAGTTTAAATTTATTATCACTATGGTCGAGTCTAAATTCAACCATGGCGACACCATACCACTTTATTTCTTTTAGAAGTTTTAAACCGTATTGAACGATTTTTTGATTGTATGTACTCTCACAGTAGGTGCTTGGTCCTCCGGTAATTGGGTATTCACGTATCCTTCTATGACAGAATATGGAGATGGGTTTATGGTGTTTATTAAAGAGGGTGAAGAAGCCGTAGCCTACACCATGTATCAGTTCCTGAATTAGTGGGTAAGCGCATTTTTCGTGCATGAGCCTGTATTTGTAAATGAGATCTTTCTGAGAATAGGCATACGTATATCTTGGAGGAGGTGTAAATATCTCTCTCCTTATTTTGACCACAACGGGATAATTGAGGTTTTTTGACAACGATTCCAATTCATGTAGATTGTTGGGGAAATGCGTTTGTGGTGTCGGTATGCCGATACGCTGAGCAGCTTTTACCGTTTCAGCTTTGTCGAGTGCAATCTTCAAGATCTTGTATTCCGGTATTGGGACTTTTAATATCCTCTCAAATTCCTTTAGATGTTTCGATATGGGTATTATCGTTCTTTCATGCATTGGAATTAAGACTTCATGGCCCTTAGCAGCCCTCATCATGGTCTTTACGAATAACTCTTCATTTTCATCGGGCGCTGGGTATATAATGCGATTTTTACAGTATTTTGAGTAAAATGTTTTGTTTGGGCGATCCTTTTCACCCGAAGCTGTAATACTAATTCCTTTTGTACCGAGAGATTGAACTACGACGCGACTATACCTTAAATGCGCGTCGGTGACGATTGCACTTATTTTATCTTCCATCCTTTTAGCTGTTCTTATCAATATCTACTAAAATTGACGATGTAAGACATCAACTCTCGGCCTAAAGGTTGTCGAATTATTCTATATTAGGTTTGTGCTGTTTAATAGCATGGACGTAGAATCCAAGTGAGTATTCTGAACCAATCTTCAGATAATGATCAGCGAGGTCTAGAGTACTAGCTACAAGTTGAGTGATTTCTTTTATGGGGTGAGGAGCTCCCCCGCCGTAGGAAGAGAAAATGTTTGCTAATAAAAGTAATAACCCACCCTCTCTTTCAAGCCCCACTATCCTGAAATCAGCTTCCTCAAATAGCTGAGTAAGAGCTTCTTCCGTAAACCTGTAGTAATCCGTTGGTTCAGGGTGGTAGGGGAACAGGAATCTAGTAGTCATTACCATATGCCCATCAAACCTGAGTACTCTGTAAGCTTCTTTCAACACAAGCGACGGTTTGCTTACGTGTTCCAACAGCTCCGAAGCTAACACTAGATCGAAAATCTCCGAGTTAAAGGGAAGTTGAGCCGCATCACAGAGCACAGCAACCTTCGACCTTTTATTTAGATCAACTCCAATATACTGAAGATTTACGAATAAGTCGGTATAAGGCGTATCTCCGCACCCCACATCCAGAACTAATCCGTAATCCGAAAGCCGGGGGAGAACGTCGAGGAGAACCGTGCCTCTTACGTATCGATCGATTCTTTTCCGGAAGGGCTGCTTTGAACTAATCCTCACCCACTCACCAATGACTTCTCAATTAATAAATACGGAATAGTCATCTTATGTATTTCAGGCCTCTTTTGTATCGTATGGCGCAAATGTGTCATAGGAGACTCTTGGTTTATGAGGAGAAATTTTCTTCTCAGATAAGGAGTGGGTCATAGATCCGAATCGATAAGAACGTTGAAAAGATGGAGGAGTCTAAGTCCGATTTTACCCCAAGAAAATTGTTGAGACCTTTTCTTCGCGTTGCGGCACATGATTGAGTAGAGTTCGTCATCAATCAGCATTTTCCCCATGGCTTCAGCAAATCCCTCTGTGTCACGTGGCTCAACAATGAACCCCTCCACTCCGTTTCTGACGGTGGGGTAGGCGGCTATCGGGCTTACGACTACAGGCTTTCCATATGCCATGACCTCTATTACTGGCTGCGAAAATCCTTCATGTGCTGATGGTAGAGCGAACACGTCGCATGAAGCATAGAGTAAAGCTAACGTTCTGTCGTTAACTATGCCAGGTAGCAATATATCTTCGTTGATCTTCAGTCCCAGTTCTCCCGCTAGATTTAGATAATGCTCAGCGGGCTTTCCCGTCATGATCAGCACAGATGGCACATGTTTAGAAACCTTCCCGAAGGCCCGTAGCATCCATCTTGCGCCTTTCCTATTCCACGCGTATCCGCCTACAAACAGAATAATCTTCTTTCCAGCAAACCTTGATCTGAATCTGTCGGCATCGCTAAAAAACTCATCTCCATGAAATCTCTCGTAAATATCCTGCCCGTATGGTGAAACAGATATCCGGTCACTCCGTAGTCGATACAATTTGGCAAGTTCCAAAGCTGCCCTCTGATGTGGGACCACGGTCATGTCTACACTTCTTATAAATGCCGACTCGATTGGTATGTCTGATGCATATCGCGCTAGCTTACTTTGGTCCGCCGTGTCCACAATTTCCCTAAACGAGTAGGTCAGTTCGAATATTAGTGACCCGAACGTGTGGTATACTACTGGCCCCAGGCGTCTCAGAGGTCGGACTAACGGCAACGAGAACGGGCCATGAAGAAAGATGACGTTGGGATCGTGCTTGTTAGTTAGCATTTCTAGTAGTGTTGCCGCATCTCTGTAGAAAGACATTCTTCCAGAAATCAGCCCCTGACCCTTTGGAACACCATACAGATTGATGTCATCGATAAGTTCCTTACCTATACTAGAACTCCTTGGAGCTCCATAGATTATGTTCACTTTGGCTTGACTCATGAAAACCTTCGATAGCGACCAGACCGCTCGACCAAAGCCTGTATCTGCCGTATCGGGGCGTTCGTAGACTACGGACCATATATTCAAATTTGCATCACGTTCCAAGTCGAAACGGACAACAGATTAGACGATTTCGAAAGTCGCAGAAACCGCAGAGGTCTTCGGAACCAATTTCAGGTAAGTCAGGTCTCTCATAAATAATAGACCATGCCTTCGCATTTTTCATTAATACCACTTTTTAGGATGGTTTTTCTTTAAGTGCTTTGTGTGGAGCATGTTTTCTCGTGACTTTTGTTATTTCCGCCGCAATATCATCATTTTTTTCCGAAACACCGGAAAATCCCAAAATGGACCAAAGAGAGATTATAAATTGCGAACTTGATGCCATACATAAATGCCTTCGCTCTTCTAAAAACCATTAATGAAAACGTTAGAATCAACAAACTTTAGAATGCCCTGTTTCAAAAGGTAAATGTCGGAACATACTCTCAATGACTGAACCTGTTTTCTCTTTTTACAGATAAGGCCATAATTCCTTATGAGGTAAACTAGACTACTAGATAAAGCTGTAAAGTAATCCCTGCTATATCGCATTATGATGCCTCTAAAAACGCGATAGATGACCGAGATGGGCAAAGAGAAGACAAGCACAGGCGTACTTAGGTTTTTAATCAACAATAAAAAGCTGTTCCTTAATGTTTGATAGTAATTAAAATACGAACTTTCTCTAGACCTTGACATGGCTCCCTTATGGTACACTACTGATGAGGGAACATAGAGAACTTTGTACCCAGCAAGCCAGATCCGTGTGCAAAGATCTCCGTCTTCGCCGAGTACGAAGAACAAGGAATCGAAGCCATTCAGCTTGATGAAAAGCTTTCTTCGAACAAATAATGCCGCTCCGAGCCCACTGGAAACTTGACGAGGGATACTGTACTGCCCCCGATCTACTTCCCCTCGCCCTATTTGAAGCCCCATACCAAAAATGTTGATCAAAACCCCAGCGCTATCGATTTTTCTGATGTCATCCATCTTCATAAGCTTGCTCTGAAGAGCACCAACCTCAGGGCTTTTTTCAAGCACTGTTACAGCTTCTTTTATCCATTCCTTGTCGACTATTGTGTCTTGATTGAGAAAGGCTAGATACTTACCTTTAGCGTTAATTGCCCCAAGGTTACATGCTTTAGCGAAGCCCACATTTTTTTGGTTGCAAATTATGTTCAAGCGATGATCTTCTGCCTGAACTTTTCGTAATCTGTTAAGACTTCCATCTGTCGAAGCGTTGTCAACTATGATAATTTCAAAGCTTGGGTAGCTAGTTTTCAACACAGTGACAACGCAGTTTATCAAAAACTCATCGCCGTTATACGCGGGAATTATTACAGAGACAGAAGGACGCCTATTATCGGTCATCAGATTCTCCACTCGCATCATTACATATTAAGGAAGAATCGTTGCTCATAGAATAACTCTTTATTAAAGTGTTTCTTCCTCTTATTTTCCACGAAGTCGATGCTTCGATCGTCCATAGTTCAATATTATCAACATGAGTCATATAGACGCTCTCTTACAATTTCGTTTGCTTCTAGATGGACGAATCCTTCTGAATAAAATAACCCCGAAGAAGCCTTTGACATAGCCTACTAAGTAAGTCGTAGAGCCTAATGCCAATCTTATTAAGAATAAATGAGCCGCGCGCGTGACAGAGACTTCCTTGGAGAAATAATCCAAAGATACACGGCGAACGCCATCAATATTCTCTTTTTTGTTATACGGATCCTCTTAATAATGAAGTCTAATGCAACAATTGAGATAGCAAAGAACATCGAAAGAATACTTATGGATTTAGCCAACGCAGACATGGATCCGACTTCGTATTTAATTCTAATCTCATGCGTACCAGTAGCATTAAGATAAAACGCATTAGTAAAAGAAAAACCTACAATATGGTCCATCTCAACGCCTTCACAATAAGCATGCCAATTTGGATCAAAAGCTTGACCTAAATTTATGAAAAGAGGTTTTTCTGCAGTAACATTTACGGTATACTCCATCTCGCTTATCCTATTCCATTGAAAAGAGCTGATGGAAGAATTTCCAAAGATTCTGTCTAATCTAGGTCCATTGTGGAGCAATGCATTGCTGAAGACTAAAGCCAATTGTGGAGACAAAAAAGTTATATTTAGGTTATGCTCTCCTTCAGCAAGAAATAGTGGTTCCGACTCAATCCAATTTTGATTCAACTGCTCAAGTGCGGTTTGTTGATTGTCTACCGTTATTGCGATTCGTCCCGGCACTAAACCACTTGTAACCTCAAGGGCCACTGAAAAATTATCAGAGACCGGAAGAGAAATGTTCGAGGAAAAAGTGGTGGAGGTTGTCTTAATCAGATCCAAGCCTTTTATTTGCATCCACCCCGTTGAACCTGTCTGATTACAAATCATAATGAAATCAATGTGGACAACTTTGTTAAGCTGCAGACCATTGAGCGGCACATTCAGTAGATTCCATTCATTAGGTATTACTTTGAAAGAAGGATTAGAAACTACGAACTTCTGACCATTGTCGTCCAGACCCCACAACGCCACGGCAACTCTGCTCTCAGAAGGCTTAATTGACATGCGCACGAAATCGTAACGTGTCCAATTCCAAGGTTGGCCTACGTTGTTGTAGCCAGCAACAATCAGTTGATATATATACTCGGGTTGTGCAATACCTTCAACATTTACAGTGGAATTTTTTTCGGCATCTTGAACCAAACTCAAAGATTGGTTCGACCAAACGTTCCAGCTAGAAAGAGAATCTGTTATCGGCAAACTTGTTACCTCGAAATTAGTACTCTGGAATAGCGATGATTTGTTGAGATTGAACATTAATAATTTGCCTGTTAACGATTGTTTGAAGCTAGCATTAAGCGCAAGCATTGCACTTGTTAAAGCTGAGCCAAATTGATCTTGCAAATCACAGTTATCAAAGTAGATCATGTCGACATTTTTCGCAAGCACAGACGACAGATCTTGCTTATCCGTAAATACAATCAGAGGTTGAGAAACATTGAAACCAGGGATATTACTCAGAGAGACTATAGCAGTTCTGGTTCCAACCGCAGCAATAGCATTTTCGGAAGCGTTAACCATTTCCCTGAACTCTGTATTTTCATATATTTCATAATTTTCGGTGCGAATTAGGAGTTTGAGATCTTTTTGAGTGGAAAGAAATTTACTGAAGTATAGCGGATTCCCAACGAGATATGGATACGATCTTCTAATTTCACCTTGCATTGTCCACTGCGTAAAGTCTGGCTCGGTAGTGTTTAAAATGAGCACGACATATTTTACGTTAGCCGGCGCAAGAAATGCACCTAAATTCGTAGTGTTCTCGACAATTTCTGAGAAAACAAAATTAACGTAATCGAAAGCTTGTCGAGTACTGCCTTGCAATCCAGCAGAAAAAGTCCATGGGAATTGATTTGTAAAAAACATGTTAGAAGTGACGGTCCATGGAAGCCAGAGAATCCTGAAGTTTCCTCCAGATTCATTGGTTTTCAACCAGCCGGTAATTTCATTGTAAAATGCGGGGTTTGGATATGCTGGTGTGAGATTGTGCAAAGCTTCACTGTAAGCAGGGACGTATGCAAAATATGACAGCAGAAAAAGGGATGCAATGCACCCTGCGAGTAACTTATTGGTTATGTTTTTCCTTCTTAATGCCCATTTTTTCCCTTGAACAAGATTTGAAGTAATCTTGTATAGGGAAGCGACACCCAATGATAGAAGAGCAGAATAAGCAAAACTAAGGAAAAACAATACAGATTGTGGTCCCCGCATGACTTGTATAGGGGTGTAGAGATTGTAAAGAAGTTCAAAGATAAACCAATTATATTTCACACTAAACCCAAAAAAATCAAGGAGTAGCACCATCATGGAGAATAGAAGAACCCTCTTTTTTTCATAAGCGTTATTGTTCATTAATAGGGGAAGAAAAACTACTAATGGGAAAATGTAGCCAAAGGGACTAAAACTGAGGAAAGTTGATACAGGGTTTGAGGGTGTCGCAAGCAGGGTCAACTTTAACGCGTTTGAGGGAGTGAAAACCTGATAATTCCACCAGAAAGTTCCCAGGCTCGTTGGTACTAGATGAACAACTGTTGCGGTACTAGTGAGAACAGCAAGAAATATGCTGGTTAGATTAGTCAAGACAAAAAGAATAAAGGCAGCTAAAAAATATGACAGCACTTCTAACGCAGGCCGCATTCCTTTACGAAAAGTAATCAAAACACAGATTAAGGCAAATATCGGGAACATCGGTATAATATGAGGAGCATAGATAAGAGATACAGACAAGACTACTGCTAAAACTAGAGCATCTCTGATTTTACGTTTCGGTCCAACTATGTTGATCAAATAATTAAAGGCCAATGGAAGGAATGCAACGCCCCAAATGAGCCCTGTCCCGTAGTTACTCTGAGTCATTGGGCTATAAGCATAGATAACAGCACCAACAAAAGCTGCCAGTTTATTTTTGGTGACGTGATTTCTTAGAAAGAAATACATTGTGAAGTTGGCCACTAATATGCCAGAGAACGCTAATTTTTGAGCCAATAGGAGGTTACCAAATGATATGTTCTGAAGTAGACCACCCCATAAAGCACCCCACCCTATATAAACCGGAGAACCAAGATTGAACATCCCCCAATCGGAAGTAAATGCCATCCATGGAATCCATAAAGGATTTGTAGGAAATTGAAAGTCTACGCCGTTTATTAATCCCCGATAGAATACAACGTCACGGTACATGAGCAAATAAATAAATATGAATAAGAGACATGCCGCCAAATCTTGAAGTTTGCCTCTGTCTAATCTAGAAGACTGAAAAGTAGTTTTAAATAATTGAGTCAAGATGCTATCCGCTTCAAGCCTTTCGGACTGGTCGTGTGACTATTGTTGAGACCTTGATACCTGAATTGAAAGCTGATTTTCTCCAGAACCACAAATTATCAGCTGCTGAGTCTCTGAAAACCATTCAAGGCTATCTGTTCTCTTTCGTCAAGTTTATGATTTCTTTTAGCTCTCTTTCAGCTACCGTATCCCAGTCATACTTCTTAATGAAATCTCTGTTTGCCGCGCCTATTTTCCTCGCAAGCTCTATGTTCTCCAAAAGGAAAATAACCTGTTTAGCCATAGCATCTATGTCTCCCAAGGGCACAGTCACTAGTTTATCCTCAAAAATCCCCTTGTAAATGGGCAGATTATAGGCAACCACAGGCAAGCCACAAGCCATCGCCTCAGCTACTGCTATTCCCCAAGACTCTAAATAGCTAGGAAAGACAAATACTTTTGAACTTTTCAGCAGCGTATATTTTTCATCGCCAAAGACAAAACCAAGTAAGGTTATGTTAGCCGTTAGCCCTGTTTCAAATATAAGCTTCTTTAACCGTTCTCTCTCTGGACCATCACCAAGGATAGCCAATCTAGCGTTAGGTCGCTTACTATAGACTGCTTTCCAAATAGATAAAAGGTCAGATACACCCTTGCTTTTAACAAGCCTGCCCAAGAAACAGGCATCAAAGATTTTTTCTCTCCTTAAGTCAGCGGTCTCCTCGGTTTCAATTCCATTAATAGTGGTCACTATTCTTCTACTTTCAATTCCTAAACGAAGAAGATATTCTCTTGTAGGAGTATTGATAACAAAAATCAGATGAGCAAATCTTGCAGAAGCGAGTAGACCCAAAATGTTATAAATGGTTGAAATTAGGCTTTTGAGCCAATTATCTGTAGGTATTGAGATTCCATGAAGATACACCACTAATTTAGATTTAGGATTTCTTAAGCGAAACAATAGCGCGGGGATAACATCGTGAGGGTAATGAGAAGAAGCCAAGATGACATCAAATTGATCACCTACATCAAAGAGCGATGCTCTCCATATTCGCAGGATATATAGAATAATAGTTTTGAGTACGCCACCTGCTTGGTTTTCAAGTGGGGTGTTATACACAAAGACTTTTCCGATTAAAAGTTTACTAAGATAATCATACCCTAGCCTAGGTACCGAGAAACATATGTCATTCGTTCTGGACCACTTATGAGCAGTTTTTATCATGTGATAGTCTCCGCCACTCATCTTCACAGTAAATCCATTACCTATAAACAGCATCTTCAAATTTCATGCCACTTGGTCGAATCTACTAAATCAAGATAATCGATTTGAGTAGCATACTAAGGGAATTCTTATTTCAGCGATAACCGTTACCTCTTATTCATAAGTATGAGCTTGATGGACCTTCGACTGTCAATCATTGTCCCATTATCACGGGTCTTTAAGTATATTCCTTTTTTCGAGTTTTACGGTCAAAAATCCAATTGCGGTTGAAAAATATCTAACAAATTGATAGATAATGAAACCCGCAGCTAATGTCGGGTTCTTCACGAATTGAGACCTGTGCTTGAAGTAACCTAGTCTTGCAGGGCTTAATTGTCTTTTTGACCTCTGTGGATTTTTCTTAATATAATTCTGAATAGTCTTACCATAATAATAGTGTTTTCTAACGATTTCGCCGAGAGTTTTTGGTTCTCCAACGTGAATTTCCTGTGCTCTAATTCGCCCAACTCTAAATCCCTTTTCCAGAAGCTTATTATGTAGGTCATAATCCTCAGCAGCGACTAGAGTCTCATCAAATCCTCCGACAGCTTCGAACACTTCCCTCCTGATGAATCTCGCCCCAATATTAAGTTCATCATCCTCATAGCAGTCTCTTTCAAGTTTTCTAACTTTTGACCAAAAACTAATGGTTGGATCAGATGTGTTATGAACAGCAACTACATCATATCCATGCTCCTCACATTTACTAACCGCTTCTTCCACAACAGAAGGTTCAAGGACAAAGTCTGAATCAACTCTATAAACGTACTTTCCCTTAGCCTTCGTCACACCAAAATTAACTTGAGAAGCCCTCTCAGGACCCTTCAAGTAAATTCTAGCACCATAGTTCTGTGCAATATCCCTTGTCTTGTCCCTTGAATAATTGTCAACGACAATGATTTCAACGTTTGGATAGGTTTGATTTCTGATGGACCTTAAGCATTTTTCAATAGTCGCCTCTGAATTTTTCGTTGGAATAATCACAGAAACTAGAGGCTTCTCAATCATTACTTACACATGCTGAAAGAGCTTCAAGAAGGCTTCCGCAGACTCATCCCAACTAAACCGCCTGGAATAGTCCAAAGCGTTCTTGCTCAACCTTTCCCTCAACGTATCATCCTTCAAAACCATAACAAGCTTGTCAGCAAGATCCTCAACGCTTCCAGCTTCAGCTAACAAACCAGTTTCATCATTATTAACCGAATCCCTCAATCCAGCCACATCATAAGCAATGCAAGGCGTGCCAAGAGCATTCGCCTCAACAACGTTTAATCCAAAACCCTCCCTCACACTTGGATTAACCAAAACCCAAGCCCTCTTCACCAACTCCCTCCTTTCCCCATCAGACAAACCACAAAAGAATTTCACCCCATCAGTTGCAGTCTTCTCCAAATCCTTTCTGAAGTAGCCGTCTCCAATAATCCAAAGCTCAGCCTCTGGAACCCTCTCTTTAACAATCTTAAAGGCCTTAACAGCATGATCAGGCCTCTTAGCCCTCTTCAATCTCCCAACATAAGCAACAACAGGATAACTTTCCTTCTCTGGAACCCCACTCAAAGGCTTAAAGTTCAATCCTTCAGGAACAACAAAAACTTGCTTAAATCCTAAATCTAGCAAAT
>Ga0315282_10009375_pt1 | contig 15571 bp, 29 predicted proteins | sample YL17G07_20_MG_FD_203693 | JGI IMG/M metagenome (GOLD analysis project Ga0315282, IMG submission 203693) | Sediment microbial communities from Yellowstone Lake, YNP, Wyoming, USA - YL17G07_20 | ecosystem: Environmental > Aquatic > Freshwater > Lake > Sediment | place: USA: Wyoming | collected...
AAATGACCGAGTTCTCCGACGGTATGTTGATAGGGTTGCTCATCGGAATCTTCGTCGGCGTTCCTTTAGGCTGGCTTATCACACAGGCGATATTCAAGCCAACTCCGACAGCTCCAAGCTCTGTGGTATTCGACAGGGACAAGGAGACGAACGCGATAAGCGCCATACACTATGTCCCGGCGGGTCAGGTCAGATGAGCGAGGAAAGGATGCTCAACTACGCGGTGCAGGTGGTGGCCGCCGAGGAGGCTGCGCGAGCAACGGCCAGGGAACTCGCCAAAGGCATAACCGTCCAAGTCACGCCGGAAGTGGTGGTGAAACCCGAAAAAAGGAGGACCATAGTCGAGCACCGCAAAGACATAGGTCCAGGAAAGATCATAGAAAGGAGCGGCCCCGGGGTTCTTAAGGAACTCATGCTAAAGGCCTCGCACGCGAACTACGGCCTGAGGGTCGAGGTGGACGGGTTAACAACGTATGACATGACATGGACCCAGTTCAGCGATATCAGCCAAGAAGTCGGCGAAGTCTCAGCCTTCCAAGACACAGACGGAAACTATGTCCTTCACTTAGAAGACATTAAATTCGCTCAAAGACTTGTAGTCAATCTCGTTTCGTTCATGACTCTGGGCCAAAAGCTGACCGTGGACGAGGCATTCTACAAGCTTGAAGTCATTTCCTGAGCTAGGTTTTTAAGCCACCCCTGCGCTTTTCAAGACCACTCTACGGAGTTGAGTTGAGTTTGAGTGGAGAAAGTAGAGACAGGACTATCGTAACGAAGGAAAGCGAGCAACTGATTCTTGGAATCCAACGGCAGAACGAGCGCCTCAGGAGCGCCGTATCGATCCTCCAGGACTGCATGGACGCGAACAACAACATAATCATAGTACTTTTCCAGAGGCTTAAGCTTTTGGAAAACAGGATTGCCGAACTTGAAGTCAGGCTCGAGGAGAAGAAGGAGGCCCCGGGTGAGAAATCTTGAGCGTTGAACTTCTGAACCAGCTGAAGAAACTCACAGCGAAGTATCAGGTCCCGTTCGGAATTGCCGTTTTCGGCTTCACAGCACCGAGCAGTGCCAAAGAGATCCTCGTGGACAGCGACGGCCACCTGCAGGTCGACGTCCTAGCCGGGACCATAACCGCGACCGTGGACAAGGTCAAGGTCTGGGACGGGGCGGACTACCTTGAAATGGACGCCTCGGGAAGGATAGGTATATCGAACTTTCCAGCGGACTACCCGGACTCGGCGGCCCAAACGAAGCTAGACAGCATACTGACGGAGCTCCAGCAGAAGCTCGAGACCGCCGATCTTTCCATAGAGGCAGTTACGAAGTATCTACAAACTAAGGTGACGAACTTTCCGACAGACTACCCTGATTCGGGGAGCCAGACCAAGCTTGATTCTATACTGACGGAACTACAACAGAAACTGGAGACGGCGGATCTGCTCTTCGACGCGTCCAAGCGGCTGAAGGTGACTGGGGACACCGCGGCTCCGGTTCCTGTTTCTGATGCAGGTGGAAGCATAACGGTCGACGCCGTGGATTTGGACATAAGGGACCTGACAGCAACTGAGAGGACGGTGCTCGGCTCACAGGGCTTATCGTTCAGGCAGAAAGCGACAACGGGCGAACTTCAGATAGACGACGGTGGAAACGTGATCTCGGTCGATGATGCCGCTGGCTCTTTGACCGTGGATGCCGTTGACCTTGACATAAGAGACTTAACCACAACGGAGAGAACTCCCCTAGGAAGTCAGGCACAATCGCTGCTCCAGAGGGCGACGACGTACGATTTGCTCGTGCAACTCAGGAACGCGGGGAGCGAGATAGACCCCAGACAAATCAGGGCGTTGACGAGTAGCGACGTGGTTTCAGCAGTACAGTCAGGGACATGGAGCACGGGTAGGACTTGGAACCTAGGGAAAGCAACGGACGGGGTCTCGGCCAAAATCGACGAGAACGTCCTCGGCTTCCAGTTCCTTGTGGCGGAGCCAACCGCATTAATAGCGGATACGGCGAATCTTTACGCCAGGGTAGACGCGTACAAGCGCTTGCTCGTGGCGGCGGTGCAATCAGGGACTTGGAACGTAAACGCGCTGACCTCGATAACAAACCCAGTCACGGTTCAGGCAACGGACCTGGACATAAGGAACCTGACGAAGACCTTGGACGAGATCTACGGGGTCCTCAGGACCGACGCCGGAGTTGCGTATGACTCGAGGGACAGGAACTGGGCACTAAGCGCGACTGAAAGAACGCCTTTAGGTAGCCAAGGACAATCACTGCAGCAGAAGGCGACGACGTACGAGCTTCAGGTGGACCTCAAGGCCCTGACGTACGGGACGCTCCCTGTCTCGGACGCTGGCGGGAGCCTTACGGTTGATGCCGTTGACCTCGACATAAGGGACCTGACCGCTACCGAGAGGACGCCTCTGGGCAGCCAAGCGCAATCGCTGCTCCAGAGGGCGACGACGTACGATTTGCTCGTGCAACTCAGGAACGCTGGGAGCGAGATAGACCCCAGAAGCATAAGGGCACTAACTTCCTCCGACGTGGTGTCGGCGGTTCAGAGCGGGACCTGGTCGGTGGGCAGGACTTGGAATTTGAGCGCAAGCGACGTTCCAGACCTTTCAGATAGAGCGGCTAGGCTCGTAGGAAGAGTCTATGGATCCCAAGGGCAACCGATCTCCCAGAAGGCTACAACCTATGAGACCCTCACGGACCCTGTGGACAGGGCGGCAAGGCTCCTGGGCGTAGTCTACGGTTCCCAGGGGCAATCACTCCAGCAGAAGGCGACGACGTACGAGCTTCAGGTGGACCTGAAGGCCCTGACGTACGGGACCCTACCGATCCACGAGCAGACGGCCTGGAACCCGCCGAACCTGGACGCTGCCCTTTCAACGAGACTGGCCGATGCAACTTTCACAGGGAGGTTCCCGGCAGCGGCAGCGCTTTCAGACACCCTAGGCAATCCAACGACGACACAGATCGGTGCCGCCCTTTTGGGCTACTATAGTGCTGGAGCCGTATGGCAGAGAGTCTATACCGACGGATCGAACAGGCTCAAGGCGCAGCTCGACGCGATACCCAATCCCTCAAATCTTGACGTAGCATTATCTACCAGAGCATTGGAGAGCGGAGGCAATCTTGCTGCAATAGCAGCTAAAGACTTTGCCACACAAACCACTCTCAATGCATTGAATACCAAGATACCTGCTGATCCGTCCAGAGAAGGCGGAAATCTGGCTACGGTTGCATCAAGGCTTGACGTAGCATTATCTACCAGAGCATTGGAGAGCGGAGGCAATCTTGCTGCAATAGCATCAAAGAATTTCATAGAGAAGGCAACGACGCCCGCAATCTACAACGTAACATGCACGACCGCAAACACGGAATACTCCCAGGCCCTTCCAGCGAATGCCAGGAAGTTTCTAATCAAGCCTCGTGGCACAGGAGACCTGAAAGTATGCTTTACTTCTGGAGCTTCTGGAACGACGTACGCAACCGTAAAAAGCGGTGCTAGCTATTATGAGGATTTGATTCAACCCTCGGCATTGACATTTTACTTCCAATCGCCAACTGCTGGCGAAGTCGCGGAAATAGTGGCGTGGTCCTAAGATCGTGAGGTGATGGATATGCCGATTACTCCTTCGGCCTCGATATACGTCTACAGCTTAACCAGCGATATAATAGCAGAGTTGCAAAACGATTCCGAGAAATCCACAACCTCTGCCAGTTACGTCATGGTGAAGGAAACCAAGATAAGCGCTATGCCTCCAATGGTGACCGTGCCGCACACGGTCAGAGTATATTTTGAGATGCGCACGGGTTCTGCCACCTATACTGCCTATGGCACAATCTATAAGAACGGAGTAGCGATAGGAACACAGCGGACCAACTCGACCACAAGCTACGTGGCATACACCGAGGATATTTCAAACGTGGCCATCAACCTGAACGATCTTCTGCAGGTCTATGGACATGGTTACGCATCGGGCTATCAGTGCTACATCAGAAACTTTAGAGCTCTCGGCCTCCTTACGGCCTTCCCCACGGCCCAGAAGTTCGGAGGTGTTCTGGATGCTTAAAATGAGGAAGATGAAGAAAGTCGATTACAACCCTGATGCTCCGGAGAATGCAGGCAAAGAAACAATTGGTTCAGGAGACCGTATCTATGTCATAGACGAGAAGCCGACACAGAAAGGTCGATACCTCGTTGATGAAGGCATAAACGAGCTTGGAAACTATGAGAAGATCGAGCTGGTGATAGATTAGATGCTTCCTTTAATCGGTTCGGTTTTGTGGGGCGCTCTTGTCTATTAAATCGTGATACTAAACCAGCAGCTCAGGGCAATCCACGAGCACTTAGACCTGATCGAGGAGAGGGAGAAAAAGAGGTAGCACGAAGGCGCGCACGGTTGCTGTTTCCACCAGATGCTGCAGGATGACGGTCCTATACTTTGTTTCGACTCTCATGACCCTTCCTCCAAAAGTCGATAAGGCGGAGGATTATCTCGTCGTAGGTCTGGCCCTTCTCACCCAGCTTCCTGAGGAGGGTGCGGGTGGACACCTTGACGGGTATCTGCGTCGCCTCTTCCATAAGGCTTATTAAGTAACTTAAGGTATATTAGCTTACTCCTGGCCTACACGGCCAAAGGGGTAGGACGGTCCCACCTCCCGACCTATGTTTCAGCCGGGTTCGCATGAGCCACCTGATGGCTGCGGTACCTATACGGGATCGCGGCAATGTAGGGGGCGAAGGTAAAAAGGGGCACGGTAGAACAAGAGTGAAACCCCCCGCCTCCCGAAGCCCCTTCTTGAGGGGCTCAGGTGAGGGATTCTAACCATTTTAGGGCGGCTTCGGCTTGGTCGAAGGTGAGGTTGGTCAGCACCATGACCTTGTTCTTCGCCAGGATGTCGCCCATGGGATCGTAGCCGAAATCCTTCTGGTACTTCCTGCACATCGCCGTTATCATGAAAACTTGGTCATTCGTGCTTCCCCTGGAAAAGGAAGTCCTCCCAGGAGACTCAAGCTTGTCCAGCTTTTCCGCCGACAGATGTCCCTTGGGTCCCATGGTCGTCTCTTGGCCGGCAAGGGTCTTTTGACGTGGCTCCTCCGGAGACGTTTCGTTGACCGGTGTAGCGATCGCTACAGGGGGAATGTTCGCCCCAGGGGTCGGTGACAGACCCTTGGTCGTCTCCTGTGCCTCCATCTCCTCGGCGGATACGGCGCCCTTCTTCTTCCACTCCTTGTATGCCTCCTGGATTGCGATCTCGGGTATGAATTGCTTAATCGCATTTCTTTGAGCTTTGCTAACCGCGAGTGGTAGGGCGAAGGGGTTCCGTGCCCCGCCCTCGAAGGCCTTCGGCTGCTCAGAAGCGCCCCACCTCTCCTCGCCCGTATACGTGTCCTTGGCCCTCGCCAGGACCCTTAAGTAGTCCCCGACATCGTCCACCTTTATCTCCGGCACGCTGATGGCGTGGCCCTGCGCCATCAACTTCGACGCTATGTGCTTTATGCCCGCCCAACTTATCCCGACTATCTCCCTGGTGCCGCCCTTCGTCCCGACCTTGAACTCATAGAAGAACTGCTGAAGAATGCGTCCCTTCAGGTCTTCCACAATCTGGAGCTCGTCCAGCGCCTCCATCTTCACTATTGCTTGTTGCTCCTCCGCTTTCTCATCAGACATGGTACCACCACCTCACAATTTCGTCTCGGCTAAGAGTTTGCGATTGACCTTCAGACGGGAGTAAGCCCAATTCCACAAATTCAGGGAAATGTTTCCTTAGCCTATTATAGATATCCACTATCATGTTTTCGGCTTTATCCCGCTTAATAATCAGGTATGGCGAGATTAACTTCAGTAGCACTAGAACATCCTGTTGCCGGCTCATGCTCCATCGATAAAGAGTCTTCCTTCTCTTGGTTGCACGCTTTTCTACTATAACTTTACCCCCAAAGTTTTTCTCAATCCAACTGATAAGTCTTAGGTCAGTATTCACCACTTGAATATTGTTTTTACATCCACTCCTATCAACTTTGATAGACCCCTCACCATCGACTAAACCCGCTAGGTAAGGCAACTTCCAGAACTCATCCGGAATCCCAAGTTGAGAGGGCAACATGCGGGGGAACTGTCTCCAATGAGCTTCTCTTCTGCACTCATCTGAGCAGTACCTCGCTGGATGATCGTGAGTTCCTACGACCACAAACTCTTTTACGCATATAGGACAGACGCGTACAACCGTTTTTATGTGCGCCTTGCCAAAGCACTTTCTAGAGCAGTATTCCCTATTCAACCATTCCTTCTGTGTCACATATATTTTTCTGATAATAGGCTTTCCACAAGCCTTACAGAGTTTCTCTATCGGCGCGATGGGCTCGACGATGCTCAGGGATGTCTTTTCCTCTTCACTTGCCATGGCCTTTAACTAACTCCTCTGCGGTCTGCTCCTCATCCTCGCTTATAACGCCCCACGCGCCCAAAGGGGGAGGGGGGGGTCTCTCAGCCTTCTCCTCCTCCAGCAGGGAGTCCTTGGGGAAAAGTGTTCCTGCTTTGAGGCCTTCCGAGAAGGCCTTCCAGCTCCTCTTTTCGCAAAGGGGGATCTCGAAGCTCCACGTCTTGCCTACCCACCTGAGCGACATCCGCTGCTTTTCAGCCTCTCCGTAGCTCAGCGCGCTCAGCCTCTTCAGGGCGCACCCCGTGCAGTAGAAAACCTCGACCCTGGATCCGACTTCGACGCTCCTGGCCGCCTTCAGGGTGTCGCAGTAGTCGTCCACTATGGACATAATCGCGTAGTCCCTGTCGAGTATCGGCTCCCTGCAGCTCCAGCAGGAAGGCCTCGCTAGGACGCACTTATCGTCATTAAAGCTTGTCATATTCCTTCCCCGTGACCGTATCCACGATCTTGGCGACTTCCACATAATTCCCGCACTTGGCGCACCACGCCGTTTGCCCTTTCTCGTGTTGGCTGAACTCGCACCTGAAACTGTGACCGCAACTAAGGCGGACCTCCTTGTATGGCCCTAGAGTAACGAAGAGCGACCTCATCCCGACCTCTATGCACCTGTCGAGCTCCCCGCGCTTGGCCTTTATCTCGGCCTCCAGGGCCTTCAGCGCCTCCCTCCTCTCGGCGACGTATCCCTCGAGCTGCTTGAGTTCCTCTGTCTTCATTTCCACCACGGGCTTGCTTACCTCCTCCGAGATCTTTGCATCGACCCACTCCTTCAAGTCAACGAGCACATTATCCTCGGTCTTAGGATAAACTACCTCTGCCACAGCTCCGATCCTGACGTTCTCGTAGTCGCCGAAGCTCTTGGTCCTCGAGAAGTGGATTTCCTTTATTATGGCCATGTTGATCACTTCTCCTCCCAAGCTTCCCACTTCTTCGCGGCTTCCCTTACCGCCATCAGCAGTTCGTCGACCTTATCGGGTGGCCCTTCGATTCTGAGATCCACAAATTCGGAAGGGAAAGACGATATCGTCCTAAATCTCAGCTCGACTTTCATCCTACCTACACCTCCTTAAGCCTCGTTAAGCGCAGGCTTGGCTTTCTTCTTCCCCTTCTTCCGCTTGGGCCTATCGCCGAACTTCTCGAAGAGGTCGGAGATCGTCTTCTCGGTCTCCCTCGCCTTCTTCATGCTCCTTATCTCCGGCCAGGTCGTCACAACGGTCTTGAAGTCCTTCAGGGCCTCCGTCTCATACGACTTCCTCTCGACGTTTATCGACTTGCTGCTAGCGGAGTAAATGGGTCCCAACGATAAGTGGACATTGTCCCTCGACATCAGGTCCAGGCGGATTTCCAGCTTTTCTCCTGCCTCGTCTATCCCATCGAGGTTCAGTTTCTTGATCGACTCCAGCCTTGAGAGCATCGAGATGGCGAACCTGCTGAAAACTTCGGAGAACTCCTCCAGCGTGTAGGATGTCCTCAGGTACTGGGGGAACTCGGCCTTTGGCTTTTCCTCCCTTTCGACCTTGGGCAGCTTATCCTGGTACTCCCTGACCAGTTCTTCCTCAGTCTTCCCATTCTTAAGGTTCCAGGAATGGTCGGACTCGCACCGCACCCAGGGGAAGCCCCTGTAGTCCTTCTCGGAGGGATCCTTCTTGCACTTGGGGCACTTCTTGTGCTCGTACTTGGCCACCTGCGCCTCGAGCTCCCTCTTGGCTGCGTCGTCCTTCTTCACCTCCTTGGCGATGGCCTCGACCCTCTTCACCGTCAGGCTTTCTTCCTCGGTTAACATTCCCTGCTTGACGAGTTCCTTGATCTCCTTGGCAGCCGCTACCTGCAGCTCGGGCTTAAGCGTCGCTATGGGCTCGAAGTGGGAGGCCGTGAACTTGACGCGTGGCAACTTCTGCAGATCCTCCTTTGCCTCCGGGGTCACTCCCAGGAGGGAGAGGCGCTTGCTCACCTGGCTATTGTCGATCCTATACTCCTTGGCGATGCGTTCCTGGTTCCATCCCCTCTGCTCCTTTAGCCACCTGAAGTTCTCTGCCTCCTTCCATTCGTCTATGTGCCCTCGCTCGCGGTTCTTGGCGTAGGAGACGCTCCTGGCGGTCTCCTCGTCCTTGACGTCCTCGGCTATGACCACCCGGATCCACTTCCACTTCAGCTCCTTGGCAGCCCTGAGCCTGTGGTTGCCGTCGACGCAGACCATGACATCATCCGTAATGACGATTCCCCCAGAGATCTTGTCCTTCTCCAGCTCATTCCTTCTGGCCGTTATGATCGGGTCTATGCCGTAGGATCCCCTGGCCTTCATGTCGGCCTTGAGCGCCTCGTACTCGGGCGGCTCCATCTTGTTACAGTTCCATGTGTTCTCCGACACCTTCTCAAGGGGGTAGAACTTTGGAACTCCTTGAAAGTCCTTTTCCTCTTCGCTCATTCCATTCAACCTGCCTTAGGGCCTCTCAGTTATCCTTATAAGCATTATTATCATGATAATGGGCATGGTAAAAAAGGGTGTCAAGGGCATGGGCAAGCCGGTCTGGCTCCCATTGGACGTCATAGAGCGCCTTGAGAAGCTGAGGTCTTATCCGAGGGAGACCTACGGCGATATCGTAAGAAGGCTGCTGGACCAATTTGAGCCATAAGGGAGAGTATCGGGGAGGCGTTGGAGCTTTGGCTGAAGCAGAAGTAACGATGAAGGGGGTGAAAAAGGTGAGTGAAAAAAAGAAAACGCCGAGTTATAACCTGGCCGTAGAGATAACGAAATTGATGGCTGTCCTGAAGAAAACTCTGGTTTGTCCGTTCTGCTCCGGACGCTTGGATTTCATAAAATACCTCAGCTACGATGACGACCATGCCAGCTTGGAACTCAGTTGCGAGAGGTGCGGGTTTGAGTACGGATTCAAGTATCGTTCTCAACGTTGGACGCTTGACGATGTTAAAAGGAGAAAGATAACCGAGGTGGCAAAGAAGCGCCAGGAAGAGCAGAACAATAGGGCAACTGATGTTAAGGAGGCAGGTAAATGACGCTCCTAGAACAAACGGCATTGGAACTCGCCGAGGAATTTGCATGGGAGAAGTTCTACATCAAAAGAAGGCATGTCAAAACCTTGGACCACATAGCGAGCAAGCCCGCCTTCCTGATTTTCTACAAGTTCCTAGGCCCGAGGTGGGTCGTGATGATGGACGGGATGGTTCTTGGTCACTTCAGCAGCAGGAAGAAGTGCTACGACAAGATACAGGAGGTAGTGGACACGGCGAAGGAGGAGGTATGGCTGATGAAGAAGACCCGTAGCGGGTTCGTGGTCGCGTTCAAAAGGAGGCCTGAGCGCGGATGAGTCCAGAGTTTAACATCCAAGACCCCGATTGGAGGCTGAAAAAGGAACTCGAGGAGGTAAACCGAAGCCTTCCAAGACCTTCATTCGAAGGCCTCTGTGCGACCTGTAGGCGTTGGGCCTATGGCCATTGCTCGGAACTTAAATTGGACATCGGCGCGACGACGGAGGCGTGCGAGAAATATGTGGAGATATCGACCTACGAGCCAGTCCGCCCGAACACCTGTGGCGCGTGCGCTAACAGGATTAATGGATATTGCGAAGGGACCGCTTGGAACGGGAAGGAACTCGTCCCATACAGGGAATCCGTTGACCACGACGAACCCGCGTGCACGAGATACAAACTCAACAAGAAAATCAAATTCAAGCGCCCCAGAAAGATCCCAATGGTAGACCCGAAGCTCACAAAGCGCGTCTACCAATGCGGGGAGTGTGTCTTTTACGTCTTCGGATTCTGTTTCCACAAGTCGAATAAGACGAAGGAAGGGCAGCTCAAGGTCAGCCCAAACGCCAGGGCTTGTGATAACGCCACGTCCTTGTTGGAGGTGCGAGAATGAACAATAACAAGAATAATGTTAAGAAGGGGAAAAAGAGAAGGAAATTCAGACCCTGTCCAATGGGCCCAGTGCCACTGGGGACCAAGGTATATGCCGAGCGATATACCTGCCCTAAATGCGGGGAGAGGGAGGCGGCGGCCACCTTCGATACCGAACCATCCAAGTTCTGCAGCTGGTGCGGGACCGAGTTGCCAGTGCCCAGATTATCGACATTCAAGGAGATAGTAGCATGAACAATACACGTATGTATTATACGACTCATAGAGAAGAGATACTGAAGAGCAGGCATGATCGCTATGTGCTCAATAAGGAGAAAGAACAGAAGAGCAATCACGAGTATCGTGAGTATCTCAAGGCAGAGGTCCTGGGACACTACTCAGGTGGGACTCCAAAGTGCGTTAAATGTGGAATTGTAGACATTAGAGTCCTGTCTATTGACCATATCGATGGAGGGGGCTTTAAACACAGGAATGACCCAAGCATGAGGGGTTATGCATTTTATCGTTGGCTGAAAAAGAAAGGCTATCCTGAAGGTTATCAAACTATGTGCATGAACTGTCAGTGGATAAAGAGAATAGAAAATAAGGAGTATGGAGAGATTGGCAAACGAACGAAATACACGACATAATGTTAAGATCCTGCTCGTAGACGTAGACTCGAAGATTCCCAATCTGGCCCTGATGAAGATTTCGGCGTTTCACAAGAGAAAGGGAGACGAGGTTTATCTTAATACGATCTTATCTAAGCCCGATAAGGTCTACGTCTCCTGCATATTCAAGAAGAACGCCCCGAAGGTCTTGGGAGTGGCCTCCCTCGTGGACTGTCCGGTTGAGTTCGGTGGATATGGGATCAACGACAGGAAACTCCCAGATGAGATAGAGCATATCATGCCAGACTACGATCTATATGGCATAGACTACTCCATGGGCTTCACCTCTCGCGGTTGTTCGAGGCGATGCGAGTTTTGCGAGGTATGGCGTCTCGAGGGGCCAATCAGGGACCACGCTCCTATAACTGAGTTCCTGCTCCCGAATCACAAGAAGGTCCTTCTCTTGGACAACAACTTCATCATGTCTCCCCGTTGGCGAGAGAACCTTCAGGTTATAATCGACAGGAAACTCAAGGCCTCCATCTGCCAAGGCTTCGACGCCAGGCTGATCACGAGAGAGATAGCCATTACGATTGGTGAAAACCAGCATAGATTCTACGATGAGAACTTCAGCAATTATGCCATTTACACGGCCTGGGACAGACTTCAGGACGAGGAGCAGGTCCTTAGAGGGATCCAGCTCCTCCTCGACGCGGGGATCAATGCCAGGTATATACGTCCGTTTGTCCTGGTCGGGTACAACACGACCCTAGAGGAGGACCTCTACCGCTTCAACAAGCTGAGGGACATGGGAGTTTACCCCTTCGTCATGCCCTACAATGGTCGCGGTCATCCCCTTAAACGATGGGGACAGCGCCCGGCCCTCTACAAGCGCGTCCCATTCATCGAATATAAGACGAGGAGGCTGGAGGAGTTACAATGAAGGCCAACAATGAGGAGGATGAGAAGGCATGAACGCGATGAACAATACGAGAGCAAATGTTAAGGAGGGGTTTTGAATATGGTCAAAAGGATAGAATACGTCTGCAAGACATGCAGGGTCCCCTTCAGCGTCTGGTGGGCCTCTGGTATGAATGATCCGCCCAAGGTCGCCTGCCCAATATGCCTCAGCACCAACGTGCTCAAGGAAGGCGAGTACGACTACTCGAGGAGAGGGTGAAGCATGAAAGAGAGCACGGATGAGTATACGATATGCAGTTACTGTAGCGGCTCTGGCACGTGCCACGACATCGTGTTTCCGGCCGAGACTAGGCTGAGAAAAGCGTACGAGATATGCGGTGCTGAGGCCTTTTACCTAATCGCGGTAGTGAAGGCCTGCAGGGACTTCAGACCAGCAGGGAAAGAAGGAGGCGCGCTGAGAATGAGAAGGAAGAAATTCAGAATATATTACGGCATAGTGGGGCGTCGCCCTTCGGGGAGCAGAATCATCTATGCAGAAGATATCGACGATGCCTTAGAAAGATGGGCCGAGACCAAGGCTTTCCTTCGCAATCCACACGAAAGGCAGCCATTAGACGTGATGGAGGCGCGCTGAGATGAATAGACCGATAATATGCGCCCAATGCGTTTACTTCAGGATGGGCAAATACGTCCCAGGCGTGTGCAGGGACAACAGGGAAGGAAGGAGCTGGAAGGTCGTTGAACCGCTCGATACCTGTCCTAACGCCGTCAAGAAGGAGGCGTGATGAGAGATGTCCAGGAACGCAAACGAGATGATACAGGAGTATGGAGGTTGGAATCTCCATGGAGAGTACCGACGTTATCCAGTCGGGGCTCCTGTGATTCTGCGATATTCTTGGGAGAATGAGGAGGCGCGCTAAGATGACCGAAAAAATAAGATGTTATCAATGCATTTACTACAAAGGCGGTCAGTACAAGGGATGGTGCACGGACACGAGGGAAGGCAGAAAGAAGATCAGGGTTGATGCCGTAGACCACTGCGGCAACGCCGTAAATAAAGAGGAGGCGCGCTAAATGACCGATAAAGAGAAGAAACGTCGGACGATAAAAGGGCGAATTGACAGGGAAGGGTATCAAGCAGTCAAGGAAGGTATAGAAGAGGTAAAGAAACATTCCGAATGGAAATGGATGCTCGATGAGGCACTTGAGGGACATAGAGAATACGTGGACGGTCTAAAGCTGCAAATCAAAGAGAGGGGGGAAATAATCAAAATGCTGGAGGAGGCGCGCTGAGGATGACCTCTGAAGCTAAAAGTATTATGCCTTGGATTATGGGTTGGGGTGTGAGTCTGTATTTTCTTGTTGATGGCCTTTTGAAGCGGAATTGGCTCGAAATAATTGGAGGGCTTACTATTCAATTTTCAATCATGACAGGTTTTATCATATACATCCTAGATGAAGAAAAGGAGGCGCGCTGAATGAGCATGCGTGGATATCGCTGCGTGTGCTGGTGCAATCAATGCAAGTCCTATCATATGTGTTTTATATCCCTGGATGAGCGGGGAAGAGACATTCCATGTTGTAAAAAGATGGCCTCATTCACGTGGAGTGGATATTGGGAAGGTTTAATCAAGGAGGCGCGATGATGAGATTTTCTATTGCAGAAATAATATCCAGGCAATATCAGATCAAATGGCCAGATGAAGGCATTATTGTGACAGATGTTGTATCAGGTGCTTTTTCTTACACGGTTTCACTTAAGAAGAAAGAGAAAGAGGCGCGCCTCGATGAGTGAAAGGAAAAATAAGGCACCTTGGCTATCACAACAAGAACGTGATGCACGGGTATCGGCTTTGAAAGCGGAACTGAGGGAGTATGCCTATCTGTATGGGAAAGAGTGTCTGTACTGGCTTTTCGAATCTGTGAAAGATGCATGTGAGGAGGACTGAGGAGGCGCGCTGAGATGACCGAGTTGGCCGAAGAAGAAGCATGGAAAGTCTACGAAGATGACATAGCGGCTGCAAAGAAGGCCTTCTACGAGGCCACAGCGCCAGCATGGAAAGTCTACGAAGATGACATAGCGGCTGCAAAGAAGGCCTACGAAGATGCCAGAGAGGCAGCAAGGAGTGCCTACGAAGAGGCCATAGCGTCAGCATGGAAAACCTACAAAGAGGTCATAGCATCAGCAATGAAAGCGTACGACGAAGCGAGGGAGGCGCGCTGAGGATGTATAAGAAGAAGATATTGAAGGCAATGGTCAAAGGTAATATATTTCAAGCTAAGGCGGTAGGCAAATTAGCGCAAGCTATCAAAAAGGCTCAATGTGGCGTTCTGGGATGCAAGCAACTACTGTTCCAAGAAGGTGTCTGCTTCTGGCATTATCCCCTCTGGGAGGAGTGGGGGTATAACCGCGGTGGCTACGAATACTATGGCAAGCATGAATTGAAGGTGTCTAGGGCCATGTTCACGCGTTGGTTGAACAAGTTGGGGCATCAGGAAATCGTCAACATCCTGTCCGGCTACGATTTCAAGCTTGCCAAGCATGTAATTAAGAGTATGAACGAATTAGGGAAGGAGGCAACTCACAAAGAAAGTAAGTCAAGTCATAAGGAGGATGGTGAAAAGGCATGACTGAGGAACAGGGAAGAATAAAGTGTGCCAGATGTCAGAAAATAATCAAGGGCATACCCTTCGAGCTAAGAATGTCTCAGAGTTTCGATACTATGAGACTCATGTTATACTTCTGTTCTTTGACTCATGTGAAGGATTGGATCATGAGCGAAGCTGGTGGAATGTACATCCTAACAAGTGAGCAGCTCAACAAATCAGGAGGGAAGGTAGTGGCATGAGCGACGATGAATACTACTCGCCTGACTACGACGATTATGAGGATGACGAAGAGGACTTGGAAGAGGGAGAAGTAAACCTCTTTGCCAGCATGCCTTGGATTAATCCTTTCATAGGTTCGATGATGGAAGCGCAACTTCTTAAGTACAAGGAACCTAATCAATGCCGATGGTGCGGTAAAATAATGGAGCAGGAAAAGCCAGCACCAGAACGCTTCTGCTCAGACCTCTGCATGAAACAGTGGCATGAACTGATGGAGCTAAGGATAGCACAGGGCAAGCACGACCTGAGAACCAGGGGTTTTGACTGAGAGTTTCACCGTCCATAGTTCCACCGTTGTACTGCAACCCTTCCAAAGGTCAATGAGTGGCATTGAGCTCGCTCTATCGTTTCACCGTCCATAGTTCCACCGTTGTACTGCAACCCCGGCAGCTGGCTACGATCTGGATAGCCGGACCCTGGAGTTTCACCGTCCATAGTTCCACCGTTGTACTGCAACCCTTCGACCCAAAGCAGCTTGATGAGCTCTTGCTTACGTTTCACCGTCCATAGTTCCACCGTTGTACTGCAACATTCGACCCTCAAAAGTTTTTTCATTAAGATTGTTGTTTCACCGTCCATAGTTCCACCGTTGTACTGCAACCTCCGCATGTGAATAGGTTGAATATCATGGGGAGTTTCACCGTCCATAGTTATCACGGGAGAGGCGTAGTTTCATAGTTTTGGCATTATTTCCTTTTTTCCTCATCACCTTGTTCTACCGTGCCCCTTTTTACCTTCGCCCCCTACATTGCCGCGATCCCGTATAGGTACCGCAGCCATCAGGTGGCTCATGCGAACCCGGCTGAAACATAGGTCGGGAGGTGGGACCGTCCTAC
>Ga0315282_10009376_pt1 | contig 15570 bp, 7 predicted proteins | sample YL17G07_20_MG_FD_203693 | JGI IMG/M metagenome (GOLD analysis project Ga0315282, IMG submission 203693) | Sediment microbial communities from Yellowstone Lake, YNP, Wyoming, USA - YL17G07_20 | ecosystem: Environmental > Aquatic > Freshwater > Lake > Sediment | place: USA: Wyoming | collected...
CATCGCTTCCCATCCCCAGATCGAACTGCGGCGCCAGGAAGTGACCGCGATTCCGGAGGGCATCGTGGTGGTGGCCACCGGCCCGCTGACCAGCGATGCACTGGCCGCCGCAATCGCACGCCTGACCGGCGCGGAAACGCTTTTCTTCTATGATGCCATCAGCCCCATTGTCGAGGCCGCCTCTGTGAACCTGGCCATCGCCTTCCGCGCCTCGCGCTACGGGAAGTCGCTGGACTCCAGCGCCGACTACCTGAACTGCCCGCTGGACCAGCAGCAGTACCAGCGCTTCCTCGATGCCCTGGTGGCCGCTCAAAGCGCCACCGCGCACCTGGCCAACGATCTCCCGTACTTCGAGGCCTGCCTCCCCATCGAGGAACTGGCGCGCCGCGGCCGTGACACCTTGCGCTTCGGCCCCATGAAGCCCATGGGCCTGGTCGACCCCAGAACCGGGAGGCGCCCTTACGCCGCGGTACAACTGCGCCAGGAGAACCTTCGGGCCGACAGTTTCAACCTGGTGGGCTTCCAGAATCATCTGCGCTTCAGCGAGCAAGCGCACATTCTGCGCATGATCCCCGGACTGGAGAACGCGGAGTTCGTCCGCTTCGGCCAGGTCCACCGCAACACCTATCTCGACGCGCCGGCGCTGCTGAACGCCTGTTTGCAGTTGCGGCGGCAACCCAGGATTCTGTTTGCGGGTCAGATTTCCGGCGTGGAAGGGTACGTCGAAGCGATTGCCACCGGCCTCGCGGCCGGCCGCCACGCCGCGGCGCTGGCTCGCGGTGAGGAGCCGCGCCCCTTCCCGCGCCAGACCGCCCTGGGCTCGTTGTGCCACTATATCTCCGGGGCCGGCCCGGGAAACTACCAGCCCGCCAACATCACCATCGACTTGCTGCCGCCGCTGGACGAGGCCACACGCCGCCGGCTCCGGCACGACAAGCGCGCGCGCCACGCCGAGATCTGCCGCCGGGCGCTCGGCGAACTGCGGTAAACTGTCATCAACTTGTCAGAACTTGAAGTGGGAATTGGCAGGTTCCTGGAAGAGCTCCAGCGGGAGAACGTCTCCGCGCACACCATCCGGGCTTACGGCGCGGACCTGCGCCAGTTCGCCGGGTATTTCTCGCCGCGCGGGGCTGAGCCTCCCAGACCTCAGGAGCTGGATGCGCTGGCCTTGCGCGAGTGGCTGGGAGATCTGTACCGCCAGAAACTGAGCGCCGTCTCGATGCGCAGGAAGCTGGCGGCCCTGCGTTCCTTCTACCGGTTCCTGGTGCGGGAGGGAGTAGTGGCCGTCAATACGGCGCGTCTGTTGCGCACCCCCAAGGCCCCCAAGAGCCTTCCGCGCGTGATGACCGCCGAGCAGACCAACGCTCTGCTGGACCAGGTGGCCGAAGGGAAGCTCGGGCAGGCGCACCCGGCGCGCGACCTGGCGATCTTTGAATTGCTGTACGGCTGCGGCATTCGGGTCAGCGAGCTGGTGGGACTCAACCTCGAAGACATCGACCTGAGCGACCGCTGGCTGCGCGTGCGGGGCAAAGGCCGTAAGGAGCGCCAAGTGCCCTTCGGCTCAAAAGCCGCGGCGGCGCTCGAACGCTGCCTGGCGGAGCGCAGCGCCAAGCCCGCCCAGCGCGGCCTGTTCCTCAACCATCTGGGGCGGCGGCTCACCGACCGCGGCGTCCGCCGGATCGTCAAGTTGTATGCTACGCTGCTGGCCGGAGACGCCTCGGTTCACCCCCACAGTTTCCGCCACGCCTTCGCCACCCACCTGTTGAGCGACGGCGCGGACTTGCGGTCCATCCAGGAGCTGCTGGGCCACGCCCGCCTCTCCACCACCCAGAAATACACCCAGGTTTCCCTCACCGACCTGATGGCCGTCTACGACCGCGCTCACCCCAAGGCCTAGCCAGGTTCCACCTCAGACCGATCAGATGGTTCACCGCAGAGACGCAGAGAAAATGCATTTGTCTTCTCCGCGTCTCTGCGCCTCTGCGGTGAATCAAAACTCACTTGCACCGAGTTTCCAGTTTCAAGACTCTAGACCACCTCCCCAGACTCGTCTCGGCGCATGTGTCGAGACGCCCAAAACCGCTCCCCAAGCGGAAGTCTCGACACGGCAGCCTGACGGCCGCGCCACCTCTGTCTGGGATACCAGTACCCTCAGAAACCCACGAATTTCTTCGGCATCGGAGCCTGTCGCCCACCCATAGCCGAGACGCACCAGCCCGTTGTGCGTGCCGGCGTTGAAGGCGATCTCTCCCTCGTGCGTCAGCATCTCCTCGACCTACACCGCCATGTCATAAAGATGGCCAAACCGCGGCCTGGCGCCGGTCATCCACCACAGATGCAGCGCAGGAGCAGCGGACGCAGACACCAAACGCGGAGCCGGAAAGAGCACGGGCCACTGTTCGTGATCCTGGTAGTGGGTCAGTTTTCGAATAGGGCGTTACACGTCAACTTGGCAGCGCGTGGCAGATCAGCGGACCGAAGCCCACTTGTCGGGAGTAATCGGGCTGCAAACCTGCGCCCGCCTCACGGACACAGCGGTGTAGGAGGTCGGCCGTCTACCGACGGTCCCGTAACGCATCCGCAGTAGCGCGAATCATCGTCGCGGGCGTCGCCAAGAAGGACCGAGTCGGCCGGTCCTTGATCGGAGGGTTAGCGTGGAGCCTGGGCCAACGTACACCAATACGCCGAATGAGAGACAATAAGCATTCCTAGGGCACGAGATCTCACGGGCGGGGGCCACCAGCAGAGTTCTTCGGTCGCCCGGCACGCTCGCGTCTCTAGAACAACCGAACAATGGCGCTCAAGAAATCGGAACTCTACAGCTTCCTGTGGTCCAGTTGCGACGAACTGCGCGGCGGCATGGACGCCAGCCAGTACAAAGACTACGTCCTCGTCCTGCTCTTCATCAAATACGTCAGCGACAAGTACGCCGGCGTCCCCTACGCCCCCATCACGATCCCCCCGGGCGCCAGCTTCCGCGACATGGTCGCGCTCAAGGGCAAGTCCGACATCGGCGACCAGATCAACAAGAAAATCATCGCTCCCCTCGCCAACGCCAACGGGCTGTCCGACATGCCCGACTTCAACGAAGCCACCAAGCTCGGCAGCGGCAAGGAAATGGTGGATCGCCTCACCAACCTCATCGCCATCTTCGAAAACCCCGCCCTCGACTTCTCCAAGAACCGCGCCGAGGGCGACGACATCCTCGGCGACGCCTACGAGTACCTCATGCGCCACTTCGCCACCGAAAGCGGCAAAAGCAAGGGCCAGTTCTATACCCCCGCCGAGGTCTCCCGCGTCATCGCGCAAATCGTCGGTATCCGCGATGCGGCCACCACCAGCAGCACCACCGTCTACGACCCCACTTGTGGCTCCGGGTCCCTGCTGCTCAAAGTCGGCGACCAAGCCGGCCGCAAGGTCACCCTCTACGGTCAGGAAAAGGACGCCGCCACTGCCGGCCTCGCCCGCATGAACATGATCCTACACGACACCCCCACGGCGCTAATCAAGCAGGGCAACACGCTCTCCAATCCTCTGTTCAAAGAGGGCGACACCCTCAAAACTTTCGATTACGTCGTCGCCAATCCGCCCTTCAGCGACAAGCGCTGGAGCACCGGTATCGACCCCCTCAACGACCCCTACCAGCGCTTCAAGCCCCTCGGCACGCCGCCCGCCAGGCAGGGCGACTACGCCTACCTCCTCCACATCGTCCGCTCCCTCAAGAGCACCGGAAAGGGTGCCTGCATTCTCCCGCACGGCGTCCTCTTCCGCGGCAACGTGGAAGCCGATATCCGCCGTGCTCTCATCCGCAAGGGCTACATCGCCGGCATCATCGGCCTGCCCCCCAACCTCTTCTATGGCACCGGCATCCCCGCCTGCATCATCGTCATCGACAAGGAAGACGCCCACACCCGCAAGGGCATCTTCATGATCGACGCCAGCGCCGGCTTCTTGAAAGACGGCAACAAGAACCGCCTCCGCGCCAGGGACATCCATAAGATCGTCGATGCCTTCAACCGCCGCCTGGAAATCCGCCAATACTCCCGCATGGTCGGCCGCGAGGAGATTGAAAAGAACGACTTCAACCTCAACATCCCGCGCTACATCGACAGCCGCCAGGCCGAGGACACCCAGGACATCGAAGGCCACCTGCGCGGCGGCATCCCCGCCGCCGACGTTGACGCTCTCGGACGCTACTGGTCCGTCTGCCCGCAACTCCGTCACGTGTTGTTCCGGGACAGCCGGCCCGGCTACCTCGACCTCGCCGTGGAGAAAACGGCCATTAAGCTCACCATCTGCCAGCACCCGGAGTTCGTGGCCTTCACCAAGCGCATGAACTCCCTGTTCGCCAAATGGCGCAAGGGCACCGCCGCCACCCTCAAGGCTTTGAAGCCCGGCTGTCGCCCGAAAGAGGTCGTTGCCGCGCTCTCCGAAGTCCTTCTCGCCCATTACGGCGGCAAGCCCCTCATCGATCAGTACGACGTCTACCAGCACCTCATGAACTACTGGGCAGAGACGATGCAGGACGACTGCTACCTCATCGCTGCCGACGGCTGGAAGGCTGAGCCCACCCGCATTATCGAGAAGGACAAGAAGGGCAAGGAGAGGGACAAAGGCTGGACCTGCGACCTTGTCCCCAAGTCCCTCATCGTCGCCCGCTACTTCGCCGCCGAACAGGCGGCTGTTGCCGGACTGGAAGCCCAACTCGAGGGCATCGCCGCCGAGATGACAACGTTGGAGGAGGAGCACGGAGGCGAGGAAGGCGCCTTCTTCGAATGGGACAAGGTGAACAGGGCGAATGTCGCCGGCCGTCTGACGGAGATCCGGGACGACCAGGAAGCGCAGGAGGAAGCCGCGGTGCTCGGTGCCTGGCTGAACCTTAGCGACCGCGAAGCCGACCTCAAGCGCTCCCTCAAAGAAGCCGAGGCCGACCTCGACGGCAAGGCCTACGCCAAGTACCCAACACTCACCGAGGCCGGGATCCAGACACTGGTGGTCGACGACAAATGGCTGGCCGCCCTCGAAGCCGCCATCCATGGCGAAATCGACCGCATCAGCCAGGCCCTCACCCAGCGCGTGAAGGAACTAGCCGAACGCTACGAAACCCCGCTTCCGCAAGTACTCAGCCGCGTGACCGAGCTGGAGGCGAACGTGAACCGCCACCTGAAACGGATGGGTTTCTCATGGATCTGAAGCCCGGTTACAAACAGACCGAAGTGGGGGTTCTTCCGGCGGATTGGGAGGTCGCAAAACTTGCCGCAGTTTGCTCCATGAAAAGTGGTGAGGGCATAACTGGTGCTCACATAGATCAGTTCTCCACATACCCTTGTTACGGCGGCAATGGCCTCCGTGGCTTTACAGCGCGCTTCACGCACGACGGGCGCTATGCGCTGATTGGCCGTCAGGGGGCGCTGTGTGGAAATGTTCTGGGCGTAGAAGGGAAGTTTTTCGCGTCGGAGCACGCAATCGTTGTGACGGCTTCCGCACGAACGGATATCCGCTGGCTTACCTTCGTGATAAAAAAAATGCGACTCAATCAGTATTCCGAATCATCTGCTCAGCCTGGACTATCCGTCTCGAAACTTCTGAACCTTGATTTGGCGCGCCCGCCTACCAAGGCCGAACAAGAAGCCATCGCCGAGGCGTTGAGCGATGCGGATGCTCTCATCGAATCCCTTGAGCAACTCATAGCCAAAAAGCGCCACCTCAAACAAGGCGCCATGCAGGAACTACTTACCGGCAAGAAGCGACTCCCAGGGTTCAGTGGGGAGTGGGGGATCAAGCGCTTTGGGGATGTAGCTCAACCGCGCAAGGAACGAATTGATCCCCGGAAGACGGGAGTTCACGACTTCTGTATCGAACTGGAGCATATTGAACAGGGATCCGGGTGCCTTTTAGGCAGCGGCGCCACGGGAGACGGGTCCTCCCTCAAGGCAGTCTTCCACAGTGGGGATGTGTTATTTGGCAAGCTGCGCGCTTACCTTCGCAAGTATTGGCTGGCAGATCGCTCGGGTATCTGCTCAACGGAAATCTGGGTGTTTCTCCCGAAGCTCAGTCAGGTCACACCAGATTTCTTGTTTCAGCTCGTCACGGTGGACCGGTTTATCGAGGCCGCGAGCATAGCTTATGGCACCCACATGCCCCGCTCCGATTGGAACCTGGTGAAGAACTACGAACTGGCTCTTCCCAGCATCGACGAGCAAACAGCCATCGCCGCCATCCTCTCCGACATGGACGCCGAAATCGCCGCCCTCGAAGCTAGACTCGCCAAGGCCCGCCAGATCAAGCAGGGCATGATGTACAACCTTCTCACCGGGAGGATTCGTCTCGTATGAGCATCGGCCAACCCGAACGCGCCACGCAGGACCGCGTCCTCGCCCTGTTCCACGACGAACTGGCCTATCGCTACCTCGGCGATTGGCGCGACCGCGACGGCAACACCAACATCGAGGAATCTGGCCTCACCCCCTACCTCACCCGCGCCGGCTACACCCCCGCCCAAATCGCCAAGGCAATTTACCTCCTCCGCACGGAGGCGGACAACCCAACCCGCAGCCTCTACGGCAACAACCAGGCCGTCTACAGCCTCCTGCGCTACGGCGTTCCCGTCAAGATCGGAGCGGGTCAGCCTACCGAAACCGTCCACCTCATCAACTGGACGGAACCCCTGAAGAACGATTTCGCTATCGCCGAGGAAGTCACCCTACGAGGCAACCACGAACGCCGGCCGGATATCGTGCTGTACGTCAACGGCATCGCCGTGGGCGTCCTCGAACTCAAGAACAGCCGCGTGTCCATCGGCGACGGCATCCGCCAGAACCTTTCCAACCAGAGCAGCGAATTCCACGCCTGGTTCTTCAGCACGGTGCAATTCGTGTTCGCCGGCAACGATTCCGAAGGGCTGCGCTACGGCGCTACCGGCACCGAAGAGAAGTATTTCCTGAAGTGGAAGGAGGACGAACAGGACGACACCCGCTTCAAGCTCGACAAGTACTTGCTCAAGATGTGCGCCAAGGAGCGGCTGATCGAGCTGATGCACGATTTCGTGCTCTTCGATGGCGGCGTCAAGAAGCTGCCGCGCGTCCACCAGTATTTCGCCATCAAGGCCGCCCAGCGCCACGTGCGCGAACGCAAGGGCGGCATCATCTGGCACACCCAGGGCAGTGGGAAGAGCATCGTCATGGTGCTGCTGGCCAAATGGATCCTGGAGAACCGGCCCCACGCCCGCGTGGTCATCGTGACCGACCGCGACGAACTCGACAAACAGATTGAGGGCGTGTTCTCCGCCGCGGGCGAGCCCATCCAGCGCACCAGCAGTGGGCGCGACCTGCTAAACCTCCTCAGCCAGGCCAAACCGCGGATGGTCTGCTCGCTGGTCCACAAATTCGGCCGGAAGGGCGTTGACAACTTCGACCAGTTCATCCGCGAACTGGAAGCACAGCCCTGCCAGGCGGTGGGCGAGATTTTCGTCTTCGTGGACGAGTGCCACCGCACCCAAAGCGGCAAGCTGCACCGCGTCATGAAGGCCATCCTGCCCAATGCCGTCTTCATTGGGTTCACCGGCACGCCCCTGCTCAAGACGGACAAGCAGACCAGCCTGGAAGTCTTCGGCGGCTACATCCACACCTATAAGTTCAGCGAGGCGGTGGAGGATCAAGTCGTGCTGGACCTCCTCTATGAAGCGCGCGACATCGACCAGCGCCTGGGGTCGGAAGACAAAATCGACGCCTGGTTTGACGCGAAAACCAAGGGACTGAACGACTGGCAGAAAGCCGCCCTGCGCGAAAAATGGGGCACCCTGCAAAACGTGCTCAGTTCGAAGTCGCGAATCGATCGCGTGGTGAGCGACATCGTCTTCGACTTCTGCACCAAGCCGCGCCTCAGCAGCGAGCGGGGCAACGCCATCCTGGTGGCGTCGAGCATTTACGAAGCCTGCAAGTATTTCACCCTGTTTCAGAAAACGCCCTTCAAGGGCCGGTGCGCGGTGGTCACCTCGTACAACCCGCAGACCAGGGACATTACTACCGAAGAAACCGGAGCCGTCACAGAAACCGACAAGCAGTTCATCTACAACACCTACGCTGAACTACTGAAAGACATTGATGCCGCCCCGGGCATGACGCAAACCGAAACCTACGAGGACCGGGCCAAGGATCTGTTCAAGAAGGAGCCCGCCAACATGAAGCTCCTCATCGTCGTGGACAAGCTCCTAACCGGATTCGACGCGCCGCCCTGCACCTACCTCTACATCGACAAGTCCATGCAGGACCACGGGCTTTTCCAGGCGATCTGCCGCCCCAACCGCCTCGACGGCGAAGACAAGGATTTCGGCTACATCGTGGACTACAAGGACCTCTTCAAGAAGGTCGAGAACGCCATCGCGGTCTACACCTCCGAATTGGACCGCAGCAGCGGCGGGGCCGATCCCGAAATTCTCCTCCAGGACCGCCTGAAAAAGGGCCGCGAACGCCTGGACAACGCCCTCGAAGCCATCGCCATGCTCTGCGAGCCTGTGGAGCCGCCCAGAGGCGAACTGGAACACATCCACTATTTCTGCGGCAACACCGAAAACCCCGATGACCTGAAGGAACGCGAGCCCCAGCGCGTCGCTCTCTACAAAGCTGCCGCGGCCTTGGTGCGCGCCTTCGCCAACATCGCCGACGAACTGGAGGCCGCAGGTTACAGCCAACCGGAGATCGGCCGCATCAAGCAAGCGATCGACCGCTATGTCAAGCTGCGCGAGATCATCCGCAACGCCAGCGGCGAGAGTCTCGACCTGAAGGCCTACGAGGCCGACATGCGCCACCTCCTCGATACCTATATCGAGGCCGCCGAGCCCAGGAAGATCTCGCCCTTCGACAATATGCCCCTGTTGGATCTGATCGTCAAGACCGGCATTGCGGACGCCATCAACCACATGCCCGAGGCGATCAGGAGCAACAAGGACGCGATTGCCGAGACAATTGAGAACAACGTCCGCCGGAAAATCATCAAGGAACACCTCAACGACCCGGCTTACTACGACACTATGTCGGCGCTGTTGGACGAGATCATCGCCGCCCGCAACGCCAAGGCGATTGAGTACGAGGAATACCTCAAGCGCATCGCGGAACTGGCGAAGAGAGTCGAGGCGGGCCATGCTGGGGATGCGCCGGAGGGGATCGACACTCCCGCGCGCCGCGCCCTCTACAACAACCTCAACCAAGACCGGGACCTGGCCCTGAAAGTCGACGAAGCGGTCAGGCAAAATCGCCCCGACAGTTGGCGCGGCGTACAGACCCGCGAGATGGCCATCAAAAGGGCCTTGTACGATGTACTGCAAGACGCGGACCAAGTGGAGCGCATCTTCCTCGTCGTCAAGCAGCAGCGGGAATATTGATGGTCACGAAAATCGATCTCGGCGGGATTTCGGTGGATGTAGTCAAGAAGGACATCAAGAACCTCCATCTCAGCGTTTACCCTCCCACCGGCAAAGTGCGGATCTCCGCGCCGCTTCGCATGAACCTCGCTACCATCCGCGTGTTTGCGATTTCCAAGGTCGGCTGGATCCGGCAGCAGCAGAAGAAGGTGAGCGAGCAGGAGCGCGAACCCGCTCGCGAATACCTCGACCGCGAAAGCCATTATGTGTGGGGCAAGCGCTACCTGCTGAAGGTGATCGAAAAGGATGCGGCGCCGGAAGTGGAGTTAAAGCACAGCCAACTGGTGCTTCAGGTTCGTCCGGCAACCGGAGAAGAGAAGAAACAGGCCATCCTCGAGGAATGGTATCGCACGCAGCTCAAGGCGGCCATCCCGCCCCTGATCGCCAAATGGGAGCCCCTCATTGGCGTGAACGTGGAGCGCTTCTTTGTACAGAGGATGAAGACGAAATGGGGCAGTTGCAGCCCCACCTCCGCCAGCATCCGCCTCAACACCGATCTCGCCCGCAAACCGCGCGAATGTCTCCAATACATCGTCGTCCATGAAATGGTCCACCTGCTGGAACGCACTCACAACAGCCGCTTCATGACCCTGATGGACCTGTTCATGCCTACGTGGCGATTCCATCGTGAGGTGCTGAATCGCCTTCCTGTACGGCATGAGAGCTGGGGATATTGAAACCACTGGCTCGGAATCGAGCCACATACGCTCGGGCCGTTGCGCCAGATAGATACCCGTAAACGCCCATGTGGCCGCCAAGCCACTTGTCCGTAGAGCCCCCGACTCTGCCGTGGCGGTCAAGAAGTCCCGTTGCGTTCCCTGCCCGAGAATTTCTCGCGCGAACAGCCGATCCCCGCCGCGTTGCGGGCCCTTCGCCCGCCAACCGGGCATAAGCTAACGCCTATGGGGCCTGGCCCTCCTCAGAGAGAAGCTGTCCGAGATCACGGTGAAGACGCTTCGCACCAATCTCATGCCCGTAGACCCGGTACCCGCGCCAACTCAGAATCCTGGCGGACTCGTTGTCCGTACGCAACTTCAGAGTCTAGCCGAAATTTCCCTCACCCCGGAAAACCCGCAGACTCGGCCCGCCCCACGAATTCTGGCGCAGAGCCGGAAAAAGACAGAAGCTCCGCGACGCCTGGAGGCCAGTGCCGGCCTGGGTCGGCCACAATCGGAACCAACGGCGGCCCCGCCTGTGACCCACTCAGAACTGCCACCGCGTTCCGGCAGAGTCACGCCCTCTCCCCAAAAAGATCTCCTCCCCCACCAACCACTTGCCGCTCCCACGCACCGCTGGGCCCCGCTTCCCATGGTACCCATGAAGTGAGCGATGAACCGCCCCCCCCCCCCCCCCGCCGCCACCCACAACCCCCGCACCGTCTCCCAAACCGGCCTCCTCCTCCAGTGCGCTTCCGCCGCCACCTTCTTCACCACCGATCACGGCCAGGTCTACGCCAGCCTCCAGCTCGGCCCCGCTGGCCACCAGCCATGGCCGCTACGCTCGGCCCTCTTTCAATACTGGCTCCTAAACCGCTTCTATCAGGAACACGAGACCGCCCTTGGCGACCCCTCACGGCGCGCGGCCCTCCGCATCCTCGAAGCCTGCGCCCACTGCCATTCCGCTCCCCCCCACCCAGTCCACCAGCGGGTCGCCGGACGCGGCAACCCGCTCCAAACCATCGGACTCGATCTCCTCAACCGCCACTCCGAGGTCGTCGAAATTACCGCCGATGCCTGGAATATCGTGGGCGATTCCGACTTCTCCTTCCACTACCATCGCGGCAATCTCCCGCTCCCCCGCCCTCTTCCAGCCGAACCCTCCGCCCTGGACCTCCTCCCCTCACTTCTCAATCTTGCCGGTCCCCAGGACTGGCTCCGCTGCCTCCCCTTGCTCCTGGCCGCCTGCCGCCTCTTGGGTCCCTACCCCATCCTCGTTCTTCAATGGCCGCCTGGCTGCGGCAAGTCCACCGCCGCCCGTATGCTCCGCGCCCTGATCGACCCGGCCATCGCCTCCCTTTGCCCCCTCCCGTTCTCCGAAACCGCTCTGTTGACCCTCGCTCACAACCACTGGCTCCTGGCCTTCGACCACGTCGCCCATGCCTCCAACCGCATCTCCAGCGCGCTCTGCCGTCTCTCCACCGGCCACGGCTTCTTCTATCACGAGCGCTACCACGCCCTCGAGCCTGTTCCCCTCGCCGTCACCCTCCCGTCAATCCCGCCCCAGTGCCGCCTCGATTTCGTCCACCTCCCCGCCGCTCCGCGCTTCGCCGACACCACCACCTGGGCCGTCGCATTCGGCGCTCACGCCCACCCCGTTGTCGAAGCCCTCTGTATCCTTATGACGGATCGTGTCCGCTGGGTCGGCGCCGCCTCCGAACTGTTGGCCCTTCCCGATCCTCCCGATCACCCGCTCTGGCCCTGCACCCCGAGCGCTTTCTCCCGACAGGGGCATCGTGACGCCACAACGTCAAAAAATGCCGTCACCCCGTCACCCCGTCACCGTCCCCCATACCCTCCCCCGCTCTACGCCCACAGACAAGTCCTGTGGGGCGGGCGCCCCCGCCCGCAGCCCGACCCCCCGGTCGGGCTTGGCCTGCCTCTGAACGGCCCCGCCGCCGGCAAGAACCTCATCCCGATCAACATCCAGGACGAGATGCGGCGCTCCTACCTCGATTACGCCATGAGCCTGATCGTAGGCCGGGCCGGGCCGGATGTCCGGGACGGGCTGAAGCCGGTGCATCGCCGCATCCTCTTCCCGTCCTTTCAGCCACGATCTGCGCAGCAGGAAGTAATCGAGCGTCTGCTCCGCGCGGACCCCGGCCGGCGGCGCCCGCTTCTCCTCCGCGGCCGGCTGCTTTCGGCAATACCCCGAGTAATTGTCCCGGTTGAACGCTGCGATCACCATGGCGCGGTACTCCCCGGCCATCCCTCCGGCCTTCTTCATATACTGCTGGACGGGGCGCGTCAGCGGCACGCACCCCGCATCCGCCATCGCCTGAACACAGAGCTTCACGAGTTCCTGCGTGACCACACCTCTCTCCGCCAGCCCCTCCGGGCTGAGTCGCCCCCCGGCGGCCAGCCGATGGAGCAGACTGTTGGCGTCCGCGGCCGGCGCCTCTGCCTCCACCGGGTAATCGGGTGCCTCGAACGTCGCAGACTCCTCGGAATCGGGGCTTTGAAGAACCGCGCGTTGCTCGCGGTTTCTGCCCAGCAGCCGCCAAATCAGCCGCAGCGCCGCGCTGGAACTCAGGTCATTTTCCTCGGCCGATCAGAAAAGCCAGTCGAGATCAGGAGATCCCAGCTTTTCCTCATTTCCTATGCAACTTGACAATTGGACACTAAGGATTGATACTGGAGTTGTGCTAAGAAGGGACCCAATGTTCCTTCCCGGCACAATGCAGCATCTGCTCTCGATTCTGAGGAGGCTTCGAGGTACATGAGCAAGATTATCGGCATCGATTTGGGTACGACCTTCTCGGTGGTGGCCGTCATGGAGGGCGGTCAGCCGGTTGTCATCCCCAACCAGGAAGGTGCGAGGACTACCCCCTCGGTGGTGGGTTTCGCCAAGAGTGGAGAGAAGCTGGTCGGCCAGGTCGCCAAGCGGCAGGCAGTCACCAACCCGGATAACACCGTTTACTCGATCAAGCGCTTCATGGGGCGCCGTTACGACGAAGTCAGCCAGGAGATGAAACTGGTGCCCTATCACGTGGTGCGGGGCGACAACAACGACGCCCGGGTCGAGATCATGGGAAAGAAATACTCCCCGCCCGAGATCTCGGCCATGATCCTGACCAAATTGAAGGAAGCGGCCGAGGCCTACCTGGGCGAGAAGGTCACCCGGGCGGTCATCACGGTGCCGGCGTATTTCAACGACTCCCAGCGCCAGGCCACCAAGGACGCCGGCAAGATCGCGGGCCTGGAAGTGATGCGCATCATCAACGAGCCCACCGCCGCCGCGCTGGCCTACGGCTTGGACAAGAAGAAGAACGAGACCATCGCGGTCTACGATTTTGGCGGCGGCACTTTCGACATTTCGATTCTGGAGGTCGGCGAAGGCGTCGTGGAAGTGAAGTCCACCAACGGCGACACCCATCTGGGCGGCGACAACATCGACCAGCGCATCACCGAGTGGATCATCGCGGAGTTCAAGAAGGAGCACGGCATCGATCTTTCCAAGGACCAGATGGCCTTGCAGCGGTTGAAGGAAGCCTCTGAGAAGGCCAAGACCGAGCTGTCAACGCTGCTGGAGACCGAGATCAACCTGCCCTTCATTACGGCGGACGCCACGGGTCCCAAGCACCTGGTGGTGAAACTGACCCGGGCACGCCTGGTGCAGATGGTTCAGGACATCCTGGACCGCACGCTGGGCCCCTGCAAGCAGGCCATGGAAGATGCGGGGCTCACCCCGCCGCAGATCGACGAAGTGGTGCTGGTGGGCGGTTCGATCCGCATCCCGCGGGTCCAGGAAATGGTGCGGGAGTTCTTTAACAAAGAGCCGCACAAAGGCGTCAACCCGGATGAGGTGGTGGCCGTGGGCGCGGCCGTGCAAGGCGGCGTGCTGGGCGGCGAAGTCAAGGATGTGCTGCTGCTGGACGTGACCCCGCTCTCGCTGGGCATCGAAACCCTGGGCGGCGTCTTCACCAAGCTGATCGAGCGCAATACCACCATCCCGACCCGCAAGAGCGAGGTCTTTTCGACCGCCGCGGATAGCCAGACCTCGGTCGAGATCAAGGTCTACCAGGGTGAGCGCACTATGTCCGCCGACAACCGCCTGCTGGGCGTCTTCCAGTTGGGCAATATTCCCCTGGCGCCGCGCGGGATCCCCCAGATCGAGGTGACCTTCGATATCGATGCCAACGGCATCCTGAACGTGAAGGCCAAAGACAAGGCCACCGGCAACGAGCAGCAGATCACCATTACGTCCTCGTCCGGCCTGAGCAAGGACGAGGTTGAGAAGATGGCTCGGGACGCCGATTCGCATGCTGCCGACGACCGCCGCCGCAAAGAGGAGATCGAGGCCCGCAACCGGGCCGACGCCATGGTCTACAACACCGAGAAGATGTTGCGCGAGCACCGTGACAAGATCGGCGAGGCGGAGGCCAAGAACATCGAAGCGGCCATCGAGGAGACCAAGACGGCTATGAAGGGAGGCGGCCTGGATCGCATCAACGCCGCCACCGACAAGCTGACGCAGGCCACTCACAAGCTGGCAGAAGCCATGTACCGGGCCACCTCGCAGCAGGAGGCCCCCGGCGGCGGCCAGGCAGGCGACGGCGCCAAGGGCGCGGCCTCCGATGCCAAGCCCAAAGAGAATGTGGTTGACGCCGAGTTCGTGGACGTCGACGACAAAGACAAGAAATGAGGTTGTAGGTTGTGGGTTGCAGATCGGGCCCACAACCCACAACCCACAACCCCATGAAGCGGGACTATTACGAGACGCTGGGCGTGGGGCGGAAGGCCAGCCCGGAGGAACTCCGCAAGGCCTACCGCCGCCTGGCCCGCAAGTGCCATCCGGACCTGAACCCGGGCGACAAGGCAGCCGAGGAGCGCTTCAAGCAGGTTCAGGAAGCCTACGACGTTCTCAGCGACCCCAAGAAGCGGCCGGTCTACGACCAGTTCGGCTTCTATTCCGACAGCGCCGCCGGCGCTGGCGGCGCCTCCTCCCAACAAGGCCCCGGCATGGGCTTCGGAGGATTTGATTTCAACGATTTCTTCACCGCCGCCGGGGGCCACCAGGGCGCTGGTGCTGGCGCCGGCGCTGGCGGCGCTGGAGGCGGCTTCCGCGACCTGTTCAGCCAGTTCTTCGGGCGAGGCGCCCGGGCCGCGGAAGCCGCGGCCGCACCCGAGAAAGGGACCGATCTCGAGTACGCGCTCAGCATCGACTTCTGGCAGGCCATCCGGGGGACCCAGATCACCCTGAAGGTGGCCCGGCAGGAGGCCTGTGCAAGCTGCGGCGGTTCCGGCGCTGCCGGCGGCAACACCGCCACCTGCCCGGAATGCAACGGCGCCGGCCACGTCACCCAAATGGCCGGCGCCATGCGCTTCAACTTGAACTGCCCGCGCTGCGGGGGTTCCGGCCGTCTGCCCAACGTCTGCTCCGCCTGTCACGGCGATGGCCGTGCCTCGCAGGCCGAGAACGTCGAGGTGCGGATT
>Ga0315282_10009377_pt1 | contig 15568 bp, 15 predicted proteins | sample YL17G07_20_MG_FD_203693 | JGI IMG/M metagenome (GOLD analysis project Ga0315282, IMG submission 203693) | Sediment microbial communities from Yellowstone Lake, YNP, Wyoming, USA - YL17G07_20 | ecosystem: Environmental > Aquatic > Freshwater > Lake > Sediment | place: USA: Wyoming | collected...
CTTATGGAAGTCAGGATTTCGCTTGGATTCTTCCAGGAGATACTCCCAGGAATATTCCTCGATTTTTTTCAGCTCTTCATTGTTCAGCTTGAACTTCTGCGTTCCCGCCTTCTTAAATTTCTCGATGGCTTCAATATTTAAAGTCTCGTAGTAGCTGTTCATGATAGCAATATTGGCCGCTGCCGCATACTCTACTACCTTTTTCAGGTCGCCGGGCAGCTTATTCCAGACATCCTTGTTGATCATAGCCCCAAGCAATGAAGAAGGCTGATGCCAGCCGGGGCCAATATTGAATTTGGTGACTTCCGCAAAGCCCATCCCCCAGTCAATGGAGTCGCTGCAGAACTCCGCGCCGTCGATGGTGCCCATCTGCAATGCCTGGTAGATCTCGCCCCCCGCCAGCATCACTTGAGATGCCCCCAGCTTTCTGAGGATATGTCCCTGGGCCTTTCCGGACATTCTCAGCTTCTTCCCTTTATAATCGGCGAGGGTCTTAATCGGTACCCGGGCTCGAATTCCTGACTCCATAGGGGTTACGCAGTGTGGGAAGTAGACCAGGTTGTACTTTCCATACAACCAATCAAAAATCTCCTTGCCCCCATAATGGTAATACCAGTTTACATAGTCATACTGACAGAGCCCCATCGGGTAAGAGCCAAGAAGGTCAAAAGCGCTATTCTTGCCCGCCCAGTAGTTTGGCCACTCTCCGCCAACTTCAAACGTCCCCTTGGATACCGCCCCGAAAACCTCCATAGCTGGGACTAACTCTCCTGCGGGGTGAACAGTGATTTTTAGGCGGCCGCCGCTCAGCTCTCCAACCAATTTGGCAAAGTTCTTGTCGGCATCAATGAGGTTGATGGCCGGAGTCCAGGTAGAGACCAGCTTCCATTGGAGGGGTTTAGCGGCAGTTTGGGCAGAAGCTGAGCCTACAGAGAAACACGCTATAGTGGTTACAGCGATCATGATTTCGAGCAGCTTCTTCATGGATAAATCCTCCTTTCTGCATCAGTTAATGGTTTACTTTTAATGGGCCATTTTTAGGCCCCCCACCCCTCTTCATGCATCACCTCCTTTGCGTTAATTTGAGCTGCTTTCACAGTTGAGGAAGCAGGTTTAAAAGTCTCCCTAAACAAGGGGAATGTCGCAATAAAAGGTCTATATCTCAAAATGGAGGGAAAAATCAAATAAGAAATAGGGATTGCTGGATCCAGGAAGGTATAACCAACCCAGCACGGCACCTCTGCGAGCTCGCGGCTATTTTTGACCTTTCGCCCGTTTCTTCTCGATCTCTGATTTCCTCAGGTCTCCCCTTTTGATTTTTCCGGTGGCAGTCATGGGTAGCTCATTGACGAATTCAATTTCTCGGGGATATTCATGGGCCGCCAAACGCTTTTTTACGAAATCCTGGATTTCTGCAGAAAGTTCCTTTGTTGCCGGAGTGCCTTCTTTCAAGATGATGAAGGCCTTGACCACTTCCCCCCGCACTTCGTCCGGGCTGCCGATGACCGCAGCCATAGCCACTGCCGGATGCCTAATCAAACAATCCTCAATCTCCGCCGGCCCGATCCTGTAGCCGGAGCTGGTGATCAGGTCATCCTTTCGGCCCACGAACCAGAGATACCCATCTTCATCTTTTTTCGCCAGATCGCCCGTCAGCGACCAATCTCCAATGAATTTTTCTTCGGTCGCCTCCGGGTTTCGCCAGTACTCTAAGAACATCACCGGATCCGGGCGCTGGATCGCCACCTCACCGACGGTTCCAGGGGGAACGACATTCCCATACTGGTCTACCACATCAACCCGATGTCCGGGAATGGGTTTCCCCATGGACCCCCGTTTGACTTTCATGATCTCGCAGCAGTTTCCCACGACCAGGTTCACTTCGGTCTGTCCGTAAAACTCGTTTATGGTTAAATCCATCACCTCTTTTCCCCAGTCGAGAAGTTCTTCCCCCAGGGTCTCTCCGCCGCAGCCGATGGTTCGCATCTTGTAGTCGTAGCGCTTCTTCGGCTCTTTCACCTGCCGCATCATCTTCAGAGCGGTGGGGGGCATGAAGGCGTTGCGAATTCCGTATTTGGAAATGAGATAGAAGGCCTGTTCGGGGTCGAATTTCTTGGCCCGGTAGGCAACCACGGGAACGCCGTGATGCCAGCTAGGAAGGAGAACGTCAATCAAGCCCCCGATCCATGCCCAATCCGCCGGGGTCCAGTAGAGGTCATCTTTTTGGGGAAAGAAGTTATGGAAAAATTCTACCCCGGGCACATGGCCCAGCACAACTCGATGGGCATGGAGTGCGCCCTTGGGGGGACCCGTCGTGCCTGAAGTGTAGATAATCAAGGCCGGATCATCTGCTTTGGTTCTTACCGGCTCAAAATAGGGAGACCCATTTCCGACCAATTTCCAGAAGTCCAGCACACCCTCTTCCGGCTTCCCTTTGGTGACAATGATAATTTTCAAATGGGGAAGTTGGTCTTTGATCTGTAACACCTTCTCCAAATTGGCCCCGTCCGTGATAATCGCCTTGGCTTCGCTGTTCCCCAGCCGATATTCCAGAGCATCGGGGCCAAAAAGGGTGAATAGGGGAATCGCAATGCCGGCGACCTTGTAAATGGCAATGTGGGAGATGGCGGTTTCCGGGTACTGCGGCAGAAAGATACCGACCCGATCGCCCCGTTCAATTCCGTGCGCCTTGAGGGCGTTCGCCAGCCGGTTGGATAATCCCTTTATGTCCCAGAAAGTAAACTTTTCGGTTCGTCCCTCTTCATCCTCATAAATGAGAGCCAGCCGGTACCGCTCCTCGGCCCATTTGTCGCAAACATCCGCCCCGATATTGTAGTATTCTGGAACGGGCCACCGGAAACTGTTGTAGACCTCCTCGTAGGTGCTTTTTCTTTCCAGCATGGCTTTTGCCCCTTTGATGCCCGTTAGGGCAAGATGGATGCCTCCCACAGAGTTCGGGTTTATCCCTATCATTTCCCAGGGATTTTGTCAATATTCACCAGACTGGCCACCACCATATTCACGGCCAGATATTTTCTACCGGTTTTTTTCAGAGCTTGTAAAAAGCTTAAGCTGCTGAAGCAGCCGGTGGTCCCGCTCCTTTATTTTCCTCCTGGCGACTGCTGGCGGATATTTGTAGATACCTTCGCCGGTTTTCACTCCCAGCTTTCCTTCCTCGGTCAATCTCTTCAGCAAGGGCGGCGGGGTTTTGGCATCGCTAAGGTCCGGGAACAGATTCTGGGAAATTCGGTAAAAGGTATCCAGGCCCCCGAAGTCGCTCGTTTCCAAGGGGCCGAGAACAGGAAGGCGAAACCCATAACCCGCTTTGACCACAAGGTCAATGTCTTCCGCAGTGGCCACGCCCGCTTCCAGGCAGTGCAGCGCCTCACGGTAGAGGGCAAACTGCAAGCGGTTGAAGAGGAAGCCGGGAACTTCTTTCAGCAGGCGCACCGGTTTCTTGCCCAACTTGAGCATCAGACGATAGGTTAGTTCCGCAGTTTCATCGGAGGTTTTTTCGCCGCGCACAATCTCGATTACGGGAATGATATGCGGTGGATTCCCGCCGTGAGTGATGATCGTTTTCTCGGGCCTGCGAGTCACTGCCCCGATTTCTGTAATGCTCAGCCCCGAGGTATTGGATGCTAAGATCGTATGGCGAGGGGCCAATTGATCCAGTTTTGTGAAGACGGCCTTCTTCAAATCCATGATTTCGGGGATGGCCTCCAGCACAAAATCCGCCTTACCGACTGCTTCCCTCAAATCCGTGGTGGTAGCGATCTTTTCCAAGGCAGCTTTTTTCTCTTTCTGGCGGATTATTCCATGTTGGATGAAGGTATCCAGGTTGGACGCGATGCGAAGGGAAGCCTTCTTGAGGATCTCCTTATCGATGTCGTAAAGAAAAACTGGGAACCCCTTTTGGGCAAAAACCTGGGCGAACCCATGCCCCATAATCCCCGCCCCAATGACGGCGACTTGCTTGATCTGGCTTAATCTCATATCCTCCTCCTAGTTCCCTTTTTCCTCCTGAATCTCTTTAAGCTGTGGATAATGCTGCAGCAGGACTCCGGGGATCTTCAAATTTTTTTCTCCCAGCTTGGCCTTGATCTCCAGAGCGTTGCAGGCGGCCTTTCCCCGGTAATGATTGTTGGCGATGACGTATGTCTCCTCAGCCTCCTTGGCGATCTGGCGGATTCGTTCGGTCAGTTCGAAGAGTTCAAATTCGTTGTACAGGTAGTCGTACCGGGCATCCCGACCGGCACCCTCGCGGAACCACTCCTTGACATTCCTCCCGTGCAGACGCAGGTATCCGACGGCGCTGGTTACTTTTTTAGTCGGACCGATGGAATAGGAAACCTGCGGTTGGTCGATGTTGCAGAATCCTACATGAATATCCCGCAGGAATTGGTAGGCCGAGGCGCGGTCCCAGGAGGCATGGCGGACTTCCAAAACCAGAGGATACTCCCTGAATTTATCAGCCAACGTCTTGAGGTACGCTTGGTTCGCCTCGCTGTTGTGGAAGGAGTATGGAAATTGAAGGAGAAGAGCTCCCAGACACTGGCCCTCCATCAAGGGCATTAGGCCGGATTTAAAGGCCCCCTCATCGGCCTCCGTCAAAGCCTGCCGCTCATGGGTAAAGTTGCGATAAAGCTTGGCCGTGAATTTAAAGCGGGGATTGGCCTGAACCCGTTTGGCCCAGCTTTTGCCCATCTGTGGGGTTGGGGGGCGATAAAAAGTATTGTTCAGCTCGATGGTGTCGAAGAAATCCGCCAGATAGGCGAGCGGGTCAAACTTGGAGCCCTTCTTGGGGGGATAAACGATCCCCTCCCAATCCTCATAAGACCATCCTGCCGGCCCGACGCGAATCATCGCCAAATCCTTTCACCGCAGAGATCGCGGAGAGCGCAGAGAAACAAATACAACAAAAATTCAACCAGAAATCAATTCTTAAAACACAAATCTTATTTAATCAAAATCTTGGCTTTTTGTTCTTAATGTCAATTCTATCTCTGCGGTCTCTGCGCGCTCTGCGGTGAATGCTTTTATTTCTCTTCCGGGATGGTAAATGACTCTCCGTGCTTCAGAACGACCACCCGATCCTCGATCCCCAGCCGTTTCGCCTCCGCCCTTAACCTTTCCAGCGGTTCTTCGAGCGGCTCATGGGAAAGAATAAAGGTTCCCCAATGGATGGGAACCATGAATTTGGCGCCGCTCTCCAAGAACATTTTCAGCGCATCTTCAGGCGTGGCATGGTTCCGTTGGAACCAAGCCGGCTTGTATGCGGTAATGGGAAAGAAAGCAATCACGATGTCCCGCCCCCTCCCCTTTTCTCCAAAGATCTTTGAATAGCCGGTGTCTCCCGCAAAGAGAATAGTCTTTCCATTCTTCGTGATAACGTAGCTATTATACCCCCGCTCTTCGTCCTCGAAAGGACTCCGCCTGCCCCAGTGTATGGGCCTGAAGGCCTCCACCTGCAAACCATTGGCGGAAAAGGTTTCCCCCCATTTCATCTCCACAACCTTTGAGAAACCGAGACCGTCGATCAGATCCCTGCTCCCCGGCGGAACAATCACTGATGATTCTTTGGGCAATCGCTTTAGACTCGGCACGTCCAAATGATCATAATGAGGATGGGAGATGAGGACAAGGTCCAGCTCTTTGATCTCTTCGGGCTTGATGGGCAGGTCCACCACACGACGGGCGATGACGATACGATGGGAAAAATTGGGATCGGTTAAGATGAGGGTTCCGTAAAAGGAAAGGAGCACCGTGGAATGCCCGACCCAACCGACATGGATTCCCGGGTTATGCCTTGGGAAAGTTTTCAACTTCGAGGCTGGGGGTTGTATGGGGTGGAGGGATTCGTAGGCGATGTTCTTCCCCACGATCTTGATTAGATCGATCTGCCGGGTGCAGCCAGCAGTTAGCATCCCCAACATTCCCACGAGAAGAATCCCTCTGGTAAATGAAATCATAATCAATTCTATTATAGCGGAAATCGCAAAAACTTTACGCGAATTAACCCCTCCCTTTCATCCCCTCCCGCCAACCCCCTTTTTGCAGGGGTGGACTGGGGGGATTTGCGAGAGGCCCTTTCAAAAATTTTTTTGTGGGGCCATCAACAGTGGGGCGGGAAGCGTTACGGCTCTGATTATGGTTTGAGCAGATAGGTGTCAAATAGCACGATTTCGATCTCCCCTGAGGTCAGCCATCACCTCATGTATCGTCTTCTTCTTTGATGGGTACATGTTGAAGAAGGGATGATCGGATATCCGTCTGTGCGCCGCGGAGATTTTAGGCTTAATGACCCCCTTTACTTTGCCGCGATACAGGATGGTCACTTCCTCGTTGCGATCGATGGCTTTGAGAACCTCTTTCGCCCCGTAACGCAAGTCAGTAAGCGATGCTTTCATAAACCACCTCGAATTTTCATATTTGCATTATGCATACCTTGGAATGGTCTGTCGAGAGAATTGGACAGCTTTCCCGGTGGAGTTCGAGGCTTGCTTAATTCATAAGCGGGTTCAGGCCTTCAAACACCCTCTCCCCTGGCGGGAGAGGGGTGGGGTGAGGGGGGATAACACGAAAGTGATCCCCTCCAGGGGGAAATAGCTTGTTAGTTCCTAACTGCTTTCAGCGGTTAAGGCTTCAAGACCCGTGTATGGTCGTGCTCCGGAGACAATCAGAGAGGCATTGTCGGGGCTGTTAAAGGTCAGAAGGGGTTTGCCCCACCCAAGGACCTTCTTACAGAAGCTCTCGATCTTACCTCCCGGGGCGGCATAGACGACAAAAACCCGGTCGGCCAATGCCGCCGCGAACTCGTTCCGGAAGCGGGCGATATCCTGCCTGGCCCTCTTGACCTTTTCTCCGAACGGAGACAGCATCAGGAGCCGCCCCTCAGAAATCGGCTCGGCATATTCCTTCGGCAACCGATTGACGGTCAGACGCTTGGCCGGGCACCAGATAACCGGCTGCTTTCCCCGCAAAAGCAACAAGAGACATTCCTTCTCCATCGGAGAGTGGAAGCCGCTGATAACGACGATCCCGGCGTCGCGCAATTCGCGGACGAGGTCATAGGTCTGAAGGATCAGGTTTCCCGGACACTTCACCGAACAAAAAAGTGCGAGTGCCCTTTGTCTCAGAATGTCCAGGTTACCAAGGGTAAAGAGGTGCTCCGGTGCTTGGTCGCCCAAATACTTCCTCAAGGCGGAAGGATATCTCGCATCTGCCCTTTCTATGCCTGTAACAGTCGTCGTGAGTTTTATCGTTGACTTGCTGCGAGTATTTCTCAAGTCTGCCTGACCAAAATAGTTCTATTGTTCTCAATTTTCAGTACCGGCCGAGATCGCCTTGTCGAGCTTGGCCTCAAAGCCCAGGGTCGCGCCGTTGGTGCCTTTTTGCCTTTGCCCTGCTCTTGCATTGCGGGCCATATTCTTCTCCTGATTGGTTGCCGGTGCTGGGGAGTTACAACTTTTCCTATTCCATCATCCTGGCGCAGAAAGACTTAGGGAGACTTCGCTGGTTAAAAACCTCGAGCGCTGAAAATTGGTAACCTATCGTATAACAAATCCAATTTGAACACAAATAGTTTCAGGTCCCACTTGCCCCCCCACTGGCCACCTTAACCCGAAGAGATTGACAAGCAATGTCCCCTAGGCCATGATAACTTGAGGAGTTATGTCTACCCGAGGATCGAATTTGGAAGAGAAGCAAATAAAGTACCCCATGACCGAAGCAATTCGAGCTGCCTATCAATCCGGGGAGGATGATGAATCTTTAGAGCCCAGGGTTCTGGTCGATGATGGCGGAAAACCGGTGGGCCGCTTTCAAGGTGGGGATTATGTTATTTTCTATAATATCCGTGGTGAGCGAGAGGTGGAACTCTGCCAGAGTTTGCTTAACGATAATTTTGCCCACTTCGCGGTGGCGAGAAATATCCGCCTGAACTTTTTGACCATGATTCCTTACGACAAGCGGCTTAAAGTAATGGTGGCCTTTCCTCCCGAGGAAGAAGTCCGCGATACCCTGAGCGAGGTGCTGAGCAGTCATGGCTTGCGACAGGTGAAAATCTCCGAATCGGAGAAGGCCATCCACGTGAGCTACTTTCTCAACGGCAAGGTGCGCGAACCATTCTCAGGAGAAGAAAGAATCGTCATCCCTTCACCCAAAGACGTCCCTTATTTCGACCAGAAACCGGAGATGAATGCTGCTGGCGTGGTCGAAGCAGTTATTCAGAAGCTGGCCGACCCGGGGATCGATTTTATTTTTGCCAATTTTGCCAACATCGACGTGGTCGGGCATATCGAGAATGAACGGGCGATTTTGAAGGCCGTGGAGACCGTGGATTTTCATCTCGGCCAGATCCTGGAAGTATCCAGAAAAGCCGGAGTCATAACGCTGATCACCGCCGACCATGGGACGGTGGAAAAATGGTTCTACCCGGATGGTTCCATTGACACGGGCCACACGAACAGCCCGGTCCCTTTTATTCTGGTCGGCCCCGAAGGAGAGGAGCCAACTTCCTGGAAGGCGCGTCCCGGGGGGGAGCTGTCCGATGTTGCCCCGACTATTTTGCGGCTCTTGGGAATTCCTAAGCCACCGATGATGACCGGAGAGAGCCTCTTGATCCAAGGGCCGCAGGTGAAGCCTCAAGGGAAAAGGAGAATTCTCCTCATTCTTCTGGATGGCTGGGGATTTCGTCCGGAGACTCAAGGAAATCTGATCGCTCGGGCACAGACCCCCGTGATGGATGGTTTACAGAAGAGATATCCTTTCGCCGCATTGAAGGCTGCGGGAGAGGCTGTCGGCCTTCCAGAGGGAACAGTTGGAAATTCGGAGGTCGGCCATTTGCATATCGGTGCCGGTCGAAGGATCAATTCGGATCGTCTGCGGATTGACCGCGCCATTCAAGATGGTTCCTTTTTCCAAAATGAAGCCTTTCTCTGGGCAATTCGGAAAGCAAAAGAGAGTGAAAAAAATCTCCATCTTCTCGGCATTGTCTCTTTCTTTAGCTCCCATGGTTCGGTAAACCACCTCTTAGCTTTATTAAGACTGGCCAAACGGGAGTCCGTGGAAAGGCTTTACCTTCATGCCATGCTCGGCCGGCGAGGGGAGCACAAGGAGAGCGGTTCTCGCTACATCGAGCTGATCGAAAGGGAAATGGAATCTCTGGGGCTGGGCCAGATCGTGTCTGTCATCGGCCGCTACTGGTCTTTAGACCGGGAGGAAAACTGGAACCGCATCGAGAAAACCTATCGGATGCTGGTCTACGGGGATGGGATTGTGGTGCGAAACGGATAATTGACATTTTTCTCTTTGAGCCTGATAATAAACCCATCTGCCATGAAAGGGGGTGAAAAAATGGGGAAGCTCCAGACGCCTCTTTCTCTTACCTGAGGGGCCAATGTCGGCCCGGGGAGGCCTAGGTTAGGTCTCGGGTTTATAAGAAGGAGAGAGGAAAGGAGCGCGACCCCGGTTCATTTCCAGCCTTACCTTTCCTGAAAGGGTTGCCCTCCCTTTTCGCCCTCCTTCGACGGGAATCACTGATAACTTTCCATGAAACCTCAATCATAGGGAGGAGGATGAATGACTAACCTTATTAGCTTTTTTGCATCCCGCCGGGGGATTATATCCGCGGGAATCTTTATCGGGGTCTTTGCTCCGATTCTCCAGAAACTGGGGAATCCAGCCAACATGGGCATCTGCGTCGCTTGTATGGAGCGAGACATTGCCGGTGCCCTGGGTTTACACCGGGCCGATGTGGTGCAATACCTGAGACCGGAAATTATGGGATTCGTCCTTGGGTCCCTCATTGCCGCCTTGGCCTTTCGGGAGTTTAAGCCCCGGACCGGCTCTGCTCCGCTTATCCGGTTTTTCCTGGGCTTCTTCGCCATGGTGGGAGCCCTCGTCTTTTTGGGATGCCCCTGGAGAGCGCTTCTCCGGCTGGCAGGCGGAGATGGGAATGCCATCCTGGGGCTTGGTGGTCTTGCGTTTGGAGTTTGGATTGGTGTTCTATTCCTGCGTGCGGGGTATAATCTGGGGAGGTCTTCTCCGGCCCAAGCCGCGACCGGATGGATCTTTCCGGTTCTAATGATGATCCTCCTGCTTTTCGCCATTTTCCAGCCTCAATTCGCCCCCGGAGGCCCAATCTTTACCAGTTCTAAAGGACCCGGAGCCGCTCATGCTCCTCTGGTGATCTCCCTGCTGGTGGGGCTGGGCGTTGGGTTCTTGGCGCAGCGAACCCGCTTTTGCACCATGGGCGCGGTCCGCGATGTGATCCTCATCCGGGACTTTCACCTCTTCAGCGGCATCCTGGCCCTGGTGGCCGCGGCCCTGGTTATCAACCTGATCCTGGGCCAATTCCATCCGGGGTTTGCCAACCAGCCCATTGCCCATAGCGATCACCTCTGGAATTTTCTGGGCATGACTCTCGCCGGTCTGGCCTTTGCGCTCGCCGGAGGATGCCCGGGCAGACAATTGATTCTTTCCGGAGAAGGCGACGGAGATGCCGCTGTGTTTGTGGTAGGGATGATCGTGGGGGGCGGGTTCGCCCACAATTTTGCCCTGGCCAGTTCGGCCAAGGGGCCTGGCGCTTTCGGCCCGGCGGCAGTGGTCATTGGCCTGATTTTCTGCTTGGTCTTTGGAATGGCCATGCGAGAAAGGAGCAAGGCATGAGCGAGAAGATCGATGCCCGCGGTTTATCTTGTCCCCAGCCTGTAGTCCTGGTGAAGAAAGCCATGGACAAGAGCGAGAAGGGGGCTTTGGAGGTTCTCGTCGACACAGTTACCTCAAGGGAAAATGTTTCCCGGCTGGCCCGAAGTGCCGGATACCAGGTTAGCATAGAGGAAAAGGCCGGGGAATTTTTGCTGAAACTCATTAAGGAGTAAACCAGAGAAAGAATGGAAAAAAGATTGATCTACCTTGATAACGCCGCCACCTCCTACCCGAAACCAGAAGGGGTGATCCGGGCGACGACTCATTTTCTCCGGGAAATCGGCGCCAATCCGGGGCGCTCTGCGCACCGCCTTTCGGTCGAGGCGGCAAGAATTGTATTTGAAACCCGGGAAAGGGTGGCTCAACTTTTCGGGGTTGGGGACTCTTCCCGGGTCGTCTTCGGGCAGAATGCCACCGAAGCCATCAACCTGGGATTAAGAGGGGTTCTTCGGCCGGGGGACCATGTAATCACTTCTTCCATGGAGCATAATTCAGTGATGCGTCCCTTGAGGGCCATGGAAAGAGAAGGGGTAAGAGTCACTGTGGTTCCCTGTTCCCCCGAGGGCTTCCTGCATCCTGAGGATGTTCGTCAATCCATAAAAAGGGCCACAAGAATGTTGGTTCTGAATCATGGTTCGAACGTGGTCGGGACTCTCCAGCCTTTGTCCGATGTCGGAGAGATCTGCCATAAGCACGGGATTCTCTTTTTCGTGGATGCGGCGCAAACAGCGGGGGCGATCGGAATTGATGTGAGACGGCAAGGAATTGACCTGCTCGCTTTTACGGGCCATAAGGCGCTCTTCGGCCCCCAGGGGACGGGTGGCTTGATCATCGGTGAAAGGGTGGATGAAAAAAAACTGGTCCCGATAAAACGGGGAGGAACGGGAAGCCGCTCGGAGCTGGAAGAACAGCCCGATTTTCTGCCCGACCTTTGCGAGAGTGGCACGCTTAACGCCGTCGGGCTGGCAGGGCTTGGAGCCGGATTGGAGTTTATCCTCGGGGAAGGGGTAGAAAGAATTCGGGACCATGAGAAGCAGCTTACTGAGAATCTTCTCCAGGGCCTTCGGGCCATTCCCGGAGTGGTGGTTTACGGCCCCGGGAATGCCGAAATGCAGGCGAGCACGATTTCTTTCAACATTCAGGGAATGTCTCCGTCGGATGTGGGAATGAAGCTGGATGAGAATTTCGGGATCCTTTGTCGGGTTGGCCTCCATTGTTCCCCATCTTCCCACCGGACCATCGGGACTTTTCCCGAAGGGACTATCCGCCTCAGCATGAGTTATTTGAACACGGACGATGAGGTTGAACAGGCCCTCCGGGCCGTTCGCCAGATCGTGCAGCAAGGATCCTGAACATGACCGTGGGGGTTTTGCTTTTCCCCTCCATCCATTTTGCCCTCCGGGCAGAAAAATTGGCCAAAGAGGAAAGGTTTTCTGTCAAACTCATTCCCGTTCCCCGCCACCTCAGCTCGGACTGCGGGGTTTGCCTGCGCATTGCCTGGAGTGAAAAGGACAGGATTTTAGATTTCCTTAAAGAAGCAGGGGTGGTAGTTGAAGGCGTTCATCCTCTGTCCAGCGAGGCAAAATAGGGCCCCGAAGAGCCGCTCCCCGCTCTCTATCCGTTCGATTCTCATTTCTCCGATTTTCCTTTTAACCGGTTCCCCTTATTTTTTAACGGGCTACGGCGAGAGATATAGCGCAGAAGTGGGAGACGGCCGGCAAGAAAAGCGATTGCGCGGGCCCAAGGCTCATGGTATATAAATTTTGGGAAAATCTTGCTTTTCGCAGAGGAGGGGAGAGTTAGATGGAGCGGAAAAAATCTTCGGTGGTATGCCTTTTTTTGATGTTCTTTTCCCTGATCTGGTTTTCGCCGGCCCAAGGCGCGGGGGCGAAGAATGTGATTCTGCTTATCGGGGACGGGATGGGGCCGGAGCCTGTGGGGTTGGCGATTTATTATAATCGCTTCATGAATGGGATGGACAAACGATTGAACCTGGAGCGTCTGATGGCTGCCGGGAATACAGGCTATTGTCTGACCTACCAGTACGGCACGGTCGTCACGGATTCCGCTTCAGCGGCCACTGCCTTGGCCTCGGGGGTGAAGACGCGGGATGCGATCATTGGAAAAGACCATGATGGACGCCCCATGAAAACCATCACGGATATTGCCCGTCAACTGGGAAAATCCACTGGCCTGATCAGCAACACCCGCATCACCCATGCTACTCCCGCAGCCTTTTATGCCCATATCATTCATCGGGATATGGAAAATGAGATTGCTTCCCAGCTCATTGAGCGGGGGGACCTGAACGTGGCTTTCTCCGGAGGGGCGCAGCATTTTATACCCGTTGGAAGGAAAGTGGAGGAACATCCCGACCTGAAGGGCATCGGTGAAAATGCTGGATGGGGAGGGTCAAAGCGAAAAGACAACCGGGATCTAATTGGGGAAGCCAAGAGCAAAGGGTATGCCATTGTAGCCAATGACCGGGAGCTTTCTGCCCTGGAGGCGAAGAACCCCGATAAGGTTCTGGGGCTTTTCTCGGCGTCGGGTTTCCCGAGCGTCATCGACCGCCAGCCCCATCATCAGACAGGAGTGCCAACGCTTTCTCGGTTGACCGAGAAGGCCCTGGAGATCCTGAAGAAAAACCCCCAAGGTTTTTTCCTGATGGTAGAGGGAGGCCAGGTTGATTGGGTCGCCCATGGCAATGATGTGGCCAGCGTTCTTCATGAAATGTTGGAATTGGATCAGGCGATCGGAGTCGCTATGGCTTTTGCGGAATCAAACCCGGACACGTTGATCGTGTTGACGGCTGACCATGATACCGGAGGATTGGCCATCGCTTACAGCAGTCATCAACCTCCTGCCCCCCTAAAGCTGCCCAGTGGGGAGACCTGGAAAACCAAGTACAACTTCGCGGAAAAGGGGATCTTCGAAAAAATGGCCAAACAGAGAAAATCATTCCAGAAGATGGTCATGGATAGCAAGGGAAATCCCGCAAACTTGAAAAGGGAGGTCGAAGAGAACAGCGCTTTTTCTCTGACTGAGGAGCAGGCGGCGTACGTGTTGGCCAAGGATCCCAAAACAGGATATCCGGCGACGAAGGATTACAGTGAATTTTCCGTATACGGAAACAACAGCCCCATGGCCTTGGTGGGACGCCTCTTTGGGAAGGAGACGAACACAGCCTGGGCCGTCGGAACGCACACGCATACGCCGGTGATGGTCATCGCCAACGGCCCATCGGGGGAAAAATTCCGTGGCCTCCTGGACAACGTGGACATTCCCCAGATCATCGCCGGGGAGTGGGGGGCAACTCTCCCTGCGCCGAAGTGAAGGATTATTGGACGCAGATCGGCGCAGATTTTTAGGATTTAATCAAAAATTTTTTACCCGGGTCAATCCGTGCAAGTCTGCGTCCCCATCATTGATCTCTTAAAAAAGGAGGATTAAATGAAATCTTGGGCAAACGGAATCTGGATGATCTTGATACTTTCCGCTGTAGTGGCCAGTGCGGGTTGTGCCCTATTCGTAGCCGGAGCGGGAGTTGCCGCGGGCGTTGGAGGAGCGGAGTATTACCGCGGAGAGCTAAAGCAGGCCTACGCCGCCCCCATGGAGAAAGCCTGGAACGCTTCTTTGGCCGCTGCCGAGGAATTGAAGATGAAGACTACGGAGAAATCCATCGACAATATGGATCAGAATCGCGTGATCAAAGGAAGTACCGAAGAGGGAAAAGATTTCCAAATCGCCCTGGAGGCTCTGGCCAAGGATGTTACGATGCTGAAAGTGCGTGTAGGCATCCTGGGAGATGAGGCGTATTCTAAGAAAATTCAGGAAGCGGTCGCGAAAAATCTTACGAAATAGAAAGACCCGAAATGGGAAAGATAGAAATTGATCTGCAAAAATGTGTCTCCTGCGGCGAGTGCGTCACGGTTTGCCCGTCGATCTTCCTTTCCGAGGAAGGGAAGATCCGCATCGTTGACGAGGAACACTGCACGCTCTGCGGGCATTGCCTAGCCATCTGTCCGGCGGCAGCCATCGATCATGAAGATCTGGAAAAAAGCGAGTTCGTTGAAATCCCCGAAGACTTCAAGATGTCTCCGGATACCCTTTCCTTTTTTCTCCGCGCTCGCCGGAGCTGCCGGGCATTTTCTGAACGAGAGGTCCCCAGAGAGGCGCTGGCAAGGCTGATTGATATCGCCCGGTATGCACCGACCGGGCATAATTCTCAAAATTTCGAGTTCCTGGTTATCCAGAAGAAAGAAATTATTCGGGATTTGGCCAGAAAGACAGCAATCTTCTACGGGAACTTGCACAAAATGTTGAGCGCTCCAGGTGTGAGCCTGCCGCCGTGGCTGCAAAGTCATATGCGGGGGTTCCAGTTGAACTGGGAGTATTACCAGAAAGGAAAAGACCGCATCTTCCGTAACGCTCCCGCCCTGATCATCGTTCATGCTCCGGCAGAAAATGCCTCTTCCGCGCAAAACTGCCACCTGGCTATGGCCCATATCATTATTCAGGCGCAAGCCATGGGTCTGGGGACCTGTATCATCGGGTACTTCCTTACCGCGGCCGAGCGGGATCCGTCGATCATCAAGGAATTGAACATTCCGGAGCACAATAAAATATTCACCTGCTGCACGGTTGGTTATCCCGCGCTCGCCTTCAGAAGATTGGTACAACGGAAACCGCCAGCGGTTCGCTGGATGTAAAGGGGGCTCTTATGGAAGCGAAGATCGGCAAGGCCGTGCTGGAACTTTTGCAGGGAGATATAACCGAACAGGATACCGATGCCATTGTCAATGCGGCCAATCGTTCGTTGCTGGGGGGAGGGGGAGTGGACGGGGCGATTCATCGGGCT
>Ga0315282_10009378_pt1 | contig 15567 bp, 18 predicted proteins | sample YL17G07_20_MG_FD_203693 | JGI IMG/M metagenome (GOLD analysis project Ga0315282, IMG submission 203693) | Sediment microbial communities from Yellowstone Lake, YNP, Wyoming, USA - YL17G07_20 | ecosystem: Environmental > Aquatic > Freshwater > Lake > Sediment | place: USA: Wyoming | collected...
CTGTGGTGGCGGTGCTATTGTGCGTGGTGACAGCAACTTCGCAGGCGCAGTTTGTCGCCGAGAAGCACTATCTGGGCCCATGTATTGGGTTGTCGTTTCTCGGTTCAGTTCCCGAATTTGGTGCAACCTATGAACATGGGATGGATGTCAAGAACTTCGGCTTGGTAGGCATTGGCGGTCTGTTTCGCTACTGGAGCTACAGCGAAGGTTACTTCGCCGGTAAGTGGAGTTACACGAATATCTTGATAGGAGCACAGGGCAACTATCATTTCAAGCTTACCAACAGCATGATCGATCCGTGGCTTGGTCTTATTCTTGCCTATGATGGAGGGTCGGTCAAATGGGAGGGCCCATACGCTACCTATGCGAGTCCTACACATGGGGGCCTTTTCCTTGGGGCGCATGGCGGGGCGCGGTATTGGATTTCGCCGACCCTAGCTCTCACGGGCAGGATCGGTTTTGGAAGCCTCAGTTATGGGTCCCTTGATGTGGGTGTCGACTTCAAGTTCTGACCTTGGCATTTTCGTAGAGAAATGCGTGAAGCGAATCCGGGGCAATTGATCGGACTTCTCTTCGAGACGCGCATTCACTTTCCCATGCAGTCTTCGAAACGGTCCCGGAATATCCTGCGCTCCGTGGATTGATTCACTTCACACGGAGCGGTTGTTTTCTTAGTCCATCGTCTTCCTTCACCTCCGTAGCCCTCGGTCCTGCCGGAATTCTTCCATTCTCAATCATCACAGTCTCCGCACCGTTGGTTTTGCAATACTGAGAAGAGGGCCAGTGGCTGGCTCTCAAATCCTTTCAAACCCTCCATTTTCTAAGTGGATGCTCTTTGGCACAGGATTCGCTGACCGAAGGAGGGCGAACGGGCAATTGTCAGGAACTTGAGCCCACAGGCATGAACCCACACCGAATCCTTGTCGTTAATCCTGGTTCAACGTCGACTAAACTCGCTCTCTTCGTAGACGACGAGAGGGCTGAGGGTGTGAGCTTACGTCACGATGTCGGCGACTTGGGGAAATTCAGATCTGTTTGGGATCAATTTGAATTCCGACTTTCCATCTGTCGTGAGTGGGTGTGTGCACATGTTCGAGGAGCTTCCGCCGTGGTCGGGATTGGGGGCTTGCTTCGTTCACTAGAAGGAGGGACGTATGTCGTGAGCGCGAAAATGATCGCCGACGCGAGGAGCAACATCCAGGGAGAACACGCTTCCAATCTCGGCTGTGCTCTGGCTGATCAGCTTGCGAGAGACTTCGGTTGCCCTTCATATGTTGTAGACCCAGTGTCTGTCGATGAATTTGAGTGCCTCGCACGTTACTCAGGCCATCCGCTGATTCAAAGGCGAAGCCTTTCCCATGCTCTAAGCATTCATGCAGCAGCACAGCGCGCTGCGCAAGAATTGGATCTTCCACTCGTCAATTCATCATTCGTCATTGCCCATCTTGGTGGGGGCATTTCAGTTGCACCTGTCCTCGCGGGGAGGATTATCGACGTCAATGATGCCTCAAGCGATGGACCTTTCTCACCTGAGCGAACAGGCGGTCTCCCACTGCAACCATTCATCTCAATATGCTTTTCGGGTAAGTACAATGAACAGGAGATACGGTCGATGGTTATGGGGAAGGGTGGCATGGTTGGTTATCTCGGGACAAATTCCATGGAGGACATCGAGAAGAGAATCGAGGAAGGAGACCAGATCGCGCGTGAGGTGCATGAGGCGATGGCCTATCAGATTGCCAAGGAAATCGGGGCGATGGCGACCGTCCTGCGTGGGGGTGTGAATGCAATCGTTCTGACCGGAGGACTTGCAGCGTCACACAGACTCACCTCCCTGATTAGCGAAAGAGTGCAGTTCATCTCCCCAGTGTTGGTCTATGCAGGGGATGATGAGATGAATGCTCTTGCTTTGGGTGCCCTGAGAGTCTTGCAGGGCATTGAGGAAGCGAAAGAATACTGAAGAGGCATCCCATGATCAACAACTTCCAAGAACTTGTGTCATTCGCCGCGACGCTGCCCGTCAAACAGGTTGTCGTGATTTTTCCAAGGAGTGAAGAGATTTTCCTTGCCGTCAAGCATGCCAGGGACATGCGGGTGGCGAGTTTCCTCTTGGTGGGAGAGGAAGGCGACATCTGTGAAGGGTTGAACAGGGTGCATGCTGACGAGGACGGAATTAGCGCCATTCACGTGAAAAACGTGGACGAGGCCCTTCGACAGTCCATCGCTGCGGTACGTGAAGGCCGCGCTGACATCTTGATGAAAGGCAGCGTTGATACCTCCACAATGATGAAAGCCGTGTTGGAACAGGAGGCCGGAATTCGAACAGGACGAATCCTCAGCGACATTTTCATCCTCGAGTATCCAGAGCGCCGGCCGAATAAGTTTATCATGATCACCGATGGGGGGATGACGCTTGCGCCTGACCTGAAAAACAAAATTGAGCTCATCAATAACGCCGTCGAAGTTGCTCATGCGCTAGGCAATCCGACTCCCAAGGTTGCCGTCCTCTCTGCAACCGAATTCGTCCTACCAAATCTCCAATCAACGCTCGACGCTGCTGCACTTGCAAAGATGAATGAGCGCGGACAAATTCCTGGTTGTGTCGTCGACGGGCCATTTGCGCTCGACAGTGCGATCTCTCCTGAATCGGTCGAAGAAAAACGTCTCGCCTCTCAAGTAGCAGGGAAGGCAGAAATCCTCATTGCTGCGAACATTGAATCAGCGAACAGCCTGGCGAAGAGTACCACGTACTTTGCTGGTCTGCCGTTGGCACACGTCATCGTTGGCGGTCGTGTCCCGGTGTTGATCCCTTCCAGAGCCGATAAAGCCGAGGCGAGACTTCATTCAATCGCGCTCGGGGTTATAATGAGCGAGTACATGAGGAAGAAAGAAACTGAGTAAAATGGGGTGCTCGTCCGGTCCAGGGTAGGTTGTCTGAATCCTTTGCGGTCATTGATGCATCTAATCCGATCACCCAACTGACGAACCAGCGTCTCGACGAGTCTCAACTGATCGCAAAGGCAAAGGGGGGTGATCAGCGAGCTTTCACTGCGTTGGTGAACCGATACGAGGATATGGTCTACTTCTTCTCTCTCAAAGTCTGCCGAAATGAAAGAAAAGCCGAGGAGACTCTTCAGGATACCTTTGTTAATGTTTTTCAGAAGCTGAGGCAGTTTGATGGGAAGTCAAAATTCACGACCTGGCTTTACAGCATCGTCGCGAATAACTGCTTGATGAAAGGGCGGCGGAGAAAAATGGACGAGGCAACTATCTCACTTGAGGAGCCGGTTGGATTCCATGCAGATGAGCAGAGCGAGCAAAGTGGAACACCTGCACAGACAATCCCGTCGTGGCGAGAATCTCCCTTGGAAGGCCTGATGAAAGTGGAGCTCCGTGAGTTGCTCGACAAGGCTATCCAGAAACTCCCAATTGACTACCGGACAGTGTTCGTTTTGCGCGATATCGAAGGCCAGTCGGCCGAAGAAACAGCCAAGATCTTGAAGCTTTCGGTCCCCGCTGTAAAGTCTCGCTTGCGGCGCGCTCGGATCTTTCTGAGAGAACAGTTGAATGAGTACATGACATCATGAAGAACAAGTCCGTGAGGTGTAAGGAAGTCTTCAATCATATCTGTGATCACCTGGACGAGAGAATAGACTCCCCGCAGTGCAGGGAAATCCGGGGTCATCTTGATCGCTGTCCCAACTGCATGGCGTACCTTGACAGCCTCAAGAAAACAATCCTCCTCTACCGGGCCTACTCCGAACCACGACTTCCTGAGAAGACTCGCAAGAGACTCCATTCTGTGCTAAAGCTTCAGATGCCCTCCATCAAACGTGTCAAGTGAGCCAGTATTATTTTCAGGGATTCAGAAGTCTTTGGTTGAATCTTTTCGTCGTTGTCTGCATCTAATCTGGCAGAGGGTGCCAGGTAATTGAGTTTACCACATACGTCGAAAGGGAAAAGAAATGAAAAAGAACATGGGAGGGCTGGATCGTGGGATTAGAATTATCGCCGCTGTCGTCATCGCGACACTCTACTTGACCGATGTCATCTCAGGCACACTCGGTGTGGTGCTCATCATCATCGGAGTTGCTTTCTTACTCACGAGTTTCGTGGGATTCTGTCCACTCTATGTCCCACTCCGACTCTCAACCATAAAGAAGCAGCAGTGAAGTCTTGAAGGTATGTTTTCTCGGAGAAGGGGGTATTTAAGATGTCAACGAAGCACGCAGTAGTAAAGCAGGTTAACGGAATCACATTCGCTGCCAAGTCCGATTCAAACCATTGGTTGATTATGGATGGGCCAGAGACCTTTGGCGGGAGTAATTCGGGTGCGCGACCAATCGAGCTTCTTCTGTTTGCCCTCGGCGGATGCACTGCGACCGATGTGGTCGTGATCTTGAGCAAGAAGCGAGTGCCGCTCGACGGATTTGAGGTCCATTTGACTGGTAATGCTCGTGATGAGTATCCTCGCGTGTTTACGGACATTCATATCGAGTACGTTTTCTATGGTGAGGGAATAGATCCGGTCGACGTCGAGCGGGCGATTGAGTTGTCAACGACGAAGTACTGTTCCGTCTCAGCAATGCTCAAGCCAAGCGTGAGCATTACTCACTCCTATCGGATTGAGTCGCACAAGAGGACTCCTGCTCAAGAGCGTGTTAACGAGAGCAATTGATTCCAGCTTGTAGACAGAGATGAAAATGTGTGTGATCGGAGAAGTCAACGTCAGTTCGTGAAGCGAAAAGGAGGAGCCATGAGAACATCGATGGTGTACTTGACAATAGTTCTTGTCCTAAGTCTGTTCATTTCGAATGACGTCTCGGCACAGAGAGGGATGCGGTGGCGCGGCAGCAGTGGTTGGGGTCAGGGTGGACAATATCAGAGATTGTACGACGTAAAGACGGTTGAATCGATCGCGGGTGAAGTTTTGAGGATCGACAGGATAACACCGATGAAAGGAATGTCTGCTGGTATCCATCTGGTCCTGAAGGAAGCTAACGGAGAGATGTCCGTCCATCTAGGCCCCGAGTGGTACATCGAGCACCAGGACTTTGAAATCAAGGTGGGAGACAAAATCGAGGTCACAGGCTCGAAGGTGATGTTTCAGGGTAAGCCTGCCGTGATTGCTGCGGAAGTGAAGAAAAACCATGATGTCCTCAAGCTGCGTGACGGGAACGGCTTTCCTTTCTGGGCGGGAAGATATCAGCGATGATCATCTCGAAGGAGGGACGTGAGGTGCTCTATCGCGCATTTCGGGAGGCAAGAAAATAACTGGTCGTGTCATTTAGAATGAAGGAGCATTGAGAAAATGGCGAACAACATCGTGATCTCAACTGATGGTAATTTCCATAAGGAAGTGTTAGAAGCTTCTGTGCCCGTCCTTGTTGATTTCTGGGCACCATGGTGTGGACCCTGTCGAATGGTTGCACCGGTGGTCGAAGAGCTGGCGAATGAGTACGCAGGCAAGTTCAAGTTCGCAAAGTTGAATACAGACGAGAACATGAACACCGCAATGCAGTACGGCATCATGAGCATTCCCACGCTCGGTATTTTCAGGAACGGTGAGATGGTCGACGCGGTAATCGGCGCCGTACCGAAAAGAGCGCTCAAGGCCAAACTGGAGGAGCATCTCTCGAAATCGACTGTCAACTGAACAGATAAAGGACCGTTCAAGAATATCGCAATCCCAAGGAAGGTGCGGCCAGAGTGCCGCACTTTCTGTTTGATCGGACCTTCTGAACAGAAAGCTGCTCGGACTCGCAGGCAGAGGTCGAGGGCTGAATCCAACCCATGCCCGCCTCGACTTGAACGCCTGACGGAAATTCTCAAGTCCCGCGGAATCGTGATTCTCTCCGCACCGTTCCTTTGTTGACACAGACCTTCAGGTTTCTTAGATTACACCCCCGGAATCTTGCTCGTCCCACATCAGACGAGCAGGCGCTGTCGTCAAGCGCAACGAATTTCTCAGTCGTCCAAAGTTAACATCAAGATTGAAGGAGGCCCTGAAAAATGGCCAACATCTTCCTCTATGTCATCATAGGACTTGCGGCTGGATTCCTGAGCGGGCTAATTGGGATCGGCGGTGGAATAATTATTGTCCCTGCGTTGGTCTTTCTGTTCGGGCTTTCTCAACACCAGGCTCAGGGCACAACCTTAGCTCTGATGGTTCCTCCGATCGGAATCCTTGCCGCATTGACGTACTACAAGCAAGGATATGTCGACTTGAAAATAGCAGCGTTCGTCTGCTTGGGGTTTGTATTAGGCGGGCTGTTCGGAGCCAGACTGGCAACCGCCATTTCGAATGATGTATTAGAGAAACTGTTCGGAATCGCGCTGCTAGTCATAGCACTGAAGATGATCTTTTTCAAATGACGACTAATCAGGAGATACATTCATGATTACAGCGCTAGTTCTTCTCCGGGTTGAGAGAGACAAAGTGAGTGCTGTGGCAGAAAAACTTGCAGAGGTGGAGGGAATCACAGAAGTGTATTCTGTGGCAGGCCGATACGACTTGGTGGCCGTAATTCGAGTGAAAGAAAATGAAAGGCTGGCTGAATTGGTGACGAATCACATTAGAATGGTGGAAGGGATTGAGCGATCAGAGACGCTTATCGCCTTTCGCGTCTACTCACGCTACGATCTGGAGATGGCCTTTTCCATCGGTATGGAAGGAAAACGCTGAGCAAGCGTATTTGCCCCCCTTTGACGTCTCCGTCTCGCCCTCAAACAAAAACCTCCGCACCGGATCACGTCCATCGTGATAGGTGCGGAGGTTGTTTGGTTACTGACGCTCTTCCGCTCTTAACGGAAAGGGTCGAGTCGTTAGACTTTCGTAACCTTTGAAGCCTGAAGGCCCTTCGGGCCTTGCTCGACTTCGAATTCAACCTGATCGCCTTCGTTCAGGGTCTTGTAACCCTCACCGACGATCGAGCGGAAATGCACGAACACATCCTCGCCAGACTGGCGAGAGATGAAGCCGTAGCCTTTCGCTCCGTTGAACCATTTGACTGTTCCTTTTTCCATGGAACATGTCCTTTCAATATAGGAGTTATCCCGGTACCTGGGACAGGTGTACGCCGATCACTTTGCCTCTTAAAATGCGAAATCGCTTTGAATGGCAACTTTCGACACCATTCGCCGCGATCTCCTGTTGCTGGTCGACGCTCACCTTTTAGCGTAAAGGCTACAACCGGTCACTCAGCAAGATCTTAGAAGCGCGCAAAGCTCCCTCCACCAGAGGCGGAGGAATTCAACGGTGTACTGTTGTTTGCGATTCTAAGATAATAACCGTTTTTGAGAAAAGCAAGTGAACAAGAAAGTGTTTTTGAAGACCATCTGACCAGGTAGGGCTATTGGCTAGGAATCGACAAACAGGCGAGGACTAGTTGCTCGCCGACTGTAGTTTTACAAGGTTCCTGAGAATCGCCGCTGTAGCCCCCCAGATCGCCTTCCCCCTGTAATCGTAGAGCCAGACTGGGAACCTCCGTCCTTTGACTTCCCGCTCCTCCCGTCTGCAGTTCTTGTCGTCCGCAAAGAACACGAGAGGAACGTCGAAGACCTCGGCGACCTCGACTTCGCTTGGCTTGACCAATGGTTTTGAACTCACATAACCCACGACTGGAGTGATGATGAACCGGGAAGGCACAACCGTGTCGTCGAGGAGACCGAGAATTTCCACGCCTTCTGTTTTCAGGCCAATCTCTTCAGCTGACTCGCGAAGCGCGGTCTCGACAATGTCTCGATCCCCTTTATCCATCATGCCGCCAGGAAGAGAGATCTGTCCTTTGTGCGATTCAACTTCTTCTGTCCGGACCGTCAGAAGGACTGAAAGCCCATCTTGAGAAGGAAAGAGGAGCACGAGAACTCCCGCCCTGCGAAATCCCGGAAACTCGGCTGATGTGGACTGCTTTCTCTTGCAGTTCTCAAGACTTCTCTTGATTGATTCCCTTGTCATTCTTTCCAGGTCTCGACTTCTTACGGCCGTAACGCAGAGGGGATTGAAGTTGGTCTCTGTTCTGTCGTGCGCTGCCTCCGACGTTGAGTTTCGAAGAGAAGAATTCCACTGGCTGTCGCGACGTTCAAAGAATCAGTCCCATCTGAGATCGGTATTGAGATCTTTTCTGAACAAACGGCAATGACTTCGTCAGAGATTCCGGTGCCTTCGCTTCCTAGGACAAAACAGAGATCTCCGTTTAAGTTCGCACCCTCGACAAGAGTGGCGTCACGTTTTGGGTGCGCTGCAATGACGCGTATCCTGAACCGATCTGCCAAGTCCCGGCAAGCGTCAGCCAGAATGTGAACCTGCACTACAGGGAGACTGAAAACTGATCCCATGGACATTCTCACTGCTCTTCGGAGATACGGGCTGCTTGAGTTCTTCGGAACAATAAGAGCATCCACGCCGAATGCGACACAATTCCGCACGATCACGCCAATGTTATCGGCATTTGTTAAGGCATCGAGAGCGACCAGCAAGCGCGGTCCCGATGACAGTCGGATGACATCTTTCAGTTTGACCGGTTGAGGAATTCTTCCAATGGCCATCACTCCTTGATGAAGGTGAAATCCAACGATCGACTCTAACGACTCTTTTGGAGCTATCCATGCTTTCACCTTGGCGTTGGAGATTCTTCCCAGAGCAGGCTGGAGATCTTCCAACCATTGTTTAGTCAGCAAGAGGGAGACGACTTCGATTGGGCTTTCGAGGAGTCTCCGGACAACTTTCTCGCCTTCGGCGACAAAGATTCCTTGCCTGACGTGTTCTACAGCCCGCCGAAGTGTCCGATATGGCTGGAGTTCTGGGGAGTCAAGCGTACGTATTCTGGAGATTTCCATTCGGGTAACACGTGTTGATTTCATGGCTTAATGTATTAGAGTTTGTGAGAAAATCAACCACGGACAGGTATTGTTCTTTCTGCTTGGTTCTGCACCGATGCTGGCTAGAATCGAGTGAAGAATTCTCTTCCCTGGCACGAATTTTCTTCTTATCTTTGACTCACTTTCCAGAACGTGACACGCGAATGAAATCGAGACACTCATCTAAGACAGAGCCGCATCTCTATCTAAGTCTCATCTGGCACCAGCATCAGCCATTCTACGCAGACCCAAGAAAGGATCAGCTTCAGGCACCGTGGGTCCGTACTCACGCCACCAAGGATTACTACGCGATGGCTGCCTTGCTCTCAGAGTATCCCGACGTTCATTGCACGATCAACCTCACACCGATACTTCTTTATCAATTGCAGAACTATTATGTGGCGCGTCTAAAGCCCTTCGCAGACCTGAAAGCGAGACGGATACAGAAAGATGCCTTCCTGAAGAAATTCGCAGGCAAGACAGACCCCTGGGTCGATCTGATGCTCAAAGACACCGGACATTTTGACGAAAAGGACCGAGATTATCTAATCGGCGGCTCCTGGAATGCTTGGAGCGTCAGCGACGTCGTGCTCAATCGTTTTCCAGACTACCGCCTTCTGAAAGAGAAATGGTCAAAGGATCCCACATCCCTCACCACGAATGACTTGCGAAGAATCAAGTTCCTGTTCTTCTTCGTGAACTTCGACCCTGCCTTTTTGGAGGAAAGAGTGCGACTGCACGATGAAAGCTCAATCGATTTGAGAAAATTCATCGAGCGTCGCGAGCGGGGAATGTACTCTCTGATAAGAAAAATCACGGAGGAGGATTGTGAAGAGATTGTCATTGACACGTTCAAAGTTCTGAAGAATGTGCTGCCGATGCACAAGTCGCTTATGTACTACGGCAAGTCACATGGGAGCAGTGGTTCGATGTATGCAGGTCAGATAGAACTGAGCACTACTCCATTCTTCCATCCCATATTGCCTTTGATCTACGATTCTGATGTCGCTAAAACCTGCCAACCACAGAGCAAACTCCCTTCGAGACTCCATTCACCCGAAGATAGTGACCAGCAAGTGCGTTTTGGTCTCGAGTACTTCAAGAAACTCTTTGGAACATCCCCACATGGACTTTGGCCATCAGAAGGTGCCCTGTCTCAAGCGATTTTGCCCCTGCTCTCGAAGCACGGGATCCGATGGCTTGCTACCGATGAAAAGATTCTGGCACTGAGTCAGCCAAAAGGATTATCAAAATACTCGCCGCATGTCGTCAGGCATAAAAAGCACGGGGGAGAAGGGATTGCACTTTTCTTTCGTGACACAGAGCTCTCTGATAAGGTTGGATTTGTCTACAAAGAATACGGACCGCACGCCGCTGCCGATGACTTTATCCAGACACTTCTCAAGCATTCACCGCAAGATGGTAACGAGGATCGCCTCGTCAGCGTAATCTTGGATGGAGAGAATGCATGGGAATGGTACCGCCATGACGCAGAAGGGCGAATATTTCTTCGTGCTCTCTATGAAAGATTGACGCTGCTCTATCGAGAGCGGCGGGCGGTCACCGTTACACCTATAGAATATCTAGACGGAAATCCAAGGCGTGGTATCCCTCCTCATCCTCTCAAGTCTCTCCCAGCCATTCGAAGGCTCTGGCCTGGCTCGTGGATCAATGCGAACTATGACACGTGGATAGGAAGCGCGCAGAAAAACTCAGGCTGGGAGATTCTAAGGGCAACTCGAGAATCGTTGGTGAACTCGTGTATTCAAAAGCCCACCTCTTTTCTGAAGATTCCAGCCGAGGGTACGAAAATGTGGTTTGCCTACAAATCCTGGGTAGAGCTCCTCGCTGCAGAAGGTTCCGATTGGTTCTGGTGGATGGGAAGTGAACACAGAGATGGAGGCAAAACTGGGTCAATGACCCGTCTCTTTGTCCAGCATCTTCGATCATGCTATGAGTATGCAAATCGTGCAGGGGCGAATCTTGTGGTCCCAGATTTTGAATCTCTCCTTAATCCGGGACAGAAGTCCGAATCGACGATCGGCACCATGCGAAGAAGCGAATTATCATCAGTGACCGTGAGATTCCAATGTGACGCACGCCACGTCAAAGTCCCGGATTCGATTTATATCGTTGGGAATCATCCATCCCTTGGTGGCTGGATCCCAAACAGAGTCCGGATGTATGACGACGGGACCCACGGTGACAGGCGAGCAGGAGATGGGATTTGGACGATCGAATCAGCCTTTCCCTCCGGTGCTGAAATACTTTACAAGTTCACGAATAGTGGGATAATGGGGGAATGGTATCCTGGAGAGGAGCTGGCGGCGCTTAATCGAAGCGTCGAGATTAGGCCTGGAGCCGCGAACTCGATGGTGCTTCTTGACGTTTTCGGAAGACTCTAAGTCTCAACTGAAAACAAGAGACTACAATCCGATTGGAGAATTTCGGACATATTAAGTCTCTGAGCATCGAAATCAAGGGACACGTCGACTTTATTGCTTGGATCGGACATCTGCCTGTGGAGAGGATTCAACTCGCCACGTTTAGCAAAGGTGACCATGGTACAAGTATCCGCTGTGCTCCTCTCAATGCTTGACATTTTTGAAATATTGTATTAAAATTTGGAAGATTTAGGTTGGCCTGCCACACGGACAAACCGGAAGGTTGCATCTGAACCGAACGGAGCTGCAATTCAGAGAAAGGAGAAACCCGTTATGACGTGGGTCATTACAAAGCTGTGCATCGACTGTAAAGACATTGAATGTGTAGAAGTCTGTCCAGTGAATTGCATTTATGAGCTGACAGTACCGGATGAGAAGTGGGCCAATCAGCTTTATATACATCCAGATGAATGCATCAACTGCGCAGCGTGTGAGCCGGCTTGCCCATGGCAGGCGATCTTCGAAGACGCCCAGGTTCCTGAAGTTTTGAAAGACGATATTGACCGCAACGCCCAGATTTTCAAAGAACACCCGCCCGAGCACTTCACGATCGAAGCTCATCCAATAAGGCAGCATCCTACCGCAGAAGAAGTGGAAGAGAACAAGAAAAAGTGGGGATGGAGTAAGTGATTCAATGAGGACCCGGCGACTGGGAGGTATCCATGATCCTTCATCTCTTCTGTGACGGGTCTCCGTCCACGTTGGTGCAGTTCTGATCAGCCGTCAAATGACGGGAATACAAAGATTCTCTCACGGGAGGAGATTGAACTGGCTTTGTAGAGCTTCTCACACCGGTTCTTTCTCCAGAACCATCTCACTTACCCTTCTCATCATCGATTCCACCTTCACGTACGAACGGTCCAATTGGTCCAAGTTCAACGGAAGTGATCGGAGCATCGCTCCTCACAAAGAGAACAGGATCCCAACATAAGACAATGGCGGGACTACAATGGGCAAGCACGGAAAGAAAGACACTCTTCGGAAGTTTAGCCGACGTGATTTCGGCAAGCTCGTTGGTCTGTCACTTGCGCTTCCGGCACTTGGACCGAGCGTCCTCAGGGGTTCCGGATTAATGAAGAATGGAGATCAGGTGACTTCACAACGCAAGCGCTACACAACCAAGGATCTGTTCACGGGTTCCGAGGTGCGAACCTTTACCGGAAACTCTTTGAACGAGATTGCTTTTCCGCTCGGGGGGATTGGCGCTGGAAACGTCTCCCTTGGCGGTCGAGGGAACCTCCGCGACTGGGAGATATTCAATCGGCCAGCGAAAGGCCGAACTCTGCCATACACATTCTTTGCAATTTGGATGAAGCGTGAGGGAAGCCAGCCTCTCGCACGCGTGCTCGAGGCAGAGCGAAGGCCGCCGTATGGACCTGCATTTGGCCTCCCAACGGGCGAAGTTTCCGGACTCCCTCGATTGAAAGAAGCACGATTTCGCGGTGAATATCCGTTCGCGTGGATCGACTTTTTCGATGACGATCTCCCGTTGGATGTTTCCCTTGAAGCTTTCACTCTGTTCATTCCTCTCAATTCAAAAGATTCGAGTATCCCCACCGCAATCTTCAGGTGGAGGTTAAAGAATAAGGCAAGGAAGTCTGTTCAGGGCACTGTCGTGTTCTCAATGGCGAACCCGATCGGGATTGCGAAAGAAGGGGAGAAGCCTGGCAACTGCTTCGCGAATTATTTCGGGAGTAATTTGAATCAGTTCGTGGATGAATCCGATCTGCGTGGGCTGGTCATGTCGAGCAAAAAGCACCCATCGGATGATATTCGCTTTGGGAGCGTTGCGATCGTCACGAATCACAAGGACCTCACATACACGACTCATTGGGTGCGGACAGGATGGTGGGATGACATTCAGCAATTCTGGGATGACTTTTCTGATGATGGGCTGTTGAAACCCCTGCCGGATGAAGGGCCTACGCCCGAAGGACGCACCGACGTCGGATCGCTCGGTTTGCGATTCAGTTTGAAACCGGGTGAGAGTGTTGACCTTCCCTTTATTCTCACGTGGCATTTCGCGAACCGTGTCAACTACTGGGATCCCGAGCCGGAAGTGAAAGGGAAGGGACTGAAAAACTACTACGCCTCTCTATGGCCAGACGCATTGGCCGTTGCGAAGTACGTTGTTGAGAATCTCAAGGTACTTGAGCAGGACACACGTCGCTTTCATGATGCTCTTTTCTCAAGCACTTTACCCGGGTACGTCCTTGATGCAGTATCAAGCCAGGCTTCGATTGTCGCCACAAACACATGCCTCCGCACGGACGACGGGAGCTTCTTCGCCTTCGAAGGCTGCGGGGACGAGGGTGGCTGCTGTCCGATGAACTGCACTCACGTCTGGAATTACGAACAGGCGGTCGCTCATCTCTTCCCAGATCTCGAGCGGTCGATGCGAAAGACTGACTTCAGGGTAAATACCGACGAGAAAGGAGACATGGCATTCCGCACCAAGTTGCCGGTGCTTCTCGTCCGATGGAAGTTCCGCCCGGCGGCGGATGGTCAAATGGGAACAGTAATGAAACTTTATCGGGACTGGAGGTTCTCCGGTGATCGGGAATTCCTTGAGGATATCTGGCCTCAGGCAAAGCGTGCACTTGAGTACGCCTGGGAGTATTGGGACAAGGACAGAAACGGGGTGCTGGAAGGGGAGCAACACAACACCTATGACATCGAGTTTCTCGGCTGGACGACGATGACAAGCGGTTTCTATCTGGGCGCGCTGAGGGCTGGAGAGGAGATGGCTAGGTACCTCGGAGACGTGGAAAGTGCGAGGAAGTATCGAGAAGTCTTTGAGAAGGGGAGAGGAAGGATCGAGGCAGAACTCTTTAATGGTGAGTTCTATATTCAGAAATACGATCCAGAGAAAGCAAAACGTTACCAGTACGGGGCGGGATGTCTATCCGATCAAGTACTCGGTCAGTGGTTCGCAACGGTTGCTGGTCTCGGGTACCTCCTGGATCCGTCGCATGTACGGAAAGCTCTAAGCTCGGTCTTCAAGTACAACTGGCGGACGGATTTCAGCAACCACGCGAATGTCCAGCGCGTCTATGCGCTAAATGACGAGAAGGGTCTCGTCCTCTGCACGTGGCCAAAGGGAGGTCGTCCATCACTTCCTTTCCCGTACTCAGACGAGGTTTGGACTGGGATTGAATATCAAGTTGCCTCGCACTTGATCTTCGAAGGCTTTGTCAAAGAAGGCCTTTCGATCGTTCACGGGGTACGGGATCGGTACGATGGCGGACGCCGCAATCCCTGGAACGAAGTTGAATGTGGTAACCACTACGCACGAGCGATGGCGAGCTGGGCGGTTCTCTTGGCTCTCTCGGGATTTCGATGGGATGGCGTGCCCGGGTACATGGAATTCGCGCCGCGGGTCAACGAGAAGTCGTTCAGGTCCTTTTACAGTACTGGTGGAGGATGGGGTCAATTTCGGCAGAGAGTAAATGGTGAGAAACTCATTGCGGCCCTGATACAGCACTACGGTTCACAGACGATCAACTCCTTGGCGCTTGCTGGAATCCCGCGACATCCTAAGAAAGCCGTGGTCACGAAGAACGGTCTGGGGATATCTAACACTGTCGAGTCGGTGCGGGATAAGACCACAATCCAATTCTCGTTAGGGGTGACTCTGAACACGGGCGACGAACTCCGTATCTCAGTATAACAACAGATGGAGTCGATAGAGCAGACTGAAGCGCAGCAGGCCTCAGGAGTGGGCTGTGCGATCCTCGTGATTGATGATGACGAACTCCTGCTTGACCTTGCAAACGAATTCTTGTCTGACGCGGGTTATAGAGTGTTCACTGCAGTGACAGGTGAGGAGGCGCTGAAGCTCTTCTCCAGCAACGCTCAAGAAATCGGATTGGTGATAACAGACATGGGCCTGCCAGGGATGAGTGGAGATGAGGTAGTGTTAAAGATTCGAGAAATCAACCCCTCGACAAAGTCCATCGCCATGAGCGGATTCGGCGGTGAGGAGATGCTGCGTCAGGTCAGGAGGATTGACTTCGGCACATTCATCCCAAAACCCTTTGATCGTGAACTGTTGCTGAAGGCTGTTGGTGCGATAATCGGTCCTCCGAAATAGTCCTTCAGTTACTTCTCGCCTCTCCTTCGATTTGACTTTTTCTTTTTTTCTTCGCACAATTCTCAAGAGTTCTTTCCACTCCTAAAGAAGCGCTCGATTCATTGCGGCCGTTCTTATGAAAGCTCACACCGAATACTTGACGTTCAATACAAAGAAACACCGCGAGTACAT
>Ga0315282_10009379_pt1 | contig 15567 bp, 13 predicted proteins | sample YL17G07_20_MG_FD_203693 | JGI IMG/M metagenome (GOLD analysis project Ga0315282, IMG submission 203693) | Sediment microbial communities from Yellowstone Lake, YNP, Wyoming, USA - YL17G07_20 | ecosystem: Environmental > Aquatic > Freshwater > Lake > Sediment | place: USA: Wyoming | collected...
GAACCGGATCCGGGCCGGGTTCTGCATGGTCCGCAATCCCTTCCAGCCCGGCCAGGTGAGCCGGGTCTCCCTGCGGCTGGAGGACGTGGACGCCATCGTCTTCTGGAGCAAGAACCCCCAGCCCCTGATCTTGCGCCTGGACGAGCTTGACCAGCGTGGGTATCGCTACTACTTCCAGTTCACCCTGAACGATTACTCCAACCTCCTGGAGCCGGCCGTGCCGCCGCTCAAGGAACGGCTCGACACTTTCCAGGCCCTGAGCCGGCGCCTGGGGAAAAGCCGGGTGATCTGGCGCTATGACCCGATCATTATTTCCAACATCACCGACTACTCCTATCACCGCCAATCGTTCCAGGGCCTGTGCTCCCGGCTGGCCGATCACACCGAGCGGGTGATGGTCAGCGTGGTGGATTACTATAAAAAGACCTCCCGCAACCTCGCCCGACTCGAGCAGGAAGGCTATCGTTTCGAGCGGAGGCTGCGCGCCAACCTGGACCTGGATGAGCTGCTCCAATTCCTGGCCAAGACCGCGCATCAGCACGGGCTCCAGATTTTCACCTGCGCCGAAGAACGCGACTACACCGAGTTCGGCCTCCCGCCCGGCCGCTGCGTGGACGGCGAGCTGATCGAGAAGCTCTGGGGCCTGACCGGCCCCTGGAAAAAAGACCCTGGCCAGCGGAAAGCCTGCGGGTGCGCGGTCGGCAAGGACATCGGCGAAACCGATTCCTGCCTCCACCATTGTCCTTATTGCTATGCCACCCGGGACGGCAAAGCGGCGAGTCGGAAAGCCCTTCTGCATGATCCCAACTCGACCGCGCTGTTTGGAAATCCCGAGCCTTCCCCGCCCGCGGCCGCCCCGCCCTCCGGCTCAGACTCCGTGGAATAACCTCGGAGACTCTTGACCTCGCCTCGGCTGGACCCAAATCTCCGGCTAATCAAAACTGTATAACCTGCCGACGAAGCTCTCCGGTTTGGAGTGCGGCAGCTTGCTGCCGCTTTTCCTTCCTCGCCCGGAACTCGCCTCGCGCCGATGCCTTCACCCATCCGGTGTGGCGGTTGCCTCCGCCGTGATTCGCGCCCCGGCCAGCCGGGGCGCGGGAAAGCGGCAGCAAGCTGCCGCACTCCAAAAAATTAGCCGGAGATTTAGGCTGGAATTGACCTATCCCGGTTCCAAGCCTAAACTGGAAGAGTAGCGACTTCAATGCGACCGGACGCTTCAGCGATCCTGGGCCGGACCCTGGCGCTCGCGGCCCTGGTCTTCCTGACCGGCTGCCCTCCCGCCGCCCCGACCCGCCCGGAGCCACGCCGCACCCTGGCCGTGATCGGAGAGCCCCAGTATATCCCCGCGGACGGCGCCTCCTGCCTGCGACTTTTCATTCGGCTGCTCGAGGCCCATTCCTCCTTTCGGGCGCCCCGCCTGAAAAGCGATCTCGGCAGGATCCAAGACCTGACCCAAGTCTCGTCCGGACAATGGGTTGCAAACCTCTGCGCCGGAAATGAAACCGGCAAAGTCCTTCTCCAGGCCGGCGGCGACACCATTGCCGATCCGCCGTCCCTGTATTTCGTTCCCCCGGCTGACTACCCCGCTTCCGAGCCGGTGCCGGTGGCGGGTTTCACCGTGACCGTGGACCCGCTTGTGCAAACCGTTACCATCGCCTCGAGCGACATCCTCGACGGCTATTCCATCGAGCTCTCCGTTTACCTCTACGATCCCTTGCCCTTCTTGTTTGACGGCGATACGGTGGAGGTAGGGGTGGTGATCGAGGGGACCAACACTCCCTGGGACCTCTTGGAAGTGCGGGCCGAGATTGAAACTATTTCCAGGCGCGGCGTCACGCTGGACAATCCCGACGGGCGGGATCCGGAGCCAAGCGGAGTCCCTTACTACTATTACGGCGGCTTCCTGGCCACCAGCCGGGCCGCGGCTTTAGGCGAGAACCCCTCTTCCTGGACGGCCGGGTGGGTCATCCATTTTAGCGGCGATCATCCTTTTACCCTGACCGGCACGATCCGGGTGCGGCTTCCGGTTCCCGCGGATGACCGGGCCGGATTTCGGATCCGACCCTTCTTGAGCATGGCCGCGAGCGATGCCATCGCCATCGCCTGGGACACGGACCACGAGTCGCAGACCCTGGTCGTTTACGGTCGAGACCCGGGCTGCGAGATGATCGCGACCGGGACCGAAGAGCGCAACCGGATCAATGAAAATCTGGGATGGACTACTCCCAGGTATTTCGACTCGTTTTTCCATCGGGTCGAGCTCATCGGGTTGCAGCCGGACACCGTCTATTATTACCGGGTCCTTTCGGTGAAAGCTCCGACCTCTCCGCAAACCTTCGTTACCGCAGCCGTTCCCGGCCGGGCCTTCTCCTTCGGCGTGATCGGCGACACCCGCACCGGCGACGCATACCACGCGGCCCTGATCAGACGGATGGCGGGAAAGAGCCTGAACTTCTATCTCCACGTCGGCGACCTGGTCTGGAATTCCGGGTCCGAGAGCGAGTGGCTGAAATTTTTCCACATCGAGGCTCCGCTCCTTAAAAATCATCCCATCTTTCCCGCCGTTGGCAACCACGACACGGCCCGGATGGACCTGTTCTATCGCCGCTACTTCCACCCCGACTCGCCCTTTCCCGATTCTGCCGAGCTGCGCGGCCGCATGTACTCCTTCGACTGGGGCAACAGCCACTTGGTCTCGATTGACACCGACCTGCCCGTGACCCCGGACTCGCCGCAATACCAGTGGCTCCGCCAGGACCTGGAGACGGCCACCCGCAACCCCGACCGGAAATTCACCTTTGTCCTGGAACACCATCCCGTCTATTCGCTCTTCGCGCACGGCCGATACCCGGACGGCCAGACCTACCTGGAACCCCTCTACGAAACCTACGACGTGGATGCGGTTTTTTCCGGCCACGTCCATCTCTACGAACGCAGCAATGTACTGGGCCGGCCCTATATCACCACCGGCGGGGGCGGGGCTCCGACTGATTCGGGAGAGTCCGACCCAAGCTTCAATCCCTATTACGTCGGCAGTTTCTTCGGCTATGAATACCTGATCGTTTCGGTGCGCGAGCATTACTTTGACATTGATGCCTTCGATCTCAAGGGCAACCTCTTCGACCAGGTCCACTATTCCAAGCCCTGAGCCCGGCCGCGGCCTCTCCGGTTGCCTGGCCCGCCCTTCATTTATTCATGGTCAGGTGAGGTTTGCTCCCGAAGTGGAAGCGAGCGAAAAGGCTCCCGCTACAAAAGGCCCAACCCTTTGGCCAGCTCTTGGAACCACCCCGCGATCCCCTGGCGGTAGCGCATGATGTCGTTGACGGTGATGAGGACGAAGAGGACGAGAATAAAAGTCATGGCCACGCGAAAGATGGCTTCCTTGTACTTGAGGTTGATCTCGCGGCGCAGGACTGCTTCGATGACCGTGAACAGGATGTGACCGCCGTCAAAAGGGGGCAGCGGCAGAATGTTGAAGATGCCGAGACTGACGCTGATCAGGACCACGATCCAGACCAGGTTGGCGAAACTGCTCTGGGCGGCCTCTCCCACCGTGCCGGCGATCATGACCGGCCCGCCGAGCGCGCGGGGAGAGGTCTGGAGCGAGAGGATTTTCCAGAGCATGGCCACGGTCAATACTCCCGCCTCGGCCACGTCATCAGAACCTCGCTGGATCGCCTCGACCAGGCCGGTGCGGACCAGCACGGTCTCGATCCGGGGCGTGATCCCGATCACGAAGCGGTTCTCCTCCGGATCCTTGACCGGCGTGACCCGCAGGACCAGCTCGCTTTGACCCCGCTCTACCCGGAAGCGGATCTGCTCCCCCTGGCTGGCCTCGATCAAATGGCGGAGTTCGTCCCAATACTGGACCGGAGTGTCGTTGATGGCCAGGATCCGGTCGTCTTTTTGAAACCCGGCCTGGGCCGCGGGCATTCCGGGCAGAGGCTGCTCAATCGCCGCGGGGATGCGGGGCAACATGATGCCCGAAGTCCCGACCGGCTCGGTCTTGCCTTCCTCCAAAGTGAGCGTGACCTGGAACTCTTTTCCCCCACGCCGAATCCGGTAAACCAGAGTCTGCTTCGGATTGATCGCCTCTTCGATGATCAAGTCCTGGAAGCGGTCCATGGGCTTGCCGGCCACGGACAGCACGCGGTCGCCCGGCTCGATCCCGGCCTTGGCCGCGGGTGAATCCGGAAAAACCGCGCCGATCACGGGCGGCTCCAGGTAAGCCTTGGGCCGTTCGATCCCCACCAGATAGACCACCGGCGCGATCACAAAGGCCATGACCACGTTCATCAGCGGCCCGCCGGCGAAGATGAAAAGTTGTTTCCAGCGCGGCTGGGCGAACAGCGCCTCCCGCCGCTCCGCCGGGTTTACCTCTTCCGGCTTCAGCTCCTCCATCTCCGAAGGGTCGCCGAACATCTTCACGTAGCCGCCGACCGGGAACAGCGCCACCCCGTACTCGGTGGGGCCGCGCTTGAAGCTCCACACAAACCTCCCGAAGCCGAGCTTGAAAATGAGCACCCGCACCCCGAACAGGCGGGCGAAGATAAAGTGGCCGAACTCGTGCACGAAGATCAGGACGCCGAGCACGAGCAGGAACACCGCCACGTTGTAGGTGAGAAACCGGCTAATCAGGTTAATGACTTGCATCTTGAATCGTCTTTCGCGCCAGCTCGCGCGCCCAGGCGTCCGCCTCCCAAGCCCGGGCAATGCCCTCGAGCTCGCGGGGTTCATGCCGATCCATGACCTCGGCGACCACGGCCGCGATGCGGGTGAAGCCCAGCCGCCCTTCCAGGAACGCGCCCACCGCCACCTCGTTCGCGGCATTGAGCGCGGCCGGCATGGTGCCCCCGACCTTAAGCGCCCGCCAACCGAGCGTCAGGGCCGGGAAGCGCTTGGGGTCCACCGCCTCGAAGGTAAGGTCGCCGGCCCGGGCCAGGTCCAGGCGCGGAAACGGCGAGCCCCAGCGCTCGGGGTAGCTGAGCGCGAAGCCGATGGGCAGGCGCATGTCCGGGGGCGCGAGCTGGGCCAGGGCCGAGCCGTCCCTGAACTCGACCACCGCATGGACCAGGCATTGGGGATGAATCAGCACCTCGATCTGCTCCGGCTTGAGGTCGAACAGCCACCGCGCCTCGATGACCTCCAGGGCCTTATTCATGAGGGTAGCCGAATCCACCGAAATTTTCGAGCCCATTCTCCAGGTCGGATGGGCCGCGGCCGCGGCCGGACCGGCTTGCTCCATTTCTTCCCGGGTGCTGCGCAGGAACGGCCCGCCCGAAGCGGACAGGATCACGCGGCGGACCAGCTCGGCCGGCCGGCCCTCCAGGGCCTGGAAGACGGCCGAATGTTCCGAGTCCACCGGGATGAGCTTGCGGCCGCGCCGCCGGACTTCCCGCATCAGCAAGGGACCGGCCATAACCAGGCTTTCCTTGTTAGCCAGCGCTACGTCCTTGCCCGCCTGGATCGCGGCCAGGGTGGGCATCAACCCGGCCGCGCCCACCACCGCAGAGAGGACCAGCTCGGTCTCCGGACAAGTGGCCGCCGCGATCAGCCCGGCTTCCCCGGAAAGGATTTCCGGCGCGCCGGAGCCGAGGCGCTCCTTAAGCTCGCGGGCTCCTTCCGGGGTTGCGACGGAGACCAGGCGCGGTTTGAATTTCTTGACCTGCGCGGCCAGCCGCTCGAGCTGGCGGCCGGCCGCCAGGGCCAGTACCGAAAGCCGGTCCGGGAAAGCATCCACCACCTCCAGGGCGCGGGTGCCGATGGAACCCGTGGACCCCAGGATGCTGATTTTTTTCACGCTCACGAGCGGGGGGCCGCCGGGACGGGGACCCGGCCGAAGCGGCGCTCGCGCCGGGCAAAGGCCTTGAGCGCCTGGCAAAGGTGCCGGCCCCGGAAGTCGGGCCAGAGCACCCGGGTGAAATACAGTTCGGTATAGGCCGTCTGCCAGAGCAGGAAGTTGGAAAGCCGGAGCTCGCCGCCGGTGCGGATCAAGAGGTCCGGGTCCGGGATCCCGGCCGTGTCCAGGCCGCGGGCGAACGCGGCTTCGCCCGGACGGACTTTTTTCGCGCGGAACTTGCGCGCCGCGCGCACGATTTCTTCGCGGCCGCCGTAGGCCAGCGCGATGCAGAGGGTGAGGCGCCGGCCGGCCGCGGTCTTAAGCAAGGCCTCCTGCAGGCGGGCTTGCAGGTCGGCCGGCAACTGGCTGAGATCGCCGATGATCCGGAGGCGGATGCCCCGGCGGAGGAACTCGGGCAGCTCATTGGCCAGGTATTGCCGGAGCATTTCCATCAAGCCCCTGAGCTCGGCGCGGGGCCGCTCGAGGTTCTCGGTGGAAAGCGCGTAGAGGGTGAGGTAGGGGATGCCGATCCGCGCGCTCCGGCGGACCAGGCGGCGCACCGCCTCGGCGCCGGCGCGATGGCCGGCGACCCGGGGCAAGCCCCGGCGGGTGGCCCAGCGGCCGTTGCCGTCCATAATCACGGCGAGATGGCGGAAGCCTTTTGGCAATGACCGGGCAGGTTTCTTCATGCTAACCATGTGAGTTCAGCGATCCGGTAAAAGTTGCGCGGTAGGGGCGCGATCAATCGCGCCCCTACTTTTCATCTCTTGCGTTGCGATTAAAAGGCAGGGGCACGGCGTGCCGTGCCCCTGCTGGTGGTGTTTTGATCCAAGCCCCGACCCTTTCCAGAAAGCTTAGACCGCCAAAATTTCCTTCTCTTTGGCCGCGGCGACCTCGTCCAGCTTCTTGATCCCCGCGTCCACGGCTTTTTGCACCTTGTCCTGATGACGGCGCAGGTCGTCCTCGGTGATCTCCTTGCCCTTTTCCAGCTCCTTGAGCTTGGCGTTGGTGTCCTTGCGGAACTGGCGGACCGTGATCCGGTGCTCTTCCACCACGCGGTGGACCACCTTGACCAACTCCTTGCGCCGCTCCTCGGTCAGGTCCGGGATATTGATTCGCAGCACCTTGCCGTCGTTCTGCGGGTGCAGGCCCAGGTCCGAGGCCTGGATGGCCTTCTCGATCCCCTTCAAGGAGCTTGGATCAAAGGGCTGCACGATGATCAAGCGCGGTTCCGGCACGCTGATGGTGGCCATCCCCCGGAGCGGAGTCATCACCCCGTAACAGTCAGCCTTGATATCATCCAGCAGGTTGGCCGAAGCCCGGCCGCTGCGGATCTTGCCCAGTTGTTTCTGCAGGTCTTCCGCCGACTTCTTGATCTCCGCTTCCAGTCCTTTGAAAATCTGATCCACTTTTCCTGCCATGCTGGCCTCCTCTCTTCAGTAGAAAGTAGTCAGTAGTCGGTAGTCAGGGAAGAATAAGAATTTTTCCCCTCTTGCCTGACTACCGACTACTGACTACTGCATACTTTCCTCTTCACGCGGCCCGGACCCGGGTCCCGATCGGCTCGCCCATCACCACCCGCCGGATGTTGCCCTTCTCCAGCAGGTTGAACACCACGATGGGCAGGCGCTGGTCCATGCACAGGCTGACCGCGGTGGTATCCATTACTTTAAGGCCTTGGCTGATCACCTCGAGATGGGTCAGCTCCGGGAAGAAGCGCGCGTCCGGATGCTGCTTGGGATCGCGGTCGTAAACACCCTTGACCCGCGTCGCCTTGAGGATCGCCTCGGCCTTGATCTCCACCGCCCGCAGCGCGGCCGCGGTGTCGGTGGTGAAATAGGGGCTGCCGGTGCCGCCGGCGAAAATCACCACCCGGCCTTTCTCGAGGTGGCGGATGGCGCGCCGCCGGATGTAAGGCTCGCACACCTGGGGCACGTCAATCGCGGAGAGCACCCGGGTGGTGACGCCCAGCTTTTCCAGGGCGTCCTGCATGGCCAGCGCGTTGATGATGGTGGCGAGCATGCCCATGTAGTCGGCCGAGACGCGCTCGAGGCCCTGCTGGCTGGTGGGGACCCCCCGGAAGAAATTGCCGGCCCCGATCACCAGCGCGCACTCCACCTTGAGCCCGTGCACCTCCACCACTTCCTGGGCGATGCCCTTGAGGGTGTCGGGATCAATCCCGAACTCGCGCGAGCCTTGGAGCGCCTCGCCGCTCAGCTTGAGCAGAATCCGCCGGTAACTGGGTTCAGCCATTTGGATGTTTGACCGTGCCTTTCGGGGCGTGACTTTCGGGGCGCGGCTGACCCCAGCCGCGCACCTCGTCACTCACAGCGCCTCGCCCACCTGGAACCGGACAAAGCGCCGGATCACGATATTCTCGCCGATCTTGGAGATCAGCTCCTTGGTCAGTTGCTCGATGGTCTGGTCCGGGTTCTTGATAAAGCGCTGCTCCAACAGGCACACCTCGGAGTAGTACTTCTCCATCTTGCCCTCGATCATCTTGGGCCAGATCTTCTCCGGCTTGCCCGATTCCTTGGCCTGCTCCTGATAAATCGCCTGCTCCCGCAGCCGGGCCGCCTCCGGCAGGTCGCTGCGTGACACCCACTGGGGATTACTGGCCGCGATGTGCATGGCAATGTCCCGCACAAAGGCGGCGAACTCCGCGGTCCGCGCCACAAAGTCGGTCTCGCAGTTCACCTCGACCAGAACCCCGATCTTCTCGCCCGGCCGGTGGATGTAACTCGCGATCCGTCCCTCCGTGGCCGCTCGGCCCAGGCGCTTCTCGGCCTTGGCCAGCCCCTTGGTCTTGAGATAATCAATCGCCTTTTCCATGTCGCCGCCGGTCTCTTGCAGCGCCCGCTTGCAATCCATCATTCCCGCGCCGGTCTTGTCGCGCAGTTCTTTCACCAGATTGGCCTTGATCTCCACTTGTTACTCCTCTCCATGCCGCCTCGGTTTATATCTTGATCCCAGGCAGGGCAGGGTCATTCATCCGTCTTTTCCAAGTCTTCTTCGGACTCGGCTTCCTCTGCTTCCGTCCCTTCCGCTTCTTTCTCGGACTCCTCGCCCAACTCCGCTTTCATCAGATCCTGCAGCCGGTCCACCTGGGGCCGCCGGCCGCCGGCCGCCACGTCCACCACCGCCGCGCCCGGAGCCACCTCGGCTTCCGTGGTCCGCAGCGACTTCTGGTGCATCTCGCGGCCCTCCTGGCAAGCGTCCGCGATCTTGCTCGCAAAGAGCCGGATGGCCCGGATGGCGTCGTCGTTGCCGGGGATCACGTAATCCACCGGGTCCGGGTCGCAGTTGGTGTCCACCACCGCCACCACCGGAATGCCGATCCGGTTGGCCTCGGCCACCGCGATGGCTTCCTTGTGCGGGTCAATCACGAACAGGGCGCCGGGCAGGCGGTCCATGTTTTTGATCCCGCCCACGCTGCGCTCCAGCTTGCTGTGCTCCCGCTGCAGGTACAGCACTTCCTTTTTCGGAAGCAGGTCCATCCGCCCTTCGCCGGCCATCTGCTCGATCTTCTTCAGCCGCTCGACGCTGCCCCGGATGGTCTTGAAGTTGGTCAAAGTCCCGCCCAGCCAGCGCACGTTGACGAAAGGCATGGCCGCCCGCTCGGCCTCCTCCGCAATCGCCTCCTGGGCCTGGCGCTTGGTGCCGACAAAGATCACCTCATCCCCGGCCAGCACCGTGTCGGTCACAAACTTGTACGCCTCCTTGAACATCTTCACGGTCTTTTGCAGGTCAATGATGTAGATCCCGTTGCGCGCCCCGTATATGTAGGGCTTCATCTTGGGGTTCCAGCGCTTGGTCTGGTGACCAAAGTGGACCCCTGCTTCCAAAAGTTGTTTCATGGTAATCTGAGACATTCCCATCCTCCTTTAGGGTTAGGCCTCCGCGGCTTTGGGGAATTCCCCTTTTATCCCGCTTCCGGCGGGACACCCAAAGGGCCAAAGCCGCGTGAGAAATCGTAAACATTACTTATAACACGAACTTCCCGCCGAAGCAATAAAATTTGACCATCCCTAAATCTCCGGCTAATTTTTTGGAGTGCGGCAGCTTGCTGCCGCTTTCCCGCGCCCCGGCTGGCCGGGGCGCGAATCACGGCGGAGGCAACGGGCACACCGGATGGGTGAAGGCATCGGGGCGAGGCGAGTTCCGGGCGAGGAAGGAAAAGCGGCAGCAAGCTGCCGCACTCCAAACCGGAGAGCTTCGGCGGCAGGTTATACAGTTTTGCTTAGCCGGAGATTTGGGACCATCCCCGGGCAAGTGGGTCGCGCTTTTTTCTTGACAAGGGTTGCCGGACTATCCTACATTGAGCCTGTCGGATTTCATTCATTTTCCTGGAGTTCATAGGGAAGTAGGGTTCGTCGCAACGGATCAAAGACTGGCAAGGAGGTAAATCGCCATGCGCAATGTGGCCATTGTGGGTTTTGGCCTGAGCAAGCACAAGGCCAAACGGCGAGACGTGAACATCGCCGAACTGCTTTACGAGGCGGTGCAGGACGCCTTTGACCGGACCGGGCTTAAGCCGAAGGACATTGATGCGATAGTCTTCGGCAACATGCACACCTTCGAGGGGCTGAACCAGCCCGAGCTGTGGACCGCGCCCTGGATCGCGGCGCTGGACCAGCCGGTGCTCCGCATCACCACCGGCGGCACCACCGGGGGCACCGTGGCCCAGGCCGGCTATTACAACGTGGCCTGCGGCATGTTCGACACGGTGTTGGCGGTCGCGTTCGAGAAGCAATCGGACGGCCAGACCCAACTGGGGCTGGCGGCCATCGTGTTGCCCGAAGGCCAGGCCATGATGCGCTGGAGCCCGTCCCTGAGCATCGGCGCGGTCGCCGGCGGGGGCAGCACCGGCGGGGCCAGCTTCCAGGCCCAGTCCTATTGCCACAAGTCCGGGGCCACCCAGGAGCACCTGGCGCTGCATGTGGTCAAGAACCGGCGCAACGCGGCCAGGAACCCCTACGCCCACCTGCGCATGCCCAACCTCACGGTCGAGGACGTGATGAAGACGCCCATGATCTCGTACCCGCTCCGCTACGGCCATACCTGCCCGTCCTCGGACGGCAGCGCGGCCATCATTTTCACCACCGAGAAAAAGGCGCGCAAAATCTGCGAGCGGCCGGCCTTTGTCCTGGGGGTAGGCTCCGGCGCCACCGACCCCACGCTCAATCCCTTGGGCGCGGCCACCACCGACCCGAGCGAGCAGCTCGCGGCCAGGCTGGCTGCCAAGTGGGCTTACGAAAAGGCCGGGATCACCGACCCGAAAAAAGAGATTGACTACGCCGAGATTTACGATCCCTTTGCCCACCAGGAGATGATGTGGAGCGAGCGCCTGGGCCTGTTCGATGAGAACAAGGGGCCCGAGGCGCTCAAGAGCGGCCGGACCCAGATTGACGGGGACCTGCCCATCAACGCTTCCGGCGGCGTGATCTCGACCAACGCCATCGGGGCCACGGCCATGATCCGGGTGGGCGAGGCCGCCCTCCAGATCATGGGTAAGGCCGGCGAGCACCAGGTGCCGAAGAAGGTGAACAAGACCGTCTCCCACGGCTGGGGCGGTCTGTTCCAGTACGTGTGCGTGACGGTGCTGGGGTCCGAGCCGAGGCATCACGAGAAGTAATCAGCGGGTGAGGGCACCCGCTGCCCTAAAGAGGAGGATGGAAAGATGGGCGAGAAAAAATTCGCGAGGGTTTCCAGCTTCGTCACCATGGCCTGCGCGTGGTCGGTGGGGCCGTTCATGGATAAGTTTTACACGGAGCTGAGCCAGAAGCGGTTCGTGGGCACTCGCTGCCCGAAATGCCGGACGACCTACGTGCCGCCGCGCTCGCTGTGCGGCGGCTGCTGGAAGCCCTTGACCGATGCCAAGGCGTGGGTCACGCTCAAGGACCAGGGCGAGCTGGTCAACTTTATCGTGGCGCACGTGGACGCGCGGGGCGAGGCCTTGAGCCAGCCGCGCATCATCGGCATGGTCAAGCTCAAGGGCGGGGGCAAGAAGGTGACTCCGGTGTACGGCGAGATCAAGGGCGTGGCCCCGGATCAGGTCAAGATCGGGATGAAACTATCCGCGGTCTGGGCGGCCGAGCCCCAGGGCGAAGTTAGCGATCTCAGCCATTTCCAGCCAGTGGGCAAGTAGATCTTCGGTTATGCGCGGGCGGGGTCGCCCGCGCCCCGAAAGAGGAGTAGAGAGATGTTTGAACGCAAAGTTGCGCTGATGGGTTGGGCGATGTCGGACCAGGCGAGCCGGATCGAAGACACCCGGGAAGGGATGATCTTCGATACCGTGCGCGCGGCCCTGGACCATGCCGGCATCACCCGCGAGTCGGTGGACACGGTCGTCATGTGCAGCAATGATTTTTACGACGGCCATACCATTTCCAACGTGTTCACGGTGGAGCCGGCCGGGGCCTATGCCAAGGACGAGACCAAGGTGGAGCAGGACGGGCTGCACGCTTTGCTTTATGGAGCCATGCGCCTGGCTTCGGGCAATTACGAGGTGGCCCTGGTCGTGGCCCACAGCAAAGGCTCGGAGTTCGAGGCTTCGGTGGCGCTGGCGGCCCAGCTCGATCCTACCTACGACCGCCAGTTCGGGTGGTTCAATGATATCTCGATGGCCGCGTTCCAGGCCCGGGCCTATTTGACCCGGAAGAAGCTGCCCGAAGCGGTCCTGGCCCAGGTGGCGGCCAAGAACTTCGCCAACGCCCGGAAGAACCCCCAGGCCAAGGCGCGGGACTATGCGGCCGGGGCCGAGGCGATAGCCCGGTCCAAGCCGCTGTTCGAGCCGCTCCGCGAGCAGACGGTGTATCCGGTCACCGACGGCTGCTGCGTGGTGGTCCTGGCCGCGGAGCCGGCGGCGAAGAAGATGAAGCGGAAGCCGGTCTGGATCAAGGGCATCGGCCACCACCAGGAGGCTTATGCGCTGGGCGAGCGCGACCTGAGCAAGATCAGCTCGGCCAAGGCCGCGGCCAGGCGCGCTTACAAGATGGCCGGGGTCAAGAAGCCGGCCGCGGAGATCAAGGTGGCGGAGCTATCCGAGATGTTCGCCCACCAGGAGCTGATGCTGGCCGAAGCCCTGGGGCTGTGCGACCAGCCCTCGGCCGCGAAATGCCTGGAGAGCGGGAGGTTTGACCTCAAGGGCAAGCTCCCGATCAATCCCTCGGGCGGCGCGCTGGCGGCCTGCGCCCTGGGCACGGTGGGCCTGGTCCGGGCGGTGGAAGCGGCGGAGCAGGTTCTGGGCGAGGCCGGGGAACACCAGGTCAAGGGAGTCAAGCTGGCCCTGGCGCACGGGCAGTGCGGGCCGGCCGCGCAGAATAATGTGGTGGCCATTTTGGGGAAATAATGGGAACAGACAGGAATGTCTGTTCTCCTGGAGGAGATGAAATGGCTGAGGAAAAAAAGCAGGAAGAGAAGAAGCCGGCCGGCGAGACCAAGACGGTCAAAGGCGCCTGGGACGTCAAGTATAAGTGGACTTTTCGCACCGACTTGATGGATCGGTACGTGGCCGGGCTGAAGGAGAAGAAGCTTTGGGGCACCAGGTGCGGGAAGTGCGGCCGGGTCTTTGCGCCGCCCAAGGACATCTGCGGCAAGTGCTACGAGGTGATCGAGGACAACTGGGTCGAGGTGAAGGACCACGGCGAGTTGGTCAACTACACCGTGGGCTATACCTCGATCACCGGCCAGCCCTACCCCGAGCCCCAGATCACCGGCACCATCCGCTTCGAGGGTTCCGACTCCTGGGTCCTGGGTTCCATCAAGGGCGTCAAGCCCGAGGACATCAAGGTGGGCATGAAGCTGAAGGTGGTCTGGCGGGCCGAACCCAAGGGCCAGTTAAGCGATATCGAATATTACGCGCCGGCGGACTGAAATGGATTCGGCCTGACCCAGGCGGGTCGGAGGAAGAACCCAGTTCGAGAGGGGCGAAGCTGAATCGCTCCGCCGGGATCGGTGAATCGGATCGGTTCCAGAGGAGGCGGCCATGAGACTCGCGAGAGGGTATTGGGCCCTGGCCCTGCTGACCATAGTGGGATTTGGATGCGGCGGAGAAATCGAGGATGAGGGTCTCTACGCCGACGCTTTTCTTCAGGCGCTGCCGCAGTCGAGCGATCTCCAAGTGGCCCTGCCGGGGGCATGGTTTGATCTCCTGACCGCAACTCTGATCAAGGCTCCGGATCTGGGGGCGCCGGCCGAATTCTACGGCGATTCCCGCGCCGAAGCCCGGAGTCTGAACGCCTGGGCTTGGTTGGTCCCGCACATGGCAGGCGCGATCACCCGCCTGCCGCCCCGGGAGTTGACTGCGGAGCGCGCGTTCTGGGGACCGCTTTATGACCCGACCGGACCGGGGATGTTTTACCTCACCGTGAATAAGGTCCATCAGCCGCCGGCGCCGCTCCACTATAACTGGCTCATCCAGGCCGGCCTCCAGAGCGGGATCGCAATCATCTACCGGATCGCCGCCGGCTCCTGGCAACCGGCCGCGGCCCCGGATTCCGGCGAGGGCTGGCTCCTGATCAACCTCGACGACCTCGCGGGACTCGACCCCGCGGTCTCCGGCAACGGCCTGCTTTACTATCACTATGCCAGGAGCGCCGGCACGGTTTCCACCCGCGTCTATTGGATGGGGCGAGATAGCCTCGGCTCCCCCTTTAACGCCGGGTATGCCTACGACCACGTCTCCTACCTTTCCGGCTCCCTGACCTTCGCTTCCCAAAAGGACCTGGACTTTGGCGCCGGCCTCGGGCTGGCCGAAGACCTCCTCACCCGGACCCGCTGGGCCGGCATGGGCGCGGGCCGCTCGGACTTGATCGCGCAAAACGGCGACCTCGAGGCATCCAGGGGCGCTATCTCCCAATGCTGGAACGATTTTTTCAATTCCACTTATGAACTCTTTGTGCTTGCCGGCGCCACCGTGCGCGAAAGCGGCGACCCGGCCGCCTGCGCCTTAGCAACGCCGGATCTTCCCGTCCCTTCCGACTTGCCCGGGAGCACCGCGGAGGTGGCAAACCCTTATGGGAGGGAATGGGTCTATTGAAAAGAGGAGGCCTGCTCTCTTCGTAGGTCCAGAAAGATTTGACAACCCTGCCTTTGGTCGTTATCTTAAATAAATTAATATGCTTGAGTTGCGCTTCGGGCAGGAATCCAGTCGTGCCCTACCCAATTTTTGCATCGGGCGTAAGGCAGGTTTGGTTGCCTGCCCGAAAGGGTCGCACCTTGAATCGTATCCCCACCAATTTAGAAAGGAGAAAATCGAATGGGACTGAAGGGATCGAAGACCGAGAAGAACGTTTTGATGGCGTTCGCCGGGGAATCGCAGGCGCGGAACCGCTACACTTACTTTGCCGGCGCGGCGCGGAAGGAAGGGTTTGAGCAGATCGGGGCGATCTTCGAGGAGACCGCGAACCAGGAGAAGGAACACGCCAAGCGGTTCTTCAAGCTGCTCGAGGGCGGCGACGTCCAGATTGCGGGCACTTTCCCGGCCGGGGTGATCGGCAAGACCGCGGACAACCTGAAAGCGGCCGCGGCGGGCGAGAACCACGAGTGGGGCAAGATGTATCCGGACTTTGCCGGGGTGGCGGAGAAGGAGGGCTTCAAGGACGTGGCCCGGCTGTTCCGCGCGATCGCGGTGGCGGAGAAGCAGCACGCGCGGCGTTACGAGGCGCTGCGGGCCAACGTGGAGGCGGGCACGGTGTTCAAAAAGCCGGAGAAAAAGAAGTGGCGGT
>Ga0315282_10009380_pt1 | contig 15566 bp, 15 predicted proteins | sample YL17G07_20_MG_FD_203693 | JGI IMG/M metagenome (GOLD analysis project Ga0315282, IMG submission 203693) | Sediment microbial communities from Yellowstone Lake, YNP, Wyoming, USA - YL17G07_20 | ecosystem: Environmental > Aquatic > Freshwater > Lake > Sediment | place: USA: Wyoming | collected...
GCCCGCAGCTTTCGGAGGTGTCGGCTCACCCTTTGTCTCGTTCCACAATCGAGTTCCTTGATATCGTACACGATCAAATACTGGGGCATGTCCCGCCGAGGCTTTGCGCGGAGGTGGTTTATAAGCGGATGAATTATGGCATGCGATGTCACAGGTGTGACATTCGCGGTGCCGATCCTAACGTCACAGCTGTGACGCTGAACGGTGTTTCCCAGCAGGAAAGCCGCACGCGCACACCCAGACAACTTTTACGCTTTAAGACAGCTAAATACGTACGTTTATTTCCTCGCTATCGTTGAATTGCTTATCAGTTGTAAAATAATAAAAATTAAGTCCGAAACCCTAAAAAAAGAAATAAGTGTGTTGTTCACCTCTAATTGAAGGGAGTTAAATGTTCGAGAAGCTTAAGCAGAAGCTCAAAAAACTGGTAGAACGCGTTGGTCAAAAGACGACGCCAGAAGCTCCACAAGAAGCACCACCGGAGGCGCCACCAAAAGTTACTGTTAAAGTCCCTGTTAAAATTCCTGTTAAAGCTCCTGCTAAAGCTCCCCCTACCCCGCCCACCATCCCGACACCGGAAAAACCAAGCAGGATATTTAGGAGGGCTGCAAAGCGCATCACTCGGAGAGAATTATCACCTGAAGATGTAGAGGACATCGTGTGGGACCTTCAAGTGGATTTACTCGAGAGCGACGTCGCGGTGCCGGTGGCTGACAAAATAATCGAGCGCACCAAGGAAGAGCTATCCGGACGAAAGCTCGGTTTGACTGAAGATCCAAAGAAGCTCGCTGAAGAAGCGCTGCGCCAGGCTATCCGAGAAGTCCTCGTCACTGACAGTAGGGTTGACCTGCCCAAGATCATCGACGCCAAGCGCGCAAAAGGCGAGCCGGCCGTTTTCGTGTTCGTGGGAATAAATGGCCATGGAAAGACAACCACAATAGCCAAGTTCGCGAAGTGGCTGATGGATCGTGGTTATAAACCGGTTTTGGCCGCCGCGGACACATTTCGAGCAGCAGCTATTGAACAACTCGAAATCCACGCCCAGCGTTTGGGTTTGGGCGTGGTCAAGCAGAAGCGTGGAGCGGATGCTGCAGCCGTGGCCTATGATGCAGTCGCCCACGCGAAAGCTCGGGGGCTGGATGTAGTGCTAGTCGACACTGCGGGCAGGATGCAGACCGATGTCGACCTGATGGATGAGATGCGTAAGATAGTTCGAGTTGTAAAACCCGACCTGACAATTTTCGTTGGAGATGCCCTAACCGGAAATGATGCCATCGAGCAAGCATCCGCTTTCGATAAAGCGGTGGGGATAGGGGGGTCGATACTCTGCAAGATGGACGCTGACGCCAGGGGTGGTGCTGCCCTCTCAATAACCCAAGTGACGGGCAAACCCATCCTGTTCATAGGAACTGGGCAGGAGTATGGGGATCTGGAGGAGTTTAACCCTGACAAAATCCTAAACGCTCTTTTCTCCGACTAACTTTCTTCAAAATTTTTCTAAATTCCTATATCAACAGTTATTTCTCCCCCATGATTTTCGTGCGTAAAAGCTCGATTATTTTCCTAGCATCGGCTCGCCCATGAGTGAGCTTCATCACTTTACCCGCCAGGAAGTGAAGGGCTTCCTCCCTACCCGCTTGATAATCCCTAACTGCATCAGGGTTTGCGCTAACAACCCCATTTATGGCCGCTCGCAGCTCCTCCGGTTTTATGCGGTCAAGACCAAGCTCCTGCAAAATCTTACGAGGATCATTTGGATGCTTGACGAGTTGCCTGAGTATCAGTTCTCCTTGCTCGGGGGTTATTTCACAATCATCGACCATCTGCAGTAGGTCCACGATGTGCTCAGGAGTGAACTTTACATCCGCAGCACGAAGCTTCATGTAATTCAGCACCTTTTTGAGCTTGGTCCTAAACCAGGTCGCGGCAAGCTTTGGATCTATCTCCTTTGCGACAGCTTCAAAGAGATCTGCCAACTCACGTTCGCTCACTATGACGCTCGCTGCTGTGGATTCAATACCGTACTGTTTAACCAAGCGCTGTTCCCGGAGATAAGGAGGTTCGACCATGCTGGCCCTTATCGCCTCCACCCTAGCCTTGTCGATTATCAAAGGGAAGATATCGGGGTCGGGGATGTAGCGGTAGTCTTCCTCGAGTTCCTTGACGCGCATGGAAACGGTGATCTTCTGGCTTTCAAGGAAGGCACGGGTCTCGCGAGTAACGGATTCACCCCTCTCGAGCTTTGATTTTTGTCTGATAATCTCAAATTTTATCGCTCTATAGGCACCCTTGACAGAGTTTATGTTCTTCACCTCCACGCGTCCGCCACCCTCCAGCGAGATGTTCGTGTCGGTGCGCATCGCCCCTCCAGCCTCAGGCCTTACCTTCCCGGAGTACTCAAGCACCCGCACGAGCTGCCTCAAAAATTTTCGAGCTTCCTCAGGCGAATGCATGTCCGGCTCGGTTACAATCTCGACTAGCGGGACGCCCGAACGATTATAATCGACGGTGCCAAGGGTGGGGTCATACTGCCCAGGGTCCTCCTCCATGTGGACCTCCCTGATCCTCACACCCTGGAGCTCGCCGTTTATGCCTATCGGGAGGCTCGTGCGCTGATAGCCGCTTGGGAGGTCAGGGTAATCGTAGTGCTTCCGCTGGATGTAGATCAGTTCGTCAGTGATGACCCTGCACCCGAACAATAGAGCTATCTCAATCGCAGCATTCACCGCCCTCTCGTTAGGCGGCATTGGCTTAGAGCCTGGCATGCCGGTGCAAATAGGGCAGACATTTGTGTTGGGTGGAACATCCTGGTAATTCGTGGGAGAATCGCAGTACATCTTGCGATCAGTGTTTAGTTGTTGGTGAACCTCGAACCCTATGAGCATCTTCATGCGTTCACCTCGTATGCGTGGAGTACGCGCAACATCTCTCCATCGCCGAGGACTTTCCCCTGGACCTGAAGACCAACCGGTATGCCACCCAATTCACCTGCCTTAATAACGCCCCCGCAAACGCCAGCTAGGTTGGCTGGAATTGTGAGATAATCGTACGCGTACATCTCCATTGGTGTGAGCGAGGTGCCAAGTTTATGAGGCAGCTTAGGCACGGTTGGCCCGACGATGACATCTACCTTCTTCAGAGCCGCCATTAGCTCCTCGCGAATAATCGTCCGAACTTGAAGCGCTCTCTGATAGTACTTCCCACGGTACTCCTTCCGACTTATGTATCGTCCCCTCAAAATACGCCTCAATACCTCGTCGCCGCAGACATCCTCAATGCGCTTTCCGTACTTGCGTCCATCGAACTTTCTTGTGGCGGAGAAGAACTCAACCGACATGATGAGGTAGTACGATGGCAGGCCCTTTTCGAGATGGGGGAGCTCGACATTGATTATTTCCGCTCCTAGATCTTGAAGTTTCTCAATTGCACTGTCTATGATTTTCATGATCCTTGGGTCCGTCAATTCACGGAACTTTTGGCTTGTGCCTATCCGCATTCCTCTGAGGTCTTCCTTCAGCTTATCGACATAGCTAACTTCCCTGACGTCGAGCATCACACATTCGTTTGGGTTGAAGCCGCCGATGACCTCAAGCAATAGCGCAGCCCCGTATACATCTGGCGCAAAGGGACCGATTTGATCGAGGCTCATGGCTAGGTCTATAAGCCCTTGTCTAGGTACTAGGCCGTAGGTTGGCTTTACTCCAACAACCCCGCAGTGGCTGGCTGGATTCCGAATTGAGCCTCCGGTGTCGCTGCCCAAGCAAAGGTCGCTTATGCCCGCTGACGTTGCAGCTGCACTTCCGCTGCTTGAGCCACCGGGGATATACCCTGACGCAGCTGGATTGTCCGTTGCCCCGAAGGCGCTCGTCTCGCCCGATGAGCCGCAGGCGAACTCATCCATATTGGTCATTCCGATTATGATACCATCCTCGTTGAGAATTCTCTTGATTACCTCAGCGTCGTAGGTCGATACGTAATCCTCGAGCGTCTTGGAGGCGCAGGTGGCCCGGAGGCCTTTGACGTTGATATTTGACTTTATCCCTATCGCCAAGCCTGCCAGCTTGCCAACCTGTTCTCCTCGATTTAGCTTTTTATCAATAGCCTCAGCTTGGGCAATGGCATCGGGATTTGGCCCGATGAACGCGTTTATCCTTGGATTGAGTTTTGACAAATTTTCTAAAGCTCGCTGAATATTTTCGACGGCTGAAAGATCTAAATTTCGAATCGCTTCAAGCTTGGCCTTTGTTACCTCACCCATCTAGCTACCTCCACTTTCAGATTGCCGTTTTCGTCGGAGTTAGGCATTATCTCAAGGAAGCGTCTGCGAAATTCGGACCTCTCAACAGATGGGGATGGTTCTCCGTCACGCCGCATGATGTTGTAAACTTCATGACTGTAGTAGGTTTCCCTCTTGGTGGGTAGGCTCTCAGATGCTTCAAGGAATGATTTTACTATCTCCTCCGCGCTTCGCTCGATTTCCTTTAACCTTTCCTCTAACAATCTACCAAACCCCAAGAACAACTTACACTACGTCGAGCCAAACTTTAAGCATTGGTAGTTAAAATTTCATTGGGTTTGAATTGCGCCCTGATATTATAGTTTGTCCTAAATGTAGCTTTTGTTTCAGCAAATCGTACGCCAGAATTACGGCCTGCGGGGGCTGTCCGATGTCCGTTTCTTCATGTGGAATGATAAAATGCCTAAAATGTGCCCATGAATTTGAGGTGTGAGGTTGAAGAAACCAGCGAGATTTTGGGAGAAGTTGCCAGAAGACAAAGTTCGATGCGTCCTCTGCCCTAGATTTTGCATAATAGCGCCCGGCAAAGTCGGCTTCTGCAGGGCGCGCAAAAACGAGGGTGGCGAGCTTTACACACTGACGTACGGCGTGGTGACATCGATGGCAGTAGACCCCATTGAGAAGAAACCGCTTTACCATTTCTGGCCCGGTAGCGACATCTTCTCGATAGGTACAGTAGGCTGCAATTTCGCATGCCGCCACTGCCAGAATTGGACCATCTCTCAGGGAACAATTGAAACGGTCGGCCATGAAGAAGTCTCGCCGGAACGAGTAGTGGAGTTGGCGAAGCGCTACCGTTCCCCGGGGATCGCGTTCACTTATTCCGAGCCCGTGGTTTGGCATGAATTTTCTTACGACACGGCCAAACTGGCGCACCGTGAGGGACTTTACACCGTATACGTGACAAACGGTTACATGTCCATCGATGCATGGAAGGAGTTGCGACCTTACTTGGATGCCGCGAACGTCGACGTCAAGGCATTCAGCGATAGGTTCTACCGGGAGATCTGCGGTGTGCCGAAGATCGATGCTGTTCTTGAGACCTGTGAGTGGATGGTCAAGAATGGCGTGCACCTTGAAACAACATATCTCATCATCCCGCGCGAGAACGACGACCCAGAAGAAATCCGCAAGTTCTGCAGATGGGAGGTGGAGAAGCTAGGGGCAGAGATTCCAACACACTTCAGCCAATTCTATCCGCAATACAAGATGACTGATCGCTCGCCCACGCCAGTTGAAACACTTGAGAGAGCGGTCAAAATCGCGAAGGAAGAGGGGCTGAACTACGTTTATATAGGGAACGTGCCCGGTCATGACGCTGATAATACTTACTGTCCAAAGTGTGGCGAGCTTCTGATCAAGCGCTATGGGTTCGACGTGACGCGCTATTCGCTCAAGGATAAGAGATGCCCTAAATGTGGGGCCAAGATAAGCATCATTGGAGAGTACAAATCTGGAAGTAGATAGTTCTGAATCACGATTTTCTGTGAAGGTCTATTTCTTCGACTTGATGCTTGCTTCCAGTTCCCTCATACCCAATTCTGAGAGCTCTTTAGCCCGTTTTTCGCTCCTCGCCTCAGCAAAACACCTGAAAATTGGCTCCGTGCCGGATGGCCTGAGTAATAGCCAGCCATCATCGGTCACCACCCTGAGACCATCGGTGGGGTCGATCTTATAGCCCCTAAATCGCTTCTCCAGGGCCTTGAGCACTTTAGGTTTAAGCTCATTTGGACAATTGACTCTCTGCTTGCTCTGGTAGTATATGGGCAAGGTTGCATTGAGTTCAGAAATCTTCATACCGCTTTCAGCTAGCATCTCCACGAGCTTGACCGCGGTAAAAATGCCATCCCTAACGAGGGCTCTTTCGAAAAAGATCACTCCCCCGTTCTCTTCGCCCCCAATATCTCCTCCATTTTTCTTGAAATACCCAATTAGCTCCGGCTCCCCGACCCGAGTTCGCACCACCTCGCCACCAAGTTTCTCCGCGACATCGTCGAGCACCGAGCTCGTGGCCACTGTGGTCAATATCTTCGGTCGCTTGCGTCCTGAGAGATGATGCAATGAGACGAGCGCGAAGACACGGTCACCGGTCAATACCTCCCCAGTTTCATCTACGATGATCGTCCTATCCGCATCACCATCGTGTGCAATTCCCAAATCTGCTCCAGTAGCCACCACCGTTCTGGAGAGGTCCTTAAGGTGGTCCACAGAGGGCTCTGGTAACCTGCCAGGGAAGGTCCCGTCCAGCTGACAGTTAAGCGATACAACTTTACAACCGAGCCTCGTCAAAAGGTTGGGCGTCACAACGCTCCCTGTGGCGTTTGCGCAGTCTATTGTTATGTTCAGCTTCCGGCTTACCTTTGGAACATCTGCTAGGACCGAACGAACGTATGGAGTCAAGGCGTCCGCCTGATGAGTACCTCCAATGCGATCCCAAGGAACCCTTCGCCAAGCCTGTTTCGAGATGATTTCCTCTATCTCCCTTTCCTTGACCCTTTGAAAGCCAGCTCCGCTAGAATCCCAGAACTTGATGCCGTTGTACTCTGGAGGGTTGTGTGATGCGGTTATCATCACCCCTGCGTCGCAGCTAAAGTGCTTGACCGCGAACGATAGCACTGGCGTTGGCGCTAGGCCTATCCTTACGACATCACAACCACCCGCGGTAAGTCCAGCGACCATGGCCTGCTCCAGCATCTCGCTCGAGGTACGGTTATCATAACCGACCGCTACTGTGCCTTTATTCCGAAGATATGCCGCGAGCGCGGAGCTGAGCTCAATTGCGAGCCTAGGCGTGAGCTCCACGTTTGAGACGCCACGAACTCCGAAGGTCCCGAAAAGTCTCGGCATGTCATCGCCGGTTTAAATTACCATCGCACGTATTAAATCGTTGCACGCCGAGCTTATCACGGGCCCGTGGCCTAGCCTGGATAAGGCGGCAGCCTTCTAAGCTGCAAATCGTGGGTTCGAATCCCATCGGGCCCGCCTTTAAGGGGCTTATTCGAACTAGTTTTTGCGATATCTAAACAAGAGACGCCTTACCGTTGCGGCCCCAAAATATTTTCCACGGTATTTAGGAAATCTTTAGCATCCTCAATCGCGCTAGAAGCTTCCTCCCTTGAGATGTAACCTCCCCTGTACACTATCTCGTGTCGGCTGATCCTGTAAGAGTCCAAGAGATTGAAATACTTGATCAACCGTGGATTTCTTCCGTATTTCTCCTTTAGGTACACCACCACACAAGCGTGACTCCTTTCTTTGACCCCATCCCTGAAAAGAAGCGCTCTCGCAGCATGTAGCATCGCTTGATATGCTAGGGTGAATGCAACATCGAAGTACTCTATGTTAAAATTTCCTTCGGCCCTCTCGATGCTATGCTTAGCCAACTGGATAGTGCTCTTAACAGTTTCCTTGCTAGCTCGCCCCTTTACTAACAATCCCTTCTCAAAACATTCACGCAGGTTCACTCTATCACCAAATCGGCCCCATAAAGCAGGATGTGTTCTCTGACGACGTTAAGATAAAACGGATCTTTTTCCTTGGCTTTCCTATTCCACTCTATAGGTTCCATGCGCGTGACGAGGACCTCCTTCTTCGTCCACTTTTCGAGTTCTTTGAACGAACGTTTATCTACTTCCCCGCGTTTAATGACTAAAAAATCGATGTCGCTCTTTTCATCGTAGGTTCCCTCTGCGCAGCTACCGTATAATGCTAGAGATACAGCCCCAGAATTCCATTCTAAAAAATGATCAAGAAACCCGAGTTCGTTCAGCGCGAGGAGAAAATGCGTTATTTTTAATTCTCTAACCAGTGGCAACTCGTTATTTAAGGAAAAAATTGTCAGGTTCCCGACTTTCTCTTTCGTCAAAATTCCATCGTCCTCAAATGTCTTGAGATATATCTGTGCCGTTCTTGGGCTCACTCTGAGCTTGCGGACAAGTTCCTTGAAGTGGATTTTGGTGCTAGGGTGAGTGAGGAAGAACTCAAGGATTACCCAGCCCTTGAATTTCCTGAATTCGCGTATCATAACTAATAAACCGATTGGTTACTTTATAAACCTATCGGTTAATAAAATAAAGAAAAGTCTTTTCTCTATTTAGTCACACAGGGCAAGTGGCAAAACCCGCAAGCCTTCTAAGCTGCAAATCGTGGGTTCGAATCCCACCGGGCCCGCTAATTCGTTTGCTTTAAAACTACCGACTCGTGGACTTTTTCAAAAATTTAATTATGCCCTCAAAAATACGCGGTTTTCCCATGTCAGCCGAGATATGCTCCAATACACTTATCTCCTCTCCCTTGATACCTCCAGACTTCAAAAATGCGAATGCGTAGATCAGGATACCTAAGACACCCACCAAGATGGCATATAAAACGTTCGTAACCACGTAACGCAGAGGCATTATCACTACCAGCATCGCGGCGGCCGCGAGCAATGGAGCCTTGAACACTGAAAGCGGGTAGCTCAGGTTCGTCAGCTTCTTCACAAAAAACATACCCAAACACGCGATGAAGATATGCGCTATCAATAAACCAACCGCTGCCCCGATTATCCCGTAAATCCATGTCAGAGGAGTTATGAGCGCCACTGCAAGAGCTGCAGTAGCCCAATACATTTTAGCATTTATTCCGGGTTTCCCTATGCCGCTAAAAATGGCATCGTTTATTCGCATTATGCTCATAAAAAATAGGGCAACACTCAATATGCGAAGTACATTGCCGCCAGCGATGAAATCTCTGCCGTAAATAAGCGTGAGTGTAAAATTAGAGAACACGGCTGTCCCTATGGCCAATGGAATCAAAATTGTAAAAACCAACTTGATCGAAGTTCTGAAAGTTAAGGCAAGTCGCTTTTTATCTTTCAGTGTCCAAAGCTCAGATATCAGAGGGAATAACGGTACATTGATCGCGGCGGGTATGAAAAGAAGAAATGTTGTAAGACCTAGAGCTGAGGAGTAATATCCGACATTTTGCATGCTCGTCAATGAACCCAAAAGTAACGTCGTGTACCACCACAAAATCAGCGACCCTATGCCGAGCAGCCACATTGGCATGGAGAAGGAAAAGATATCCCGAGATAGTCCTCGCATCCTCATCTTGCTTGGTCCCTTTGGTATAACTCTCGACAATAAGATTGTGCTAAAAATGCAAGCGAGAATTACGCCTATTGTAGTACCAAGTATCGCCCCAGTCGCGAAGTAACCCATTTTCATTAATGCGACTGCGATCGGCACTGCAAGCGCAACAGACAGACTCTGACCAAACATGTAATAACGTATTTTTTGAAATCCCTGAAAAGTGGATAAAATTCCAGATGAAACCAAAGAGAAGGGGAGTGCCAAAGCAACTATTCGAAAGAAGTTAACCAGTCCAGGATTGTGATACAAACTCGTGGCAATCCATTCTGCGAGCAGTAGAAACAATACAAAAAATGCCAATGCCGATATCACGATGTACTTAAATGCCACGCGCAGCACGGCTTTGCTTGCATCCCAATCCTTCAAGGCAGCATATTTCGAGACGTATTTGGTGATCGCGAATGATATGCCGAGCCCTGTTATTCCCGATAAAATGCTGAGCAGCGCTGTCCCAGTCGCTACTATACCATACCCAACGCTGCCAAGTAACCTAGCCACGATAATTACATAAGCGGTGTTAAAAACTATCACAAATATCGAATTTAACATGCTGATGAAACCGCCCTTGAGCAATCTAGCACTTGCCTCTTGAGACGAACCTTCTTTCATGAAGACTCCTCAACAACGTTCTAAATTCGCGTTAATCGGCTTAAAATAACCTAAGCGGGTTAATCAATGAAATACAACTTATTGCGCGGTACCTGTGTCTCCTGAAGGCGACCCCCAACGATAAATAAAAGCCCCCTACAATTTCTAGGGGTAGAAAACGATCCCTATATCAAAACCTTTGTTGTGGCAAGAGGAGATAGAGGCAGTTAAAGAAGTTTTAAAATCTGGCTTTTTAGTCCAATGGGAAAAGGTGAAGGAGTTTGAGAGGCTTTTCTCCAAGTATACGGGGACTAAGTTCGGAATAGCGACAAATAGCGGGACTTCCCACTGCATGCGGCACTTGTCTCCTTAGGGATTAAAAATGGGGATGAGGTGATAATGACCGCCTTTTCATTTATCGCAAATGCTTCCTGCGTTCTCATGCTAGGAGCAAGACCGGTTTTTAAAACTTGCCAGAGATTTTAATAAGAGATGTGAATAAATAAAATCAAGTAGCCTTAACGATGGTATTATGGAGGCATTCGTCAAAGTGGGTAGAACAAGAATATTCAAAAATTTATTTCCTCAATTTGTTGATCGATTAAAAAAAGAGTTAGAAGGATGTAAGACTGTGCTAGATTTGGGATGCGGTCCGAACTCCCCGATACAATATTGTTCTGTTTATTCCGTCGGCGTCGAATTATTTGAGCCGTACAGAGACAGCAGGAAAGAAGAGACCGCAGGAAAGCAAAGATTCATAATGAATACATCCTTGGAGATATAAGAAAAATAGAGTTTAGACCAAAATCCTTCGGTTGTGTATTGGGTTTAGAAGTATTAGAACATTTGACCAAGAAAGAAGGTTATGAACTAATCAAAAAAATGGAAAGCATAGCAAAAAGAAAAATTATAATCTCTACTCCTAATGGGTTTTTACCTCAAGAAGAACATGATTCGAATAAATTACAAATTCATAAATCAGGATGGACAGTTGATGAGTTTAAAAATTTAGGCTATAAGGTAGAAGGGATAGGTGGATTAAAAATTTTAAGAAAAGGGGAGAAAACTGAGTTCAAATATGGACCAAGAATTTTGAACTTAATCTTTTCTAACTTAACACAGAAAATAACCTATCGTTTTCCAAGATTGGCATTTGAATTATTCGCTGTCAAAAAACTTAGTAATTAAGAATCGACTAAAACCAGCAAGTAATTAAAAGGATCAGCTCCTTTGGTCCTTTTTACATTTATCTAAAACCAAATTTTCATGCTTCTATTTCTTCTTTTTTCTAAAATTTCTCTTAAATTCTTTAAATTTACCCAGCATGCGTTTAAAAACAAAAATGATTTTCTTGAAAATATTATATTCGAAAATCTTATAGTCGTAATTGCCACCCTGCTTCCGTCATCTTTCTTTTTCGAAAATTCCAGGAGAAATTTAAGAAAGGCCATTTTAATTAGCGATTGCAGGGGAGAATTTAAAAGCATTAGACGTAGCCAGTTTTTAACACGTATAAAAAATTTGTAATCATCATCTATCTTGCTTATTGCTTTATGTGGATAGTGAATTATTGCGACTTTGAGGTCACGAACTAATTTATACCCTGCTTTCTTTGTCCTTGCGGAATAATCAACGTCTTCGCCCCAAAAAGGAGAAAACCCTTCGTCAAATAATCCAATTTTCTCGATGACTTCTCTTTTTATCATAGCTAGTCCACCCCCCACGAGATCTACTTCCCTTATTTTTTCTGAGGATAAATTATATCGTTCCTCAAAAGATTGTCTAGCAGAAAAAGCAATTTTATCGCAGAATAATAATGTATTGCTTTCAACAATCCCGATATTACCATTACTTTCTGCGGTCTCTACCAAGTTCTTCAGCCAATCTTTTTGAATAATTTCCATATCATTGTTCAGAAGAAAAACGTAATCAGCGCCGTTTTTTAAGGCACGCTTTATTCCCTGGTTGGTAGCTTTAGAAAACCCCAAATTTTCCTTATTGCAAATCAGCTGAACGATTGGAAATTCTTTCTTAACCATTTCTATGGATCCGTCCGTAGAACCGTTATCAACAACAATTATCTTATAATTCGTATATTCCGTATTTTTCCTAATAGATCTCAAACAATTTCGAAGCCAATTTTTGCCATTCCAATTCAAAATTACAATAACAACAGAAGGAGTTTTCCTCATCTATCTTACCCAACTTAAATTTTACCTAGTCAACTTATATGGCTTGATTCTGATGCTCCTTAAACTCATGTCTTTTGTCAATGGTAAATCTGCTTCGTCCATAGTCATCGGTTTTACATCGGGGCTAGTTATCTTTGCTAAATCAAACATGGAGAGTTTCTCTTCCCCGACAACATGTACTATGCCTACCAATTTCTTACTTATTGTATCTTTAATCGCTAGAGCCAAATCATCGGCAAATAAGTAGGTCCCAAATCTGTCAGCGAAAGCTTTTTCGTATGGCCATTTCGTCCTTTCGACAAAGTTAGTTCTAATTATAAGATGAGTTTGGAGTTTTTTTACTACAAATTCTCCTAACAGCTTTGTTAAAGAATAAAAATTTTTTGGATACGGCACGTCAGTTTCGACGTAATCTCCCCTGTCACCATAAAAAATACACGCAGTAGACATATAAATAAAATAACAATTTGGGTTGAAATTCAAACATGCATCAACAAGATTTTCCGTTCCCTTGACATTTGTTTTAAATGCGAGTTCCTTATCCGTTTCACATTGTCTAACACTAGCTAATGCGGCGCAATGAATTATCTTATCTGGTTTATGTATTTTTATAAAGTTAGAAACAGCTTCTCTTTCAGTTATGTCTAAATCAGCACGTTTTGGAGCAAGTGCTCCCGGGAGAACTTTAACCAACTCTTTGCCAAGTTTTCCGCTGCCACCAGTAATCAAAATCATAACTTAGTCCCCCTAAAGTATGCGCTACGATTTCTGTGTTTTCCATTCTCCCTTTAAAATCGAGTAAAATATGGAATTCCAATATTTGTCATCGCGATAAAGTCTTTGCCTCAGAACGCCATCTCTCTTGAACCCGCATTTTTCGAACAGCCCGATGTTTGCCTTGTTGTACTCGAATATCTCGCCGAACAGCATGTGCATGTTCAATTCCCTGAATCCATAATCCATTAGCGTCTTTAACGTGTCAGTACCATAGCCTCTCCCCTTGTATCTTTTTTCCCCAATGTAAATCGAGACCTCCGCCCCGCGGTTTTTCCAATCAATGTAAGTCAGACCGGTGCATCCAATCAGTTTTCCTTTTTTAGTTTCAACCGCAAACATTATGGTATTCTTATCTTTGGCCAGAGATTCGAGCCATTGCATCTGATTTTGCATGCTCAGCTCTATGTATTCCCGGGTGAACTTCTTTATCTCTGGCTCATTCCTCCAGTCCCTTAATTGTTTTAAATCCTCTTTTTCTACTGCTCTGAGCCTTATCAACTTCCCCTGAATCATTTTATCACCTACAAGATCCTCTTCTTTCTTAAATTCATTTTTCAAAGTTGTTCTACCAATCCTAGACCTCAGGTCTCCTGAAAACTTCACGGGTAATTTCGCCCTCTAGTAGCTCTTTTACCTTGTTTTTATCTATGGCATTTTTCAGCGATCTAAGGGACTCTTCACAAGCTAATAGAGTTTTTTCGATATCTCCATCGGAGTGAGAATAGGAAATGTTTTGCGTGCCGCTAAAAAGAATTCCCCTCTTAACAGTTTCCTGGAGAAATAGGCTTTTAATTTCGAGCGATTCTTTCCCTTTTGAATCTTTAAACCTAAAAATAGTGTGCGGCGGCAATCCTACACATTTAGTATTCACACCCATATCTCCTGCGAACTTATTGTACCCATCTTTCAGTTTTCTTCCCTGTTTCCATATGTGCTCGATAACATTTTTCTCTTTGATCTCCTTAATCGTGGCCAATGCTGCTGCCAACGAAAGGGTCTCCCCACCAAACGTAATCGAGAAAAATACCTCGTCAAACAGTTTCATTACTTCCTTTTTACCCACCACCGTACTTATTGGCATTCCATTTGCCATCGCCTTTCCAAAACAAGCTAAGTCTGGAACTACGCCGAAATACTCCTGTGCCCCGCCTAAAGCGAGCCTGAAGCCAGTCACTATCTCGTCAAAAATCAACAATGCATCATTTTCATGCGCTAATTTCTTAACTTTTTCCAAAAATCTGTCTCTCGGCTCTTCTACACCTACTGGCTCCATTATCACGGCAGCGATTTCGCCCTTGTTTTGCTCAAACAATTTCTCCAATGTCTCAATTTTGTTGTACTCAAAGGAGTGTATGTAGTTCTTCCATATTGGGAGCACGCCCTTATTCCTACTCGTCGTCACTATGTACCAATCCTGCCATCCGTGGTAGCCACAATAGGCTATTTTTTCTCGCTCAGTATATGCCCTAGCTATCCTAATGGCGGCGGATGTTGCATCGGCGCCGTTTTTTCCGAATCTAACCATCTCAGCGCATGGGATTATCTCCGTCAAAAGCTCCGACAGTTCAACCTCTAAGGGGTGCATTAGCGAGAAAGTGATTCCATCTTTGAGTTGTTTAATTATCGCCTCGTTTACACGGGGATAATTGTACCCCAAAATCACTGGACCTAGGGCCAAGGGGTAGTCGATATATTCGTTTCCGTCCACGTCCCAAACATGGCTTCCATTGCCGCTTTTCAAATACACTGGATACGCCCCTTTTACGAATTGATCCGGCCCTTTGCTGAGAGTCTGCGTACCTGCGGGGATGAGCTTCTCCGCCCTGCTCCAGTATTCAAAGGATTTCTTGAATTTCTTCTTCGACCCTTTCATCACGAGTCCCCAATTATTTGATAATCCTGTCCTCCCTCAAAGACTTAAGGTAGCCCTCATCCCTGGCTATCCCCTTATTTATCTCTATCAGATGCGGTTGTTTCTCTAATAGCTTTAAAACATCTCGCATAAGGAAGATTCTACCTTTTTTGTACAATCGCTTGTAGACCTCCCTCACAAATTTCAAATCCTTATTAGTATCCACCGTCCATCGCATCTCTGAGAGATCCTTCTCGTGCTCCACATTGCCGATTTTGAACACCTTCGGGTGGTTTCGTATATAGGTAGTGACATGTTCCCTTTCGGATGACCTCTTAGCACCCTCCCAGACCCTTTTCAGCGCGTCGTAGGAGAAAACCTCCACATCCAAGCCATCGGGATAGGTTGGCTTCACGATGTTGCTGACGTAGTCGAAACCGCCATCCGAGAAGCGCTTTATCATCGCGTCCACTATTTCGGGATCAACCAGTGGACAATCCGCGGTGATTCTCACTACAACATCGGCCCTAGATTCTGTCGCTGCACGGAAATATCGATCCAGCACGTCCTCCTCACTACCCGCAAAGCCTTTTATCCCACTCTTCTCCGCTATTCGCAAAAGCGGCCTGTCTCCCTCCTTTATTGTTGTAGCGAGGACGATTTCATCAACGAGCTTCGATTTCTTCAACCTATCAATTACGTGCCAGAGCATCGGTTCCCCAGCGATG
>Ga0315282_10009381_pt1 | contig 15566 bp, 21 predicted proteins | sample YL17G07_20_MG_FD_203693 | JGI IMG/M metagenome (GOLD analysis project Ga0315282, IMG submission 203693) | Sediment microbial communities from Yellowstone Lake, YNP, Wyoming, USA - YL17G07_20 | ecosystem: Environmental > Aquatic > Freshwater > Lake > Sediment | place: USA: Wyoming | collected...
TGGGATGATTCGCCGGATACCAAACCGACTGCCTTTTATTCGTGCTAAATTTCCGGTATTGGCGTCTATTGGCTCATAGATAACTATGCCTTCGCCCGTTAGGTTTTCCAAGTCTCCATCGGCTTGCCATGCGCCTTGACGCCAGACAGCGCCGGAGCCGGATACAATTCTTATATCGCGGATCTGCGGCCGGCCGTATTGATCGATCGGCGCGGCCGTAAGCTTCGGATCGGTCGTTGATCCTAATCCGGTGTCGGTGCAGAATAGGATAGCGTTCGGATCGCCTGTTACATCTGGGCCAGGCGGGCCAGGCGGGCCAGGCGGGCCGGGCGGGCCGGGTTGTTCTGGACCTTTCACCCAAGGTTGTCGCATTGGTAAAGATTACGGCGTGAGATAGTTTTAGTCAATAAAATTTCAGGATGGCGAAAAGGGAATCAATTATGCGGTAAGAAAATTTCAAATTTTGCGTGAATCGATTCTCAGAATTGCCAGATTGGTTCGTATAATACAGATTATACGAATGAATTTAGGAATCCGGGTAATTCGCAATTCTTCAGATTCTTCTAGTAATCGTAAAACGCTCGAGCGGTTTCTTCGAGAATAAACCAGGCTAGCGCGTTGGCGATATTCAGGTAATCATCAAAGTCGCGTTCTGTTTTGCTCGGTTTACCGTACAGGGCTTTGGCGATATCGCGGTAATACGGTGCCTTTGCTCCTTTCGGTCCTGCTAGCACGTTGAACGTGGCGATGAAATCGAGCGGGCTTGTATCGAATTCTTCCGCAGTTCTTTCTACGAGTTCGACTATTTCTTTTTTGTTTGCCTCGTAAAAAGCTGCGGTGTCTGAAGTCCAGGTAAAGCCAGGATATCCGGCATCGGCTCCATGATCGTATACATCTCTTAAAGTTTTAAGTGCCTCCGTGGCGTTGTCGGATATCTGTGTCAAAACTTCTTTGATCAAGTGTTGCGTGATTCCACTTCGGTCTGAGGCGGCTTTAATCTGGGTCATGTTTTTTTTCCTTTCTACCAGGGGATGGGCTTATTAATAGCACGGTATATTTTTTTTACATACTTACGTGTTTCGTCGGGCCAGTCCAGGGGGTTTGGGTGGCGCGATACATTTCCGCTACCCCAATTGTAGGCGGCCAGGATTGCGGATTGAATCAACGGTGGGGCGGGTATCATCTGAATAACGTGGTCAAGGGGTGAATCATTTGGTACGCATTAAAATTGGCGTTGTAAGTCTCGGTGATGAATCTCTCTTTAAGGTTATCGTTTCTGGTTGCAAGCGCAAGGGCTGACGGGAACATTGAATAGTGACGGGCGTTCTCGAAACGGATACGTTCGGTCGAGATTGCGAATTCGCGGGCTATGTCGATTAAATCATCCCACCAATTAAAACTTGTCCATGCTGGCAATAACCAGAGTTGAGATATTCGGTCGCGTTCGGAGAGTCCCTTGCGAATAAATAGGTCTGTCATTCCACCAGCGGGCGGATTGATAAATACCTTACCGTTCCAGGGTTCTGATAGTCCGTCTCGGCCGTTGTCGAGGGAATAGTTAACGGCTGCAAAGTGGTGTTCTACGTTCGGCGCGGCGCAAGGGTCTAGGTCGATACCGCCGAGGATTGTTGCTGCCAGGTCGATGATTTTAGGCGGCGTGCGATAGTTGAATGACTTATCGCCTTTCATTTTGCATTTATTGCCGCGGGTCGGCGTTTTCTCGTGGCGGGCGGGTTGTGGGCGGGGTTTTCCGTCGCGGTGATTCGCCAGACGCGGTTACAGTGTCGGCAAGTAGCGTGGAATAGGACGGTATCACCAGGGCCGTGATCTATTTTTAACTGTCCGGTACAGAAGCAATTTAGGATTGCGAACGGCCGATAATTCGGCCTTTTCCAGTCACTATTTCTTGTCGGGCTCGGTGAATTCGTCGGGGTGTTCTGTTGGTTTGGCATCGGTGGGCTTGTCTCCTAAAATCTTGAATTTGCCGAATAGTCGAACGGGTTTTTTGCTTTTCGATTTGGAGGCACGGGACTGTTGAATGATGTTGTTTATAAGCCACATGATAGGCCAGATAATGATTCCGAGAATTTTCAGCATAAGGTCAGGGTTCCTTTGCGGGTCGGGGAGCATCGGTAATGGTTCGTTCATGGTAGTTACGTAGTCTTTCTTTTTTTTTCGAGCGTGTTTATCCGATTTATCCAGTATTCGATTTTTACGCGAAGTTTACGTTTTAGTTTGTTTCGGTGATATCTTTGTCGTCTGTTTATTCGTCTGTTTATCATTGGTCATTTTTTCCGCTACTGCAAGTAGGTTATCGTCGGTGTGGATGTAGATTCCTGCGGTTTCTAAACTTTTTACGCCAAGGTAGTCTCTTACTTGCCAGGGGTTTTCCGCTTGCGCGGCGAATAGGCTAGCGGCCGTGTGTCTGAGATCGTGCCAGCGGTACGATTGCGCGATTCCGATAGAACGCTGAAACCGTTGCCAACTGGTTTGGATATTTCTCGGGGTGATTGTGGTGGCGCGGTTGCCTTTGCCTGCGACGAATAGATGATCGGCTAGTTCCAGGGGTTCGGTAAATACCTGCTGTTCGATTCCTGTCCGCAAGTACGATAGCAGGGCTTGGCGCGACGATTCTGGAAGAAAAAACCGTCGCGGCCGTTTACGTTTTGCTTGCGTGGCTTTTAGAAAACTTACTCCTCGTATTCTCCATCTATTATCGGGATTACCTTCTATTACTTGGCCTATTTCCAGGGCCAGCGATTCGCTTAAACGCAATCCTGATCCGATTGTGAGTAATACTAGAGCGCGTAGTCGGGCGGCAAAAAATTTTGTCGGCGCGTCTTTTTGCGCGTTGTATTTCGCGGCGAGGGCGGCGCGGATTCTTTTCAGGTCCGTTGCCGTGATCGTCCGTCCTGGGTGGTTTGGCATTATCGGGGCTGTCTTTTTTCGTCTTGTTCCTGCATCCAGGCTTCGTGTTGCGGGTCTATTACTTGTTGCCCTGATTCGCCTGTGGCGGGTTGCGCGGCGTCCGTCTGCTCGGCGGCTTTGTTCTCGGCTTCAATTTCGGCGGCGATTTCGGGGTCAATTTCGGAAAGTATATCGTCCACAAATTCGTCGAGTGCTTCCTTGTCGGTTTCGAGCGTGAATACGAATGCGTGCGTAAATCTGCTCTGACAGTTCGGGCAAATTTTAATAGCGGCGGCGGCCAGGTCGAACGAAAACTTTTGTCCGCAATCGCATTGGACTATGATTTTCGGCGCGGCGGCGAATTGCGCCTGGTACATTACTGCGAACGGTTTCATTCTATTCCCTTTCATTGGTGCGTTATACGGTATCGAATTAATATCCGATCGTGCGAGGGCGGGTTTTTTGCGCGGTCGTATCCGTAGATAATAATAGAGCCTGCCTTAAGCCACTTGCGGAAAGTTCGGCGGCATAATGCACCCCAACAATTGGGGTGATGTGGCTCTCCGATAACTTCGACGATAAAATTTCTCAAGTCTTGCCCTGTGAATTCGCGTCCTGCTTGTTGATAGCTAAACCAGTTACGCGTTAAATCGTCGGCGAGTTCTTTCCAGTTTTCGGGTTCGTTATCTAGTACCCGATCAATCCCTTCCAGTTTTAATTGTTCTCCGGTTTGTGGTATACGCATTCTATTCCCTGCTCTCGATAACGTGGATTAAGATCGCAGTCACTTCTCGATTTAGGGCTGCGATGGCGTCGATCGTTTCGCGGGGTACTTCTTTAGTGTCGTGGGCTACAACTATTTGGCATCTTTCCGTGACATATCCGATGTTGAAACCTTCGTTTTTTAATTGGTCAAAAATGTCAACGGCGTTCTTTACTCGTTTTAGTTGTTCGATGGTGTTGGCGGCGGCGCGGCGCGTCCATTGTCCCTTTTCGATCTCTTGGAGTTCGTAAAGGTACTCTGGGGAAATACGGTTCTCGTCGGTGATCTTCCAGCGGCCGTCGGCTGAAAGTAATACTGAACCTGAACGACCGAAGGCGTCGGTTTCGGTTTTTCGATGCCAGTTTGTGTTTCGCATTGGTGGCTTACCTTTCTGGAATTTACCTTAACAGATTAGGTTCTCTATTTCAAACATTTTACGAATCTTTTTTTTGACGTTTCCAGTTTAGGAAAGATTTCGTTTACGTTGGCGCGGGCTTCGCTCTTTATTTGCGATGTAAATCTTAGGGGTGAACGGAGTGAACGACCGATAACTAGGGGAGTTTACGAGTAGGTGCCTGTTATAGTTGCCCTCTCATTCCCTATTAATTATCCCTTCCAATTACGGAAGGTGTGTTTCTAGTAGCTAGTACCAATTAACAGGTATCGAGTCGCTTTTGCATACATTAGCGTTCTATGTAGGTTTTAGTCGGGTTTATGCAATAGCATAAAAGTACGGTGATGGCGTAACAGTCCAGTCCGCCAGAACCTATAATTTGGCATAGAATTGGTCGAGGGGCGTACCTCGGCCTTGACGCGGTTTGCGCCTTTTGGGTGGCGTATTGGCGGCGCGACGGCCGTCTACGCGGCTATCGGCTGGTATTACGATCCACGGGGCGGCGCGGTTGCGGCTTTACCTATCTGGGAATCGAGATAGCAACGGTAAAATTCGGCGAATTCGATATCGTCGGCGGGTTTGATTGATAGCTTTTCGGCAATCTCGGCCATTTCGTCCGGTGTTAAATCGGTTACATAGGGCGATACGATCCAGTATCGGTTTGTCGAATACATTCCGAGTCGTTCGAATGGCGCCACATCGTCGCGGGGTAGTTGTTGCGAGTAAAACAGTCCTGAGCGTTTTAGTATTGAAAGATATGCCTGGTTGTAATCGGCGTCGCCGTGGTCGCTGCGGACGGCGGCCAGGGACGGTTTCTTGCCGGTGTAAGGGTCGCGTAGTATCGAACGAATCGCGGTCTGGGGAATGCCTCGTATAATTCGGCGATATTTGCCTTTGCGGTTCGTATCGACGCTGAGAGCTACCAAAGACAGGCCGGTGGCCACTATCATACGGTTGCGGGCAGTTTGCAGGTCGGCGACGGCGAGTTTAATGATGGTGGCGGCCGTGGGGTTATTGCATCGGCGCAAGTAGGCGGCGGCGGCCGTGCCTGACGGGTCGGCCAGGATATCGGCAGCCATGATTCTGATGGCCGTGGAAATCGGCCTTATATACCTGGTCGCTTCGGGCGTGGCTCCAAGTGCCTGGTACTTTGCCCTTAATTTCTTCAGATATGCCGATTCTCTGGCCGATTGTCTGGCTCTGAGCGATTGTCGCCGGCGGCGGGCGGTCGGTCCTATTTCTTTACGTGAGCGCCAGTTCTGGCGCTTTTCTGGACTGTCCAGGCGGTTACAGGCACGGCGCTCGGGACGGTTTAGCGGTGGCGGGGCGGCGGGCGGCGTCGGCCAGGGCGGCGGCGTGGGCGGCGTCGGCCAGGGCGGCGGCGTGGGCGGCGTCGGCCAGGGCGGCGGCGTGGGCGGCGTCGGCCAGGGCGGCGGCGTGGGCGGCGTCGGCCAGGGCGGCGGCTTATCGGGGAAAAGCTCGGTTATGCCTTGTCCCGATAATCTTTCGAGCCTTGCTATCGTTTCCGGCGATAGCTTTCCGATCAACGTCTTGCCAGCTTGGATTTTTGGTGTTATGTTCGTCATGTGTTTTGCATTGGTGGCCGCCGAACAGTGGGAGTTCGGCGGCCGTTTTAATTACCGCAGAGATTGAAGGGCGGCGGCGGCGGCCAGGATAAAGGCTAGTCCACTTACCTTTATCGGCGTCGATATCGAATTTCCGCGTAGCAGGTTTTGAGCCTTAAGAATTCGTTCTGGATCGAGGCGATCGGCGTACCTCGCCGCCGGCGGCCAGCGGGTGAGCATTTCTAAGTGCAGGTGCGCGCCGTCCACGGTAATCGACGGGTCGGCGCGGGTGCCTGCGGTGCGGCCTACCTTGGCGATTAGTTGGCCGTCTGCGATGGCTTGATTTTTCGAAACCAGGATTTCGGCCAGGTGAGCATATAGCGAGTAAGAATTTTCGGCGTGTTTCAGGACGATAACATTCCCGTATCGGTCCAGGGTTCCGTTTGGATATGTCTCGTAAACGGTTCCTGCGGCGATTGCGTAAACTGGCTCGCCCTCGCGGGTGGCGATATCAATGCCTTGGTGAATGTGATCGGCGCGGGCGTCGCCATAGTGCGAAGTAATGAAACCTCGCACTACTGGCTTTTTGACGGTAATCGCCATTTACCATCCGTATTGCGAGTTATGAACTCCGGCTGCCTGATCGTGGTGTTGTGTGTAGCCTGCCATTTGGCCGAATGACGGTAGAAGCGGATACAGCAGAGTGTCGAATTCGGGGTGAATGATTTCGGATGTTCCATTGGGTCCGCTCTTATTGGCTACCAGAACGTTGACGCCAACTTGTCGCCAGCGAGTAAACAAGGCCAGGGTGGTGTTTTCGGGAATAGGGACGTGCAATTCAAGCTGGTCACCTTGGATTATCTGATATCTCTGATCTGAGAAATATTGTCCCAGCGACGATCCTGGGAGGCTACCAGGATAGATTGACGCGGGGACGGCGATGTTCGGCCAAAGATAGAGCGATTGGCGGGTTTCCAGCGGAATCGGAAGCGATTCGGGTATGACCGGATATTCGAGGTTTTTCGCGCCGATTCGTAAATCGTCGATGTTTCCTTTGATCAATCGTAGGGTCCAGCGCCAGGATGGGGGGTTACTTTGGGGATCGACGGGCCCAAAACCTTCATATTCTGCCTCCCATCCCATAGGGGTGTGCCAGTAACTTACGGGGCGGCGGCTGGCGTAGAATGCGCTCGGCGGGTTGGGGTAGCTAAAGCTACGATAATTGTAATGCGTGGGGGGGTCGATATCTTCGGCGAGTTGCACGTCAAAGAAATCGAAAATCGCGGGGCGATAGGGCGCTACTCGTAGCGATTTGAGAAAACCGATACTACCAGGGGGAATATAAACGGAGCATACCAATTGTATACCGTTGCGCTCTGGGAGTTCTGAAGGGTCGGCGGCGGGCCAACCGTTCAAAAATTCCAGGCTTCCCCCAGATACGAGCCAGGGGACAATTGCGTCTGCTTTAGACGACGGCGGCGGCGATGGCGGTAAGATTGCCCTGCTGATAGCTGGCGCGATGTGCGCCAGCGTATCGGGGCGGTTTTGTCGGCGCGGCATTAAATAGATCCGCTTGCGTGGCGTCCTGGGGGTAGCACGCCAAGACCGTGAAATACGAAATCCCACCTGGTAATCTGGCGTTCTTCCGGTTCAACGACTTCGGGCCAGAACAGGCGGGTCAATTTCACGCTCAAAGTTTGCTTGCCTTGGAAATATATCGGGCGCGGAAGGTCTAAGAAACCTTGCGAGTCGCCGAATATGGCGGATACAAGCGCGTCCTGATCCATGAACTGTGTGAATTCGTCGCTCCATGAAATAGCGACGGATCGTCCGTGGATGCTGTAACCAGGTAGCGCGATATTCGGGTGAAAGTAGGGGGTATCGGCGTTGGTCGCAAACGTGATCCGTTTCAGAATGAAATCTTCGGGTCTTAAGGTTACACGTCCGCCTTGTGATGCGCCGTCCTGTCCGCCTAGCGCAATCTGGATAACGTACTGAGCGGGGACATAAACGCGACTATCGGGCGTTTCGGCTTCTGCTCCCATCGCCATTGTAGATCGTCTGCTTAACGGGTCCATCGTCTTTTATCCTTCGTTTCGTTCTGTGGTCGAATTTCGGCCGTGGTTTTAGGGGAGAAGGGGAAGGGGCCAGCAAGGAACCATCGTAAAACCGCAATAGGCGGCTTGCGATGGTTCCCTGCGGCCGTGGTTTGGGCGATGCCATTATCTACGCGGTCTGGCCGGCGGGGAGGGCGCCGTATTGCGTCTTGCGGACGCGGTTACCGAGTAATCCGAGCCGTAACAGGTACGGCAGTTGCGGCAGTTTGACGATTTTGACGGTTTCGTCCTTTAGATAGGCGTATTCGTAGGGTTCAAGGGGCTGACCTACACCTGGGGCGGCGACGCTGCCGATAAGCTCATGCACGGCGGGGTCTAGCGAGATCTTCCCGCTAAGCACCTGGGTCCGTTCAAAGAAGATCGGTTCGGGCAAGCGCAAGAAATTCGCTGCCTGCTGGTCGGAATTCTGCGCGTTGTTCAAGGCCAGGTTGGAAGTCGTTCTGATACCGCCACCTGCACCTACTCTTTCTACCGGCAATTCCAATTGGGCTTCTTGTCCAACCGAAAGGACAATTTGGCCGAAATTGATAATTGCTTCGGCGAGTTTTATAGTTGGGGCGACGCCAGGGAGCAGGTCGAAATCGAATCCGGTGTTCTGGACGGGTACAAGAGTCGGGAATCCGAATAACAGATAAACGCCCCATACTTCCATGCCAACGGACATTTGTCCGCCGACATCCTGGTTAGTTAATTCTGGGTTATTCGATTTATTCCGACCGCTTGCCGTAAAGAAAAGAAGTTCACCTTTACGGGTCACGGCGGGGTTCGATGAGCCATGAGCAAGACCAATTCCCGGTCTATCGTCGCCGAGTAGGAGACTGTCCGCAACTATCGTGTCGAACAGTACCCACGGTTGTTTTTTGGTATCGGGTAACATTTTGATTATCCTTTCTTATCTGCGGGAATTTCTGAGTTAATAACCGAATGAACTGTTCGCGTTCGGTCGGTCGGCACCAAAGGCCAGGGCGGAAGTTTCCTGCAATCCGTCGAAGCCAGCATCGTGCAAAATCACGCGGGAACCTGACGGCAATCTCGCGGCACCTAATCCGCCGTTCAATTGCGCCACCACTTGTCCTTGCGGCGTCATGTAATACTGCGGCGCGGCGGCGGCCAGGGCGGAAGTTTCCTGCAATCCTTGAAGATACTCTAGTTCCTCGGCCGTGAGTTCTTCAGAGTCGGAAGATTCCCCAAGGTATAAATTGTCTTTGGCGAAGTCCATATCTTCAAGCCAGTATTTGCGGGCGTAAAGCGAGGTCAAAAAACCGTATGAGCCGATCTGGGCCAGGACGCCATACGACGGCTTACCAAGAAATTTGCCGAGAAATGGGACGGCGAATTCTGTACCAAGTACGCCAGCGACGGCGTGAATCAGTCCAGGTTTTCCGTTGTCCATCTTTCCGGCGAGTTTGATGAACCACCTGGCGGCCAGGTCGCCAAGGCCGGCGGGAACGCCCCATTGAAGGGCGCGTTGCAGATTGAATCTGGGGTTCGACGCCAGCGGGCGCGAGCCATAGACGCGGCGGCGGCTGCGTCTGCGCGAGGCGCCAAGATCGGAATTGCGGCGGCGTCGATATCTTCGGCGGCGCGGGTTTTCGGCGGCGCCGACATCGGGATTGCGGCGATGGCGGCGTCGGCGCGGATTTTCGGCTACGTCGCCGTAAGTTGCCCTGCGGCGGCGGCGGCTGGGGTTGACAATTGCGGTTCTCGGCATGTTTTCATTTCTCCTTGTTAGATTAGATAATTCCATCTTCGGAAAGTCTCATCGTTCCACCTACAATTTCGGCGGTTCTGCTGAGTTCGGGATATTGCTTATCAAAGAAAATTGAAGGCGGTTGGCCGTCGTTTTCCCAAAAGTCGTGGATATATTCGACGATATCGCCGTCGTTCCACTTATCTGAAAGGTAATTAATGCTCGTGATGTAGCCATAGTATTTATTTGCGGGCGGCGGCTGGTTAATCATCAAAGTCTTGTCGGGGTCGCGTTGGGTCCAGAGGAAAAACGCCTCCATCGGTGTTTTATGATGCGCTTGCGGGGCGTCAAAGTCAATTCTCACGCTCTTGGGGCGTAGTAGATACAGGGACGGGTTTTTAGCGTCGAATGCCTTCGGGCTGCAAGCCATAATCCATCCGTCTGCTAGTACATTCATCCCCCCTTTCAGGTGCGTGTTGAAAAACTGATAGGTTTGTATTTTGTCACAATCCGTTTCGCCTTGCGGCATGTGTATCAGGTCGGCTTCGACGGCTACGCCTAGAAAAACTAAGGTGTTTGGTATCGGGTAGCTCATTTCTTTGAGCTGGACAGTAGGGCCAGGGCCAGGATTACCAGGCCGATTCCTTTTCCCGTAGCGTAGATAGCTTCTCCTGCCTGTTCAATGAACGTTTTCGTGTCGGTTTTGTCAGCGAGGGCGGCGGCATCGAGATATGCGTCTTTCAACTGACTGGCGGCCGTTGGGTCGATTTTTGCTACTTCGGCGATATGCGCCAGGGCTTTTTCATCGGTGGCGCGTTTCACCAATTTTACGGTTTCCATGAATCTCTGATGTGACCGTTCTGCGCCTATGATGGTAGCGATCAATGTCATGGTGGCGATCGTTCCGGTAATGAGTATGGCGACTATAGGCCATAGGAGGGGAAGTGCGCCAAGTTGACTTTCGGCGATGAGTTTGTCTTTCATTCCGGCCGTGATGATAACAATTTCGCGTTTTCCGGTTTCATTTTGCCAAATGACGGCAAATAATTCTTGGCGGGCGAGTCGCCTTATTAGGGTGATGTTTTCGCGGGTTACTGTATCTAGCTCGTCATTGTCTTTGACGGTTTCGCCGAATGCGGCGGCCAGGTGCGGTTTCCAGGTCGGCGATGATTTGAGAAATTGCCATAATATAAAGCGGTTTTTAACGTCCGGAATAGCGGCGACGATTGCAAGCTGAAAGTTCTCGATCTGGTCGGAAACTTGTTTTTCGTTCGCGGCGTCGAGGGGGACGATTTTTACAGGCTTTATTTCTGGCTGTCGCATATATCTTTTAGCGTACTTACGGTTTCTTTAACTTCTTCGGCGATTTCTCTTAGGCTGCGCTTGCGGGGAATCCATACGCCAGGGTGGATTTCGATGTGTGTTACGTTTGCGGTTTCTCTGTTTTTTGATCTTCGGTATGCTGCGGCGAATTTCTCAAATTGGGATAGCTTGTGTATTGCGCCGTCGATTACTCGATCTATTTCCGCTAGGCTATCCGCTAGGCTATCGCCGCGAGTGCTAGGATAGGCCATAGATTTTTACCTTTCGATTTTGTGGGTGTTTCGGCGGGTAAGGATTTGCTTACTGCGCGATTTACGCGAGCCAGGGCTCGGCACAATTCCACATCACCTCTACAACTAGCGATTTGCAGATAACGAATTTCGGCGACGGTCGGGAGGCGAATCGGTTCGGCGCGGCGGCCGTTGCGGGTGCCGTTACTCGGAATCGGGGGCGACGGCTCGACAATTGGCGCGGGCGGTGTGGTTATCGCGAACGGGCTCGGCGCCGGGGCGGGGGGTATAACAATTGGCGCGGGCGGTATCGTTATCTCGAACGGGCTCGGCGCCGGAGCGGGGCGTATAACAATTGGCGCGGCCTTTGGGCTGGTAAAGGCGGCGGGCGGCGGCGGCACTTTTTGACCTGTCACTTGCGCCAGGCGCAAGGCGGTGGTGGGGCCGTATAGTCCATCTGCTTTTAGTCCTGCGGCTTTTTGGAATCCTGCGGTTTCCATCAAAACTATTTCCGGCGATCGTCCGGTGATGGATACGAATTTTCTAATCCGCGCAAGGCACGCGAGGGCGGTTTGCATCAAGGTCGAGGGCGCGGGCGCTACTATTACTGGTTTTGTGGGCGTTGGGATAGCTCGAGGGACGGGCGCGGGCGCGATGAGTGGGGGGGTCGGTGGCGCGGCGACGTCGGCGGGCTTTGGCGCGGGCTTGACGACGACGGGCGCGGCGGGCGGAGTCCAGGTGACGGCATACTTTTGATAAACCGGCGACACTGGCGGAAGGTCTGAGCGTTTCAGATACCAGGCGGCGGCGGCGCGAGTGTTGGGGCCGTAAACTCCATCTGGCTTTCCAAGTGTTCCATCTGTCGCTTGGAAGTTTTTAATGGCGGCAAGGGGCCACTGAGGGCTTCTATGTTGCGCGTCGTACTTGATAAAGTTCTGTATGGCGGTGATTGCCTGCTGTGCGGCGGTAGTCAGCGCGGCGATACGGTTGTATCGATCGTCGCCGAATTCGCCAAGTGTGAAAGTAACCTGCGGCTTGAATGCGCCAAGTGTGACGCGGCCGTGCGATACCTTTGCTTTTTTCAAAACTTGGGCTGCCTGGTTGCGGGCGATTGCCCTCGTAGTTTTTAGTGCGTCGATTTTCGCTTTTTTCTTGGCGGCTTTGGCCTTGAGTTTTCTGATTATCGAAGTGCGAATTGCGGAGTCGTGTTTTCTTTGCTTTTCAGCGGCGGCGCGTTTGGCGGCCAGTTCTTTTTTCGCTCTGCGTTCAGAACTTAAAAGTTTGGCGACGTGATCGACGTCGGCGGTCATGGCGGGGTTTCCGTGGGTCGCCGATATTAGATTATCTAGTCTATCTTGTACGGCTGCGCTTTGTGCGCCTTGATTTTGGGCCATGAGTAACAGAATTTTGTCGGTTTTTTTCGTTTCAGCAAGTTGCTTTTTTTCTACGGCGAGTTCTTTTTTCTGGCCTTTGATTAGCTTATTCGCGGTTTTCGCGTCGATTGGTGTCAACGGCTGCGAGCCTGCGGGCGGGGCTGCGCCTTTCTTTCCGCCACCTACTAATCCGGCTATGGCTTTGACGCCACTTTTGATTAGTCCGCCACCAGGGATTACGGCGGCCGCAATATCGGTTACGAAATCAAATAAACCATCCATCTCGCCAGCGTAATGATTGGCGGGATAGTAGTTACTTGACCGATCGCATTTTCCGAATAGGGGTTCTGGGAATCTATCGTATCGGAGATCCGGCCGTGGCGCGTCGCTTGCGGGCGCGAGTCCGCTTTTAGAAATTAGAGCTAAATCTTGTCCAGTGGCGGGAATGCCGAATGTATTTGACATTTCTTTGCCTTTCAAATTCCAGATTGTCGAGGGGCCAGGCGCGTACGCTGAGAATAGACCTGGTTCGTTCTGACCTGTGTCGCCAGGCGGTTCTAGTACAGGGTCTACACTGATCCATCGTTTCTTATCCCATACGAGGGCGGCGACGTGTTCGGGGCTATGAAGTGTTTTACCTACGGTGCGAATTGTTACTTTGTGTCCGAGGCTCCGGGCAAGTGATCCGATTAGGATGGTCATACAATCGCAATCGCCAGCACCTTCTTTAATCGTGCGAGTCGCCCCTTGCAGCATTTCGAGATCGAGGGGATCGTGTCGATATCGGATATTTTTTCGCACCCATTTGTAAATCGCGTAAATCTCGGCTGTCGGTGATTTACTCGCTATATCTTTGGTGATTTGCGTCGCCAGTTGCCGAATTGTCCAGTCGTGGCTTCCGGCGTCGATAAGCTGGCCTATCATTTTTACGCTGCTGCGGGCATGCGGCCAGCCATCGGGAAGTTCTTTGACAATTATGCGGGCGTCGCCGAATGCGCGGCGTTTGGCGCGATGCGCCAGTTTATGCGCGGTGCCTCGCGGCAGTTCTCCGCGTTCTTCGGCGGCGAATGCCCAAAGTTCTTGTCGAGTCGAGTATGGCGGTTTAAGTTTCATCAATCTGGGCTTCGGGAATCGCCGAGGTTTCGATTTTCTTTTCGCGTTGACCATTTCCGCCTAGCAGTCCACCCAAGGCTGTGCTTAAAAAGTGTTCGCCTGCTTTGTCGGCGAGTTTTTCCAGCATATCTTTTTCTGGTTCGGCGGGCTTACCATCTGTCGGCGGGTTGAGTTCTCGGGCCAGGTCTACCAGGGCGCGGTTAACGTCGCGCATTTTTACCAGTTGGCTTAGGCTGTCGGGTTCGCGTTGGCCTTGTAAGCCGGAGATGGTCTTGAACATTTCCTGCGATTCGCGGCGCGATTCGGTAATTGAATCCTTGAAATTCTGAAACTGCTTATCGGAATTGTGGGTAAGCTGATCGAGCAGCGTTGCGAATAGCTTCACAAGTTGATCAAGGTTTTCTCCTGAGCGTTGCCCCTGCTGACCTGCGGCGGGCTGCGGCGCGGCGGCGGCGGCCGCCTGGCCTTCCCAGGTATCGCGATCAACGGGCCTACCACGTCGGCGCGGCGGTCCTGCTATCGGAATGCTTGTTTCCTGGTAGGGGCGGCCATCGGGGAGTAAAAGAGTGATCCGGTAAACCTGTCCGCCGTGTTCGTCGGAAAGATAAGTCAAAAGGTCAGCGAGTTTTCCGGTGTCCAGGGGCGTATCTTCAATCCAACCTGCTGCCCATGATGGTCGGGTGCGCCAGATACGGGCGATCAGTCCTGGTTTTAGTTCGGCCGATAGCTTGGCGATTTCGTCGGCTATGGAATGGTCTATTACTTCGCGAGTCTGCGGTCCTGGGGCCAGGTTGCGCGATTGCATCGAGGGCGGCGCATTCTCCTCGCGTGCGCGTGCGCGTGCGGGCGCATTATGCGCGGGCGCATATGGCGAGGTCTGCGGCGGCGAATCTGGCGTGGAATCTGTCAAGGCTTCGCGGACAGTATCGGTATCGTCGAAAACTTGATCATTTGCCATCGCCAGTTTTCGGGCTCGCTTTTTGGGTGAACCGGCCATTAAGTTGGCTGGCCGGGTTCGTGTCCTGGGTTTTCGTTATCTTGCACGTCGGGGTTGACCGCATCCCAGATTTTGAATTGAAATGAAACTGACGTGCAATAACCAGGGGGTTGCATAAAATCTTGTATGTCGAAGTAGATATCCAGTCCGTTTTCGTCTACCCATCCCGGTGGGGGGTTGACCGTACCTTGCGCGCCGAGTTGTGGCGACAAATTCATCAGATCGACTTGGATAATGTCTTGACAGAGTTTTTCTCTGACTGGGCCTTCCTGGGTCCACATGGTTATTCGCGGAATAGTCATATGAAGCGGGTGATTCGGGTCGAGGGATATCTTGATAAAAGTCCTCGAACTTAGAATAACGCCAGTAATCGATTTGATGTGTTCGGATTTAGAGAATATCCAGGGAATCGGAGGCGGAAGGGGAATTTGTTCTGTGGAGTCGGCGGTGACGGCGGCGAGTTTGCAATAGTCGCGGCAAATTTGCTGCTTGTAAATTGGCATTTTAGAAGTTTCCATGTTGTTTCCTTTCTAGTTTTAGTGATAAATCGTGTAAAGTTTAGAAATGTTTATTAAAGTGGGAGTGTCTCTTTATTGGCGCTTATCTCGGTTGCCATCCGGAATTGCCTGATCCCGATTCCTTTACCCATAGAGTTTGTAAGAGTGAACCGTCCTTTTGTAGATACAGATCGCCGATATTGCCGGTTATCACGCCTTCGGGACTGCCGTATCCCGCACTTATCGAGGCGCCGTTGATTTCCGTTTTTCCGGTTGCCCTGTCGACCTTAAAGGTTTTCGTTCCGTCGTCTGCTCTTAGATAGAGTTCGTTTAGGTCTACGCGCCAGGCGTAATCGTCCATAGTTGGGATGATTCGCCGGATACCAAACCGACTGCCTTTTATTCGTGCTAAATTTCCGGTATTGGCGTCTATTGGCTCATAGATAACTATGCCTTCGCCCGTTAGGTTTTCCAAGTCTCCATCGGCTTGCGATGCGCCTTGACGCCAGACAGCGCCGGAGCCGGATACAATTCTTATATCGCGGATCTGCGGCCGGCCGTATTGATCGATCGGCGCGGCCGTAAGCTTCGGATCGG
>Ga0315282_10009382_pt1 | contig 15564 bp, 7 predicted proteins | sample YL17G07_20_MG_FD_203693 | JGI IMG/M metagenome (GOLD analysis project Ga0315282, IMG submission 203693) | Sediment microbial communities from Yellowstone Lake, YNP, Wyoming, USA - YL17G07_20 | ecosystem: Environmental > Aquatic > Freshwater > Lake > Sediment | place: USA: Wyoming | collected...
AGGGAACCACTGGTTCTGGGTGCTGGCGCGTATGAAGAAGGGCGTCACACTCAGCCAATCCGCCGCCGAGATGGTGACGATCTCCGCGCGCCTCGCCCAGCAGTATCCGCAGACCAACACGGGTGTAATCGCGCGGGTCAAGAGCCTGCACGAGCAGCTTACCGGCAATGTCAGTGAAGTTCTGTGGGTGCTTTTCGCGGCGGTGGGATTCCTGCTACTGATTGCCTGCGTGAATGTTGCCAATCTACTGCTCACCAAATCCGTGGGGCGGCAGCGGGAGATCGCTGTTCGACTCGCCGTCGGGGCGGGAACGCGCCGGCTGGTGCGCCAACTGCTCACGGAGAGCGTGCTGCTGTTTCTCCTGGGCGGAGTCGCGGGCTTGGCCCTGGGTGTGGCTGCGCTGCGCCTTCTCCTCCACGCGGCGCCCACCGGCTACATCCCCGACGTGATTTCCGTGCACCTTGATTCCCGCGTCTTTGGTTTCACTTTCCTCATTGCGTTCGCTGCGGGGACGCTCGCCGGGCTCATTCCCGCGCTGCAGGCAACCCGCGTGAGCTTCAGCGAAATGCTCAAGGAGAGCGGTTCCGCCGTGGCGGCATCTCACGGACTCGCGCGCGGCCTCCTCACGGCCGGAGAGATCGCCATTGCCCTCGTGATGCTGGTCGGCGCGGGGCTTGCCACTCGGAGCCTGGTACGCTTGCTGGGCGTCCAGCTCGGCTTTGATCCGCGCCAGGTGGTGGCGGGGCGCGTCTCGCTGCCCGATTCGCGCTATCCGAAGGAGCCCCAGCAGAAGGCGTTCTTCCGGGACCTGATCGGCCGCGTTCAGGCCTTGCCGGGAATGTTCTCCGCCGGGGCAGCCTCGGAACTGCCGCTCGAAGGAGGCAGCAACGGCACGGTGGTCATAGAAGGCCAGCCGGCGCCCAAAGACATGTGGTCAAGTCCCCTGGTGGAGAATTGTTCCGTCACGCCCAACTACTTCCGGACCATGCGTATTCCGCTGCTCAGCGGACGCGACGTGGCCGAGACGGACACACCCGACATGCCGCTCGTCGCCGTCATCAACGAGACCATGGCAAATCGCTTCTGGCCCCATCAGGACGCTGTCGGCAAGCGGTTCAAGCACAACGGCCCCGACGCCAAGTGGATCACGGTTATTGGAGTCGTTGGCGATGTCAGGGAATTCGGCTTGGCCCAGCCACCCATTCCCGAAGCTTATTACCCCGAATCGCAGCGAACGTCCTCTGGATTAGTTCTCGTAGTGCGTACCGCCAATGACCCGCAAGCGCAGGTGCCCACCATCCGCAAGGCCCTGCATGGCCTGGATAAAGACTTGCCGTGGTACCGCGTCCAGACCCTGTCGGAATTGGTGTCGGACTCCTCGCGCGAGAGGCGTTACGTGGCCCTGCTGCTTGCGCTGTTTGCAGCCATGGCGCTGACGCTTGCTTCGGTGGGCATTTACGGGGTTGTGTCTTATTCCGTGTCCCAGCGCACGCGGGAGATTGGCATCCGCATGGCGTTCGGCGCCGAGGCCCGCAGCGTTCTGAACATGGTGCTGAGGGAAGGATTGCGCTTGGTCATCGCCGGCGTGGCCGGAGGACTGTTGGGAGCCTGGGCCCTTTCCCGCTACCTCACCAGCATTCTCTACGCCGTGCGCGCCACGGATCTCGTGACCTACGTACTTGCGGCGTTCCTGATGACCGTTGTCGCGCTCGTGGCCTGCCTCGTCCCCGCCCGCCGGGCGACCAAGGTCGATCCCATGGTCGCGCTGCGGTATGAGTGAGGCAGTGAATAGTGAACAGGGGACAGTGGTTAGTGGCGAGCAGTGGCACAGGCGCTCTTGCCTGTGAGCTCTGCATAGGTTGCATCAGCCTTGGGCACAGGCAGGAGTGCCTGTGCCACCGCTTAAGTCCCCTCCTTGCTAAGGAGGGGTGCCCGCCGGGCGGGGTGGTTGAAGCTTTAGCTGAAAGCCGATAACTGACGACTGATAACCGATGACTGACAACTGAGGACCTAAGCTATGGGCACATTACTCCAAGACCTGCGTTTCGGTCTGCGCATGCTGGCGAAGAATCCCGGCTTCACGGCAGTGGCCGTACTCACGCTTGGCCTGGGCATTGGCGCGAACACGGCTATTTTCAGTTTGATCGACGCCGTTATGCTCCGTCCGTTGCCGGTTCCCAATCCGCAGCAGATAGTTGTTTTCAAATGGGAAGCCCGCCATTGGCCCAAGACGAACTCCTTTTATGGATATAGCGGCTGCCCGATCAAAGCCACTGGTTTGAAAAAACCTATTCCTATGGGTTGCTCGTTTTCTCACCCCATGTTCGAGCAGATGCAAGCCGCGAAGGAGGTTTTCGCCGCTGTCTTTGCATTTGTTCCCGCCGCGCAATTGGGCGTCAGCATCGATGGGAATGCGAGCTTTGCCGAAGGCGAATTCGTTTCCGGAGATTTTTTCTCTGCACTCGGCATTCGCGCCGCATCGGGCCGTATGCTGGGGGTCTCCGACGAAGGAGCCACCGCCTCTCCCGCCCTCATGCTCAGCTACAGTTACTGGAAGAGACAGTTCGGCGGGGCGCCCTCAGCGGTCGGGAAATCGATTGTTGTGAACGGCGTACCGTTCACGGTTGTGGGCGTCGCGCCGCCCGCGTTTCTCGGCCTTGACCCTGGAATCGCGCGCGACATGTGGCTGCCATTGTCAACCCAGGCCCGTGTGGTCAAGTATTTGCCGAAAACCACAGATGCGGCCTCTTGGTGGCTCATGGTAGGCGCCCGCCTCAAGCCCCGAGCTACGATCGCGCAAGCGGAGGCGGCGACGCAGGTAATTTTCACTCGGGGCGTCACGAGCGGTGAAAGTCCCATGTTGAGGCTGCAAGACGCGCCGCACATGGAGTTAGTCAGCGCGGCACACGGCTTGACCTCTTTACGTAAGAGCTTCGGGAACGCGCTTTTTCTGTTGATGGCGGCGGTCGGGCTGGTGCTGCTCATTGCCTGTGCCAACGTGGCGAGCCTGATCCTCGTGCGGACTGCTGCACGCGAAAGGGAACTTGCCGTGCGCCTTGCTCTGGGGGCGGAGCGTTGGCGAATCATTCGCCAACTTCTTACCGAGAGCCTGATCATGGCGGCGGCGGGCGGGTTGCTCGGTATCGTTTTTGCTTACCTAGGGGCGAGTTCCTTGGCCGCCTTTCTTTCCTCGAACTGGTATTCTCCTCTGGAGATCAACGTTCATCCCGACTGGAGAGTCCTTGGGTTCACTTTGGCCATCGCCACACTCACGGGAATTCTCTGCGGCCTTGCACCGGCCCTGCGTAGCACTCGAATTAACGTAGCTCCGGCACTGAAGGAAAGCGCTTTCAGCCCTCCGTCAACCACCCTGATTGGCCGGAGGCTCGGGGTGAGCAACCTGCTTGTGGTCGCGCAGGTGGCCCTTTCGATTCTCGTCCTGGTGGGCGCGTCGCTGCTGACGCGCACCCTCATCAACCTCGCAACCATGAATGTTGGCTTTGATGCGCACAACGTCGTACTCTTCGGCGTGCAGCCCGAGTTGAACGGTTACCAAGGCGAGCGGCTGACGAGTCTTTTCCCCGAATTGCAGCGGCGTCTTAGCGCCCTTCCTGGGGTCGCTTCGGTGGGGTATTCGGCGGTTCCTTTACTTAGTGGCTCGCACGGGATGCGGGTCATTTACTTCGCCAATGAACCAGGCGGATTTCCTGTTTATGTTCTCGATGTGGGTCCGAACTTCTTTGAGACCATGCGCATCCCGCTGCTTGCCGGGCGGACGTACGACTCACACGATTTCGTAGACGCATCCGGGAAGCAAGCGAAAGCGGTCATTGTGAATCAAGCCTTTGCGCGGCGCTTCTTTGGTAAGCAAAATCCCCTTGGCCAGTTAATCGGCCTGGACAAAGGAAAGCCACCCGACGTGGAGATTGTCGGCGTGGTGGGAGATGCAAAGTATTACAGCCTGCGTGAGGGGATCGAACCGACCCTCTACTTCCCGTACGTCCCGAGGCTGCCTGGCACCCGGACATTTGAAGTCCGCACGGCTTCAGATCCTAAGGCACTACTCCCTTCCATCCGCGGCGCCGTGAGGAGCGTGGACAGCAACCTGCCGATCTTTAATCTTATGACTCAAACGGACCAAATCAACCGGGCGATATATCAGGAGCGGTTGGTTGCGTGGCTCTCGGGAGCCTTTGCTTTGCTTGCGCTGGTTGTAGCCTGCATCGGGCTCTACGGACTTCTTGCTTACGAAGTCGCGCGGCGCACGCACGAGGTGGGAATCCGCATGGCGCTGGGAGCATCGTCGGTTGAGGTGCTTGGTCTTGTCCTCGGACGGGGTATTCGACTGGTTACCCTTGGCGTGGTGATTGGAATCAGCGGAGCACTTGGCCTGACACGGTATCTCCAGAGTCTGCTCTATGGGGTTCGTCCGATTGATCCGCTTGCGTACGCTACGGTCACGATCTTGCTGTTGGTCGTGACATTCGGCGCATGTTACGTGCCCGCTCGCCGGGCGACGAAGGTCGATCCCATGGTGGCGCTGCGGTATGAGTAAGGCAGTGGAGAGTGAACAGTGGTTAGTGGACTGAGGAGTTACCCTATGAGCACACTGCTCCAAGACTTGCGTTTCGGCCTGCGCATGTTGGCCAAGAATCCCGGCTTCACCGCCGTGGCGGTGTTGACGCTGGCGCTGGGCATTGGCGCGAACTCGGTGATTTTCACGTTAGTTGATGCCATGGTCTTGCGCCCGCTTCCCGTATCCAGCCCTGACCGGCTCGTGCATCTCTCCATCAAGAGTCCCCAGGGGTTCGAGCCTTTGTCGTATCCCGACTATGATGACATCCGCCAGCAGGTCAAATCTTTCTCGGGTGTGACGATTTGCTCCCGGCAGAGTCGCTTCCTTAATTCCTTCGATCAGTCCGATCAGATTCTTGTAGACGAGGTTACACCTGACTACTTCACGGTTTTGGGCGTGCGGCCTTTGCTTGGCCGTGTCTTCTCGCCGGAGCTTGACAACAACCCTCCGTCTGGGCTCGGGGTGGTCATTAGCTACCGTCTTTGGCGAGGCCGTCTGGGTGCGGACCCGGCGATCATCGGCAAGGAAATCAAGCTCACGGGGAGCACCGCAACGGTCATTGGGGTCACGCCGCCTCACTTCCAAGGACTCTCTCAGCTTGTCCCCACGGATATGTGGCTCCTGACACCTAATGCCGTTGACCTTAAGACCGCACAATCGCGCAAGCGGAGCGACCGTTGGTTCGAGTCCGAGGCGCGCCTGAAAGATGGGGTGACTCCGGCGCAAGCTTCCGCTGAGTTGGACGCCTTCAGCGGCCGCCTGGCAGGGGTCTACCCGGAAACCAATCGTGGCAGAACTTTCCAGCTCGTTCCCGAAACGATGGACGAACGTAAGACCCTGCTCGTCGGCCTCATTTCGATGGCGGTGCCGGGCCTCGTTCTGTTGATTGCCTGCGCGAACCTTGCGGGATTGCTGCTGGCCCGGGCCGAGACGCGCCGCCGTGAGTTGGCCGTTCGCGTCGCTCTCGGCGCCGGCCGGTGGCGGCTCATCCGGCAGTTCCTGACGGAGGGGTTGCTGCTTTCATCCTTGGGCGGCGCTCTCGGTCTGATGCTCACTGGCTGGCTGATGCGCTTCCAGAGAGCGCTGATGCCGCCCGCCTTCTCCTTCCTTGGGCCGGACGCGCGGGTTGACCTTCACGAGGTTGCTTTCACCGCCGGCATTTCGCTTCTCGCCACGCTGTTGTCTACACTCACTCCCGCCTTCCACGCCTGGAAGGTGGGCTTGGCGAGCGTCATCAAGGGAGGAGATGTGGTTATCGTGCGGGGGAGTCGCCGCCTCACGGCGCGCAATCTGTTAGTGATTGGCCAGATGGCCCTCTCGGTCGTGGTGTTGACACTCTCCCTGCTCTTCCTCCGCAGTCTCTACCACGTCAGGGACCTTCCTGTCGGCTTCGATACCCACAAGAAACTGGCCGTCGTAAATGTGTTTCCACTGGGGGGAATGCAGAGTGCCCAGTTTTTACCGTCCCTCGCGGAGCGAGTTGCCAGCCTGCCCGGAGTCAAGCGCGCCACTTACGCTAGGCGCATGCCGCTCAGCGGCTCGGGGGGAGGAGCGAATGCGCCAGTGTCCATTCCCGGCTATCAGCTTCCGGAAGGGCAGCCGAACATTCCCATCAACCTCAACGCTGTCGGCCCGAACTACTTCCCCACGGTGGGGACACGCATCCTCCAGGGCCGCGACTTTACATTTGCGGATGGTCCCCAATCCCAGAAGGTCGCCATCATCAGCCGGTTCATGGCTCACCGCTTCTGGCCACATGACGATGCGCTGGGCAAGTTCATCAAGATCGACAACAAAGACACCCTGATTGTCGGCATCGCGGAAGACGCCAAAATCAACCATATACTCGAACCGCCCACGCCCTTCATGTACCTCCCCTTTGCGCAAACCCCCTCCCATGGCGGCGCAGTCATTGTGGAATCCGCCAGTGACCCTGACGCGGTGATTGCTCTGCTCCGGCGGGAAATCCACAGCTATAGCCCATCCTTGTTCATTCGGGGCGTCGACACGGTGCGCAGTCTGGTGGACTTGTCCACGTTACACTTGATCTTGCTATCCCGGTTGGTTGGCATCTTGAGCCTGGTGGGAGTCTTTCTGGCCTCGATGGGTCTTTATGGAGTGATCGCATTTATTGTAAGAAGCCGCACGCGCGAAATCGGCATCCGCCTGGCCCTTGGTGCGGGCCCCCGGCAAGTAAAGGGGCTTTTCTTGCTGCGGGGGCTCAAACTGGCTTTGACGGGCGTGTTGGTTGGCGTGCTTGGGGCTTTGGCCGTTGGCCGTCTCGTGGCAAGTTTTCTTTATGGCGTCAAGCCCTACGATCCCCTGTGCCTGGCGGCAAGCGCCGGCGCCGTGACGGCAATTGCTCTGCTCGCATGCTACCTCCCCGCACGCCGGGCGGCCAAGGTCGATCCCATGGTGGCGCTGAGGTATGAATGAAGCTGTCAGCCGTCGGCTATCAGCTTTCAGCTAAAGATCGAGCGGGCCGGTGAGCAGTGGCTGAAAGCTGGTGGCTGATAGCTGAACTCCGATAACTGACGGCTGAGGACTTACGCCATGAGCACGTTGCTCGAAGACCTACGTTTTGGCTTGCGAATGCTGGCCAGGAATCCCGGTTTCACGGCGGTGGCGGTCATAACGCTCGCTCTCGGCATCGGCGCCACCACAGCCATCTTCACGGTTGTCAATGCCGTGCTTCTTCGTCCCCTGCCCTACCCGCACCCCGAGGAACTCGTCTATGTCCAGGAGGTCTATGAAAGATTGGGGGGCATTCCCTTTGCCGGCATCATGGAGTTTGCCGCCTGGAGGAATCAGAGCCGAACGCTCAGCCCGGTTGCTGCCTATATGAAATCCTGGTTCAACCTCACGGGAGGGGGCGAGCCCGAGCGAGTCACCGGCGGCGTGGCTACTGCTTCGTTCTTCTCCCTCCTGGGTATCCGTCCCGTGGTCGGGCGACTCTTTCTTCCCGAAGAAGATCGTCCCGGCGGTCCACTGGTAGTCATTCTGAGTGAAGGATTGTGGAAGCGCCGCTACAGAGGCGATCCGTCAGTTGTCGGCAAGGGAGTCACCTTGGATGGCATGACCTATACGGTGGTGGGAGTGCTTCCCGCCACCTTTGTTATTCCCGATCAGTTCAAGTCTGACTATGCCCTTTGGGTACCGCTGGTCGAGAGCAAGGTCGCAGCGGGGCCGATTCACATTGTCCAAGTTGTCGGTCGGCTTAGGTCCGGAGTGAGTCTGGAAACGTCGCGATCGGAACTCAACACAATCTTGCAATCCACCCGTGCAGGAGGGCCACACGGTTGGGTGAAGGGCGTCGCGGTCTCACCTTGGCAAGAGCAAATCACCGAGAAATCCCGGCTTTCCTTGCTGCTCTTCCTGGGCGCGGTGGGCTTTCTCCTCCTCATCGCTTGCGCGAATGTTGCTAACCTTCTGCTCTCCCGCGCCGCAACCCGTCAAAAAGAGATAACGGTTCGGCTGACCGTGGGTGCGGGGAGAACCCGGATTGTCCGACAGCTTCTCACGGAAAGCACATTGCTGGCTCTACTGGGCGGGCTGCTGGGCTTGGTCTTGGCACGCTGGGGGAAGGACCTGCTGGTAAGTTTCATTTCGCCGAACCTTCCGGCTCTCGAACCCATCGTCCTCGACTATCGGGTCCTAGGCTTCAGCCTGGCTTTGGCAGTGCTTACTGGACTGGCCTTCGGTGTGGTCCCGGCGTTCCAAGCCTCCAAAGTTTCACTGAATGACGTGCTTAAGGAAGCAAGCCGCAGCGCCTCCGAGTCTCGCTCCGGCCTACTCTTCCGCAACCTGCTCATTATTTGTGAGACTGCTCTAGCCATGGTGCTTCTGGTCGGCGCTGGCTTGCTCTTCCGGAGCTTCCTGCGGGTACGCGGGATCGACATGGGATTCAAATCAGAGAACATCCTGTGTATGACCATAGACCTGACGCCCTCCCAATACGCCACGCCCAAAGTCCAAGCAGGGTTTTTCCAGCAAGTGATGGAAAGGATCAAGGGTCTCCAGGGCGTTCGATGGGTGGCAGGGAGTACCTGCCCTCCCCTGGGAAATCGCTCGACTTCGGTGACGACAGGTCTGGTAGTTGAAGGACAGACCGTAGATGTCCCGGTTGCTTCATCCACGGCGGTCAGCCCGGATTATTTCCGCGCTCTGGGGATTCTCCTCACCCAAGGGCGCTATTTTACCGACGCTGACCGCGAGACCTCACCGAGCGTCGCTATCGTCGATGAGTCCTTCGCTCGCCGTTATTGCCCCGGGCGGAAATGTCTGGGTGGATGGATGGGGAGTTGGGTTCGCAGGAAGGATAAGCTGACCATTGTGGGGGTCGTGGCCAATGCTCGGGACTGGGCAGAAGGAGAACCTACCCCAAAGATCTATCTTCCGTACTCGCAGGCAGGTGAACCTTACATGACGGTGCTCGTGCGCACCACCGGGAACCCGAAGCTCTGGGCGTCAGCCGTGCGCGCCCGGGTTGCGAGCGTCGATGAGGATCAACCCCCACATGATCTGATGACCTTGGATGACCTCCGGGCGCAATCCCTCACGCCGCGGCGGGTCAACATGCTTCTGGTCGGCGCCTTCGCCGCGTTGGGCCTGATCCTGGCATCGGTCGGCATCTATGGCGTGGTCTCCTATTCGGTAAGCCAACGAACGCATGAAATCGGCGTTCGTATGGCTTTGGGCGCCGAACGCGGCGATGTGCTGAGGGTCGTGGTCAGGCAAGGGCTTTGCTCCGTGCTGATCGGTACCGGAATCGGGGTGGCGGGAGCGCTGGCCGTTACTCGGTTTTTGCAATCCATGCTCTTCAGCGTCAAGCCCACTGACCCGGTGACCCTCGTGGCCGTGTCGTTGCTACTTGTTGGCGTGGCACTGCTGGCAACCTACCTTCCCGCCCGCCGGGCGACGAAGGTCGATCCCATGGTGGCGCTGAGGTATGAGTAAGGCAGTGGATAGTGAACAGTGGTTAGTGGATAGTGGTTAGTGGATAGTGAACAGTGGCGCGCAGCAGTCCCCGGCCCGTTCCCGGACCGAAGGCCCGGGCAGGCAGCACCCCTCCCCTTCTGAGCTAGGGAGGGGTGCCCGCAGGGCGGGGTGGTTGGGGCAGTAGCTGAAAGCTGAACGCTGAATGCTTATGTTTGGTGGCACGGCCCGATAAGACAGTCCATTAATGAGCATGCCTAAACGAAGGAGAGTGTTATGGAAGCAACTCCGGAAAGCAAAGAGCAAACGCAGAACGCGGTGAAGGCGAAGTCCAACGGGGCGGGAGCAACGCTGATCCACCTGGACGGCGTCAAGAAGGTCTTCTTCACGGACGAGGTGGAGACGCATGCCCTTTCCGGCATCTATCTCGAGATCCAGCGCGGCGAATACCTTTCCATCTCCGGCCCCTCGGGCTGTGGAAAGTCCACGCTGCTTTCCATCCTCGGCTTGCTCGATTCGCCGACGGATGGCAAGTACACGTTGAACAGCGCCGAGGTCGAAGACCTTTCGATCTCGGATCGCACCCGCATCCGCAATCGGGAGATTGGATTCATCTTCCAAGCCTTCAACCTGATTGGTGATCTCACCGTTTATGAAAACGTGGAATTGCCCCTGACCTATCGCGGCATGGCGGGCGCGGAGCGCCGCCAGCGCGTGCAGGAGGCGCTGGAGCGCGTGGGGATGTCACACCGCATGAAACACTACCCGGCGCAGCTTTCCGGCGGCCAGCAGCAGCGCGTGGCCGTGGCCCGGGCGCTGGTGGGGAAGCCCTCCATCCTGCTGGCGGATGAGCCCACCGGCAACCTGGACTCGAAGAACGGCGAGGCGGTGATGGAATTGCTCCGCAACCTCCACCGCGAAGGCGCCACCATCTGCATGGTGACCCACGATCCCCGCTATGCAGAGTTCGCGGAGCGAACCGTGCACCTCTTCGACGGCCAGATTGTGGACGAAACGAAGTGAATGGCCGATTTTCGATTGAAGATTGACGATTAAAAGTCATCAGTTTTCAGTCGTCGGTGGTCTGTAAGAAGCTTTACTGAAAACTGAGAACTAAAGACTGAGAACTTCTTTCTGTTCAATCGAAAATCATCAGTCGGCAAAGGGAGGAGCGGCCCCCTATGACCACGCTGATTCAGGACTTGCGTTTCGGACTTCGCATGCTGGCGAAGAACCCCGGCTTCACGGCGGTGGCGGTGATTACGCTCGCACTAGGGATTGGGGCGAATACTGTGGTGTTTAGTGTGTTCAACACGGTCATTCTCCATGCGGTACCTTATCCGCAGGCGGACCGGCTGGTGCATGTTTGGGGCGTTTCAAAATTCACGGGAAGCATGAAGACTCCCCTAACTTTGCCTGAGGCGGTCGCGCTCGTGAATCAGTCACGCGCTTTTGAATCGGTGGGGTTCTACCAGCGGGTTTTGGGCCTCGACTTGACGGGGGCAGGCTCCTTCGAGACCCTATCGCAAACGCAAATCTCGCCAGGTCTATTCAAGACGCTGGGCGTAGGGCCGATGTTAGGCCGGTCGTTCCACCCGGAAGACACGCAGGCGGGCAATCCCCTGGTCGTCATCCTGAACAGCACGGTTTGGCAGATTCATTTTGGAGCGGACCGCAACGTCATTGGCCGGGAAATCCAACTGGGCGATAAGCCCTACCGAGTCGTGGGGGTGATGCCGCCTGGGTTTGAATTTCCCACGCCCGGATCGCAGATTTGGACGCCGCAGCCGATCACGGCCGACGCGCTCCAGAACCGCATCCAGCGGGGCTTTGGCATGATCGGCAGGCTCAGGCACGGTGTGGACGCGAAGAGCGCGCAGGCTGAGCTCAACGTTCTGGCGCTCCAGCTTGGCCGCGAAAATCCACAAGGTGATGAGGGCTTCACGCTCTCGTTGACATTCCTGCAAGACGATTTGGCGGGCCGCGTCAAAACGATTCTGTGGATTTTTCTCGGCGCCGCCGGGTTGGTGTTGCTCATCGCTTGCGCCAACGTTGCCAATCTCCTGCTGGCGCGGAACGCCGGCCGACAGCGGGAAATTGCGGTTCGCATTGCGATGGGCGCCGGGCGGATTCGCCTGGTGCGTCAATTGCTGATGGAGAGCCTGCTGCTGAGCTTCGCCGGCGCAGGCGTGGCTCTGGCCCTAGCCGTTTGGGCAGTGCGCATGGTGCGAGTTTTGGGTCCGGCAACCATTCCCCGCTTGAATCAATCCCAAATCGACGGCTGGGCACTGGCGTTCACACTGGCAGTTGCGGTTCTGGCGAGCTTGCTCTTTGGCGTTGCCCCGGCCCTGCGGTCATCAAAACCCGACATCGTGGGATCACTTAAAGAGGGAGCGTTGACCTCGCATGTCGGCTTCGCCATCGTGCGTGGAAGGCGGCTCCAAAGCCTCTTAGTGGTAGTGCAGCTTGCGCTGGCAATGGTAATTCTGATCGGCTCCAGCCTGTTCCTGCGGAGCCTTTCGCATTTGCTGCTCGTCCCCCTTGGCTTCGAGCCCAGCCACGTCCTGAGTATGTCGTTTCCGGTCAGTTCCGCCGATCCGGAAAGATTAAAGACGGCGCCGTTGTTTCTCCAGCAAATCCTCGAGGAAGTGAGAACGCTCCCCGGCGTGGAATCGGCGGCGCTGGTCGAGAACCAGCCACTGAGCGGATTGACGCTTGCCACTGTCTTTGGCGTCGAAGAGCCAGGAGGAGCATGGAAAGTGATACCGTGGGTCGAATTGCAAACTGTGAGTGCCGATTATTTCCGCACCATGCGAATACCGGTTTTGCGGGGGCGAACTTTCACCGAGCAGGACACGCGACAATCACCGTGCGTTTTGGTCGTTAACCAATCCATGGCGCGAACCTATTGGCCGGGAGTCGACCCCGTAGGAAAGCGCATTGATCTGAATTTTACCGGATGGAGAAGGGGGAAACCCGCCTACTGTGAGGTGGTCGGATTGGTGGGCGACTCACGGGACATTCGCCTCGAAACCTCGCCTGGACCAGAGGTTTATTACCCTTTTGCTCGCTGGGGCGGCGCCTCGAGCGCGCTGGTTGTCCGCACGGTCCACGATCCCTTGGCCGCGGCAAATTCCATCCTCGACCGAATTCAAGCCATTGATAAGACCCGGAAGATTATGTGGATCATGTCCCTGGAACAGGCGGTCGACAAGTCGGTACTCGAGCCGCGTTTTCGGGCAGCGTTGATCGCGGTCATGGCGTTCTTGTCGTTGGCGCTCGCTTCATTAGGGGTGTATGGAGTGTTTAGCCATTTCGTGAGCCAGCGAACGCATGAAATCGGTATTCGGCGAGCACTGGGAGCCCAGCGGGGGGAAATTCTGCTTCTGATACTCCAGGGCAGCATTGTGCTGATCGTCATCAGCATCACCATCGGGGTTGGCGGAGCTATGGCCCTCACCCACGTTCTTAAGTCATTTCTATTTGAAGTGGCTGCGACGGACACCGCCACGTTTTTTGCTGTCCCCATACTTTTGGCTGGAGTGGCCCTGCTTGCCAGCTACATCCCGGCGCGCCGGGCGGCGAAGATCGACCCCATGGTGGCGCTGAGGTACGAGTAAGGCAGTGAATAGTGGATAGTGGCTAGTGGTTAGTTGTCAGCGAGGAAACTCGGGACCGAACCTGGTGAGCCGACAGTCGAATTTCGCGCTTCGACTTTCGAGTTTCGGTCTTCGATGACCCGATGGCCAAATGACCCAATGGCCCGATAATGTGAGGGGGATTACAGGACGTGGATATGATCAAAACGCAGAATCTGGAAAGATACTATCCCTTGGCGGGAGGGCGCTATTACGTGTTGCGGCGCATCAACTTGGACATCCAGGAGGGTGAATTCATAACCATCATGGGGCCGTCGGGGGCAGGGAAGTCAACGCTGCTCAGCATCCTGGGAATGCTCGATGGCGGTTGGGAAGGGGAGTTCTATTTTTTCGAGCACCCTGTTCACAAGATGGATCCCAAGAAGCGCATCGAGCTGAACAAACGCTACATGGGTTTTGTCTTTCAGCAATACCACCTGCTGGATAACCTGACCGTGGCGGAGAATCTGGACATCCCGCTCTCCTATCGCGACGTGAAGGCGTCAGCAAGACAGGCGCTAGTGGCCGATACTCTCGACCGTTTTCAAATCGTGGGGAAAAAGGATCTCTTCCCCAGCCAACTTTCCGGCGGGCAGCAACAGTTGGTCGCCGTGGCGCGCGCCGTGATCGCCAGCCCGAAACTGATTCTTGCCGATGAGCCCACCGGCAATCTGCATACCAGCCAGGGAAAAGAGATTATGGAGTTGTTCAAAAAGCTGAATAACGAGGGAACCACCATCATCCAGGTGACCCACTCGGAGGCAAACGCCGCTTACGGCAACCGGATCATCAAACTCCAGGATGGGTGGATCGCGAACCAGTGAGTCATCGGGTGATCGGGAGATCCGATGATCGGGTGAATAGAAAACCAGCGCTGTGAAATATGCTTTTTGTTCGTCTGATCAGCAGATCACCGGATCACCCGATTCTTCATTTGCCTGAAACCCGGCAAGAACCGCGTTATGATGGAGTCCAGTCCACGCGAACATGAGCATCTCTCGGATCGCAAGAATTCTTATTGCTGATGACCAAGCGGATGTGCTGGAAGCCCTCCGTCTGCTGCTCAAGGGCGAGGGCTACCTGGCGGAATCCACCACCTCGCCCGACGGGATCGTGAAAGCGGTAAAGTTGAAGGACTTCGATCTCGTGCTGATGGACCTCAACTTTGCGCGCGACACCACCTCCGGCCAGGAAGGGCTGGACACCCTCTCGGTCTTGCAAGCCACGGACAGCACGCTTCCCGTCGTGGTTATGACGGCTTGGGGAAGTGTGGGTCTCGCCGTCGAGGCGATGCGGCGCGGCGCCCGGGATTTTATTGAGAAGCCTTGGGACAATGCCCGCCTCATTGCGATTTTGCGGACGCAAATAGAGTTGAGCCGCGCGCTGCGGGAGGGGCAACGTCTGGAGGCGGAAAACCGCCTGTTGCGGACGGAGGGCCGGCCCACCCTGATCGCGGAATCTCCGGCCATGCGGCCAGTCCTAGACTTGCTCGCGCGGGTGGGCCCCTCCGACGCGAATGTGTTGATTACGGGTGAGCACGGCACAGGCAAGGAAGTCGTGGCGCGAAGCCTGCATGCCCTTTCGGAACACGCCTTGCGGCCCATGGTCACGGTGAATGCCGGCGGACTTTCCGAAGGCGTTTTTGAAAGTGAGTTATTCGGCCACGTCAAGGGCGCCTTCACCGATGCTAAGACGGACCGCGTCGGCCGGTTCGAACTTGCGGACGGAGGAACCCTCTTTCTCGACGAAATCGCCAATGTCCCGCTGAATCTGCAAGCCAAACTCTTGCGCGTGCTCGAAACGGGTGAACTGGAGCGTGTGGGGTCATCGAAAACGCGCCGCGTGGATGTGCGCGTCTTGTCGGCGACCAATGCCGACGTAGCGCAGGAGGTCCAGGCCGGGCGATTCCGGGAAGACCTGCTCTTCCGGCTGAACACCATCGAAATTCATCTGCCGGCTTTGCGGGAGCGGCGCGAGGACCTGCCGCTACTCGCAAACTATTTCCTCCGCCAATTCTCCCAGCACTATCGAAAACGCCTGACCGGCTTTGAGAGCGCGGCGATGCAGACGCTGCTCGAGTACGCTTGGCCCGGCAATGTCCGCGAGTTGGAGCACGCTGTGGAGCGCGCCGTTCTGATGGCGCAAAGCGACACCGTGCGGTCGAGTGACCTGGGTCTCCGGGCGGGGCGCGAGGGAGCGGGCCGCGTAGAAGAGATGAGCCTGGAAGAAGTGGAGTGCCTCCTGGTCAAGAAGGCCATGGCCCGCTATGAGGGAAACGTCAGCAGTGCCGCTGGCGCCCTGGGGCTGACCCGCAGCGCCCTTTATCGCCGGCTCAAGAAATACGGTTTGTGAAAACAGCAGTTCTCAGTCGTCAGTTTTCAGTTATCAGTTACTGAAAACTGATGACAGATTACT
>Ga0315282_10009383_pt1 | contig 15564 bp, 9 predicted proteins | sample YL17G07_20_MG_FD_203693 | JGI IMG/M metagenome (GOLD analysis project Ga0315282, IMG submission 203693) | Sediment microbial communities from Yellowstone Lake, YNP, Wyoming, USA - YL17G07_20 | ecosystem: Environmental > Aquatic > Freshwater > Lake > Sediment | place: USA: Wyoming | collected...
CGGCGGCAGCGAGCTGCACGCACTCCACATAAAAGCACTGGCTAAGTACATACCTTTGAGATGATTTCAAACTGAGACAATAAGGTGCCCGTCTCTGCATCGCGGCCCGATCGCCCGATCGCGCACCGGCACTTTTGGATTGACAGCTTCGGCCGTCCGGCTTGAGCTGCCGGCGGCCCTTGCGGCCGACGGGTGAGAAATGATGAACCGATTCCCTCGGCGCTGCGGGACGAGGACCAAAGCGCTCCAATTCCAGAAAGGGCAAACCGTATGAAGACGAAAGCGAATGCGAGCCGGTTAAACCGTCGGGACTTTCTGAGACTGACTTGCGCGGGCGCGGTGGCAATGTCCGTGGCGCCTCACGCCCTGGGCCGCGAAGCCGCGGAGCAAAAGACCCCCAAGCCCAACCTCATCGTCATTCTCGCCGACGATCTCGGCTACGGCGATCTCGGCTGCTATGGCAGCGAGCGAAACCCGTCGCCCCATCTCGACGCGCTGGCGGCCGGCGGCATCCGCTTCACCGACTTTCACGCCAACGGCGCCGTGTGCAGTCCGACTCGCGCGGCGCTGATGACCGGGCGCTATCAGCAGCGCTGCGGCATTGTCGAGGTGCTCTTTGCGGCTTCCGACCGAGACAAGGGCCTGCCGCGGAGTGAGATTACGTTTGCCAAACGGCTGAAAGACGCCGGTTACGCCACCGGCGTTTTCGGAAAGTGGCACCTGGGCTATGATCCGAAATTCAACCCGACCCATTTCGGCTTCGACCGATTTCGCGGCTATGTCAGCGGCAACATTGACTACATCTCGCATCTCGATGGAACCGGCGTTCCCGACTGGTGGGACAACGCGACGCCGATCACCGAGGAGGGATACACTACTCACCTGGTCCACAAGCACGCGGTTCAATTCATCGAGGAGAACAAAGATCGGCCGTTCTGCCTCTACGTCGCCAACGAAGCCGTCCATTCGCCCTACCAGGGACCAAACGATCCGCGGCAGCGTTTCCCCGGCGGCGGGGGCAAGCTCGTCAATCCGCCGAAGGATCGCGGCAGAACTTATACCGAAATGATTAAGGCCATGGACGACGGCGTCGGGCAAATCATGGCGACGCTCAAGCGGCTGGGTCTCGAGCGCGACACGTTCGTTTTCTTCTTCTCCGATAACGGGGCCGTGCCGGTGGGTTCCAACGCGCCGCTTCGTGGATTCAAATCCAGTCTTTGGGAGGGCGGCCACCGCGAGCCGGCGATCGCATATTGGCCGGGGAAGATTCCGGCAGGCAAGGTCTGCGACGAATTGACGATCGGGATGGACCTTTATCCCACGGTTCTGGCTGTGGCGGGAGCGGCGGTGGCCGACGAACGCAATCTCGACGGAGTCAGTTTGTTCTCGCTCCTGACCGAGCGAAAATCGCTCGGCGAGCGCACGCTGTTCTGGGCTTACGGAGAACAACGCGCCGTTCGCCAGGGACCTTGGAAGCTCGACGTCAGCGTCAGGAATCAGACCTCGAGTCCGGCGCTCTTCCATCTTGCCAAAGACATCGGCGAGAAGAATGATCTGGCCGCTGCCGAACCGGGCCGCGTCAAAGCCATGCTGGCGGCGCTCGCAGCATGGGAGAAGAACGTCGGGGTGAACGCCTCGGCTGGTGCGCCGGCAAAGAGAAAAAAGGCAAAAGCCGGAGAGAAAAAGAGGGGCGAGTAGCACGGGACCGAGGGAAGAAAGCGGACCCTCAATCAGATTCGGCGCTTGCTACAGGCGAATCAAAAGATGGCGCCCCGCTCGACCATCACGAACTTATTGAAAGAATGAGAGGTCCTGCTCGACTTGCCGCCACACGCCATGAGCGCTTAACGGTGAACGGATACGAATGAAAGTCAACGTGAGAGATGATCATCAACATGGAAACGCGAAGGGAGTTTCTCAAGAAATCCGGCGCCATGGCTCTGGCGACCTGCTCCATCTTGCTTCGGTCCGTGGTATCGGATGAAGCGGGACCCGTTGGTCTCACTAAACGTCGCAACATTCTTTTCTTTTTTCCCGACCAGCACCGATTCGACTGGCTGGGCACGAATCCGAAACTTCCTTTGCGAACGCCGAACCTCGACGCGCTGTGTCGCCGGGGGGCGCGCTTCACAAACGCCCTCACGCCTTCGCCCTTGTGTGCCCCGGCGCGAGCCTGTCTGGCCGCCGGGAAGGAATACGACCGTTGTCGGGTCGCCGGCAACGGCCAGGATTATCCGCTCGATCAGACGACCTTCTACACCCTCCTGCGCGAAAGCGGCTATCACGTTGCCGGTTGCGGCAAGTTTGACCTGCATAAGGCTTCTCCGACTTGGGGGCTCGACGGAAAGCATCTGCTCGCGGAGTGGGGCTTTTCGGACGGCATTGACAACGCAGGAAAGACGGATGCCATCTCCAGCGGCGTCAAAGAGCCCAAAGATCCCTACATGGCCTATCTGAAGGGAAAGGGTTTGCTGGAAATCCACGTGGCCGATTTTCGCAAACGCGGCGGCTACAAGGGGACCTTTCCCACGCCGCTCCCCGAAGAGGCTTACTGCGACAACTGGGTGGCCAACAACGGATTGGAGCTGATGAAAAGGTTCCCGGCGGGTAAGCCCTGGTTTCTGCAGATCAATTTCACCGGTCCACACAGCCCCTTGGACATTACCAAGAGAATGGATGCGATTTGTCGCGGGCGTGATTTCCCGCAGCCCAATCGCAGCACGCAATACACGCCCGAGATCCACAACGCCATCCGGCAGAACTATTCCGCGATGGTCGAAAACACTGACCGCTGGCTGGGCGTCTATATTGAGAAATTGAAAGGGCGCGGCGAACTGGACAACACCCTGATTGTCTGGAGCAGCGATCACGGCGAAATGCTCGGGGATCATGATCAGTGGGGGAAATCTTTACCCTATCAACCGTCGGTGGGCGTTCCGTTGGTTGTGGCGGGGCCGGACGTTCGAGGTGGGTTTGTCAGCGGCGCCCTCGTCAGTACGATAGATTTGGCCGCGACGTTCTTGGAAGTCGGCGGCGTCGAGCGGCCAAACGACATGGACAGCCTGTCCGCCAAGGCGCTTTTGGAAGGGAAGAAAGACACGCACCGCGAATACCTTCTGTCTGGGTTGGGTCAATGGCGACTGGTGTTCGACGGCCGGTACAAACTGATTCGGGGATTCGGCGGGGGCAAGAGGGTCGGGAAGAAGAAGGGCAAGGGCGGCCAGGAACCCAAGCCGGTGGCTGCGCCGATGCTCTTCGATCTGCAAAACGACCCTTTGGAGAACGTCAACATCGCGGATAAGGTCCCAAGAGAGGTTGCGCGGCTTTCACGCATTCTTGACGCTTTAATTCATAAACAGGCACGATTCCGCAGAGAATATTAAAAATATAATCATTATGATGATTGGATATTGGCCCAATAAACCCTATGGTGTAGCGTAATTTAAGGGAGGCTGGAAATGACTGAATTGACTCGGCGCGCGTTTCTCAATCGCTTGGCACGAGGCGCGACAGCGGGGGCATTCGCCGGCTCGATCCTGAATTCCGTTCGGGCCGGTGCGCAATCAACCGCCACCAAACCCAATTTCGTCTTCTTCCTGATTGACGACATGGGATGGACCGACCTGACCTGCTTTGAAAGCAAGTTCTACGAAACCCCCAACGTGGACCGGCTGGCCGGCCAAGGCGTCCGGTTTACCAACGCCTATGCGGCCTGCACGGTTTGTTCACCGACGCGGGCGAGCATCCTCACGGGCAGGTATCCTGCCCGCCTCCATATCACCGACTGGATCGAGGGGCACAAGCGTCCCTATGCGAAGCTCAAGGTACCCGACTGGACCATGTACCTCCCGCTCGAAGAGGTGACGCTGGCCGAGGCGCTCCAGCCAGCCGGCTATGTTTCGGCAAGCATCGGCAAGTGGCATCTGGGCAAAGAGCCTTATCGGCCGACCCACCAGGGCTTCCTTTTGAATTTTGGGGGCACCGAGAAGGGCCAGCCGCCGAGCTATTTCTGGCCCTATAACATTCCAACCATCGAGTCCGGCCAACCGGGCGAATACATCACCGACCGCCTGACGGCCGAGGGCGAGAAGTTCATCGAGAAGAACAAAGACAATCCGTTCTTCCTTTATCTGCCGCACTTTGCCGTGCATACGCCGCTTCAGGCCAAGAAGGACGTCATCGCCAGGTACCAGGCCCAGGTGAAACCCGACCAGGCGCAGAAGAACGCCGTTTACGCGGCGATGATCGAGGCCGTGGATGAAAGTGTTGCGCGAATCATGAAGAAGCTGGACGAACTGAAGCTCGCCGACAGGACGGTTATCATCTTCATGTCGGATAACGGCGGGTTGATCGGCTCGACCTCGAACGTCCCACTGCGCGCGGGCAAAGGCTCCCCCTATGAGGGCGGCCACCGCACGCCCATGATCATCAAATGGCCCGGCGTGACCCAGGCGGGCACGACGTGCGACGAGCCGGTCATCAGCGTGGATTTCTATCCCACCATGCTCGAGATGGCCGGCGTGGCGCGCAATCCGCAGCCGATCATTGACGGCGTGAGCCTGGTGCCGCTGCTCAAGCAAACCGGCCGTCTCGATCGCAAGGAGATCTTCTGGCACTATCCGCATTATCATCCGGGCGGGGCGACGCCCTACAGCGCGGTGCGCCAGGGCGATTTCAAGCTCATCGAGTTTTTCGAAGACAACCACGTGGAGCTCTACAATCTGAAAGACGACATCGGCGAGACCAAGGACCTGGCCGCGACCCTGCCCGAGAAAGCGGCAGAGCTGCGGAAGATTCTGGCCGACTGGCGAAAGTCGGTCGGGGCGCAGCTGCCGACGCCCAATCCCGATTATGATCCGGTGAAGGACAGGCCCAAGAAGGCCGCGAAGAAAGGCAAGAACAAGAAGCTGCCGGCGGAATAGGGGCGAGTCTGTTTTTTGGGTTTCAGGTTTCAAGTTTCAGATTTCAAGTTTCAGGTTTCAAGTTTCGAGTTTTGGGTTTCGAGTTTCGAGTTTCGAGTTCCGGGTTTGGGGTTTCGGGTGTTGGTTTTCTCTGCGTCCTTGACGTTCCCGGGTTAGGATTGCGAAGTTTCATTTACCAGAAAACCTGTCTTCGAGAGAAAGGATGACCCACGATGAACTCGTCATGGCGTGACCGTTCGCGATTACCGGTCCGAGGTGCGGTGGCATTTCTGATCCTGCTTACGCAGGCCCCTCTTCTGGCAGGACCCGCGGCGAAGAACATTGTGTTGAACGGAGATTTCTCCCAGATCGAAAAGGGAAAGCCGGTGGGTTGGGCTGCTTCCGGCGACCAGAATGTGGACCAGACCCTCGAGCTTGTGTCGGAGCAGGACAATCCGTGTGCGCGGCTCGTTTGCACGCGGTGCGAAAAGCGGACGGGTGCCAGCCACGCCATGATCGCCCAGGTTGGGGCGGTCAAACTGGAAAAAGGGAAATACTACGAATTCTCGTGTCGGGTGCGCGCGGAAGGTCTTCGCGGCCGCAGCGTGAGCGTGGCGATCAACGACACGGAGGTGTGGCAGGGCTGCGGCTTGTCCATGGAGCTGCGCCTGACGAAATCCTGGCAGCAATTCCACCGAATCTTTCAGGCCACGCGATCGGTGGACAAGAAAAGCCGACTGCAAATCTGGTACTTGGAGCCGGGGACGCTCTACCTGGACGATGTCCGGATCGTGGAGGTTTCGCCGCAGGAAGTCGAATTCACCGACGTGATCCTGCCGGTGGGCGGCAAGAATCTCGTGGCCAATGGCTCGTTTGAGGTCGGCGCGGCCGGCTGGTCGTCGCTCGGCAAAGGCGCGGGCTGGGGAAATCTCGCGCGCCTGCACGGGAAGATCGAAACGTCGGGCGGGACCCACGGCCGGTCTTTTCTCAGGATCCCTTTGGGCGGCGACGAAACGCCGGTTCTTCACTTCGACTATCTTCGGCCCGTGGTGAAGCGCGAGTTGCAACCGCTGGCCGCAAGCCTGAGTTGGATTCCCGTCGAAAAGGGCGCACCTTACACGATCTCGTGCGACATGAGAGCAAGCGTGGAGGGCGTGAGCGCTGTTCTTGGCGTGCGTGCCAAAGATGCCTCCGATGGTTCGGGCTACGCGGATCATCGGCAGAAGGTCACGCTTTCGAAATCGTGGAAGCGCCACTCGTTCACGTTCCGTCCCGCTCGCCGCTACGTCTTCATTACGGTGGGACCTGATCTGGACCAGGAGACGCGCGTGGATGTGGACGTTGACGCGATTCAACTGGAGAGAGGGGAGCGCGCGACGGCTTTCGAGCCACGGAGCACGGTCGAGATCGGCATCGAGCCTTCGCAAGCCGGCGGAGTCTTTATTCCGGGCGAGCCGGCCGCGCTGCGTCTCCGAGCCTGGCATGATGGACCAGCGACGGCGAAGGTACGTGTTGATTTCGAGTGCACCGATTTCTTCGACAAGCCGGTCCCGCTGCCGCCGGTCGCACTGGACGTTCCGGCCGCGTCGGCGATCGAACGCGACGTGGTTCTGCCATCGGACTGGAAGGGTCACTTCCGGGTTCAGGCCAAGTATGCCGTAAACGAAAAAAGCGAGACGCGAGAGTTCAACCTTGCGATTGTCCCGCGTCGCACGACCGACGATTCCGTTCTGGGAATCAACCACGCCTTTGCGACTTCCGATCTCATCCAGCAGGCCAGGAAAGCGGGCGTCACGTGGTATCGCGACTGGTCGCTGAAGTGGCAGGACCTCGAGCCCTCGCCGGGCCAGTGGCGCTGGGAAGTCAGCGATCCGCAGATTGATCGCGTGCTGAAGGAAGGCGTCCATCTGATGGCGCTCCTGCCGCCCTTCCCGTCTTCGCAATGGGCGTCGGAGGCGTCGCCCGATCTGCCCTCGAAAGGCTATCCGGGCGAGCGTTTGCGCGAAGCCTGGGCGCCGAAGGACCCAGAGAAGCTCGGCGATTTTGTCGCGCGCGTGGTGTCGCGATACAAAGACCGCATGAAGGTCTGGGAGTTTCTGAACGAACCCGTTTACACCGACTACGCGCTGCCGGGTGAAAACCGCGCGGAGAAATATCCGGGCCAAGCTTACACTCCGGCCGACTATGCCCGACTGCTTAAGATCGCCGCCGCCGGCATGCGCAAGGCCGACCCCGCCTGCAAAGTCATCGGCGGCATCGCGGGCAATCCCACCGTGATGACGCGCGAAGCGATCGAGGCGGGTTGCCTCCGCTGCGTGGACCTTTTCAACCTGCACATCTATCCGGGCAGCCGCTTGCCCGAATCCTATTTGCCGGAAATGGACACGCTCCTGCGCACCATGGACGAGCACGGCGGGCGCAAGCCGATCTGGATGACCGAGATTTCCTACTACGGGGCCGACGATCTTCCGCGCCGACCGTTCTTTCCGGGCCGCAACTCCTGGTCCGAAGACCGGCTGCTCGGCAGCGAGCGCGAGTGTGCCGAGCTGACGATCCGATTTTTCACCGTGATGATGGCGCGCGGAGCGGAGAAGATCTTCATCCATTCGGGCGCGAGCGGCGCGGTGAATCAGACCGACTTTGAATGCTGCCTCTTTGGTTACGGCGGTGTGCCGCGAAAAGCGTTCGCCGCGCTGGCCGTTTTTACGGAACTCCTGGGGCCGAAACCGAAATATGCCGCGGAGAAACGCTTCGGCGAGAGCGGCTACTGCTTTGCTTTCGAGAGCGGGAAACAGGCCGTGCTGGTGGTGTGGACGACCGATGAAGAGGCTCGACCGGCCGTGGCCATTCCCGCCGAGGCGGTCGAGTGTCGAGATTCCATGGGCCACGAAATCGCGGCGCGTCCCGTGGCGCTCTCCACTACGCCGATCTATGTTTTGGGACGCGCGGGCGCCGCGAGAAAACTCGTCGAGTCGCTGGCGGTCTCCGACAGATAGAGCGATTCTCAGAAGTTCGTTCCGGTTACCCGAGGCTACGCTTTTCGAAGAAGAGCCAGCTTTTTGAGGATGCTTGCGCGGATGCCGCCGGGCTGGAGGCCGTGTTTTTCGAGTAGTTCGTCGGCCAGCCCCGATTCGCCAAAGCAATCGCGCACCCCCAGTCGCAGCAGGGGAGCGGCGGGGCGTGTTTCGGCCAAACACTCGGCCACCGCGCTGCCAAGTCCGCCGATGATGCTGTGCTCCTCGGCCGTCACGACCAGTTTGGCCTTGGCGGCTGTTTCCCGCACCGCGGCTTCGTCCAGGGGCTTGATCGTTGATACGTTGACCACGCCCACGTCTACGCCGTCGCCCGTGAGTTCGTCAGCCGCACTCAATGCCTTCGACACAATGTGGCCCGTTGCGAAGATCACCACTTCGTCGCCGGCGCGCATCCTCGTGGCCTTGCCGATGGCAAAGCAATAGTTGCTGTCGAAAAGACGCGGGACGGGGTATCGCCCCACGCGCATGTAGGCCGGTCCGGGCCAGTCGGCGAGAGCGAAGGTTGCCTGCTGCGTTTCGACGTCATCGGCCGGCGACACGACGATCATGTTGGGCAAGCCGCGCATGAGCGAAATGTCTTCGAGCGACTGGTGGCTGGCGCCGTCGGGTCCCTGGGTCAAGCCGTAGCTCGAGCCGATCAGCTTGACCGGCAGCGAGGGATAGGCGATCTGCGTGCGGATGGGCATGTAGCAAACGCCGGGGACAAACATGGCGAAGCTGTTGCAGTAAGGGATCAGGCCCGAGGCCGCCATGCCCGCGGCGGTGCTCACCATGTCGGCCTCGGAGATGCCGATGTCAATGAAACGCTCGGAGAAGGCATCGCGGAAGAGCAGCGTGCGGGTGGACTTGTAGAGGTTCGCGTCGAGAACGACCACCGTCGGCCGCTGCTTGCCGAGTTCGAGCAAAGCATCCCCATAGGCGAAACGGGTTTCCATGGATGCCGTCATGTCACAGCGCCTCCGCGCGTGCCAGGCCGGCCTTGGTTTCGGCCAGGGCTTGTTGGAATTGCTCTTCGGCCAGGGGGCCATTGTGGAAGGCGGCTTGTCCCTCGATGAACGAAACGCCCTTCCCCTTGATGGTGTTGGCAATGATGAGCGACGGCTGCTCCCGCTGCGAGTCGGTCCAATCGAGCGCATCGCAAATGGTGGCCATGTCGTGACCATCAATCTTGCGCACGGCCCAGCCAAAGCTGGACCAGCGCGCGGCCATGGGGTCCATCGTTTTGCTGCATTCGGGGGCGTCCATCGCCTTGAGCCGGTTGCGGTCAATGACGGCGGCAATATTGCCCAGGCGGTGCTTGGAGGCCGTCATCGCAGCCTCCCAGAGCTGGCCCTCGTGCAGCTCGCCATCGCCGATCAGGCAATAGACCCGATAGGGCAGGCCGAGGATCCGCGCCGAAAGCGCCATGCCGTTGGCATAAGAGCGCCCCTCGCCCAAAGCCCCCGTGCAGCCCTCGAGGCCGGGCGTGAGGTGCATGGCGGGATGGCCCTGGAGGCGGCTGCCCAGGCATTTGAGAGAGGATAGCTCCTCGGGAGGGAACACACCCAACATTGCCAGAGCCGCATACTGCGCCGGGACGGAATGACCCTTACTCATAATGAACCGGTCGCGCTCGGGCCAGCGGGGATTCCGCGGGTCATAGCGCATCTTGTAGAAGTAGAGCGGGGTGACCACATCGGCGGCCGAAAGCGATCCGCCGAAATGGTGCGCCTTGCCCGATCCCATCATGGCGATGAGGTGGCAGCGCATCTCGGCCGCTTTGCGGCGCACTCGCGAAAGATCTCCTGATATCAGGTCTGAACTCCGAACCTTTGATTTCCCGACCAATCACTTCGGTGCGAACGGGAAGATGGCCGCACCGATCAACGTGGCGAGCAAGCCGGTCACCGAGACCGCCGTCGCCACCACCGTCCAGCTTTTCAGCGTTTCCTTTTCCGTCATGCCGCTCAGTTCGCAGATTTTGGCCACAGAGTAGCCCTTCTGTCGCGCGAGCACAAACATGGCAATCAGCGCGCCGATGAACAAGGCGACGTTGCGGTTGCCCCAGAACTGCACCCAGGGATAGATCAGAGGGAACCGGGCCTTGCCCCCGAACGCGGCGAGAAACGCCGCCGCCGCAATGAGCGCGATGGGCAGAATCACCGGCGCCATGGACCAGGTGAACGGAGGCAACTGGTCCTCGCGCTGGGCGAGGATCTGTTCCAACTCGGCCAGCGACGTTCCCGGGAGGTCGCGCATCGGCACGATCATCCGCCGATTGATCCACCGTGCGCCCCCCCCACGAGCAAAGCGCCGGAATGATCTCCACCAGGATGCCCGCGACGATTACCAGGGCGATTTTGCCCGCTGTCACGCCGAACTCGGTCGTCGTTAATTCGACCGCCTGCACCCAGTGACTCATTCCCGGTTCGCCCGGCAATCGGCCGGCCAGCAAGCCGGCTGCGATGGCTGCGAGAATGAGCGCCAGGAACGCGTGGACCCGCACCACGGTAATCAGAAAAATGACGAGTACCACGGTGATGGCCAGAACGGCAAACGGCCAGTGCGAAACACTTTGCTGCGCAGTTGCGTCGGCCATAGCATGCACGGGCGGAGACGGATCGGATGTATTCCCAGAGCGCCACTCAAGCCTCAGGGCTATTTAGCCCTGCGGGAAGAAGCCGTTGTGGTCAAGACAATTGTAGCCGCCGACGTGAGGAGGCGGAGGGGCTGGTGGCGGGTTCGGGATTACCGCCTCCTTGCCTCGGCGGCTACGTGGGGAGCGGATTTCGTCCAATTTATTTGGCTTGCGAAACCGATCGCCCTTCCTTCGAATCTTCTGGAATTGATCGCCAGGAGGAATCCAATGCTCAAAGAGTTGATCTCAAGCTTTCTTGCACGTTTCCGCCGGAGGACGACAACCGTATCGCCGATTCTCGGGATCACCATCATGCTCGTTATGGAGTTGCCTTGCGGTGCGCACGCCGGTGCAGTTTCGCAAGCCACGGCGACGTCCAACCGGCTGCCCGGCGACGGGACCGTGATCAAGGCGGTGCTCGATGCGAAGGCCGCGGGCGAGAACCTCCTGAAACCCGCTGCGTGGCGACCGTACGAGGCCGGCTATCGTTCCGAGGGAAGCGTCTTCGTGTGCGACAACGGGGCTGGCGCGGCAGCCGGGCGCGGCGTCTCGCAGAGCGTCGTCCTGAACCAAACGCGGCCCGAACCGATCGTCGCCTCGGCCTGGAGTCGGGCCGAAGGCGTGACCGGCTTCAGCGACTCGGATTACGCGGTGTACCTGGATCTGGCTTATGACGACGGGACGCCGCTGTATGGCCAGTCGGCCGCGTTCAAAACCGGCACACACGACTGGCAGCGCACTCAAGTCGTCATCGTCCCTGAGCGCCCGGTTCAGAGGCTGACCTTCTACGTGCTGTTTCGTCAGCATGGCGGCAAGGCGCTGTTCCGCGATGCCGAGTTGCGGGTCGTCTCGGCGCCCGAAGGAGGCGTCGTGTTCGACGGCGTGCCGGTTGTCCGCCGCGCAGCAATCCCGGAAGGTTTCCAGGTGCGCGACGTGGCCGCGGGCGGTGATTTCGCGCGCATCGCCGAGCAAGCCCTGGGACTCAAGCTGGAGGTCCAGCGAACCGAGCAGGCCGGCGCGACTTTCTTCGACGCCACGCTTCGCGATACAACCGGCAAGGATCGGGCCGTGACGCTCGTTTACGCAATTCCTGTTCCGCCCGAAGGCATGCGCTGGCTGGAAGACCCACGGCGCAGCACGGCCGTCGTGCCGGGTCGCGACTACATCCACGCCACGCAGTTTCGCGCCGTTGCCGGTGGCCGGTTGTCGCTGTATCCGTTGGCGGCCGTGGCGGACAAGCAGCGCGGGCTGGCGCTGGGGATGGACATGGCGCAACCCGCGTTTTTCCGGATCGGCTACCACACCGGTACGGGCGAGTTCTATCTCGCCTATGATCTCGGGCTGACGCCCGAAAAACCCACGGCGCGGATTCGTTTCTGCCGGTTCGCATTCGATCCGGCTTGGGAATTCCGCGCGGCGCTCGCCGAATACTATCGCCTCTTTCCCGAGGCCTTTCGCTGCCGCACGCCCGAGCAGGGACTGTGGATGCCGTTCGCGAAAATCAGCCAGGTGAAGGGCTGGGAGGATTTTGGGTTCAAATTCAAGGAGGGCAACGACGAGACCGCCTGGGACGACGCGCACGGCATCCTCACCTTTCGCTACACCGAGCCGATGACGTGGTGGATGCCGATGCCGGGCGACATGCCGCGAACGCGCGAGGCCGCGCTGGCCGAAGCCCGGCGTCTGGCCGACCAGGGCAAACCTCAAGCCCAGGCCCTCTTCACCAGCGGCTACCACGATGCCGACGGCAGTTTTCCCGCGCGGCTTCTCGATACGCCCTGGAACCGGGGGGCGGTCTGGAGTATGAACTCGATGCCCGGTATCCGCGGCGGGGTGACCGATTTTCAGCTGAAATGGAATCCCAGAATCCGCGAACAGCTGTACGGCCCCAACCGCAAGGGGGACCTCGACGGCGAATACGTTGACTCGAGCGAAGGGTACGTGACCGACGAACTCGATTTCCGCCGCGATCACTTCGCCGCGGCCGATACGCCCCTGGCGTTCTCGGCCGACACGCACCGGCCGGCGATTTTTCGCGGGCTGACCGCCTTCGAATACGTGCGCGGCATCGCCCGCGACGTGCATGGCATGGACAAGCTGATGATGGCCAACGGCGCGCCGACGCGGCTCTGCTGGCTGGCCCCGATGCTGGAGGTCATGGGCACCGAGACCGACTGGAACGCGCAAGGCCGGTGGCGGCCCATGTCCGACGCCGATCTGCTCTACCGCCGCGCACTGTGCAAAGGGAAGCCGTACTGCTTCCTCATGAACACGGAGTTCAACAACTTCCCGTCCGAGCGCGTGGAGAAGTACATGAAGCGGTCGCTGGCTTACGGAATGTTCCCCGGCTTCTTCAGCCACAATGCCTCGGAGCGGCAATACTTCCGGCAGCCTGCGCTCTATGAACGCGACCGGCCGCTGTTCAAGAAATATGTGCCGCTCTGCCGGCTCGTGGCCGAAGCCGGCTGGGAGCCGGTGACGCAGGCCCGTTCCGGCGACGAGCGCGTTTATGTCGAGCGCTTCGGCGCCGGCGGCACGCGCTATCTGACCGTCTTCAACGATAGTCCCGAACGGCGCTCCGTCACGATCACGCTCGAAGGCCGCGCCCCGGAGACCAGCCGCGAACGGGTCGGCGGCCAAACGGTCCGCTGGGCAGGCGGCAAAGTCACGCTGGCTCTCGAGGGCGAAGACGTCGCGGTCCTGGAACTCCGGCAGTGAATCTCGCGTATCTGTCGGGCGTATGTGTCGTTTGCCAAATACGGAATCGGCATGTTAAAGACTGCCAATGTTGGGAAACAGTGAACGAGTCTGGCCAGGGATAGGAGGTAATTCTCTCCGGTCTGTTGAGATCGGCAAAATGGCCCAGAGCCGGCGAAGGCAGACCCGGAAAGCCGATCCGACCAGCACAACTGATGCCGCGGCTCTTCTTGCTTGAGAACGGTCACCTGTAGCGCTACCAGTGCTGCTCCACGGCGGAACAAGGCAGTCATTCGTGACTGTTCCCACACTAATACGGGCAGACCGGAGGTGGAGAGGTGGGCTTCTTCTCATTCCACTTCTTCTCGACCTGTTCTCTGATCTTGCGAAGGTTTTCAAGCAGTTGCGGAACAGTCGTCATCAATTCATCCTGTCGCGTTTCCGAGGCAAGTGTCGCGATTCTGTTCAGTTGACCGCCTATCTTGTGAAGGAGCGATCTCGCGCTATACTCAGCGGGGTTCTTCAGTCGGTGCACAATCAGTTGAGGACGGTTCAGCTCAAGCGTCGTGATGCTGTACTGGCCCACTTTCGTGACTGGCTCGACCTGGCCAGTCCTTTGGAAGACGATGTGTTTTTCCCAGTCTTCATCGCAGGGGTCAACGAACCGAATTCCAGCCGAAATCTCACTCTGTGTTGGCCAGCGGTCTCCTTTGCGGCTCCGTTTATTGCATAGTTGGCAGCTGTAATACAGATTGGAGTAAGTGCGCTCCAATTGAGGGAATCTCGACCTCGGCTTGAAATGGTCAACTTGAAAACTCTCGTGTGTCTGGTAGTCTTGTTCGTGGATCAGGCAATAGGCACACCGACACTCACAATCAACGCGCAGGCAGTCTTTGTACCAGCCAGGAGGTTTACCATCAGGCGGTTTTTTTCTGCGATGGAAAGTCGCCATTCTGTCATTCCATCTTTTTCTTCAGCATCTCTTCCAGCCGATCAAGACGATTCGAGAATTCCTCTAACCGGTCAACCAGCTGGGTTTGTTCCGGGTCGGGCACCACCTCGTAGATGTCCGGCAATGGACCGTTGATCCGGTCTTCCCAGTCGTCTCTTGCGCGGCGTTCCTCGTCCGAAAGCGGTGCGGTCTCCAGAAGGTCGCCTGTTCTTCTGCCCCTCGCTATTGGCCGATCGGGGAGTTCGATGAATTCCAAAGGCGGCATTCGTCTTGGATATCTGAACGGCCGATATGGAGCCGAGATATCTTCGTCGAGAAAATCGAGAATGTGATTCACCTCGTCGTCGGACAACTGTAGTGCTCGACCGAAGCGGGCAAGCAGTTGGCGGCGCATCGCGATGATTTTAGGGTGTTCCAAGTCAAAATAACCGGAAGCCAAGCATTGAGAAATGCGGTGAGCGAGGACGGCAATCGGAACAATATCTCTTTCCTCCAAACCTATTGGCACCTGCACCTTCTTCGAGTCAGATTGGCGCCATTGAGGCTGGAAGGATAGGTCTTGCGGATTGGATTGCCTTAGTAGGAACCAAGAGATAGGAGAATTCAAATAGCCCAATATAAAGTGCAATTCGACACTGGAGCAGCGTTGTGGTGCAGGTACAAAGACCACAACCTTCTCATGGGCAAAGCAACCCGCAAAATCCAAAGCTGCGTTGGGGAATTTACCCGTTCGCCGAACTAGAAGTTTGCACGGCACGGTGAAAACTCCCGGGTCGCCCCTTGGCCGGATTTTGGATTTCTTCTTCTCTGCCTTCCGGTCGCGTTCCTTTTCCTTCCCATAAGAGCAGATCAACTCCTTATAGTCCAGGAAAAGGCGGGCGGGCAAGCAGTGAAAAGGAGCTATGTCTTTCCCTTCGAGATAGGGGATTATTCCTGTGGGTGGTGTTGGCTCACCTCTAACATCCCGTAGACAGCTTCTTGGCGGATTGTTGATGCCAGGCACGATGCTTCTAAACCATTGCTCTAACGATGCAGATGCACTCCTTTGCCATATGGAGTGAGCGAGGTGAGACTCCCGGTCCGACACGTGTGCGGTAAAGCGAATGATGTCATCTTCGAAGAAAACATATTGCGGGGCTGTCCGATCGATTCTCTTGAGTTCAATCTTAGGTCGTGTAGCGGTTATTAGATACGATTTCGGAATATTGCGTTTGCGCGTTCCTGCATCGAGAACCTTCCGTGCAATAAGCAGAATTGGACGAATGTTGGAATCTTCGAAAACGCTGCATCGAGCCAGCCCAAACTCCTCAATGGCACATTGCTCTAACATCTCCTTGCGTAAAGAAGCTAGACGTTCGTTTC
>Ga0315282_10009384_pt1 | contig 15563 bp, 12 predicted proteins | sample YL17G07_20_MG_FD_203693 | JGI IMG/M metagenome (GOLD analysis project Ga0315282, IMG submission 203693) | Sediment microbial communities from Yellowstone Lake, YNP, Wyoming, USA - YL17G07_20 | ecosystem: Environmental > Aquatic > Freshwater > Lake > Sediment | place: USA: Wyoming | collected...
CAGGCGCATCCAGGAGGTGACTGACCATGTTCAGGCTTTCCCGGTTCGAGAGCCGGTTCAGCATGACCTGGCTGTGAAAGGTCTTCGTCCCCCAGGTGTGCACGAACTCGGGCCGGTAGGTGAAGATCAGCAAAATTCTCGAGCCGGCAATGCTCTCGAACAGGCCCCTAAGAACCTCTTCCGAGCCTTTGTCAATCCAGTGCAGGTCTTCGATGGCCATGATGAGCGGCCGGACTTCGGAACCCTTCAAAGCCACGCGCCGTAAGGCTTCCAGGAACTGATACTTGCGCTCGTCCGCGCTGAGAGCCTTGTTGATCCCGCTTTCGCCAACGGAAAAGAGTTCCAGGAGATAAGGCAGGGTGCTGGTCTCATCCGCCTGGATGGCCTTGAGGCCGCGCCTTACTTTTTCTCTGATGACAAAATCTTCGTCCTGTTCGTAGATATCGAAGTTGGATTTCAGGATTTCGGCAATGGGGCGATAGGCCTCGCTCTGGCTGTAGGACAGGCACCGGCCCTCGCGAATGGTCACATCCTCGTTGGCGATGGCCTTGCGAAACTCATACAGGAGGCGGGTTTTGCCAACCCCGGCCTCGGCGACCAAAGAAAACGCCTGGCCGCGGCCAGCCTTGATCCGCTCGAAGCCGTCGAGCAAAAGTTCAAGCTCCCGCTCCCGGCCGACAAAAAGGGAGTCAATCCGCGTTCGGCGGAGACCTCGAAGCGCGTGCTGCGCGTGCTGGGCGCAATAACGCGATAGATCTTGACCGGCTCGCCCTTGCCCTTGATGGCCTTGGCGCCCAGGGCCTCGAAACGAAACAAGCCCTCGGCCAGCTTGAAGGTCTCCTCGGTCACGTAGATGGTCCCAGGTTCGGCCAGGTCTTCCAGCCGCGAGGCCAAAATGACCGTGTCGCCGACCGCCTTGAATTCAACGCGGAGGTCATTGCCCAAGGTCCCGACCACCACTGGCCCGGAGTGGATACCAATCCTCATCCTGATGGGTACACTCAGACCTTCGCGCTTTTTCTGGTCGTTGAACCGGGCCAGCTCGCGGTGGATGGCCAGCGCGGATTGGATGGCGCGTTGGGGCGCGTTCTCGATGGCAATGGGCGCGCCGAACAGGGCCAGGATCCCGTCGCCGGTCATCTCGTTGACCGTGCCCCGAACTCGTGGACCTTGTGGATCAGGATCTCGTAGACCTGATCCATGATCGAGTATGCCTGCTCCGGACCCAGTTTCTCGATGAGCGGCGTGGACCCTTCCATGTCGCAGAACAGGACTGTGACCTGCTTGCGCTCCCCCTCGATTTTGCCGCGCTGGGCCAGGATTTTTTCGGTCAACCCGCCAGGCAAGTATTTTTGGATTTTTTCCAGCTTCTCGTCAAAGGTGAGTTCTTGGCCGGATTTTTCGGCAGGCAGTGTCAGGTTATGCCCGCACTCCATGCAGAATTTAGCGGCTCTGGAGGTAATGGCCCCGCATTGAGGGCAATGGAATTCAATCGGCTTTCCGCACTCGACGCAAAATTTGGCCTCATCGGGATTTTCATGCTGACAGTTGGGGCATTTCATCTCTCTTGCCCTTGGTAAGTAAAATGATGAACTGCCAGGAAGCCTAAATTTTTGCGGATTTTCTTAAGATGGCAATATAAACGAAGAAAATGGGAAAGTCAATTTAGCTGAAGCTCGTGCAAAGGCCTGGTTGCTTCGCGCTCCGCGAACATGATACAACCGGTCGTGGCTGGCGGAAACTGAGCAGCATGTCATGGCGAGCGAAGCGAATCCATCTTGAAGGAGGCCGGCAAAAGCAGTGCGCGTCTATATCCAGTCGCGCTCGGACCGGGACCTGGACGAGGGCCGGCGCCTGATGTGGGGCGACCACTGGGTCAAGCGCGAACTTGGCCTGGCCCTATCCCGGCTCGGGCTGGCCGTGGCCGAGGAGCCGGACCCGGAGACCGAGGCGGTCATTCACCTTTTCGGCTCGCCGCCCCGCAAATTTTCCCCCTCCCGCGCCCACCGCCTGGTCTGGCTTTACAGCCACCCGGACCAGGTGAACGCGAAGAACCTCAAGTCCTTCGAGCACATTTTCTGCGCCTCGCCCTTCTTTGTCCCGCGCCTCAAGGCCCTGGGATACGACCGGGTGTCGGTCCTCATGGCCTGCACGGCCAAGAAGCTTGTCAACGCGCCGCTTCGGCACGACCTCCTTTTCCTGGGCAACGCCCGGAAAGACGTGCCCGGCGGCCGGGCCGTGGTGCAAGACCTGGGGCCGACGAGGCACGATTTCAAGGTCTGGGGGAACCGTTGGGAAAAACTGCTGCCGGCCAGGTATTACGGCGGACCTTACTGGGACTACCAGCGGCTCGAAGAGCTATACGCCTCGGCCCGCATCACCTTAACCGACCACCACCCGGACATGGCCCGGGAGGGCTTTGTCTCGAACAAGGTTTTTGACGTGCTGGCCTCGGGCGGGTTCGTCATCTCCGATGAAAACCGGGGTCTGGGGCCGCTCTTTGACGAGGCGGTGCCGGAATACACCTCGCCCGAACACCTGCGGGACCTCGTGGATTTTTACCTCGGCCATGAGGAAGAGCGTTGCCGGCTCATGCTTCTCGGCCGGCGCATCGCCCTGGCCCACACCTACCAGGACCGGGCCGAGCGGATCATGCGCTTTCTCGAGGCGGGCTAAAAAGGCCCCTGAGTTTTTTCGGGCGGGTTTAAAACCCGCCCCTACGGCGCTACCTTCGCGCAGGCGTCGCACCCATACCTTCCTCGCCTGCTCTTCTGCTCACCTGTTCTCCGGCACGCTAGTGCAGGCGGCCGGCGCGCTCCTCATTCCTCATTCATCACTCCTCATTCATCATTTCCAAGACAAGCTCCGGGTTTTATGGCATAATACCCTTGCGGCCGGCCCTATCGCCGTCCGCGGACCGCGCGCTTTTCACTAAAAGAATTTTTAAAAGGGGCGAGTCGATATGAAGAAGCCGGACACCCCCGTGACCAAACGCTCCCTGCTGTCCTGGGTGTTGCCGGGCAACATCAAGTTGCAGGTGGCCGTGGTGCTCATCATCAGCGTCACGGTCTTCACCCGGGTCCTGCCGCTGGAGATGCAGAAGCGCATCGTGAACGAGGCCATCCGCCTGAAGAACCTGGACCTGCTGTACTGGTACTGCGGCATCTACGTGGCCGCGGTCCTGCTCAGCACCGGCCTCAAGTACATCATCTCCCTCATCCAGACCGTCATCTCCCAGCGGGTCCTGGCCGGCATGCGCAAGGAGGTCTATCACCACACCCTGACCCTGCCGCTCAATTTCTTCCGCAAGACCCAGCCGGGCATGATCGTCTCCTCGCTGGTGACCGAGTTGACCACGGCCGGGGACTTCGCCGGCATGGCCATCGCCGTGCCGGTCATCAACGTCCTGACCCTGCTCTCCTTCGGCGTCTATCTCTTTACCCTGAACTGGGTCCTGGCCGTCATCTCGCTCAGCATCTACCCGATGGTCCTGATCATAGTGCCCCTGCTCCAGCGCAAGGCCAACCAGGCCAACAAGAACCGGGTGGACGAAACCCGGGCCCTCTCCAGCCAGATCTCGGACACCATCACCGGCATCCACGAAGTCCACGGCAACGGCTCCTACTCCATCGAAAGGCGAAAGTTCGACCGGCTGGTGGACCGGCTGTTCAAAATCCGCTTGGTCTGGACCTTGTACAAGCAGGGCGTGAACACCACCAACAACTTCTTCACCGGACTCAGCCCCTTCTTCATCTTTCTCCTGGGCGGCTACCTGGCCATGAAAGGCCAGCTCGAACTGGGCGCGCTGGTGGCCTTTCTCTCGGCCCAGGAAAAACTCTACGACCCATGGCGGGAGCTCATCGACTTCTACCAGGTCTATCAGGACGCGTCGGTCCGCTACTCGAGGACCATGGAGTATTTCGACGCCCAGCCCGAGTTCGCCATCGAGCCCGAGGACCGCCCGCTTTACGACCTCACGGCCAGCGTGGCCGTCGAGAACCTGTCCTTCGAGACCGAGGACGGCATCCGGCTCCTGGACGACATCAACTTCACGCTCAGGCCGGGCGAACACCTGGCCCTGGTGGGTTTCTCGGGGAGCGGCAAGAGCACCCTGGCCCAATGCGTGGGGCAGCAGTACAAGTACACCGGCGGCCACATCAAGGTGGGCGACATGGAGGTCATGGACATGACCAAGATGGACGTGGTCTCCAACGTGGGCTACGTGGCCCAGAATCCGTTCATCTTCGACGGCACCATCGAGGAGAACCTGCTGTACGCCTGCGCCTCCCTGGTCGACGGCGACGAACATTCGCCGGGCCGGGCCCTGCCGGACCTGGACCACATCATCGAGGTCCTGCAGCAGACCGGGGTGTTCGTGGACGTTCTGCGCTTCGGGGTGAACGCCATCCTCGACGCGCGCCGGCACCAGGACTTGGTCGACCGGCTCATTCGGGTGCGCGACGAGTTCCAGAAGGACTTCGGTCGCGACCTGGCCGATTACGTCGAGTTCTTCGACTCGGCCCGGTACCTGGTCTTTTCGAACGTGGCTGAAAACCTGGTCTTCGGCACGCCCAACCGCGAGGAATGGCAGGAACAGAACCTCAGCCGGAACCCGGCCTTCCTCGAGTTCCTGGACAAGGCGGACCTCACGCGCCCGCTGCTCAGCCTGGGCGGCGAGCTCTCCAAGCAGGCCGTGGACATCCTGGGCAACCTGCCGCCGGACAAGGTCTTTTACGAGCAGAGCCCGATCCTGCCCGAGGAACTGGAGGACTTCAAAACCATCGTCGAGCACCTGAAAAGACTGCATCTCCATCAGCTCGCCGAGGAAGACCGGTTCCGGCTGCTGGGCCTGGCGCTCCGCTTCGTGCCGGGCCAGCACAAGATGGTCTCCCTGCCGGGCATCTTGCGGGAGCTCCTCCTGGAAGGCCGGTCCGTCTTTCGGGAGCGCATCGCGGACGGCGACCCGGAGGCCGTCACCTTTTTCAATCCGGAGGAATACATCTTTTCCCAGACCATCCTCAACAACATCCTCTTCGGCAAGCTCAAGACGGCGCGGGTCGAGGCCCAGGAGAAGATCAACCAGAGCATCATCCAACTTCTCATCGAGGAGGACCTGCTCGAGGCCGTCGTGGCCATCGGCATGCAGTTCCGGGTGGGCAGCAAGGGCGAACGGCTCTCCGGCGGGCAGCGCCAGAAAATGGCCATCGCCCGGGCCTTTCTCAAGAGCCCCCGGCTCCTGATCATGGATGAGGCCACCTCGGCCCTGGACAACCGGTCCCAGGCCCGCATCCAGAACCAACTCGAAACCAGGTGGAAGGGTCGAACCACGCTCATCGCTGTGGTCCACCGCTTGGATATCACCAAAAACTATGATAAAATTGCGGTGATGAAGGCGGGGAACATCATCGAGATGGGCACCTACGAGGAACTCATCGCCAAAAAGGGGATGCTGTATGAGCTGGCCTCAGGAAGGCAGTAAGAATTTCCAGGCCGGGGAACTGCAGGAGAACCTGGCCCTGCTCCGCCAGACCTACCTCTTCCCGGACTTGCCCATGGAAAGCCTGAAGGTCTTCGCCTATATGTGCACGCGGGAAACGGTGAAGGCCGGGGACTACCTCTTCCGCCAGGGCGAGGACGACGGCCAGGCCATCCTGATTCTTACCGGCAGCGCGGTCCTTATCCGCGAGGAGAACGGCCGCGAGACCGAAATCCTGGAGTACGGCCCCGGCGCCTTTCTCGGGAGCATGGCCCTCTTGGGCGAGATGCACCGCCTCTTTTCGCTCCGCGCCGTCTCGGACCTCGTTTGCCTCATCCTGACGCGGCAGAAGTTCAACTCGACCCTCCATCAGTTCCCCCAGGCCGTGCCCAAGATCATGAACCTCCTGGTCAGGCAGATCAACGCCTGGGAAGAACGGTTCCTCGTGTCCCGTTCCGAGGGTTGCGAGGCCTGTCTTCATAAAATCGGCGTCAGCATGATCTGACCGGAGTCCCATGAGCCAAGGAGCCCCATGTCCCAAGGCAGCCTGACGCTCGAAGTCACCAACAAGCCCTCCGAGCTCGAAACCCTCGGCGAGCGGCTGGAGAAATTTTGCCAGGCCCTGGACCTGCCCCGCAAGATCGTCTTCCAGCTCAGGTTCGCCATCGAGGAGGTCTTCGTCAACATCATCTCTTACGGCTTCCGCGACGAAAAGGAGCACCGCATCCGCATCACCGTGAACCACGAGGACGGCGTCTTGGTGATGTGCATCGAGGACGACGGCCTGCCTTTCAACCCGCTCGAGAGCGAGGCGCCGGACACCGCCTGCCCCGTCGAAGACCGCAAGATCGGCGGGCTCGGCCTGCATTTGACCAAGCACCTGATGAGCGAACTCCACTACCGACGCCTGGGCGAAAAGAACGTCCTGACGGTGAAGAAAAACCTGAAAGACGATTGATTGGAGAAGAAAAAAAACGTTCGCCGCTCACGAGCCGGCGCCAGGAGGACATCCCATGGAGATCACCGAACAAAAACAGGACGGCATTCACATCTTCCGGCTGAGCGGCAACCTGGACTCCAATACCTCGCCGGACTTCGAGAAAAAAATCCTGGAGGCCATCCAGAACGGGTCCAACCGGCTCGTGGTGGATTTCGAGCACGTGGACTACATCTCGAGCGCCGGCCTCCGGGTCCTCAACCTTGCCTCGAAGAAACTCAAGCGCAGCCAGGGCAAGATCGTCCTGTGTTGCGTGGCGGATTACATTAAAGAGGTCTTCGAAATCGCCGGGTTCTACCTCTTCCTGCCCATCGTGGGCAGCCTCGAGGACGCCCTGCAAACGGTCTGAAGGCCGCGGCCCGTCTTCCGCGGGCCGCGGCCTCACTCCAATTCCGCCCCCGGCGCCTCGGCCAGCCCCACCAGTCCGCGCCGGCCCAGTTCCCTTACAAAGCGGGTCACCGAGACCTCGGCCTCCCGCGGATGCACCTGGTAGGCCACCCCGAAAAGCTCGACGATCCGCTTCACCGCCCGCCGGCCGTCGATCAGGTCCCATACGGCCGTGCCCATCTCGTCCAGCTCGAGCCGGCCGATCATGGCTGCCGGCTCCTGCCGCGAAAACCGCCGCATCAGCGCCGCGGTCCAGGGCCGAACCGCCACCGGGTAGGTCAGCCGCACCACCCCGCTCGCCAGCCGCTCCTCCTTTAGGCCCGGGCTCCTTATCGGCGTCAAGCCGAGGGCCTGGCCCCGCGTCAGCTTTGGCCTAGCCTGGCGTCGTCTAAACACTCGTCACCTTGCGAGAGAGCGCGTCCATCAAGCCGGCCTCCACGGCCCGCCGCCCGGAAAGCCGCACGGCCAGAATCCGGTTCTTCTCCTCGAGCCGCCACACCCGCAGCCGATCGTGGCGCCGACCCGGCCTCAAGAGTAGCCGCCAGATGCGGCCCGGAGGGGATAACCACTCCAACGCCTCCTCTTCCCCGGCCCTTTTTTTTCCAGTCGGGCCGGGCCTTGAAGGCTGGGATTGAGCCGCCTCGTCCGTTCCGGCCCGGCCCTGAAAAAAAGGGCCGGACGACGGTAGCCGCAGCCGTTCCCGGGCAAAGGCGGCCAGGTCCCGGCCGGCCAGAAGCGCCGTGGCCGGTCCCCAGCGGTATAGCCGGAGCGCCTGTCCCGGCGCGGAAAAGGCCAGCTCGAGATACCCGGCCGCGATGCGGTGCGAGGTCAGCCGGAACCGCTCCGGCACCTCGGCCCGAAAATCGAAGACCGCCCAGAGCACCTCCCCGGCGCGGGGATGATCCTCGAACGAGGCCAGCACCCGGGCGGCCTGCTCGAAGTCCGGCCCGGCGCCGGCCTGATAAAACTGGATGACCGTGGCCTTGCGGCAGACGGGGCAGAAGAGCACCGCGCCCTGCCCGGCGCCCTGGTTCCCGGACCAGGCGAACCCGGTCGTCTCGTACGCGCCGAGCGCTGCCTGCCAGGCCTTAGGCAGGGGCTCGGCCTTCAGCCTCGCGCCGGCTGCGGCCGCGGTCAGTTTCTTCAGGGCCCTCTTGTGGGAAAAACGGCCCCGCACCTGGCTAAAGGTCGCCTCCAGGGCCGGCCCGGTTTCGGAGGCCAGCAGAAGATATTGTCGGCCGACGCGGTCGAGCTGCCAGCCGGCCGGGGTCTGGAAGCGGAGGCCGTTCCAGCCCAGTTCCTGGAGGGGGCCTTTTGGGGAGGAGTTCACCTGGGACCGGGCGGGCGTCAGCGGGGCAGCAGGAGTTCCCAGTCCTCGGGCTTAAGCGGGCGCGTCTTGGCCGAGGGCTGCTCCGCCCCCTTGGGGTTTTTCTTGAAGAAACAGGCGATCTCTTGCTCCATGAGGGAGGAGTAGACCAGCTTGAGCACGTTGCCTTTTTTAAAGGCCTCGTCCTTGACGTTGTGCTGCAGGATCATGCTGATCTTGTTCCCGCTCGGGTCGGCGAAGTTCCACTTCCAGGACAGGACCACGCCGAAGGCGTCCCCCTTCCACTCCTCGGGCTCGCCGAAGCGGGCCTTGTACTTCTCGAGGAGACTCAGGTAGAAATTCCGGCTCGAATCCACGTACTTCAGCTTGATCTCGAGAATGCGGTTGCCGCCGACGCAGGTGCCGTAGCCGATGATCCCGCTTTTAAAGCCGCGGGTTTCCTTCATCTCCACTTCCTTGATGCTTTCCAGGTAGCGCACGGGCAAGGCCGTCCCGGACTGGAGCTTGTCCTTGTACAGGCCGATATCCTGGCCCAGGACAAAGCCGGCCGCCTGCCGCGGGACCGTCTCCGCAGCCGCGCCCGCCGGGCCGAACCCCAGGATCGCCAGCGCCACCACGATCAGTAAAAGCCGTTTCATGCCGTATCCTTTCCTCGGGAGTGCCGTCGCAATGCGTTCTTCACAACTCTCATCATACAACAAACCGCTGTCCTCCGGCAATCCCGCCGACCTTTATCAGGAAAGCGTGCGGTGCGATTCGTAGGGGCGAGGCATGCCTCGCCCCTGCGGCAAAATCCACAGGCAATTCCTCAGCATGGTTGTCCCACGCCATTCATCATTCATCATTCATCATTCAGAATTTTTAGTACGGAAGACGGCTGAGCGACTTGAGAATCAGGGCGAATCCCATGGCGAACATGCCGGTCAGGCCCATGCCGCAGGAGAACCCGGCCAGCAGTACCGGCGCGTACTGCCGCCACTGGGCCCCGTAACGCCTCAGAAAATAGAAGCGCCCGAGCAGCGCGCCCGCCACCTCCAATATCAGCCCGTGGGGCGTGCTCTGGCCAAGCCCCCGCACCACACCGTAAATCAGCAGGATGGGCAGGCCCAAAAGCATGAGCACGGCGTAGGCCACCACCCCCAGCCCAAAACCGGCCAGAAGGTACGAGGCGTTGAGCGCCTGGAAAAAGGGCGAGTGGCCCTCGAGGGTCGAGGTCTGCATGAGGAGCGTGTTCAGAGCTTGTAAATGCCACAGCTGCTGGGCATAAGGATAGCTGCTGGACGGGATGGGGGCCAGTTGCCAGATGAACTGAGAGAACAGCAGGCTGGCCATGATGACCACGGGAAAGACCACGAGCTCGGCCTTGATGATGCCGCGAATGCTGGTGCCGGTCAGCTCGATCTGCCGGAAATGCACCGTGGCCTCGCCATAGTTGTGGATGGGGATGGGCGCGTACCAGATTTCGATGCCGTGGTAGCCGAAGAACTTGGCCCCGGCGATGAAGCTGGCCTCCCGGACCAGCGGCAGGCTGACGAACTGGCCGGCGATGCCCTCCATGCGCGCCGTGATGTAGGAGACCAGCGGCGTGTAAATGAAGCCGTAGCCCAGGAAGAAAATCCAGGGAAAGTTGGGCACCAGCAGGACGCACAGCCCCACGTAGGCCAGCGTCGAGCAGACATAGATGGCCAACGAGATGTAAATGTGAATGTCGCCCCGCCCCGGCGGCGGCCGAAACAGAACCCGCCAGTCGGCCCGAGCCCCGCCCCGGCTAAATGAGCGCACCACGTGCCATATGCCCACCGCGGCGATAGCCAGGCCCAGCCCGATGCTGAAACTCATGTAAAAATCGAAATTGTTGGCAAAAACCGTGTCCACCGTGCCCATGCCCGGGTTCCACCGGTGCAGGATGCCGTGGTGGTAGAGCACGGGGTTGGCCCCGATGGTGATGATCAGCCCCACCAGCCCGCCCATGACCGCCCAGAAGGGCAGGACCATGCCCACGAAGACCAGGCCCAGGTCGAGCTGGAGGCCGGTGGCCACGGCCGGCAGCACGTTCTCCGTGTGCCGGGTCAGCTCGATCCAGGGGATGGGGATGAGGCGGATGGGTTCGGTAAAGAGCAGGCCGGAGACCACGGGCAGGAGCACGTAGATCGCGCCGAAGGCCAGCCCGATCACCCCGCCGATGGAGAAGACCCGCCATTTCCAGCTCTTCTCCCGCGCCTCGGTGGACTCGGCCAGGGCCATGGTGCCCAGGGCGCCGACCGGGGCCATGGGAAAGGGCAGCTTCTCCACGTCCGAGGTGATGCGGTAGAGGGCGTAGCCCAGGCCGAAATGGTCGATGCGCTGGATGATCTGCGAGCCGACTAAAAGCAGGATGGGAATGAGCCAATCCCGGCTAAAAAAGGTCCGCTCGACCAGGGAGAGGGAGTCGGGCCCGGGCGCAACCCAGGACGGGATGAACTCGACCAGGCCCAGCATCTTGGCCGCGTCCGACTGCACCAGGTACTGGTTCCAGAGCAGCCCCTGGAAGGGCGAGGCCAGGGCCGCGCCGGCCATGTAGTACAACAGGAAAATCTCCTGCTGCTTCAGCTCGGTATAGGACCGCTTGGCGATCTCGGCGAACAGGATGATGGTCACCCAGCGCGCCGCCGGACCGATGCCCGTGCCGATGACCAGTTGCAGGTACATGCTCCCGGGCATCATCAGGAACCCGATGAAAATAGCCCCGATGACGGTCTTCCAGTTGAAGCCCTCTTCGAAATGCGTCGGGGCCTTGAGCAGGTCTCTATATTCCGCGAGTTCCTTGTCCTCGTACATCCGTCTTCGTCCCCGCCCCACGCCCTAATCGGGCAGCACCAGGTAGCTCGCGTCGGACAAAAGCCCGACCACGGCCCACAGCCCGCCCATGAGAAAATCGCCGATGATCAGACCGATGAAAAACAGCCGAAGTTTTTTGAAGAGCGCCACCCCGCCGTATCGGATGCACAGCGAGTTCGCCAGCCAGCCCAGGAAAAAGCTGAACCAGAGGATGCGCATGGACGAGCTGTAGGCGGTCAGATAGCCGATGGGATGCACCGGCCACCAGTGAAGCCGGTGGTAACAGACCACCAGGGCCAGCATAATCGCCGCCCCGACCAAGGCGAAAAGCCTCACCCAGCGCCCGGGGTCGGCTGGCGTCTCCACCAGCACCTTGACGTTGTCCAGCATGGACACCGTGGTCCGCGTGGCCCAGTCCAGCTCGAGCTCCCGGATGCCGTAACGGTAGCAGAGGGCGAGCATGGCCAGAAAGGAGACGATCACGCCGGCCGCCAGGGCGACGGCCAGGCCGATGAAAACCAGCCGCCGGCCCCGCACCTCGTAGCTGACCTTGCCCGCGTGAAACAGACTCGGCATCAGCGATTCCCGGAGGTCCAAAAAAAGCATCTTTTGCGTCACGGCGGCCACAAGCAACCCGACGCGGCTGAAAAAGCCGGACCCGAAAAAGGCCAGCAGCCCGTCCATGGGCGCGATGGTCAGGGTGAAGTAGGCCAGGCCGCCCTGGCAAATGACCCGGCTGGCCACGAGCATGACCAGGAAGAACGCGCCCACCAGCAAGAAGGCCGGCAGAAGCGGCAGGCCGAACAGCCGGCACCAAATGGCCAGGGCCAGAAGACCCAGAACGCTTCCCCACAGGGAAACCGGCGCCGAAAACCACTCCACCCGCTCCCGCTCCTCGCCCGGCGGCAGCAGGCCGAAGGCCCGGCCGGTCGTCCGCCAGAGGTGGTACCGGGCCAGCCAGACGATAAAGAGAAAGAAGACCACGTAGGCCCCGATCATCTGGGTCTCCTCGGGCCGGGAGAGGTTCGGTCCGAAGGTGACGCCCAGCGCCGCGGCCGGGATGTCGTAGCCGAGCAGGCTCAAGAGACCGATGAACAGGCCGCCCAGGACGAAGAAGAGCCAGAAGCTGAAGGAAATCTGGCGGGAGGCGAGGAAGGCGAAGCCGATGAAGGCCGGGTAGATGTAGATTTTGAGCTTGTAGAAGGCGGAGAACAGGCCGTACTTGGGGAAATAGGTGCCGGCCAGGATGAGGGTGGGGACCTGGGGCACCGAGGGGTAGTAGAAGCTCAGCCCGTTGAGGAGGTGGAGGACCACCGGGACCAGGAGGCCGACGAGGAGAAAGGGGCTGGCCAGGAAGCGGCCCAGGCTGCGCTGATCCATGGCCTCGGCCAGGACCAGGGGCACCTGGAGCAGGGGAAAATTCATGCGTTCGTTGTGAATCCACTGCCGGCTGAAGAGGTTGACCAGGCAGACCAGGATGAAGTAGCAGAGGAAAACGAAGCTGGTCCAGACCAGCAGGGGCCGGAGCCAGACGTGCCAGGGGATGCGTGCCAGCACCTGGAACCAGCCGAGTTCGCGGCCGCCTTCCAGGCCGTTGTAGAGGTCATCGACGGCGGCCGGGCTCTGGGGGTACATGGCCCGGGGGAGCAGGGGCTGCAGGACTTCCTCCCAGCCGTTGCCGGCCGAGGCGAAATGATAGGGCGCGGTCAGGTTGATGAAGAAGGTGCGCACCAGGCCGGTGTAAGCGATGCCCGAGACCACGACCATGAGCACCCAGGTCAGCAGAAGCTCGCGGCCGGTGAGCCAGGGGCGGCCTCGAAAGATTCTGCCGGCCAGGGCGACCAAAAGGGTCAGCCAGGCCAGGATGAAGAAGGGGGCCAGGGGGAAGTGTCCGCCGCCCAGGGGCGTGCCTTTGTGATAGGCGTTGTTCAGGGGGGTGAGCAGGCAGATGCCCAGGGCCAGGGCCAGGCCCAACACCACGGCCCGGAGCCGGATCGCCGACGGCGACGGAGAAGTTTGCTCAAGCCTTTCCTGTTCGGCGCCCATGTCTCTCCTAGATCCCCACCCCGCTGGTCAACCAGTTGCAGGTTGGGAAGAGCGAAGCGAAACCCAACACCGATATCTCAAAAAGAAGTCTCTCGGGCGAGGCATGCCTCACCCCGACAAATCGCACTCTACGCTTCCGCATTGCGCACCCCGCACTCACGCGCTTTCCTGGCCCCGCTCCCGGTTTTCGTTCATCACTCATCATTCATCTTTTACCTGACCCCCGCCCCAGAGGCCGCTCCACTCGAGCGTCTCCTCCATCTCGCGGGCGAAGTGGTCGCGGGCGGACGCGCTGAGCGACCGCCAGATCAGGAGCTGTTTGCGCAGCCGGTTCACAAAAGCCTTGTTCATGCGCCGCCAGGCGGTCGCCTCCCCCGCCTGCCGGACGAGTTGGACCCGCACCACCAGGTAGCTCGGGTCTTCCGCGTCCTGGCAGAACTCCAGGATAACGCGCTGCATGATGCCGAAATCGAAGGGCGCCAGCCAGACGTCGGTATGAAAGCGCAGGCAGGGGTGCTCGCAGCAGGCCTTGCCGTCCACGCAGGCGGTCGGCCCGTCAACGGGACAGGCGAAATCGAAGCGCGTGAACGAGGTCGAGAACAGCCCGTGGGAGACGTCCCGGTGCCCGTCGAGATAGCTGAAAAGGTAACCGGCCACGCCGCGGTGCTCGTCGTATTTCATGAGGAAGGGCAGGGTCACCTCGAGGACGTTCCCCGTCGTCTCCGGCATCTTCCAGGAACGGTTCACGTCCGGGATGGCGATCTGGGCCGCCACGCGGGCGGGATAGAGGACCGAGACCAGCACCACCAGGAAGACGAGCAGCATGGACGCCACCCCGGCCAGCGAGGAGTAATTCACCGTGATGCCGCTCCACAGGGACGTGCCCGCAAAAACCGCGGCCGCCCCCTGGGCCAAGAGATACCCCAACACCACGCTCAGCACGGCAAAGGCCATGGCCTCGGCGATGAAAAGAAAGGCCACGTGCGACGGCGCCAGGCCGACCGAGGTGTAAATGGCGATCTCCCGTTTGCGCTCGTACACGCTGCCGATCATGGTGTTGAGCACGATGAAGACGGCGATGAGCAGGGGCACGATCACGTTGGGCACGCCCGAGTAGCTGAGCGTGTCGCTGGCCTGGTAGAGAAAGGTGCCGTCCGGCTCGCCGAGGAAGATGGTCAGCCGGAAGCGGTCCACCAGGTCCTCCGCCATGGCCCGCGCCTTCTGGCCCGGCCCGGGCTTGACCGCCGCGCCCTTGAGCTGCCCCCCCGCGGCCAGCAGCGTCTGGTAAGGCATGATGACCGTCAGGTCGGCCGGCACATGGGCGTACCGGCTCTGGAAGGCCTGCGCCTCCTCGCCCGACTCCACGGCCTCCGTCTCCACCTCGGTCATCGCCTGGGAAGCCTCCTCCGGGAAAACGACCGGCGTGAGCGGCTCGCCGTCCAAGTCGGGGTGGGACTGCAGAGCCCGGCCGGAAAAGACCCCCACCACCTCGTAAGGCTCGCCCCACAACAGAACCTGGCCCGAGGGCGCGGCCGGATCGATCCCCAGGGCCAGGGCCGCCTTCTCCGGCAAAAGCAGGGCCTGAGGCTCCCCTTCGTGAAACCACCTCCCCCCCACGAGAATGCGGTCCAGACCGGTGACCTGGCCCTCGCGGGCCGACAGCCCCACCAGACCCTGGGCCTCGAAAACCTTCCCCCCGGCGGCGAGCAGAACCTGCGTCGTCCGGGTCCGGTTTTCGTCCTCGAGGAAGACCCGGGGCGCCACCGTCCCCCGTCCCTCGAAGGCGTTATTCAGCGTTATCACGGCCTCGGGCATCAGGCTCTGCCAGTTGAAATTCTTGAGCAGGAAGCCGCGGTAAGGCGCCTCGGATGTGAACTGGACACGGGCCAGGCGCCTCAAAGTCTGCACCGAGGTGAAACTCATCACGGTGAAGGTCAGGATGATCAGGGTGAGCGTGGTCAAAAGGGTCCTGAGCCGCCGGCGCCTCAGGTTGCTCACCCCCAGCAGGAAGGCGGCCGTGAAAGCCTGCCACCGGCTGATCTCCGGGGCCGTCATCTGGCTGGCCCGCCGCTGCAGCAGCTCCATCTCTTCCTCGAACCTGAAGAAGATGATGAGCGTCACGATGAAGGACAGGCCCATGATGAAAAAGGCCAGGATGACCACCATGGGGCTGTAGGCCAACTGAAAGGCCGGGTGCACCTGGTAGATGACGGCGATGAGCAGGACCAGGATGGCCAGAAAGGCCACGATGCGCTTGTTAATGTCGGTGAACGAGAACAGGAGCCGCTCCAGGCAGAAGGCGAAGGGTACGAACAGGGCGATGTAGAACAGGACCCCGAAGAGCACGTCCCTCTGCGTCTGCTCCACCTGGTCGTACACCCGGCTGGCCAGGGCCCAGGACCGCTCCGCCGCCTCGGTGTAAACGTCGTAATGCCTGGCCTCGTAAGTCTGGGAAGCCCGGCCCAGGGCGTCCAGGCCTGCCTTCTTCAGCGCCTCGAGCTTTTGGTCGTGGA
>Ga0315282_10009386_pt1 | contig 15560 bp, 13 predicted proteins | sample YL17G07_20_MG_FD_203693 | JGI IMG/M metagenome (GOLD analysis project Ga0315282, IMG submission 203693) | Sediment microbial communities from Yellowstone Lake, YNP, Wyoming, USA - YL17G07_20 | ecosystem: Environmental > Aquatic > Freshwater > Lake > Sediment | place: USA: Wyoming | collected...
ATGCGACCGTGAAGGCCGGTGCATGGTTCCCGATCACCTGCAAGAAGAACCTCCGCGCACAGGAGATCGCAATGGAGAACCGGATCCCCATCGTTTACCTTGTCGATTCGGCGGGTGTCTTCCTCCCACTCCAGTCCGAGATCTTCCCCGACAGGGAACATTTCGGGAGGATCTTCCGCAACAACGCGGTCATGTCCGCGATGGGAATCCCGCAGATCGCCGCGATCATGGGCCCCTGCGTGGCCGGCGGCGCGTACCTCCCGATCATGAGTGACGAGGCGCTCATCGTTGAAGGGACCGGGAGCGTGTTTCTCGCGGGCCCGCACCTCGTCCGTGCGGCGATAGGGGAGGACGCAGACATCGAGACGCTCGGCGGGGCGACGACACACTCTGAGATCAGCGGAGTCACCGACTACAAGGTGAAGAACGATGACGAGGCGATCCAGGCTCTTCGGAGCATTCTCGGCAAGCAGGGGAAACATCCCCGGGCCGGGTTCGACAGGATTCAGCCCGCACCGCCGCGCTTCGGACCCGAGGAGATTTACGGGATCATCCCAGATGACAGGTCCCGTCCCTTCGATATGTACCAGGTCATCGCCCGCATCGTCGACGGCGGCGAAATCGACGAGTACAAGGCAGCATACGGAAAAACGCTCATCACCGCGTACGCGCGGGTCGACGGCTGGGCGGTGGCTATCGTCGCAAACCAGCGGAGCGTCGTGAGGACACGGACGGGCGAGATGCAGATCGGCGGCGTCATCTACAGCGACAGCGCCGACAAGGCGGCCCGGTTCATCATGAACTGCAACCAGAAGCACATCCCTCTCGTTTTCTTCCAGGATGTCGCAGGCTTCATGGTGGGGACACGCGCCGAGCAGGGCGGGATCATCAAGGACGGTGCAAAGATGGTGAACGCAGTCGCCAACAGCGTCGTACCCAAGATTACGTTCATCACCGGCAACAGCCACGGTGCGGGCAACTACGCCATGTGCGGCAAGGCCTATGACCCGCGATTCATCTTCGCCTGGCCGACAGCACAGATAGCCGTCATGGGAGGAAAGCAGGCAAGCGAGACACTTCTCAGCATCCGCGTCAGCCAGCTCAAGAGGGAGGGGCGGCACCCCTCGGAGGTGGAGAAGAGGAAACTCCTCGACGAAATCCAGTCCCGCTATGAGGCGGAGGCCGATCCTTATTTCGCCGCGGCGCGGCTCTGGATCGACGGCATCGTAGACCCGTGCGAAACACGCGGGCTCATTTCTCGTAGTATAGACATAGCGGACAATAATCCCGACTTTCCTCCCTTCAAGCTTGGCGTGATCCAGGTGTGAAAAGAAGAATCCTGATCCCGCTTCTCATCGCGTCCGCGATGGCCGCAGGGGCGCTCCACGCCCTGCCGCGAAAACCAGCATCGGACCGCGACTCCATTCTCTTCCGGGCGGAGCGGATTCTTGTTGAGATCCGCGAATCGTACCACAGGTTCTCGCTGGGACGCAACGCGAGGGATATCATCCTCCCAGATTTCCTCAGGGATGCGCTTGAGCTGCAGGCGATGATCCGCGATGACCGTTTCGAGACGGTGCGTGCGATCGTGACAGATGAGGAGCTCGTCGACCTCATCTACTGGCAGGCCATGGCCGTAAGCGACGGTGACGTGCGGCGCGGACTCCTTGTCATGACCCTCGCCGTCATGGACCACTGGAAACTCGGCCTGCGGCTGCGGCCCTTCGGTATCCTACGCCTCCCCCTCACACTCGAATCCGAGGATGAGTTCCGTGTAAGGGCCTCGCGGCTTCCCAGGAACCTCTTCGGTGACACCCCGTCCGATGCGTACGGGGACAGGGACAAGTTGCAGCATTTCTTCGGTTCAGCGTATCTTACAGAGGGACCCGGAGGAAAGACGTTCGCCGACGCAACGGGCGAGTTCGTGGAATGGGGGGAGTCGGCCTTTGTCGTGGGTGGAGTGAACGATGTGCGAGACGTGGCCGCGAACCGCCGTGGACAGGCCTTCGCACGCGCGCTCACCGCCGACCCTGATGCGCGTCCGTCCGATTTCCTCGGAGGCGACCTGAAACAATCACCCTGACATCCATATGCATATGGCAAAGCGGACAGTCCTCGTCGTCGACGACGATGAGAGCATTCGATCAAGCATCAAGATGATCCTCGAGTATGAAGGGTACGCGACCCTTCTGGCGCCTGACGGCCTCACGGCTCTCCGGGACGTCGATCCCGCCTCCGTCGACACGGTCTTACTCGATGTAAAGATGCCTGCGATCGACGGAATCGAGGTCCTCGAGCGGCTCCGGGCGCGCGACAGCGACCTGCCGATCATCATGATCTCGGGACACGGGATGATCGAAACCGCCGTCGAGGCAACGAAGAAGGGAGCATTCGATTTTCTCGAGAAGCCGCTCGACCGCGACCGTCTCCTCCTCGTCATCCGAAACGCTGTCGAGCAGCGGTCCCTCCTCAAGGAGTTCAGAAAAGTCCGCGAAGCCTCGGAGAGGGGGGACAGGATCCTCGGCGAGAGTCCCGCCATCCGGAATATTCACGAGATGATCAAACGCGCCGGTCCGACCGACGCGCGCATGCTCATCAGCGGTGAGAACGGCACCGGGAAAGAGCTTGTCGCGCGCGCACTCCACCGTGCCAGCCAACGTGCGAAGGGTCCGTTCGTCGAGGTCAACTGCGCCGCCATTCCGAAGGACCTTATCGAGTCGGAGCTCTTCGGACATGAGAAGGGGGCATTCACCGGGGCCGCATCGCAGTATATCGGGAAGTTTGAGCAGGCGGACGGAGGGACGATCTTCCTCGACGAGGTCGGAGACATGAGCCTCGAGGCGCAGGCGAAGGTGCTCCGCGTTCTTGAAGAGGGGAAAGTCGAGCGTGTCGGCGGACGCGGGCTCATTCAGGTCGATGTCCGTCTCCTTGCCGCGACAAACAAGGACCTTCCCAAGATGATCGAAGAAGGGACGTTCCGGGAGGACTTCTACCACCGGCTCAACGTCATCCCGATCCAGGTCCCCCCTCTCCGCGAGCGGAAAGAGGACATCCGCATCCTCGGGGAGCACTTCATTCGAGAGGTATGCGAGCGGAACGGCATGCCGATGAAGTCACTTTCGAGCGGCGCCTTCCTTGCGCTCGAGCGCCGGGAATGGCGGGGGAACGTGCGGGAGCTCAGGAACGTCATCGAACGACTCGCCATCATGACGCCGCGTGCGACGATCGACGCGCCCGACGTCGAAGCGCTCGTCACTTCAACACACGGGGAGTTCGAGGACGTCCTCCACACGAGCACCACCTTCCAAGACTTCAAAGAGCGGTCCGAGGCGGCGTTTATCAAGTACCAGCTCGATCTTCACAAGTGGAACATCAGCCGGACGGCAGAGGCGCTCGGAATCCAGCGGAGCCACCTCTACACGAAGATGAAGCGGTACGGACTGATGAAAGAGGATGTCGAGGAGGCCCCGGCGGTGAGCGCCGCAGATGATGAGGAGTCATAGACCGGGGATTCGCCGCGGAGCTGCGCGAACGAAGACGAATTCGCGCGGACGGGAGGAAGCTATGACAACAACCGGCGCTTCCGGACCACTTCGTACATCACGATCGCCCCGGCTACAGACGCATTGAGCGACTCGGTCTGCCCATACAGGGGGATTCTCACGAGGAAGTCACACTTGGCCTTCACGAGGGGCCGGATTCCCTTCCCTTCGTTTCCCACCACGATCGCACACGGGGTTCGATAGTCGACCGCCGGGTACAGATTCTGTGCGCCGGCATCAGTTCCCACGATCCACACACCCTTCTCCCTCAACTCGTCGATGGTGGCGGCGATGTTCGTTACTTTCGCGACCGGCATGTGTTCCACCGCACCTGCTGAGGCGCGGGATGTCCCCTGCGTCAGCGACGCGCTGTGGTGGCGCGGGATGATCACACCGTGCACGCCCGCGCATTCAGCCGTTCGAATGAGCGCCCCGAGGTTCTGCGGGTCCTCGATTTCATCGAGGATAAGGAGGAACGGCGGCTCATTGCGTGTCGTCGCCCTCTCGATGAGGTCGTCGACAGTCGAATACGTCTTCTGCCCGACGATCGCCACGACCCCCTGCGTTGTCGCATCGCTCACAAGCTCGCGAAAGGTCGTCTTGTTCGCCTCGACGACCGGGATGTGGCTTTGCTCCGCGAGATTCTTGATCCGTTCGATAACCGGCCCCTTCACCCCGTAGAGGAGCACCACCTTCTCGATGAGGGCGCCTGATTTTATCGCTTCGATGACCTGGTTCCGACCTGCGATGATTTGTGCCACGAGCTCACAATTCCTTTGCTGTTCTGAAATGAGATACCGAGTTACCCCGCGTTTGCCCGTCTATTCCTTCCTGCTCTTCGCAATGGCCGGCGGCGCCTGGCGGAAACGGTGGAGCCCCGCCGCACCGATAATGATCATGACGACTGAGATCCACTGCGCCTCTGTCAAGCCGAGCGCGAGCTTCGGGTTGAGACGTATGAACTCCACAAGGAGCCGTTCAAGTCCGGCGAGGACAAGGTAGACGAGAAACAATGTTCCCGGCTTCCGCGGTTTCTTCCTGGTCCCCCAGAGATAGGCGAAAATGATGAGGCAGGCGATCGTCTCGTACACCGGGGTTGGATGGACACGCACACCGGGGGGCGTTGGGACCACGCCGTTCGGATACCCCATCGCCCACGGGAGGTCGCTCAGAATGCCGTAGTCCCCGTCTCCCGCAAGCTGACATCCTATTCTGCCGATCCCGTAGCCGAGGATGAGTGAAGGCGCAACGGCGTCGAGGAGCAGTGCAAGGGGGTACTTCTTCCGTTTCAAGTAGGCCACACAGGCGATGGTGGCGAGAACAAGTCCTCCGTAGAATGTGAGCCCGCCGGGCGAGAACGCCATGCCTGCCGGGTCCTTCATGAAGGCGTCCCACTCCTCGATTAGGTAGAGTCCCTTCGCACCCACGATTCCTCCAACGAGCGCGATGAGCGTGAGCGTCCCCGCAAGGTTCTGATCGATCTTCCTCCGTCTCAGCTCGATGGAGAAAGTCCAGCTGGCAAGGACAAACGCAATAGCAACCATAAGCCCGTAGCTGTAGACGGTGAACGGGCCAACATGGAACAGAACGGGACACATGATGTCAGGTTCCTCCCTTGTGCGAATTGGGTGGGAAGGTGAGAATTTCCAGGAACGCTTTCTTCCGCTTCGAGCGTTTCGAGCGGACGGGGATCGGCTTCTTCAGGATGTGGATGCTACCCTCACTGATGAGGATTGTCGACTGGTTTCTTTCGCCGTCAGACTTCTCGACGATGATCTCGTACGTCCCGGTGAGGGGACCGAAGTCTCTTTTCCACCGTGCACTCCCCGTCTCGGGCATCGCGAGGAGAGGTGAACGGAGGCCGCTCATGTGGAGTGTAATAGTGCGGTCCTCGACGCTCTCCCGTACGACGATCTCGTACCGGAAGCTTCGGAAGAGGCGTGTCGTCTCAAGCAGCATAATGGTGCTGAGCTCGTCACTCATCTCGTCCTGCTTCAATGCGATCGAGAGTGTATATTCGGTGTCAGGCTTCTTCCGGGGCATGCCGGTCACCCGATCATCCTGAGAAGTGAATCGGCGAGCTCCTCCTTGGAAACCTGGCGCTGCTCACCGTTCCGCATGTCTCTCAACGCAACGAGTCCCGTCTTCCATTCGTCTCCGCCGAGGACGACGACGGCATCCGCGCGCTGACGCCCGGCTTCCCGCATCTGAGCCTTTAGGCTCCGCCTGTGGAAATCCATTTCGGCGCTGATCCCGCTCTGGCGGAGCTCCTGGAGAAGCCGAAACGCGTCCTCCCGCGCTTCCCCGTTGAGCGTCGCCACGAACACGGTCGCGTGCGGTGCTTCGCCGCGGAAGAGGGAACGTTTCTCAAGGACCACGAGGAGCCGCTCGATCCCGGCGGCGAAGCCGATCCCGGGGGCCGGGCTGCCGCCGAGCTCCTGTGCAAGCAGATCATAGCGGCCTCCGCCCGCAAGCGCATCCTGTGATCCCAGGTCGCCGCTCACGAGTTCAAAGGCGGTCTTCGTGTAGTAGTCGAGCCCACGCACAAGTCGTCCGTCTATCTCAAATGCCACTCCCGTCTCCGTGAGAAGCGACTGAAGCTCCGTAAAATGGTCGCCGCACTCCGCACAGAGATGGTCTTTGATGAGCGGTACGTTCGCGGTCGCCGCCCGATCCTGCGGCTCCTTGGAGTCGAGCACGCGCATCGGATTCTCGTCCACACGGCGCTGACTATCCGCTGTGAGCCGGTCCACGACGCTCCTGAGTGCCTTCTGGAGAATCTTCTTGTACCCCGGACGGCATTTCTCGCAGCCGACAGAGTTTAGCTTGAGGACTGTCTTCTCCAGTCCGAACGAGGCATAGATGCTCGTCGCGAGGAGGATCACCTCGGCATCGATCTCAGGGTGGGCACTCCCGAGAGCCTCAGCCCCGAACTGGTGGAACTGCCGAAGGCGGCCCGCCTGCGGGCGTTCCTGCCGGAACATCGGGGAGATGTAGAAGAGCTTCGTGAGGGGAGCCGACGAGCCGAGGTGATGCTGGATGAACGCACGAATCACCGAGGCGGTCATTTCGGGCTTCAGCGTGAGGCTTGTCCCTCCCCGGTCTTCAAAGGTGTACATCTCCTTGCTGACGATGTCGGTAAGCTGGCCGATGCCGCGGGCAAAGAGGGTCGTCTCCTCGAACGCCGGCGTCCGGATCTCCCGGTAGTTGAACCGTCTGAACCAGGCCCGTATCTGATTCTCGACGAATTCCCACTCGTACGATTCGTTGGGGAGTATGTCTCTGGTTCCCCGTATCGTTCGAAAACCCACTTCACAACTCCATTTTCGTTGGCTTCAACGCAGCTTCGGCAGGGGCTGCTCACCACACAAGTTCAGTCCACGCCGCGTGCGGCCGGTTGATCACTCGTGAAACTTTGCTTCCTCCTCGTGGAAAATCGAGAGGACATCGGCGGGGGACGAGGCGTGCAGGAGGCGTTTCCGGACGTCCTCCTTGTTCATGAGGCGCGACATCCGGCTCAGGACCTTGATGTGCGGGCCGACCATCGTTCCGCGCGTCACGAGGATGAAGACGAGCCTCACGGGCTGCTCGTCGAGCGATTGGTAGTCGACAGGCTCCGCCGTTGTCGCAAACGCTGCACAGAGGTCGCTCACACCGTCCGACTTGCCGTGCGGGATCGCGAATCCGTTTCCCACACCGGTGGACATGATCCGCTCACGCTCTAAGATCGCCTCGCGGACCTTCTCCTTGTCGACGACATTCTTCGAATGCGCAAGGAGATCGATCATCTTCTCGATAAGGTCCTCCTTTGACGACGCAGCCAAGCCGGTCTCGACGAGGTCGTCGTTGAGCAGGTCAGAAACGTTCACAGTCCGATCTCCTTTCTTCGAACGGCACAAAAGGGCCCCCGGTCACGAGGGGGTCTCCTTCCATGCCTGGAGGCGTTCCTCAAATTCGTCCGCCGACGCTGCAGCCGTGGGCGCATCAGATGCCTCAACAATGATCGTGAAGACGGGCCGCGTCGGGTCCGGGAGGAGGAGAATCGAATGCACGTTTCCTTCGCCGGACCGGTGGACTCTCACGCCGTCAATGAGGTCGCGCTCCATGCTCTCCGTGTACTCCATGATGCGGCGCATGACGGCCCCACGCGCGGTCCATGGGCAAGGTACGTTCCGAGCCACTCGGTGGAGCCGCGGCGTCTTCTCGTTGAGCTCCCCGATCTTCGTCCCCGTGATCGCCATGAGCTCCATGATCTTCGCAACGGCGAACATCGCGTCCGAGGCGAAGAGAAAGTCGCTGAATATGAACCCGCCGCGCGTGCCGCCGACGAATGAAAGGCCCTCATCAAGCGCCGCCTTCATCATCGAGAGGTGACTATCCTTCGTGCGGAGGACTTCCACGCCCCTCTCCTGCGCGATGAGGTCGACCTCCAGCGTAGCCGACGCTGGCACTGCAATCCTCTTCACCGACGGGTTCGCCTCGAGGTACAGCCAAGTCACAAGCGACAGAAGGCGCTGCGAATCGATGACGAATCCCTTCTCATCGAGCGCCGTGAGCTTCTCCCCCCCAGCGTCGATTACCCAGCCGGCATCATAGTGGAGTGAAGTTACAACATGCGAGAGCTCCCGGATGGCGGCGTCGACCTCCTCGTTCGGCCGTGTCAACTTCTGCGGGTCGATGTACGCGTTCACAGCGAGCACCTGGCAGCCGAGGGAACCGAGGATGTTCGGCATCATCGTCGACGCAATGCCGTTGGAGTAGTCAAGGACAACCCGGAAATGCGCTTTCTCCATCGCACCAACGTTCAGCGCGGAGAGGAACTTCTCGCGGTAGCTCTCCCTGACGCGGTCGGAGAACAGGATGTTGCCTACGTTTTCGTAGGTCGCGCGGAGGAAATCCTCTCCAAGGAAGAGGCGCTCGATCGCCTTTGTCTTCGATGCGGAGAGGTCAACGCCGCGCGCGTCGAAGAAGATGATATCGGTCATCGTCCGGTCGTACGGCGACTTCCGGACATGGAGCCCTCCCGCCTCGCGCCCTGCCCTGAGTTCATGCCGCAGCATCGGAATCGAGGCAGTGCGCAGATCGATGACGTTCACACCCGTCGAGATCAGACCGCAGATGAGGGCCCTGTTTATCATGCGCGATACGGTGTCCGAGTCTCGGCTGGTCACGATGGTCTTCCCCGCACCGATCGACCCTCCGAATGCGGCACCAAGCTTCGCACCGAACTCCGGGTTCATCTCTATGTTCGAGATGCCGCTCACACGAGCGTTGGTAAAAAGCTCGCGGAGCCACTTGTCCTCCCACACAAGGCTCCGGGAGAGGACGGCCCTCTCTTCCACCACCTTCTCCGGCCAGAGCTTGATGTTGGCGGCCAGCCGGGCGCCGTCCCCGACGGCGCAGTCATCGCCCACGAAGACATTCTCGGCGATCTCGGCCCTTTCACCTATTGTCGTGCGAAATCCAACCACATCGGATGAAAGGACGGCATAGTCGCCCACGTGCACACCGTCCCACACGATCGAGTTTTCGATGATCACCCCGCGGCCGATGACGCACTTGCTTCCGATCACCGAATTCGCGATGCGTGCCCCGTCGTGAACCTCAACGTCCGAACCGAGGACGACCGTCCCGTGGAGGTTCGCAGGGGCGGTCCGAACCTTTGAGCCGCGGCCATAGTAGAGCGTGCCGTTCGGAAGCTTGTGGCGCTTGCCCTCAATGTTCACTCTCACGTGGCCGGCGAGGGCGTCCCAGTGCGCTTCCTGGTACTCGTTGAGGTTCCCAACGTCCCGCCAGTACCCTTCCGCCGCATACCCATAGAGCCCGAGGTCACGCTCGAGCAGGATCGGGAAGAGGTCCTTGCTGAAGTCGAACTCCTCACGCAGAGGGACGAGCCCGAGGACTTCGGGCTCCAAGATATAGATGCCGGTATTGATTGTGTCGCTGAAGACCTCTCCCCAGGACGGTTTCTCGAGGAAGCGCTTGATCTTCCCGTCCTTGTCCGTAATAACGACACCGTACTGGAGGGGATTTGCGGAGTGCTGCAGGACGATCGTCGCCTTTGCCTTCTTCTCTTCGTGGAAGGCAATCGCTTTCGATAGGTCGAAGTCCGTCAGCACGTCTCCTGAGATGACGATGAAACGTTCGCGGACCTCGCCCAGTGTGGACGCGGCAAACCGGACGCTGCCCGCCGTGCCGTAGTCCTCTTCCGCTCTCACATATCTCATAGAGACGCCGAACGGCTCTCCGGTGCCGAAGTATCGCGTGATGTGGTCGGGCTGATAGAAGAGAGTGGCGACGATTTCTGTAATTCCGTGGGAACGAAGGAGGGCAACAATGTGGTGCATCATCGGCTTGTTCATCATCGGGACCATCGGCTTCGGGATATTCCACGTCAGAGGCCGAAGCCGGGTACCGAAGCCGCCTGCCATTATGACTGCTTTCATCGCCGGGTAGTCCGGGTCAACTCTGCGGAAACGATGCCATGGTTGATGTCGTACCAATCTAAGAAAACCGGAAAACGTTTCCAAAAGCGGCGGAAGGAGATCGTTGTCTCAACCGGACGAATCATGGGAGGAAACGAATATCTTTCCCCAGCCGCTTCATCTCCGACACGGGAAGCTGGATGAGGAGAGGATGCCTGGCAGGTGCAAGCCATTTCAGGAGCCAGAGCATGCTTCCCCTCGACATGGCTGTGCAGCCAAGTGTCGAGGCGCCTCCAGAACTCCAAACATGGAGGAAGATCGCACTCCCCCCTCCCGCCGAGACGGGGCTCATGTTGTGTTTCACGACGATGCCGATCTCGTAGTCGGGCCAGTCAATGCACATCGCTTCCGCTGATTTCCACTTCTTTGCGGAATCCGATGCCGTCCCGGGGACCCTGACCCAAGTGTTGTAGCAGGGTGAGGATGGATCATCGACGAAGAAGTCACCCGTTGTGCATGTCCGGTAGGGGAGCCGGCAGCCGGGGGGAGGTTCCGGTGCATAACCAAATGCGTCCCCAAGCTCGAAGATCCCCGCAGGTCCCCTTCCATCCCCCTCCACCTTCTGAGGAGTGACATTCCCTTTCAAGGTATGTCTTCCGCGTCCCCACGCGAGCCCCTTTTCACCTGTGACGACGGGGAATGGTCCGATTGACAGTTTCCACGTTCTCCCGAACCGCGAGTAGGCGGCAAGCCGGCCGTAAGGACTGTCAAAGCTGAGAGTTCTCACAAGGATGACTTGCCGGACGTCCTCAGGCAGGTTGAGGCGGCCAAGGGCTTCAATGCCCTTGCCAGCACATTCGCACGATCCCTGCGGGAACACGGCAGCGAGGCCTGCAAGTGCAGGCAACGACACAAGGAAGCGCCCCATTGCACGCAGAAGCCAATCGTGGAGGGTCAGGAGAGCGCCCGTTTCAAGTCCTCGATGATATCCTCCACATCTTCGATGCCGACAGAGATGCGAACCAGTCCCTCAGTGATCCCCCTCGCCTCCCGCTCTTCCTTGGGGATTGAAGCATGCGTCATGGTGGCCGGATGCGAGATGAGGGTCTCGACACCCCCGAGGCTCTCCGCCAGTGAGCAGAGCCGGACCCGCTTCAGCACACGTTTCACAGCAGTGAGCGAGCCGACGTCGAACGAGATCATCGCACCGAAACCCTTCATCTGCCGCTTCGCAAGGGCGTACTGCGGGTGCGAGGGAAGGCCCGGGTAGTTGACCCGCTTCACCGCGGGATGCTTCGAGAGGAACTTCGCCACTTGCATCCCGTTCTCATTGTGCCGCTCCATGCGAACGGCAAGCGTCTTTGTCCCGCGGAGGCAAAGCCACGAATCGAACGGACTCAGCACGCCGCCGACGGACTTCTGAACGAACCGGAGCCGGTCCTTGAGAACTTCGTCGCTCGTCACAATGACACCGCCGATCATATCGCTGTGACCGTTGAGGTACTTCGTAGCGCTGTGGAGCACGGCATCCACGCCGAACCTGAGCGGCTGCTGGAAGTATGGCGTCGCGAACGTGTTGTCGACCACCGAGAGAAGTCTGTGCCTCCGTGCGATTCGCGCCGCCGCGCGGATGTCGGTGATCTCCATCGTCGGGTTCGTGGGTGTCTCAACAAACACCATTTTCGTGGAAGGCCTGACGGCACGCTCAATGACACGCACGTCGGTGGTGTCAACAAACTCGAATTCGAGACCGTAGCGGTCGAGCAACTGCGTCGCGACGCGGTAGGTTCCCCCGTAGACGTTCTGCGAAAGGATGACGTGGTCGCCGCTCTTCAGGAGATGGAACAAAGCCGTGATCGCAGCCATGCCCGAGGAGAAAGCAAAGCCGTACTTCCCTCCCTCCAATGCTGCGATGTTTGCCTCAAGTGCGGAACGGGTAGGGTTCGATACGCGTGAGTACTCGTACCCCTTGTGCTTCCCGAGCTCCTCCTGAACATACGTTGAGGTGAGGAATACGGGTGTCATGATCGCGCCTGTTGACGGATCGGGCGCTTGCCCCGCGTGAATCGCCTTTGTTGAGAATCCCATGCGCATCCTTTCATCAGCCATGATCGGGCGCACCCGCGTCTGCTGCGCGGGGCGTCTCAGCGTGAGAGATAGTCAATGACGTCGAAGCGTGTCACGATGCCCATGATCTTCCCTCCCTCCTCGATGAGGACCGAGGGGTTCTCCCGTGTCAGGAGCTCAACGGCATCGTCGATACACCTGTCGGAATCGAGGACGGGAAAGCTCGGCCCCATGACCGTGCTCACAGGGACATCAAAGAGCGACTGGTCCTTGAGCACCGTGGAGAGTAGCTCGCTCTCGACGACGCCCCCGACCGATGTCTCCTTCTCGATCACGGGGAGCTGCGAGACGCCGCATTCATCCATGAGCGTGAGGGACTTCCGGACCGTGTCCACGGGCCCGACGAAGATAAGAGGGGCAACGGCCTTCGATTTCGCCTGGAGAACGTAGCGAAGCGTGATCCGCTCAGGCTCGAGAAAGCGGTTTTGCCGCATCCACTCGTCGTTGAAGATCTTGCTGAGATAACGCTCACCGGTGTCGGGAAGGAGAACGACAACAACGTGATGTTCCGTCAGATCCTTCGCGATCTTCAGTGCGCCGGCAAGCGCCGTTCCCGCCGACCCTCCGGCAAGAATCCCCTCCTCGCGTGCGAGGCGGCGCGCAGTGAGGAACGATTCCTTGTCGGAGATCTCGATGATATCGTCGATGTACTCGAAGTGAAGCGTTCCAGGGACGAAGTCCTGCCCGATCCCTTCCACCTGGTAGAGCTTTGCCGTCGTGACAAGCTTCTTCGTGATAAAATAGTCCCTGAGAACCGATCCCTTCGGGTCGACGGCGATGATCTTCACATCAGGGTTCTTCTCCTTCAGGAATTTCCCCGCCCCGCTAATTGTTCCCCCCGTTCCGATTCCACAGACAAGGACATCCACCTGTCCGGCCGTCTGCTCCCAGATCTCCGGTCCGGTCGTCCTGTAGTGGGCATCAGGGTTCTTCGGATTGTAGTACTGGTTCGCAAGGATGGAGTTCGGCGTCTCGCGCACGATCCGCTTCGCAACCTCGGTATAGCTTTCCGGGGAGTCATGGGGGACCACTGTCGGCGTAACGACGACCGACGCGCCGTACGATTCGAGGAGACGGACTTTCTCAGCGCTCACCTTGTCGGGCATCGTGAAGATGGTATGGTACCCTTTAATGACAGCGGCAATGGCCAGGCCGATACCCGTATTCCCGGATGTCGCTTCGACGATCGTTCCTCCCGGCTTCAGCCTGCCTTTCCGCTCCGCCTCCTCGATGATTTCGACTCCGATGCGGTCCTTCACCGAGCCGCCCGGATTGAACTGCTCCACCTTCACGAGGATGACGGGTTTCAGTCCGGCGTTGATTCGGTTAAGCCTTACGAGCGGCGTGTGGCCGATGGTGCCGAGGATGTTCTTTTGGATCCGCATCCTAGAGAGATCAGTGAGCACGGCGTCCCCCGCGACTTAGTGTCATGCAATCCCCTTGACAACCTGTTCGTAAGATAGCGATTTAGACCATGAAATTCCTCCACCTCCCCGCTCGTGATCCCCCTTCAATAAAGAGGGGTCCGCTTCTGACGGACCCCTGTCATTCGTTCGGGATCACACCGCGCCGGGGGAGCAGGGTCGAGAGGACTCCTCCCTCGCGATCACACCGCAGGGTGACGGACGGTAAGAACAGGGCACGCTGCCCGCCGGATGACCCGCTCTGTGGTGCTGCCGAAGAGGAAGTGCTCCACCTTGCCATGGCCGTGGGCGGCGATGACGATCATGTCGACCTCCTCTTCCGCCGCAAGTCTGACAATCTCGGCTGCGGGGGGCCCGGTGCGGACGATCGTCCTGCGCTTCAAGCGCGTTGGAAGCACCTTCATCACAAGATTGTCGAGCTCCTCTTTCCCCCTGACACGGAGCTCATCTTCGACGTTCGGTACGCCCACCTGCCCCATGCTGAAGTCCGCAGGGAAGATCGTCGGCTCAACCACATAGCACGCGACGATTTCGGCCTTGCACGACGACGCGAGTCCCGCCGCGTAGCGCAGCGCGTACTTCGAGTGTTCCGAGAAGTCGATCGGGACGAGGACCCTGGAGATCCCGAACCCTGCCCGGGCCTTTTTCACTTCACGAACGTGAGCCATAAGTGCGGATCGTTCCCGTTCTCAAGAACATCGAAAAACCGCCTCTGGAGATCCTGTGTGACTGGCCCCCGCTGCCCGCTGCCGACCGTGATCCTGTCGACGGAGCGGATCGGGGTGATCTCGGCAGCCGTGCCGCAGAAGAATAGCTCATCGGCAATGTACAGCATCTCCCTTGGAATGTCAACTTCCCGGACCTCGTACCCGGCATCCTTCGCAATCTGGATGATCGACATGCGTGTGATGCCGGGAAGGATCGAGCGGGCAAGAGGCGGGGTAGAGATGACGCCGTCGCGGACAAGGAAGATGTTCTCCCCGCTCCCTTCGCTCACGAAACCGAACGAGTCGAGCGCGATTCCCTCGGCGTAGCCGTCTGCAGCCGCCTCGAGCCTGATAAGCTGTGAATTGAGGTAGTTGCCGGTGGATTTCGCGGCCGATGGAAACGTGTCCGGAGCCGCCCGATTCCATGAAGCGACGCGGACATCGATGCCCTTCTCCAGTGCATCGGGACCGAGGTACCGACCCCAGTCCCACACTGCAATGGCGACATCGATCGGGATGCCGGTGGGGTTAACCCCTACGTCACCATACCCGCGATAGACAAGGGGACGCATGTAGCAGAGTTTCATCCCGTTCACCTTGATGGTGTCGATGCAAGCCTGCTCGATCTCTTCAATCGTGTAGGGAACCTTCACCCTGTAAATCTTTGCAGAGTCGAACATCCTCCTTATGTGCTCGTGAAGCCGGAACACGGCCGTGCCGCGCTTCGTGTGGTAAGTGCGGATCCCTTCGAACCACCCTGAACCGTATTGAATGACATGTGAAAGGATGTGAATCTTCGCATCTGCCCAGTCTACGAACTCCCCGTTCATCCAGATTTTCGCCGTTGGCGTAATAGGCATAGCAACCTCCTGTTAGTGTCCTGGATAATATCCCTTAGTCTCTCCGCCGTTCTTTCCCCCAGGGGGGAACCGCGGCGGAGAGCCGCCGGGCGCGTGGAAGGCAGACAGACAATCAGACCGGAATCTCAAAGATACGGTATTTCTTGTACAGCTCGGCGTTCATGAACTCGGCGGCCCGGTTCATCATGACATTGTCCTCAAGAACCCAGCTCGCCTCGCCGAACGGGTAGCCGAGGGTGACACCCCGGCGTCCGGTTTCGTAGAAGAGGATCGCAGCGGCGCCGCTTCGCAGATGTTCGGGAACAACTCCGAGCGTGATGATCCTCACCCAGTTGATCTTCTTCTTGTGAAGAATGAGGCGAATGAAACCCGGGATAAGCCAGCCATGCCGGTTGTGCTTCAGGGCGATGTTGAGGTCCGGGAGCGTCAGTGCGAAACCGATCGGCTCCCCTTTAAGCTCCGCAATGAGAACAAG
>Ga0315282_10009387_pt1 | contig 15559 bp, 17 predicted proteins | sample YL17G07_20_MG_FD_203693 | JGI IMG/M metagenome (GOLD analysis project Ga0315282, IMG submission 203693) | Sediment microbial communities from Yellowstone Lake, YNP, Wyoming, USA - YL17G07_20 | ecosystem: Environmental > Aquatic > Freshwater > Lake > Sediment | place: USA: Wyoming | collected...
TTCGATTACCTCGATGCGACGGGCGGAGGCATCGCACTTCACCACCTGCGGTATCATGCCGGCACTTGTATTCGTCGCCGTGCAATAGAGCACATCCTCCCCGGCCCAGCATATCTCGCCGAACCAGGGGTCGATGCCCGCCTCTGTCCAAGCGGCGCTATAATCAGGGTTGGTCCAGGAGACGTCCGTCACCTCTCCGCTTTCCACATCGATGATTATCAATTGGGGATAGGCGTCCCCCTCTACCTTGGTGGCCGCCAGCATGCTCCCGGAGGGAGAGAAAGCCAGGCAATCATAGCCGGCGGCTTCGGGGGTAACCTTGCGCTCTCCGGACCCGTCCTCGTTGGCCAGGTAAATATAGTCATCGCGGATGAACGCGATTCCGCTGGGGCCGGTGGCCTCCGTGGTATCCTGATCGCCGTTGCCATCGGTTGTCTGGTCACCGTCTTCATCGCCACCCCAGAAACCCGCTTTCTTTTTCTCACAGCCGCCCAGGCCGCCGGCGAGGATAAGGGAGAATACAGCCAAGGCCAGCAGGCAAACCAAAGCTACCCGGAAACGACACTTGTTCATCTAAAACACCCCTCTCCATGGCATCCAGGACCGATTACAGTCAAAGCAAGGCTCTTCGATTAAATTGTATATTCCGCAAATGAGGTGGATTCAGGTACCGGCAAATCATCATTCATATGCCCCGCAACAGTCACCCTGCCTTTTTGACAGGGTGTTCGTATTGCCTATGACTTATTTATTATTACAGCTGGGACCACCCTTCTTCCTCTAACAAGCCCATAATATCACGCGCTTTCATGGCCTTCCAAACTTATAATTTCTGCATTACTCAAGAGAAATCAGTACGTCATCCATGTTGTTCTTGCATGCAAAAGACGAATCATGATTTGGTTATTATCCCGCTCTTGGCATAGTCGCGGAGATGGGGTCAGCCTGTCGAGACCTGATTCCGTTTTAACTTCTTTACACAGTTATGGCCCTCTCCAGCATCTCCTCCACCTGCTCCACCTCGATATGGGGCAGGACCTCCGCCAGGTTTATCACCGGGGCCATCCTGCTCCGCCCCCCCGGTTTGAGCAAGGTCCGCATCATGTCCAGGTCGCAATGGACCAACAGGGTGCCGTGGTGAAGTATCCTCCCCCGCCACCTGGCCTGGGCCGAACCGGAGATCTTCCTCCCCTCCACGTAGACGTTATTGGGGGGCACCCATTCCCAGGGGACTCCCAGGTGTTCGAGTAGCATGATTACCGGAAAGGAAAGCGCCCTCAGGCTCTCCTTTATCCTCGGGAAGGAAAAGCCTTTATCTTCCAAATAAAGGGAATAATTGAGGTTCCCCAGGTCATGATATACCGCCCCCCCGCCGCTTGCTCGCTTCAGGACGGGTATCCCCAGTTTCCCCGCCCGGTCCAGGTAAACCTCTTCCTCCGCCTCGAGAAACCTCCCCAGGACCACGCACCGTTCGTTCCTCCAGACCCTCGCCCCGCTTTCTTCCATCTCCTTCCAATAGACGGCGTCCCGCCCCAGGTTTTCACGAGGGTTAAAGGTTTTCCCTTCCCTGATCAGCTCGAGGTTCAGCGCCCCCATGCGAACCTGTTTACCGCCTTTCTCAACCTTTGAACGGTTGTCCATCTTCGCTATCTTCGGCTCGCGTCCTACGGGCTCTCGAAATTACATTCCTCCCCCGGAGGGCAGGGCTCGGTTTCCATCTCCAGCGTGGCATGGATCACATGGTGGTCCTCGCGCAGCATCTCTTTCGCCTCCCGAAGGAGATCCTGGTACTCGCTGAGCCGGGCATCATCGACCACTACATGGGCGCTTAACGCGTAAAGACGGGAGCCTATCTCCCAGATATGCAGGTCATGCACCGCTTCCACCCCGGGCATCCCGGTCAGGTCTTTCTCGATCACCTGGTAGCTGACGCCACGGGGGACCGATTCCATGAGGATTTGTACCGACTCTCTCAGGATCTGGAATGCGCTTACCAGGACGAGCAGGCCGATAATCATGGTAATCAAGGGATCGATATAGCTCCACCCTGTAAGGAGGATTAAAATCCCCGAAAGGACTACCCCCAGGGATACTAATGCATCGGTGAGGAGGTGGAGAAAAGCGCTCCTCAGGTTCAGGTCCTCTCTTCCTTTCATGAGCAAGAGGGCAACGCCTCCGTTGACTAGAAACCCAAGGCCGGCAACGAGGGTAACCAGGCCGCCTTTGACCTCTACGGGATGGGCGATCCTCCGTACCGCCCCGTAAAAAAGGAAGAAGCAGATGAGGACGATGAGAAGGGAGTTGATGAAGGCCACCAGTATCCCCATGCGATGGTAGCCGAAGGTCTTGCTCTCGGTCTTGGGCCTGGACATCATGCGCACGGCGATAAGGGAGAGGACCAGCGCGAACGAGTCGGAGAAATTATGGCCCGCGTCACCGAGCAACGCGAGGCTTCCGGCAAAGATACCGAAGAGGACTTCAAGTATGAGGAAGGAGGTATTTGCGGCGATCGCCAACACCAGCCTCTTCGCGGGATGAAAGCCGTGGTGATGGTCTTCGGTCAAGCAACTCTCCTTTTACGGCCCTGATCATCGATTGGAAATCCATAAATCCACCCTACGATCATATCATCCCACCATCACTGCTCGACTGGCGAGGACTCTCCCGGCACCGAAACCGGGTTCCAGCGGGCACTCCCCTTCCTCAGGCTCAAGTAAGTGGAATATAGCTGCCTTTGCCAGTTTTCTCTCGCTGAACGCGGATACAAAGCCGTTCGACTATGGACAACACTACCAGGAGGGGGCCGCCGAAAGGAACGATCCGGGCAAGGATTCCCAGGACCAGGGCGGCGATGCAAAATCCAACGCTCCTACGCGGACCGGGAAGTTCTACGGTCGGTAGCGGTGGACCGATTCGAGCATGTCTTCACGTTCTCCGGCTGTGCATCCATGGGGACGGAGCAGCCCGGGAATGTTGCCCATCTACAATCCCCCTGCCTCTAGAAAAGGTGTAAAACACCAAGGAGCTTTAAGATCCACGAACAGTCCCATGGCGCGCGATCAGGGCCTCGCAGGGAGCAAGCCGCATATCATGCGGGCCGTTCCCAACCTCTTTCCGCTTGGTAGAAAACACCGCCCCTCCACCAGGCATGTTCCATTTTGTTCATGACGCCCCCCGCCCCCCCCCGATGTAGCTGGATTATCCTGTTAGGGTCCCGGGGAAATGATAACATAGCAGCAACGCGGGATAGGGGGTCACGTCGCTGTCTAACCGGCTATAAGCTATGTTTCTTCTCCCCGAAGCGTGGGTAACCATGAGGCGTCAACGGAATGAGGCTCGTCACCCCGGGTACGAGCGCCGGTTGCTATAATGATCGAAGAGGAATCGTAGCAGCTTGATAAATCACGTTTACCCGTGCCGGCGAGGGAGGTTCATACGTTGAAGACATGGGGGCTCTCCTTCGGGGAAACCGAGCGCATGGAGCTGGAGCGGATCGTACTGGATAGAGACTCCGAGTCCGCCCTGGTCTTTCTCCAGAAGGTAATCTACCCGAAGGTCAAGGAAAGCGAGAAACCCGGCAGCTGCTTCCATGAGACCAGCAAGCCTGTCGAACAACTGGAACGGCCGATCAGCGAGCACAAGAAACTGGGCAGCAAGCGTTGAAGCGGACCGGCTCCCGTTGAGCAAGGCTCTATATAACAAATAATGGCAATATGGCCTTTCGGTACATCCCGGCCCCCATCCCTGTTTATGGAGGCGGCATCATAGATCCGGTAACCTGCCAGGAAACGAAATCCCTCCCCGTCTCGGATAACGAGGGTCCCGTGGATGATCTCAACGAGCTGGAATATATTGACGGAAAGGTATATTCCCTAGTCCCCCCCGGGCCTCCCATGCTTCCCCCTGTTCTCTCCCGAAGACCATGTTCCAATAGTTGGACCCCGGGGCGATCATATCGTTTATAAAGTAGAACACGAGCAACTCCTGGATGGTAGCGGTTTGCCCCCCGCGCCGGGCCACCGCGATGGGGCCCCCGACCATTGCCTGATTTGTTACTTCCCCTTGAACTCGGGGTCGCGTTTTTCCCTGAAGGCCGCCATGGCCTCGGCGGCGTCCTCGCTGGACAGGGCCCTGGTGATCAACGCGTCGACCTCCGCCTGCTCTTCCTCGGGTAATGGTGTGTACTTGCTTGGAATGTTAAGGGACCTTTTCGTTCCCCCACGGCAAGGGGTGCTCGATGAAGCTCTTCGCCCCGCGGGCCGCCGACAACCGGGGGTTGGCACTCCGCCACGCCCCCTGTTTTGCTTTGTTGGGAAGTTTTATTTACAATGTTAGGGATGCCCGCTGCAGGGGTATCTTCTCTGCACGTCATGGTGGTTATGCGGAGAGGGTTTGAGAAAGGAGCTGTGAGGTCACAAGATGAACATCTATGTAGGCAACCTGAGTTATGGGTCGACGGATGAGTCCTTACGGAGGCTGTTCGAACCGTATGGAGAGGTTGATGCGGTAAACATCATCATGGACCGCAACACCGGTCGTTCCCGCGGTTTCGGCTTCGTGGAGATGCCCAACGACGAGGAGGCGAGGGCCGCGATCGCGGAGTTGGATAACAAGGAGTTGGACGGGCGCCAACTGAGGGTGAACGAAGCCCGCCCGAAGCCGGAACGCAGGTCCGGTTCCGACAACTGGTAATTCTTAAAAACCGGTTAATTCACAATTTACCAAGGGGCGCTCCCCGCGCCCCTTGCTACCCTTCAACCGCGTTACCGGTTGTTATGGACGGGGTCACTCCGGATACCCGACTACGTCATGGCCCCCTTGCTGGTTAACGCCGTAGTTGAAGTACATGGGTCGTTCCACCACAATGGGGCAATTGGACGTCAGGCGGAAGGAGAGTTGGTAATCGGGGCCGGCGTGATCGTTGACGAAGACGGTCTTCCGGGTGCCCGCGGGAACCTCAACCGTCCTCGCCGGTAACGGCCCCTTCTCCTGGGTGTAGTAGGTTATGGAGACGTTGGCCTCGTCTATACCGGGGTTCTGCAGGCAGAGCCAGGTATGAAAACCGGGCCCGGTGTACCCCTCGGCCAGGAACCACTCCGTATCGGCGCATTTCGACCCGATCACGCAGTCTCCGCCTGGCCAGCTCGCGCCGTAACCGGTATAGAGGAAATACATGGGGCGCTCGGCCAGGAAAAAGGCGGTGGAGGCGAGGGTGACGCTCACATCCTTGTCTTCGCCCACCTCGCCCGGGACGTATACCGTGTATCTTTCCCCCGCCGCAACCGGGTAAGCCTTGTTTACCGGGTCCCCCTGGCCGGCTCCCGGCTGGTAGGTGGCGCCCACGGTGATGGCCATGCGGTTGGGGTTCTGCAGGGTAAGCCATTCCTCGAAGCCGGCCCTGGTGGTCCCCTCCGCGAAATAGTAGACCTGCCCGAGCCCCGGGACCCCCATCACGCAATGTCCTCCCTGCCAGTGACGGTTCCCCGTTCCCAGGTAGTCGAAGTACATGGGGCGCTCGGCGACCACGGGGCTCGAGGACTCCAGTTTCAAAGAGTTTTGATAGCCTCCGCCCAGGATGTCGTTAACCTTGAAGCTTCCCCGGGAACAGGCGGGAACGTTGTAGCCGGTCCTCACCACTTCCCCTTCTTCCTCGGTCTGGAAGCGGAAGGTGAGCATGGCATCGGTGGCTCCAGGGTTGAGCACGCATATCCACTCGTCGAATCCCTGGCCGGTGTAGCCCTCGGCGAAGTACCAGGTATTGGAAGTTGATGAAACCCCCATGGCGTCGTGTCCGCCGGACCAGGTGCGGTTATAGGTAAAGTACATGGGGCGCTCGGCCACCACGGGGCTTGAGGATTCCAGCTTTACGGAGACCTCTTTCCCCTCCCCCACGTCGGCATTAACGTAAACGGTAAAGCGCGACTCGGCGGGTACCTTCACCACCCTGGTAAGGGCGGTCCCGTCGCGAAAGAGATAGGTTATCGCCGCCCTGGCATCCACGGCCTGGGGGTTACCCAGGCAAAGGTACTCGTGGAAGCTAGCGCCGGTGTATCCCTCGGCGAAATAGAGTACCTCGGACACCCGCGTTTTCCATACCTCGCAGCCGGTGGGCGTCGAACCGGCGTCCTCCGTTCCCGCGTAGAGCCAGGCGCCCTCCATGGCCATGCAGTTAACGGTGGAGTTGCGCTTGTAGCCGAAACCGCCGGTGTTCTCCCGGTACCAGTCGCCGCCGTCGTATCGCCATACCTCGCAGCCCGAATTTTCGTTATAGGTGCCGACGTAGAGGTCCAGACCGTTGGCGACCATGGATGACGCCGTAAGGTTATGCTTATCGCTGAAGCCTCCTCCGGCGACCCTGGTCCAGTTGGCCCCGTCGTAGGACCACACCTGGCAGCCGCCGCCGCCCGATGAATCGTAAGTCCCGACGTAGAGGCCGGCGTTGTAAACGGCCATGGAGGATACCGTGCGGTTGTTGGAGTCCCCGAAGCCGGGTCCGGTGGGGGTGCCCGCCGCCTCCTTGCCCACCTCCTGGGTCCAGGTGGTGCCGTCGTAGGACCACACCTGGCAACCGGAGGTGTAGTCGTTGTTGAAGGTCCCCACGTACAGGCTGGAAACGTACACGGCCATGGAGACGGCGCTGAAGTTATCCGGGTCACCGAAGCCGCCTTCGCCGGCCCTGGTCCAGGCGGTGCCGTCGTAGGACCACACCTGGCAGCCCCCCGCGTTATAGGTACCGGCGTAGAGCCTGCCGCGGTAGACGGCCAGGGAGGGGACGTCGTTGTTTTGTACATCACCGAAGCCGGGGCCGGTGGGGGTGCCGGCCTCCCCCTGTCCCACCTCCGGGGTCCAGGCGGTGCCGTCGTAGGACCAAACCCGGCAGCCTCCAGCGGATCTGCGGGTCCCGGCGTACAGCCTGGAATTATATACCACCAGGGACGATACGCTCTCGGTGCCCGGGTCGCCGAAGCCGGGGCCGGTGGGGGTACCGGCCTCCCCCTGTCCCACCTCCGGGGTCCAGGCGGTGCCGTCGCAGGACCAAACCCGGCAGCCTCCCCGGTTGTAGGCCCCGGCGTAGAGCCTGCCGCTGAAGAAGGCCAGGGACTGGACCCCCGCGTTGTCCGCGTCGCCGAAACCTCCCGCGGCCGCCCGGGACCAATCCAGCGCCAGAGCCGGCTCGCCCGCATAAAGGCCGGGTATCAGAACGACGACGGACACGAGAAGCACGACAACCAAAACCGTCATCGAGGGTCGTTTGACGAACACCCGGCAACCTCCCGCCTCAAGCGTTTCATTGTCTCGTAATCACCTATCACCTATAAATATTCCAGGAGGCAGCCGCAAACACCTTCGAGACGGCGGGGCATGGCGCACACGAAACACGCTCCCGAATCCTCGCAGGGGAAATCAAGGCCCGCACGCCGTGGAATCCCATATAATTGATAAAGGGCTTGCCCCGGGCGGCTAAGGGCATGCCGGTAAAATAAGGAAGGCTTATCTCACGGGATGAGAATGGAGGAAGGGAATGCGCAAAGAGGAGTTGAGCGAGATCCTGGGTAAGGTGAAGCGGGATGAGATGCCCCTGGACGAGGCCGTCGCGCGCATCGCGGCGGAGCCCGTCACCGATCTTGGATACGCCAAGCTGGATCACCACCGGGAATTGCGCAAGGGGCTGCCGGAGGTCGTTTACTGCGAGGGCAAGCACAAGGACATGATCCGCCCCATCGTCGAGTCACTGCTGGAGAAGAACACGGGAAACGTATTGCTCACCCGGGCCTCGGAGGAGGTCTACGAGGAGGTCTGCAAGAGCTTTCCCGAGGCGGAGTACCGCAAGGAGGCCCGCTTCATACTCATCCGCCGGGAGGAAAGCGAGCAGCTGGGCAAGATAGTCGTGGTAACCGGGGGGACGGCGGACATCCCGGTGGCGGAGGAGGCGTGCATCGTATCCGAGCTCACCGGCAATGCCGTGGAGAGGCTGTACGACGTGGGCGTCTCCGGCGTGCACCGCCTCCTCTCCCGTACCGATGTATTTCACGGCGCCAACGTCATCGTGGTCGCGGCGGGCATGGAGGGGGCCCTGCCCAGCATCGTGGGAGGGCTGGTGGATTGCCCGGTGATAGCCGTGCCCACCTCCATAGGTTATGGGGCGAACCTGGGCGGAATGGCCGCCCTCCTGAGCATGCTCAACTCCTGCGCCATGGGGGTGGCGGTGGTGAATATCGACAACGGCTTCGGCGCCGGTTACATCGCCAACCTCATCAACAAGGCCGCCGTGCGGGAACCCCCCCGCTGAGGGCACCCCGCATCCAAGGAAGACCGCATCGTCGTGGTATAAAACGTGGGGTTCTTCTTCCAGGAGTGCGGGTAAAGAGGTAGAAGTCGCTCCAGATCTTTAAAAAGTTGCCGGCGGATAACGAATCATCAGGCGACCTGGACCGGCTATTGGGCGGGTTATCCACAGATAACGGCGAAGAGCCGAACATCTTTGCCACGCCCGGATGGTAAATATTTGAACTATCCTCATTTTCTTCATGAATCCACGACGAAGTATCTCATAACGAGCTGGTGCTCGGATCTCCTGTCCACCTCCTTGAACCCGGCCCTTATGAAGACGGGCACTATCCCGGTGTATCCGGAGGAACCGGTCAACTTCCTGGTCACCTCGATGGGATAGCCCTCCACGACGGCCTTCATAGCCAGCCGGTTCTCCTCCCCCAGCATCCTCTGGAACTCGGCACGGGTCAGCCTCCACCACATGCACCAGCAACCCTCAAAGGCGCCGTGCTCCCCGAATAAATCATCGAAATCGTCCCAACGCTCCGGCTGGAGTGGGTAGAAGCTCAGATCTTTCATCCAGGGATTCTCACCAGGCATAGTTTCCCTCCTCCCGACAACGTGAATGCACCTACCGCGGGCAGGCCTTCGCCGGCAACCACCGCAACGTCCCCACCAATATTTTACACTCAACCCCTCCCCCTGAATTCCCTCTTATGGTTCGGCCCTGCCACGCGCCCTTGCACGGCGGCACCCGCCGGCGGGACGGGGATTAAAGGTAACCGGGGGCCATTATCCGTCTTCCGGCGGTAGCCCTGCAAAAGAAGCGGGGGTATGGCATTATATAGACATGAAACGGAGGTAGGAGCACAGTAGAAAGTGTGCACGGTAGAAAGCCCGGTGCCCGATTTCTCTTCCATGCCGCAGGAGGTTGAAGCATGTCCAGTCCAGTTTGGTTCGTGAATATTATAAAGAGGACCTTCCCGCAGCGTTTTATCATGGCCAGGATGACCAGGCTCCCGGTTATCGGGAGGTTCATAGACTACCTGCTCTTCGAGGGAGATGACATAATTTACCTCCCAAAGGACCAGACCATCCAGGTCGGCGAGGAGATCGAGGGCCCGGAGAACATGATCCTTCCATCCCAGGTGGTGGAGCACTTTATCGAGAAGGCCAGCTACCTCTGGATCATGAACACCTGCATCTGCCGCGAGGCCACCAAGTGCAAGGACTTCCCCATCGAGCTGGGCTGCCTGTTCATGGGAGAGGCGGCGATGGACATCAACCCGAAACTGGGGCGCCGCGTGAGCAAGGAAGAGGCGCTGGAGCATGTCCGGCGATGTCGCGAGGCCGGGCTCTTCCAGCTCATCGGGCGGAACAAGCTGGATACCATGTGGCTCAACGTCCGTCCCGGGGACAAGCTGCTCACCGTCTGCAACTGCTGCCCCTGCTGCTGCCTGTGGCGCGTCCTGCCCGTCCTCTCCCCCAAGGTGAGTTACAAGGTGCACAGGATGCCCGGGGTCAAGGTTACGGTGACCGACCGGTGCGAGGGATGTGGCACCTGTGTTGAAAAGGCCTGTTTCGTAAATGCCATCCGCCTGGAGGGCGACCGGGCCGTGATCGGCGATGCCTGCAGGGGTTGCGGCCACTGCGTAAGCGTCTGTCCCGAGGGAGCTATCGAGCTGACCATCGAGGACACGACGTTTATGGACAGCCTGATCCCCCGTATCTCCTCCCTGGTGGACGTGACCTGAATAGCGCTGAGGGCTGAAGCGCTGAGCTAAAGGACCGGACACCGACTGGAATAGTTTGCTGGAATCAACTTCCCTTATCTCTTCCGTGGTCGATGTCACTTGAACAGGGCCGGCGCAAGGAATTTGCACCGGGGACCGAGATAAAGGAGGCCGTCATTTGGAATGGATTGACATATCGGTCGCAATCCACGGCGGGATGGTTCATTGGCCCACGGATGAGGCCGTGGGGATCGAGAGGACTAAGGACCTGGATCGCGGAGATCCCTACAACCTGTCGCGGATAATCATGAGCCTGCACACGGGGACTCACATGGATGCCCCGGTGCATTTCATCCGGGATGGCGCGGGAATCAATGAGCTGCCGCTGGACGTGACGATCGGCCCGGCTCGCGTGATAGAGATAAAAGACCGTAAGCTCATCGGCCCCTCGGAGCTGCGCGAACATGGCATAAAGGAGGGGGAGCGCATTCTCTTCAAGACGGCTAATTCCACACGGTTATGGGACACGGATAGCTTTACCGAGGATTTCGTGTCCATCTCCGAAGACGGCGCCGATTATCTGGCTAGAAAGAGAATTCTGGCCGTCGGCGTAGACTACTTGTCGGTGGGGGGATTCACCGGCGATATCGCCAAGGTGCACCTTGCCTTGCTAGAGGCGGGGGTATGGATAATCGAAGGGCTTAACCTGGCGGGCGTCGAGCCGGGCGACTACGAGCTGCTCTGTCTGCCGCTCAAGGTAGCAAGGGGCGACGGCGCTCCCGCCCGGGCGATTTTGAGGTCTTTGCATCGATAGAGGGTGAGCAAGAGCTTCGGAGGTTGATCGGACAGGCCGCTATAAGCCCCCTGACCACCAATCCCCGGGTCCATCTTCGCTTCGCTCATTTCCGAGACCCTTCATCTCCATCGCCAGATCCGCGTACACCATGAATCATCTCTTGTAGTATTTCAAGGTTTTTCCCCAACTTCCTTTGCGCATCCGCCACCGGGCGGCTTCTCCGGCTTACCGGCACGCAAGAATAAAGGCCCTTCGCCGTTAACCGTGGGTGGCCCGCTCCATAGCTGCTTCCGGGCGCCTGATGTTTTATTGCATGCCGGCAGCCTCAAGATACTTGGAGCGACTTCTTCCCCTGTACCCACACGCCCGGGAGAAGAGCCGGAATAAATCAGGAACCGGAAAAAGCCGGCCGTTAAAGGGTGACCCCGCGGGGGAATACTAATCAAGGAGGTGGTGAACATGGCCAGGGAGAGCAAGGTGCTCAGGGTCGGGGACAGGGCGCCCGCGTTCCGGCTGGAGGACGCGGCATCCGGGAGGCGGGTGGCCCTTGAGGAATACCTCGGAAAACCGCTGATGATCATGTTCTTGAGAGGCACCTGGTGACCGAACGCCCGCCGGTATATGGGTCATATACGTAAGAACATGGGTGAATTCGAGAAGCGCGCTGCCGCGGTGTTGGGCATCCTGGCCCAGAACCCGGACAAGGTGAAGGAACATCTTGAGAAGGAGACCTATCCCTTCCCCTTACTGGTGGATGCGGACCGCAAGGTGGTGAAGGACTACGGGGTGTACGTGCGGGTGAACTTCGAGTCCTACAATATCGCCCGGCCCGCCAACTTTATCCTGGACGGGGAGGGGACCATCAGGTACATCTTCATCGCATCCAACCAGGCGGATTTCCCCAGGGACGAGGAACTGTACCGGGTCCTCACACTTTAAGGAGAAGAACCTCCTGTTTATATAAGTCCGGAAGTTATCTTGTTAGAAAAAGCATGATCTGTATCAATGAAATACCAGAACAGGGTGTTTGCTCATAATACGGGTGGGAATTGTTAATCTGCGAAAAGAAAACGTGTTTCATATCCAAAGGAGGTATGGGTATTATGCGGGAGATGGCCGAAAAATTTCTGAACGAGGCCTTCGCGGGGGAGAGCATGGCCCACATGAGATACCAGCATTTCGCGGACCAGGCCGAGACGGAGGGCCTTACGGAGATGGCGCGCATGTTCAGGGCCATATCCTATGCCGAAAGGGTGCACGCCGGGAACCACTACCGGGTCTTGGGACAGATGAAGTCCACCCCCGGAAACATTCAGACCTGCATCGACGGCGAGACCTTCGAGATCGAGGAGATGTATCCAGTCTACAACGCGACCGCCAAGCTGCAGGACGAAGAGGCCGCCGTGCGCAGCACCTATTACGCCCTGGAGGCCGAGAAGATCCACGCCGACTGGTACAAGAAGGCCAAGGAAGCCGTGGACAAAGGTGGGGACTTAAAAGTAGGGACCATCCAGATCTGCAGCGTGTGCGGGCATACGCGCGAGGGTGACGCCCCGGATAAGTGCCCCATCTGCGGCGCCTCCAAGGATAAATTCAGGCAATTCTAAGCGGGGCTGTTACACGGACATTTTCACGATTGAGGAATTGGGAAGGAGGGATTGATGTGACCGAGAGACTGCAGGTTTATAAGTGCGAGGTATGCGGCAACATGGTTGAGGTCATCCACGCGGGAGACGGAGAACTGGTTTGCTGCGGCGAACCCATGGTCCTTCAGGTGGAGGGCGCGGTGGACGCCGCGGTGGAGAAACACGTGCCGGTGGTCGAGAAGTCCGACTCGGGGATCAAGGTGCTCATCGGGAGTGTACCTCACCCCATGGAGCCAGAGCACTACATCGAGTGGGCCCAACTCATCGCCGGCGACATTTCCTACCGCATCTTCCTCAAACCGGGCGCGGCACCGGAGGCCCTCTTCGAGGTGCCCGCCGACCAGATAACGGCCCGCGAGTACTGCAACCTCCATGGCCTCTGGAAATCCGGTTAACCATAATACGCGGCTAAGTCCGGCAGGCCTTCCGGATATGCAAAAGCCGGCCATGCGGAAATACCAGAGGGTGCCCGGCGGGCGCCTTCTCCATTACCCTTAAAGAGCGGTTTCCAAAGCCGCCCCCTCCTCCGCTGCCGGGCGCAGGTCTGCCGGGCGCAAGGCAAGAAGGGCCGGCCGTCTTACTCCATCATCTCCTCGACTTCTTCCTTTCCCGCCTCCAGTTCCTTCACCTGTTCATCATCCTCCATCAGGAGCAGGGCCTGGAACTCCCCCACGTGGGTCTTCTCTTCCCCGGCGATGTCGGTGAGGACCTTCTTTATGAGCTGGTTGTCGCTCATTGCCGCCAGCTGCTCGTAGAGGTTCACGGCATCGAGCTCGGCGATCATCCCCACTCTACAGATCTCCTCGTCCAGCTCCTTCGCACTCATCTTGCCGAGGTCCTTGGGAATTTCCGAAAGCATCTTCCAACCTCCTTTCACCCTCAGGTTCTATGTCTGAAAAATACGAGCTCAGTTCCTTATCCTATTATTCCCGCGGCGCACGGGGGGTAAAACGGGGTACTGGAAGCAATGCCCCTTTAAGGTGCAGGCCTGGCCGTAAACCCCCCTTGATGACAAATGAAAAAAGGCCTCCGGGTAGCGTGATTCAAGGGACTGTCGCGCATATTCCCGCGTAAGCGAGGAGCGCTCCCCTAATTGTCAAGGATATGCCCAAATGTCCTTACCGGGTATGCGGGTATAATAAACCTATGGGAGAAACCAAGAAGAAAAGGATTTGGCTGTACGTAGTATACGGCTTGATCGCGCTGGGCATTATCATCAGCATCCAGTTTGCCAACCCCTTCCAACCCAAGGAGATAAGCTACAGCGATTTCATCAACCACCTGAACGCCGGCCAGGTAAAGGAAGTTACCATTACGGATACCAAGATAGAGGGAAAGCTGCAGACGGACCAGGGGGAAACCTCCTTCGTCGCCGGCCGTATCCCGGAGACGGATATAAATGACCTGGTAAACAAGTTAGAGGAGCAGGGTATCAGTTTCTCCGGCCGGGTGGAGAGCACCTTCTGGAGGGACTTCCTTCTCACCTGGATCCTCCCCCTGGGCCTCATAGCCTTCATCTGGTTCTTCGTCTTCCGCCGCTTCTCCCGGCGCCTCGGCGGCAGCGGCCCCATGTCCTTCGGCCAGTCCAAGGTAAAGCTCTATGACCGCAGCGTCGATCGGGTTACCTTCGACGATGTGGCCAGCCTGGACGAAGCCAAGGAGGAGCTGCGCGAGATCATCGATTTCTTGCGCAACCCGCAGAAATACCGTGCCATAGGGGCGAATATCCCTAAGGGGGTGTTGCTGGTCGGCGCGCCGGGAACGGGGAAAACCCTCCTGGCCCGCGCCGTGGCCGGCGAGGCGGATGTCCCCTTCTTCTCCATAAGCGGATCCCAGTTCATGGAGATGTTCGTCGGCGTGGGCGCGGCCAGGGTCAGGGACCTCTTCGAGCAGGCCAAGGCCAAGGCGCCTTGCATCGTCTTCATCGACGAGATCGACACCATCGGCAAGGTGAGGGGAGGGATAATGGCGAGCGGGGGCACCGAGGAAAGGGAGCAAACCCTGAACCAACTCCTCTCGGAGATGGACGGCTTCGACCCCCAGACCGGGGTTATCATCCTTGCCGCCACCAACCGGCCCGAGGTGCTGGACAGCGCCATCCTCAGGCCGGGGCGCTTCGACCGCCAGATCATGATCGACCGGCCGGACATCAAGGGCCGGGAGGAGATCCTCAAGGTGCATGCCCGCCGGGTGAAACTGGCCGGCGGCGTGAAGCTAAGGGTCATCGCCGCCCGCACCCCGGGGTTCGCCGGAGCGGAACTGGCCAACGTGGTCAACGAGGCGGCCCTTCTCGCGGCCCGCAAGAACAAGAAAGAAGTGCAGGAGGAAGACTTCGAGCAGGCCATAGACCGGGTCATCGGCGGCCTGGAGCTCAAGAGCAGGATCTTGAGCGACAAGGAACGGCAGGTGGTGGCCTATCATGAGGTCGGGCATGCCCTGGCGGCCTCCATGCTGGAGCACGCCGACCCAGTGCACCGCATCACGGTAATCCCCCGCGGCATAGGGGCCCTGGGCATGACCATGCAGCTCCCCGGGGAGGACCGCTACATCATCACCCGGCCGGAGTTGGAGGACCGCCTGGGGGTGCTCCTGGGAGGGCGTATCGCGGAGGAGATAATCTTCAATGAGGTTTCCACCGGAGCCCAGAACGACCTGGAGAAGGCGACCATCCTGGCCAAGAAAATGGTGGAGGACTACGGTATGAGCGAAAAGGTGGGGCCCATCTCCCTGGGCCTGGAAAGGGGAGCCAGGCTGCTTATGGGGGAATTTTCCTACGGCAAGGAGGCCAACTACAGCGAGGCCACCGCCGAGCTCATCGACCAGGAAGTGAAGCAGATCATCACCCGCAATTACAGCCGGGTAAAGGATCTTCTCAAGGAGAACAAAGGCGCGCTGGAGGGTGTCGCGGAGGTGCTCCTGGAAAAAGAGACCCTGGAAGGGGATAAGTTTCGGGAATTGGTAAAGAAATATTCCTCCGAGAAGCAGGAAACGGGCAATGCATGATGTGATGATCGTCGGGGGCGGGAACTCGGCGCTCTCCGCCTACTCCCGGCTGGTCGAGGGCGAGCACCTGGTCGAATCGTAAAAATGATGTGTTTTGGTTTATCCTTGGT
>Ga0315282_10009388_pt1 | contig 15558 bp, 14 predicted proteins | sample YL17G07_20_MG_FD_203693 | JGI IMG/M metagenome (GOLD analysis project Ga0315282, IMG submission 203693) | Sediment microbial communities from Yellowstone Lake, YNP, Wyoming, USA - YL17G07_20 | ecosystem: Environmental > Aquatic > Freshwater > Lake > Sediment | place: USA: Wyoming | collected...
GACACAATGGCATCCCGAGACTACGAAGAGTTCATCGCCGCGTTGAATCACCATGGAGTGCGGTATCTCATCGTCGGCGCTCACGCCGTCGCCTTCCACGCTCGTCCTCGCGCGACAAAGGATCTTGGTCTTCTGCTGGAACCGACACGAGCGAACGCACGCAGAGCGCTGGCGGCACTGCGAGATTTTTTCGCGGGACTGGATTTGGGTTATACAGTTGCTGACCTGACGGATCCTCGCTGGATCATCCAGCTCGGTGTTGCGCCAATCCGAATTGATCTCCATTCACACTTACCCGGATGTCCAAGCTTCAGGATCGCGTGGAGAAAGAGAATCAAGTCTAAATTCGGAAGCGTGACTGCATACTATCTGGGACTCGATGATTTAATCCGGACTAAGGAGGCGACTGGAAGAGCACAAGATCGCGTGGATGCACGTCTGCTCCGATACGTTAATGGCAAGCAGGTTCGCCATCGCCGGACTCCATGAATGGATTGAACGCTAACGAGACAGTGCGCTTGCCGAAGTGCTGTACGACAAAACTCCTCGAACTTTATCCCGCCTTCAGTGCCGGGGTATTCCGAACAGAGAAGATAAGCCCCGGAGGGCGGATGGTACTGTGCTGGCGACGGCACGGGAGAGTAGGTCGTTGCCAGGAGTTTTTTTAGCAAGGCCCCGACTGGATACGGTTGGGGCTTTTGCTTCTAAATGGGTCTTGAAGTTGAGGCTATCCGAGCCCCGTGTGATTCTCACATGGGGCTTTCTTTTTTGTCGCATTCTTTGCTATATTTAGCGTAAGAGTCTCTCTGTCGACGATAACTTTTGAGGTTAGTCATGCAACAACTGGAAGGAACATCACTCGAAATCAAGACCTCGCAGCTTGAGAAGCTGAAGGAGACATTCCCCGAGGCCGTCACCGAAGGGAAGATTGATTGGGAGAAATTGAAGCTCACCCTCGGTGAAGACTTGGTGATCGCCAACGAGCGGTACGTGCTCAACTGGGCGGGGAAATCGGATGCGTTCCGCGCGATTCAAACGCCGACGACGGCTACGTTGAAGCCACAGACAGATCAATCGGTCAACTTCTCTGCCAAAGGCGGATCCGCCTCTGGCGGAGATACAACGCAGAACATCTTCATCGAGGGAGAGAACCTTGAGGTGTTGAAGGTCCTCCAGAAGTCGTACTACGGCAAGGTAAAGATGATTTGCATCGACCCGCCGTACAATACGGGCAACGACAGCTTCATCTATCCCGACAAGTTTTCGGAGAGCAAAGAGGAGTACCTGAAGCGGATAGGCGACAAAGATGAGGCGGGCTACCTGACGAAAGAAGGATTCTTCCGGAAGAACAGCAAAGAGAGCGGGCAGTACCACTCCAACTGGCTCTCGATGATGTATCCTCGATTGTTCCTCGCACGGAATCTCTTGCGGGAAGATGGAGTGATCTTCGTGTCCATTGATGATAACGAGGTGCACAACCTCCGGCTGATGATGAATGAGATTTTTGGGGAGGAGAATTTCATCTCACAGTTTGTATGGAAGAGTAGGCAGAACAAAGATAACCGAAATGTTACAGGGGCATCCATAGATCATGAATATGTTCTTTGTTACGGCAGACGGATTCGAGGAGATGAGCGGAAAAAAGAACAGTATTCAAACCCCGATAATGATCCACGCGGTCCTTGGGTTAGCGGGAATATGGTAGGGTTGCTTCCAGAAGAGTTGAGACCTAATTGCCATTATGATCTTTTCAATCCCGAGACTGGAATCAACTATGGAAAACCGAAATTGGGATGGCGATATGACAAGGAAACAATGGCGAAATTAATTGCCGAGAAAAGAATAATATGGCCTGACTCACCGGAGGGAGACCGCGAAGAAAAGTTTTTCTTTCCGAGCTGAAAGAGGAGTTTACAGGGTTTTCATCGATCATAGGAAAGAATATCTACACCAGAAACGGAACCGCGGAACTCGAAGAGTTATTCGGAATGAGGGTGATGGATTTCCCAAAGCCTTCAATGCTTATCAGAGAGTTAGTTGTGCAGGGATCGTCAAAAGAGGATATTGTTCTCGACTTCTTCGGCGGCAGCGGGACAACAGCCCAGGCGGTGTTGGAGCTAAACAAAGAAGATGGCGGCAATCGGAAGTTTATCCTAGTACAGCTGGCTGAGAAAACGGAGGAAGACTCCGAAGCATACAAAGCAGGCTACAAAACCATCGCTGATATTTGCAAGGAACGAATCCGGCGGGTGTCGAAGAAGATCGAGGAAGAGGCTCGAAAGAATGCCGGCTTGTTTGTGGAAAAGAAGCTCGACCTTGGGTTTAAATCCTTCACACTTGAGTCTTCCAACTTCAAAGTCTGGCGCACGGACACCATTGAAAGTGAAGAGGACCTGAAGAAACAGATGGAAGCATTTGTCGATCCCATCCGCACGGGCTCCGAAGCGGAAGATATGGCGTGGGAAATCTTGCTCAAATCCGGCTACGAGCTGACGACACCAATAGAGAAGCTTGACGTTGCGGGCGCGTCAGTTTACTCGGTTTCGAACGGCGAGGTACTGGTAGCTCTTGAAAAGATTTCTCAGAAGTCCATCGACGCCATCATTGCGAAGAAGCCGAAGCGCGTCGTCTGCCTCGACCGCCTCTTCGCCGGCAACGATCAACTCAAAACCAACACCGCCCTGCAGATGAAAGATGCAGGGGTGGAGTTTAGGACGATATGAGGGTCTTTCACACGTGTTGGCTGACACCAATAAGGCAATTGTGGCGCAAGAGGAAATAAGCCGAGGAGGACAATAATGGCTTTATTCAAACCGGATGATGTAATTCAGGATCGCTGGAAAATCATTCGCTACATTGGAAAAGGTGGAATGGGCGAGATCTATGAGACGTTCGATGCGTACTTTGATAGGACGGTCGCTTTAAAGTTCGTGAAGACTGCTCACACCCAGTACGAATTACGGGGGTTTCAAGTTCTGCTAGACGTGACACACAAGAACGTGGTGAAGGTTTTCAACATCCTTCCGTTCAGTGATGATTACATTTTCATCGAGAGTGAGTTCGTCAAAGGTGACACTCTTTCGGGCATCTTAAGCAGCAGGCCATTAAGTATTCATGAAACCAATGAGATCATGAGATACTTGCTTGACGGGCTATGTGAAATCGAAAAGGTAGCGTTGCATCGGGACATTAAGCCTGGAAACATAATGCTCATGGACGGAAAGCCGGATACTCTTAAGATTCTCGACCTTGGACTTGCCAAGGTAAAGTCGAGAAAAGAAGAGGAATCATTCACTGTTTGCGGCACTGCAGGTTATACCCCGCCCGAAGTCTGGAAGGGGGAAGGTGATGAAACATGTGATGTGTTCATGGCTGGAGTGACGTACTATGAAATGCTCTGTCGAAAACTGCCCTACGGCAACACCAAGTTCAGCGACGATCAACAACAGATTACGGTCGAGGAGGCAATTGCGAACCTCGAAAGTAGCCCGCTCAGGCCCCCGAGAGTCATCGTTGAGATTATTGAGAAGGCAATTCAATTAGACAGGACCAAGAGATTCCTATCTATGAGCGATATGTATGAAGCCTTGAAAAGAGGGCTTGTGAAATTGGTGAAGCACAAAGATGCGCTGGAGAATGCAGACCAAAAGTTGAAAGCCTTCTACCATGAGTTCGAGCGGCGGTTGCAGGAACGGAACATTGAGATAGAAAGCTGCACTGATGTGCAGAACGGACTGCAGTTCATTCTGTATCGAGACTACGTTGACTGCCGAATAAATGTATATCATGGAAAAGCTGGCTTTAAGATCGTGGATCAAGGAGCCAAGAATGAGAGTAGCCAAGCACTTATGACCGAGGGGTCAGAAGTGGCTCATTCTATCCTTCATCTACCGTTTGCCGAGAAAAGAGCAAAGCCAGTTGTGGCAACAATGCCGGAAAATGAGTTCTCCAGAATCAAAGAGGTCGATTCATTCGTTAAGACGAAGAAGGGCAAGTTAGATGCGGCTGGATTCACGATTGAAAAAGAAGCCGATCTCGATTATGGAACAAGGTTTAGAATCGGATACCCAGGTAGCATGTTCAATCTAACCGTCTATTACTCTGGAAAGAAGGGAATCTCAATAGTAGTTGGTGGGAAAGTAACAGAAGATATTAAAGCCCTTCTCCTTTCCGTCCTATATGAGAACATCACGGCGGCGGAGGAAAAGTTCGTTGTCCCTTTCGCGAAGTGGATAGGATCGGACGAGTCAGGTAAAGGAGACTACTTCGGTCCGCTAGTGGCGGCAGGCTTTTTTGTCGACAAGGACATTGAACGCGAGATCGTCAAACTGGGAGTTCGTGACAGCAAAATGCTAAGTGATGCAAGAATTGCTGACATTACACGTGTGCTATACTCTGACTTCAAAGAACGAATTGCTGTTTGTGAGTTGCCGCCTGAAAAGTACAATGAGATATACGATAAACTTAGGACTCAAGGGAAAGGCCTGAACACAGTCTTGGCGTGGTGCCACGCACGGGTCATCCAAGATTTGGCAGAGAAGTTCGATGTCGAAGGTGCCGTTGCAGATCAGTTCGGAGATGAGTCATACATTGAATCGGAAATTAGGCGTAACCCAAAGATGAAGGACGCCAGAGGAATTCGACTGATTCAAAGACCGAAGGCTGAAGAAAACGTCGCTGTCGCTGCCGCCTCAATCCTGGCAAGGGACAGATTTGCGAGAAGGATTAAGGAGATGTCTCAAAAGTACAGATTGGGTATCCTAAAAGGTGCTGGTCCCGACGTAAACCAGATTGCTAGGAAGATACTTCAAGAGCGTGGGGAGGCAGAGCTTCGTCAATTGGTCAAATGGCATTTCAGAAACACCAAAGAAGTGACAAGCTGATGTGGAGAAAGCAGGAGACTTCTCTCCTAGAAAAAAACTACGCTGAACTCAAGGCTCAGCTCGCCAAAGAGCCGAAGGACGTCTCTTTGCGAGAGCAGATTGCTAATTGGTTGCACTAATATGCGTCGGTTCAACGAGGCTGAGGAATACTACAAGGAACTAATGACGGAGTTCTCTGGAAAGGCAAAGTACTATTACCATCTTGGCAAAGTCTATTGTGCCCAGAAAAGATGGGATGAAGCAATTGAACACTGCGACAAGGCTCTTGAAAGATGGAGTGAATTCCAGTGGGCCAAGATGGAGAAAGCAAAGTGCCTACTGGGCAAGAAAGAAACTGATGCTGCCTATGCGTTGCTCATCGAGATCGAAGCACTTCTTTCCAACTCGGAGAAAGATAGGGTCCTAGCATTAAAGGTTTACAGAGCCCTGTATGGCCTAAGGGTTGAGAGAAACGATTCAAGGGGAGCACTTTCAGCACTGTCGAAACTTGCAGAGTTGGAGCCAGAGGATGGGTTCACGTTCTACAGAATGGGCAAGCTGCATCTAGAACTTAAGGAATATGAGAAGGCTTTGAATGACTTCCAAGTTTCTGACCCCCTGCTCAGGAAGTCTTACGTGAAGGACAAGGTTGCACTAGCGCTGACGTTTTTGGGACGTGAGGACGAAGCAATTGATGTTTACAAGAACATTCCACCAAGTCAAATGGACGACTATGTCCATCAACACTATGGAAGATTGCTGTTAAAGCGAGGAGACTATGAGCCCGCGAAGGAACAACTCAAAAGAGCAATTGTGAAAAAAGGGATGTCAAAGTTCAACGCCCACTTCTTTCTGGGACAGGTGTTCGAGAAGCTTGGCAAATATAGGAATGCAAAACGTGAGTATGAACGGGCGATGGAGCTGCGGCAAAAGGAGTTTGCTGTGGATTTTCCCCAGGCGGAGGATCGGATCAGATTCATAGATCAGAATTTCGTCTTGGATGAGGCTGAAGTCTTTGAGGAGTATTCCAACAGACTCCAAGGCAGGATAATGAAATTCATCAGCGAACGCGGATTCGGTTTCATTAAGTACGGCAAAGGCGAAGATGTCTTTGTGCATGTGAAGGCCTGCAAGTACGGAGACCCCAAGGTCAATGATCTAGTCACGTTTGAGATCGTCCAAGGCAGAAAGGGACTTGAAGCTGCCAATGTTGACCTGATTAAGCGGACCTAGATGATTCCATGCCTGACGTCGTCCAAAAACTCTGGGGCTTCTTCGATTCCAACCAAGCCGCCGAGCAGCACCATTTTGCCGGCATCGGGGAAATGGTCGAGGAAGCTTGCTGACCATTTTGCCGGCGTCACCAAAAAGGTCGACGTTGCGGGACAATCAAGCTCCAAATGATCAAGGCGAGGTACAGGAGGTATTATGAAGACTGAACTTATTAGAGTGCTCACGAGCGACTTTGAAGCGGCTGCTAAAAGGAATGAGGAGATTGAATACTGGGAAGCAAGGCGACTGCAGGAGTTGCTGGGGTATTCTGAATGGAGAAATTTTTTGAGCGTGATAGAAAAGGCCAAGACTGCCTCTCGGAACGCGGGTCAGGAGGTAACGGATCATTTTGTTGACGTCACCAAAATGATCGACCTTGGCAAGGGCGCCCAACGCGAGATCGACGACATCATGCTTACCCGTTATGCCTGCTATCTGATAGCCCAGAATGGCGATCCACGGAAGGATCAAATCGCCTTTGCGATGAGCTACTTTGCGGTCCAAACGCGCAAGCAGGAGATTCTGGAGAAACGGATCAACGCATGGGAACGACTGCAGGCGCGGGAGAAGCTGACACTCTCGGAGAAGGAGCTCTCCGGACTCATCTTTGAGCGTGGGGTTGACAATCAAGGCTTCGCACGTATCCGGAGCAAAGGAGACCAGGCGTTGTTCGGCGGCTTCACCACGAACGAGATGAAACGAAAACTTCAGGTGCCTGGAAGTCGCCCGCTGGCGGATTTCTTACCAACGATAACTATTAAAGCAAAAGACTTCGCTACCGAGATAACAAATTTCAACGTTAAACGAGATGACTTAAAGGGAAAAGATCGAATTACCGATGAGCACGTGAAAAGCAATGAAGGTGTGCGAAAAGTCCTTGTCCAACGTGGTATCAAGCCGGAATTACTCCCACCTGATGAGGATGTTCAGAAGTTAAAGCGGAGAGTAGCGTCTGAGGATAGGAAGATACTGAAGGAAGTAAAAAAGTTGAAGGGCAAAAAGAAGAACAGCAACTCGAAATGAAACTCCAATTTGACTTCAACCAAACTCAAGATGTTGCCGGCGTCGGGAAAATCGCGCGACCCATACAAAAAAGAAACGGCCTTGAGTTTGCACTCAGGGCCGTCAAACCAGCGCTACTCACGCTGGCGCTGCTAATCACGGCAATTAAGATAAGATGATTGTGCAAGAAAGTCAAGAATTGCCACGAGCTTCAGCTCGTAGAGAAAAGAAGCGCCCTACTACTAGAGGACTAAAAGTCCAGAGACAGTTTTTAGGATTTTCCATCCACGACCTGAAGGTCGTGGCAAAACCCGAGCTTGTGGCAATATCATCTCGTCACAGCATTGCCACGAGCTTCAGCTCGTGGACAACAATGCTACAACAACTTTGAGGGTTTTTCCGCCGAAGGCGGATGCGCCTCTGGCGCAAACCCAACAAGGAAGTGCCCATGCCGTATGTGCGACTCTGGATTCATTTGATTTGGTCCACCAAGAACCGAGAGCCAATGCTCGAAAGGGAAGTACGATATAAAGTCTTTGAGCATATCAAAGCGAACGCCAAGCAGAAGGCAATCTATCTTGACACGATCGGAGGTTACGTCGAACACGTTCACACGCTCATCTCGCTTGGCTCGGATCAGACGATATCAAAGGTTGCCCAGCTTCTGAAAGGCGAGTCTTCCCATTGGGTCAATCAGAATTCCCTCACTCGAACAAAATTCGAGTGGCAGGATGAATACATCGCCTTCTCTGTGAGTGAATCGATGGTTGAGAACGTTCGGGAGTATATTCGGGGACAAGAGGAACACCATAGGAAGAAAAGCTTTCCTGAAGAGTATCAGGAACTTCTGCATCGGCATGGATTCTCGGATGAGGGACTAAAGTCCTCTTAGGATTTATGATCGCCGTCCACGACCTAAAGGTCGTGGCAATACCTAAAGGTCGTGGCAATGACTCTCTGCGCGTCAAGTGTCTCGAATTAAAATATTCTGGAAAAACCACATTGCCACGAGTCCGCCTGCCTCAGAGACAATCATAATGGCGGGCAGGCTTCAGCTCGTGGATAAAAAGAGGAACAGACTCTCTCTGGAGTTTTAACCCAACACTATATGAAACTCCAATTTGAACCGAATCAGGAATACCAGCTGCAAGCGATTCAGTCCGTCGTCGACATTTTCGAAGGGCAGCCGTTGAGCACGGGCGAATACGAGTTTTCACTTCAGCAGGTCAATACCAGTCTCGCCTTTACGGAAAACGGCGTCGGGAATGCCATCAGGCTGACACAGCAGGAAATTCTTGAGAACGTACGTAAGGTCCAGGGGAGAAACGGTTTGCCGGAATCGCAAGACTTGCAGGGGATGAATTTCTCAGTCGAGATGGAGACGGGGACGGGCAAGACGTACGTCTACTTGAGAACAATTTATGAACTGAACAAGACCTATGGGTTCAAGAAGTTCATCGTGGTTGTGCCGAGCATCGCAATCCGCGAAGGTGTCCTGAAGAATCTTCAAATCACGCACGAGCATTTTCAAAATCTGTACAACAAAGTCCCGCTCACGTACAGCGTCTACGACTCGAAGAACGTCTCGCTCTTGCGGGGTTTCGCCCTGAGCAACACGATTCAGGTTTTGGTCATCAACATCGATTCGTTCGCCAAGGATGAGAACGTCATCAACAAGCCAAACGACAAGCTGACGGGTAAGCGGCCCGTCGAGTTCATCCAGTATACGAACCCCATTGTCATTGTAGATGAGCCGCAGAATATGGAAACCGAAATCCGGAAGAATGCCATTCAGAACCTGAACCCGGCCTGCACGCTCCGCTACTCCGCAACTCACACAAATCTTTACAATCTGGTATACAAACTCAGTCCTGTGAAAGCCTACGATCTTGGGCTTGTGAAGCAAATCGAAGTCGATTCAATCGTAAGTGAACACAGCTTCAATCAGCCATATATCAAGGTCGAGGCAATCAAGGCACAGAAGACAAAACTCACTGCAAAGCTCACGATCGATCATGTGGGAGCGGACAGCGTCATCCGGAAGAGTGTCACTGTCAAGAACGGTGACAACCTGTTTGACCTTTCCAACCGGCGCGAAATGTACCGAGAAGGATACGTGATCAACGAGATCAATGCTGAGGAGCGGTACATTGAGTTCTCAAACGGAACCAGATTGCAGGTTGGAGCAACGCAGGGAGGGTTGCAGGACGATATTATGAGAGTGCAAATTCGAAAGACAATTGAAGAGCACTTCAAGAAAGAAGCCACGCTGAATCCGCAAGGGATTAAGGTTCTTTCATTGTTCTTCATCGACAAAGTGAAGAATTATCGAAGCTACGATGGCGGAGTGCCAGCAAGAGGAAAATTCGCGCAATGGTTTGAAGAAATCTATACCGAGTATGCCAGCAAGCCGGAATACAGGGGCCTGATTCCGTATGAAGTCGAAAGAGTTCATAACGGATATTTCGCTCAGGATAAGAGAGGAACCCTCAAGGACTCACGCGAAGGTCGTCCCTCAGACGAGGATGCAGACACATATACACTGATCATGAAAGACAAAGAGCGGCTGCTGGACGGTAACGAACCACTCCGGTTTATCTTCAGTCACTCTGCTCTCCGGGAGGGATGGGATAATCCGAACGTGTTCCAGCTCTGCACACTAAACGAGACAAGGTCCGAGTTGAAAAAGCGGCAGGAGATTGGGCGAGGCCTACGTCTTTCAGTCAATTCCGAAGGCATCCGGGTCTTTAATAAGCGTGTGAACCGGTTGACGGTCGTCGCAAATGAGAGTTACGAAGAGTTTGCTCGCCAGCTTCAGAATGAGATTGAGGAGGAGACGGGTGAGAAGTTTGAGGGCCGGATTAGGAAGAAGGAGAACAAAGTCAAAGTTACCCTAAAGAAAGGGCATGATACCGACGAACGTTTTCAGGCTCTCTGGGAGCGCATCAACCAAAGAACAACCTACCGCGTCGAGTACAGTACAAGTGATTTGATAAGCGAGGCGGCAAAGCAAATCAACAAGATGCCTGGCATTTCTGCCCCGCGCATCACAGCTCAAAGAACCGATGTAGTGATGGAGCCTGTCGGAATCGGCGGAGTCACTCGCTCCACACGCGTGTATGGAGTTGAGTTGGCAAGAGTCTCGGTGCCCGACATTATCGGATACATTCAACAGCGGACGGAGCTCACTCGCTCAACGATCGTGCGCATCCTCGAAGAGTCTAAACGACTCTCTAATTGTCTCAAGAACCCGCAATTGTTCCTTGACAACGTGGTGCATGAGATCAAAACTGTCCTCAATGATATGATGGTGGACGGCCTCAAGTATCAGAAGATTGCCGGAGAAGTGTACGAGATGAGGCTTTTCGACATCAAGGAAATTGAGGAGTATGTCGAAAACCTCTACAGGGTGAAGAATCAGAATAAGACCATTTACGATCATGTGGAGATCGATTCTCTCTCTGAGACAGAGAAGAAGTTTGCCAAGGCTTGCGACGAAAGCGATGACGTGGAGTTCTTCTTGAAGCTTCCGCGCTGGTTCGTCATTAGAACTCCCATTGGTGAATATACTCCTGACTGGGCGCTAATGTTAAAGCGCGAGAAACGGCTGTACTTCGTTGCCGAAACGAAGTCGACCCTCGACAGAACCAAGCGCCGAGAGAGTGAGAACCAGAAGATCGATTGCGGGTACAAGCATTTCAAAGAGTTCGACGAAGTGCAGTTCACAGAAGCGACGAGTTTGGAGGATATTCAGAAAATCGGAACTTAGCCATTGTTGAAATGCCATTCTAAGAGTTTATTCTACCAAAGATATGCCCGCTGTCCTTCCCTGTAGTGTTGGCCACTTCTCATGCGTGAACTTCCCGACATCACGATTTATATCGAAAGCCTTCAATCGAGAATTGTTGGCCAGCCGCTTCAAAGAATTCGAATCGCCAGCCCATTTCTCCTGCGCAGTGTCGACCCGCCGATAACCGATGCAGAGAACAAGAGAGTGCTTGACCTGCGCCGCATCGGGAAACAGATCGTCTGGGAACTCGAGGACCAAAGAATTCGGGCCGAGGATGACCTGTTCCTCGTCTTTCACTTGATGATCGCCGGAAGATTTCACCGGTTGACAACTCTCGATGAGTCGAGTCATCGACAACTCGTTGAGAAACAACGAGGTGCAAAAGTGAGCGGCAAGGTCGCTGCGGTAGCTTCCTATTAACTACCCTCTCCAACAAACAAAAAATCCCGCCCCGAAAACATCGGGACGGGATCGTGGACTGCTCAAAAGTTCAATTACACTTTCGAGACATTGGTCGCCTGCAAGCCCTTCGGGCCCTGCTCAACCTGGAATTCCACGTTATCGCCCTCGTTCAAGGACTTATAACCCTCCCCGACGATTGCTCTGAAGTGGACAAAAACATCTTCTCCACTATTGCGTGAAATGAAGCCGTAACCTTTGGCTCCGTTGAACCATTTGACTGTTCCTTTTTCCATGGAACAATACCTTTCTTGATTGGTCATGTATCTCGAACCCCGAGACTTGGGGTACGCCCTGTTGTTGCTCTTAAAACGCAAGAATCGCGTCGATGGCATACATACATCCACCATCTCTGCGATTTTCAATTCTGGCGACGTCCAAACCAAGAAAGGTTCAAACGGTGCAGCAGAACGATCTTAACAGCGAAACAACGGTGTACTGTTGAATGCAGTACCAAGATAACCCTTTCTTCTACAAATAGCAAATGCTATCTCGGGGGAAATCTATCTGGTGCCCTGAAGATCGGTTGCATTCAATAATGCTCCTAAACCCTCCTGAAAGAACTGTTCAGTGTGTCTTGGTGGCGGCAGGGGGATTCCCTCCTTCCCCCTTTGGGCATCTGTGCATGTATCTCATCGCGCACCTTCTCCGACTCACCAGGAACGACGACCGCCGCCTCTCCTGTCACGACCGTCTCGCCCCTCAGCACGAGGGCGCGCCTCGTTTACGGTTAGTGGGCGGCCCTTTAGCTCCTTGCCGTTTAACCCCGCGATAGCGGATTCGGCTTCAGTCTTCGCGGGCATCTCCACAAATCCGAATCCGCGCGGTTCGCCGCTGAACTTGTCTTTGATGATGGTAACAGTAGCGACCTGTCCAAAGGCTTGGAATGCTTCCCGCACATCCGCTTCGGTAGCTTCGCGCGACAAATTGCCAACGTATATATTCACTTTGTTCTCCTTTTTGTTATAAACATTGTCTCTCTAAAGCTGTGCCGCTTGGCCCCTGCTTCGAGGAGACTTTTTATTTTTTATTCGTTCTGCGTGTTGCACTTCTAACTTTTTCAGGACTTGATGCCAGCTTCATCTACTTTCCTCTTCTCAAAGAGTGTCTACGGTGCTCTTGAGCTCCCCACCGCCGCGGTTGGACGCGTGGGTGTAAATCATCGTCGTTCTTCACCTCTTTCTGCCCGAGAATGCCAGGACGGTCTTGTCCTGCGGTCGGGTTGTCTAATGTAACATACTTTCCACCATGTTGCAACTGGAAAAATTCAAATGCCTAGGCACCGCGTCGAAGTTGTGCCTGCGGCGGCATACTTCCACGCTTGGAAAATTCAGTCGTTGCCAGTCGCAATCGGACTAATCGTAGCGAACGAAGTTTTGAAAGCCTCGTTCCGAAGCAATCCCTCCGGGATTTGATTCTCAATCGAGGCTTTTGTATTCTATGAGGCGCTCAGTAAGTCTGCCATGCCCGAACTTCCCGACATCGCCATCTACATTGAAAGTCTTCAATCGCGAATTGTGGGCAAACCATTGGAACGAATTGGCATCGGCAGTCCATTCCTTCTGCGCACATTTGATCCGCGATTCGCTGAGGCACAGGGCAAGAAAGTGCTTCGTACCCTCCGCGGAGATAGCGGTGCCTTGAGGCGGCCCAAGACTTGTGCGATGCCGGGGATCAACCTCTACGGCATGGAATGGGGATGATTAGAAGATCTGTCCCGAAGCCTCGTTCCTCAGGGAGCGAGGCTTTCTGTCTTGCACGCTCGTCAGAAATCCTCATTCTACGTTGTGCGTTATCCGGCGGGCGATGGATTTGAGCTCTTCTTTGCTGAGGACTTTTCGGGCGATGGGAAAAAGGATGTCGTTCTCTTTATGGATGTGGTTAACGAAAATCCGGACGACATTCTTGCCTGTTGATACAAGCTCCGTGATCGCTGTACGATCGTAGGGGTTTTCTCTCACTTTGCTGATACTCTCCTCGAATTCGCCGTTCGCTTCTTCAAGTTCCTTGTGATCTGCACGGAGACTTTTCGTCGGACCCTCTACGTGGCGCTCAAGTGCAGGAAAAAGGAGTTCTTCTTCAGAGCGGTTATGGACACCCACTTCCTCTTGAATGTAACGAGCGGCTGAAAGAATCCGGGTGAACCGATCTTCTGAGAATCCTTCTTCGATCAACTCGTCCGTTGTGCGGTTAAGAAGCTGCAATTTCTGGAGAGCCTGCTCGTGCTCTTTAATGAGATGCGCTATTGGGTCGGTTGCCTTCATTTGTGAGAATATAGTCTCTGCCTCGCAAACAAGCAACTCACTGCAATTTGTCTGGCTAGAAATGAAAACGTCCTCCTGGCTTTCGGGAGGACGTTTTGGAAAGATACTTGACCGGAAGAACCTACGAAACGTCTGCTTTCTTCTCTTCTTCCTCCTCTTTGATCTGATCACCCTTCACAGTCTTCCTCTTCGTGGCATCGGTGAAGCGCAACTCTTCCGTCTTCTTATTGAATTTCACTCTCACTCTGCTGCCGTCTACGAACTTTCCTTTCAGGATCTCCTCTGCAAGCGGGTCCTCGACATACTTCTGGAGCGCGCGGCGAAGCGGTCGCGCCCCGAACGTTGGGTCATAGCCTTTGTCCACCAGGAACTCCCTCGCAGCTTTCGCAAGCTCGATCGTGATGTTCATCGAATGCATCCGCTTGACAAGATCCTTCATCTGGATGTCGATAATCTTCATGATGTGCTCGCGCTCGAGCGAATGGAAGATAATCGTGTCATCGATCCGGTTCAAGAACTCTGGATTGAATACGCGTTTGACCGCGTCTTCGATCGTATTCTTCATGCTCTCATACTTGTCTTTCGCTGTGTTCATTCCGAACCCAAATCCGCCGGTGTTCTTGATGTCACGGGAGCCGATGTTCGAAGTCATGATCATGATTGTGTTCTTGAAATCCACTCTCCGTCCCAAGCTATCCGTCAGAATTCCGTCATCAAGGACCTGGAGAAGAATGTTGAACACGTCAGGATGCGCCTTCTCGATCTCATCGAGGAGGACTACGGAATACGGCTTTCGCCGAACTTTCTCTGTCAGTTGACCTCCCTCTTCGTACCCAACGTACCCAGGAGGAGCGCCAACGAGCCTCGACACGTTGAACTTCTCCATGTACTCGCTCATGTCAATGCGGACGAGCGCTTCCTCTGAATCAAAGAGGTAACGAGTGAGCGCTTTCGCCATCTCCGTCTTTCCGACTCCTGTTGGACCGAGGAAAACAAACGAGCCGATTGGCCGCCTCGGATCTTTGAGCCCAGCGCGTGTTCTGCGAATCGTCTTCGAGAGTTTCACGATTGCTTCATCCTGGCCGACGATCTGCTCCTTCAGGGCATCCGCCATTTTCAGGAGCTTCTCCGATTCGGACTGAGCAACCTTGTTGACGGGGATGCCGGTCATCATCGAGACGACATCGGCCATGTTTTCTTCGTTCACCTCGTGGACGACGGTCTGAGACTTTACCTCCCACTCTCTCTTTGCAATCTCGAGGTCACTAAGCAGTTTTTTCTCCAGATCTCGCAGCCGAGCAGCCTCTTCAAAGTTCTGGCTCTTCACAACCTGGTTCTTTGACTGTTTGATCTTCTCAATTTCTTCTTCAAGATGCAGAATCTCTTTCGGCACGACGATGTTCGAGAGGTGAACCCGAGAGCCTGCTTCGTCCATCACGTCAATGGCTTTATCGGGGAGATAACAATCTGTGATGTACCGATCGCTCAGCCGAACGGCATCGTCGATAGCTTTGTCAGAATACCGAACACCGTGGTGCTCTTCATACTTGTACTTGATGTTCCGGAGGATCTGGATCGTCTCGTCGACGGTGGTTGGGTCGATCATGATCTTCTGGAAGCGGCGGTCAAGAGCACCGTCTTTTTCAATGTACTGTCGATACTCGTCGAGGGTCGTTGCACCGATGCATTGGAGTTCGCCGCGGGAGAGGGCGGGTTTAAACATGTTCGACGCGTCAAGCGATCCAGATGCACCGCCGGCTCCGACGATGGTATGAAGTTCGTCGATGAAGAGAATGACGTCCTTTGACTTCTCAAGTTCGTTCATTACGGCCTTCATTCTTTCCTCGAACTGCCCGCGGTACTTTGTACCGGCCACGAGTGCCGCCAGATCGAGAGTAACGACGCGCTT
>Ga0315282_10009389_pt1 | contig 15558 bp, 6 predicted proteins | sample YL17G07_20_MG_FD_203693 | JGI IMG/M metagenome (GOLD analysis project Ga0315282, IMG submission 203693) | Sediment microbial communities from Yellowstone Lake, YNP, Wyoming, USA - YL17G07_20 | ecosystem: Environmental > Aquatic > Freshwater > Lake > Sediment | place: USA: Wyoming | collected...
TAGCCGCACATAATCTTGCCGACGAGAGTATAATTGCTGTCGGCGGGGATAGTTGTAAAGCTCCACACATTACCCTTCAGATTCTCCTGACTGTTAATCTCATCAACACGCCAGTAATACGTGGCATTTAACTGAAGGTTGCAAGGGTCGTCGTAACTGGTATCGTTAGTGTTACCCTTGAAATATGGACTTTGACCCTGACCCATCCAGTTGTCCGCCAGCAGGGAGAAATCGGTAAAGTCCACAATGTTATCGTCATTTACTCCTGCATACGGCTCAGAGCCGGCGGGGTCCTGCAGCCAGTAATTTGTAAGAATAAAGAGGTCGTTATAGTCAACTTGTCCGCTTTCGTCCAAATCGCTTACAACAAAACGTTCGGCATTTTCAACACCGTTCATATCTGTGCCGAAATATACGTCGTGCGAAACAGCACCATAGCCCGCAGTCCAGTGCAAAACAACATCCAAAGCCGCATTCATTCCACTGTCGGCAGGGTTCGGGTCTTTGGCCAATCCCGAAATAGCAGTAAACGTCCAGACCTTGCCTTTGTAAACATTCGGGTCGTTGACTTCATCAATACGCCAATAATACTTTTTGTCTAATTCGAGGCTCATCGGGCCATAAGTGTTTGCATCGCGAGACTGCGAACCTTGATAAATGCCCACAGTTGATGTATTGGCATCCAGAACGGAATCTGCATCTGTTCCGAAATATATATCATGTGAAGCAGCACTGTAGCCCGCAGTCCAGTGTAAAATAACATCCAAAGGCACATTTGTTGCACCATTGATGGGGTCAGGGCTTTTGGCCAATCCCAAAATAGTAGAAAACGTCCAGACATAGCCTTTAACGGTATTAGGGCCATCGACTTCGTCGATTCGCCAATAATATTTTGTGCCTAACTCGAGGCTCATCGGGCCATAACTGTTTGCATCGCGAGACTGCGAACCTTGATAAATGCCCACAGTTGACGTATCGGCATCCCGAACGGAATTTGCATCTGTTCCGAAGTATATGTCATGTGTTGCGGCGCTATCGCCCGGCATCCATGCGAGGGTAACATACGGGAGTACGTTCACGGCATTATTGGTCGGATAGGGGACTCTGGCGTGCGTTGTATCCATAACACCTGTTAATAACGTTGTTTTTTTGGGGGTGCTAATGTAATCCACAACTACAATGCCCAGACCGCCGTAAGCGGTAATATAGCCGCTGTCTATGTAGCCTCTCACAAGCGTTCTTTTATCGCCTTTGACGGTAAGGGTGCCGCCGGATATATCGAGTTGCCCGATGCAACCTGTGGGCGAGGACATAGTAAAAGTGCCTGCCGCATTAATGGTGCCGCCGTTGAGATAAACATAGCCTCTGCCTGTTGTGGCACCGGTATCGCAGAAGCCGATGCCGAACGTGCCGCCGATATTCATCGTGCCGCCGTTCATAATTATTGTACCCTCTCCCATGAAGCCGACAAACACGTGGCCGACGGTGGTTATAGTGCCGCCGTCCATCGTAATTGCTCCCACATCGGAAGCGCCATAGGCCACTATCATCCATGTGTCGCCCGGTGCAGTGCCTACGGTAAGAGTTCCGCCGGTCATGTGCAGTTCACCTGCTGCATTATCTCCAACGGCTACCCATTGACAGTTCGCATCCATACCTGCGTTAATGTGCGCGTCGTCGGGAGCTAATTTGATTACTTTGGCCTTATCGTAATTGGCTTGGAGAGGAACTTGGGCCGGCGACCAGTTGTTCGCATCGTTCCACAGGCCATTACCGCTGCCATTAGTCCATAATTTGTCCAATGCTAAGGCAGAACCTGTTAAAGCCGTCAAAAGAACAAAAGAAATCATCAAAAATAGTTTTTTAGACATAGCAAGCCTCCTCCTCCTATAAAAAGGCTATTCTATATCATCACATTTATCTTGCAGGTCGAGTCGGGAGCACAGGAATTTCACCTCGCAGAGCCCGGCCGGCCTGGCCGGTAAGCCAAAGATATTCGTCGCTGGGCAAAGGATACCCATCGAAGTCGGGGGTCACAAACATATCAACACCGCCCGGTCTGGGAGGGTCGTTAGTAATCTTGAAAATGGCAGTTCCTTCATCGACTTCGTCAAACATTGCCACGTAAAGCATATAGGCGCCCGCAGCAGTAATAGTAGAGTTTACCTGACTCCAGAGGAACTGGCCGCCGCTGCGAGGTATGGTGTTAAGAGGCGTGGCGGGACTCGCATTGTGGCGGCTGTAGCCCGGGAAAATCACTGGCAAATATTCAATATGATTAGTGTTGCACCAGTTGACATCCGGTATCCAAACTGAGGCAGCATAGGGGCCCACGCTACATGAATCAATATAACGCCCGACCGACCACGGACTGACAATGTCGGCAGCGCGAATTATGGTATGAACCATCGGGTCGGGGAGACAATCGCCGCTCAACGTCCGCCAATAGCTCGGTACGCCTACCATCACCGTACAGCCGCCATAATCGGGGTCGTTTTTAAGGAAGTTTACAAGGTTATAACATTCTAAGAGCGAGTATTTACGACCGTCATTAAAACCAATTCCCCATACCGATACGACCGGTTTGCCCCTTTCAAACATATAAGCGTGGTCATTGGGGTCTCTGCCGATATGCATTGTATCGACAAGGTACTTCCAGTCGTTTATGACGTATGAAGTTTGTCCCGCCTTGAGGCTCGACAAATCATACATCACCGCATATTTTCTGCCGTATAGATTTGCGCCTTCTTTACAATATGAAAGCACATCATTGCGGTGATAGAAACTTGCACTATTCTGATCTTTTATCTCAGTTGCGAATCGCTGCAGATACACGCCATCGATGCCGTAATCCTGCATCCACTGGAAATGACGAAGTACGGTGTTGCGATTATGCGAACTGAATACATAGTGGTCATTGCCATCGTTAAAATCGCTTGCGAGGAATTTTTCGTCAGCACCTATTTCGTTCATATCAGGCCACATATCGACATTACAGGATGTTGGCGAAAAAGAGCCGCTTTTGCCCCAGTGTATCCAGCCTCGAGTAGTTCCGTCGCCCGGGCAGTTGAACCAGCCCTGATAGCCGCACATAACCTTGCCGATGATGGTATTGCTGTCGGCGGTAGCAGTTGTAAAGTTCCACACATTGCCCTTTCTTTTTTCCGCGCCGCTAATCTCATCAACACGCCAGTAATACGTGGTATTTGGCTCAAAATTACAAGGGTCGTCATAACTGGCAGCGGTAGTGTTGCCCTTGAAATATGGACTTGGCTGGCTGCCCATCCAGTTGTTTGCCAGCAGGGTGTAATCGGTAAAGTTCACAATATTATCGCTGTTAGTTCCTGCATACGGCTCAGAGCCGGCAGGGTCCTGCAGCCAGTAATCTAAAAGAATAAAAAGGTCGTCATAGTCAACCTGCCCGTTTCCGTCCAAATCACTCACAAGGTGTTCCGCCGTCTTGACGCCGAGTGCATCTGTACCTAAATATACATCGTGCGAAACTTCACCGTAGCTTGCGGTCCAGGTCAAAACTTTATCTAATGCTATATATATTGCGCCGTTGATAGGGTTTGGGGTTTTGGCCAATCCGGAATCAGTAGTAAACGTCCAGACATTACTTGGAACAGTATTCGGACCGACAACTTCATCAATCCGCCAATAATACTTAGTATTGAAGTCGAGCACATCGAGGTCAAAAGTGGTTTCGGTCTGATTGCCCTGAAATGTACCGGGACTGGTCGTACCGAAATAGACATCGTGCGAGGTCGCTCCGGAACCCGCAGTCCAGCTAAGGTTCACATCGGGCGTTACGCTCGCAGCATGGTTGTTAGGAATCGGATTCGTTGCCCTTCGCGGGTCGAGATATGCGGTTACTGTGGTCTTGCCGGGGTTGGTAATATTACAGTCAACCAATACAGTGCCTCCACTGCCATAACCTGTTATCCAGCCGTTGGTTATATAGTCGTTTACGAGCGATTCTTCATCGCCGTTGATGATGAGGGTGCCGCCGGTTATGTCGAGTTGCCCGATGCAGCCTGTGGGCGAGCTCATTACCAAACCTACCCCTATCCCTGCTGTTCCTACATTAATAGTACCGCCATTGAGATATACATAGCCCCTGCCTGTTGTGAAACCCTCGCCATAGCCGATGCCGAACGTGCCTCCGATATTCATCGTGCCGCCGTTCATATTTAAGGTGCCGTTTCCCTGAAAGCCGACATAAAAACGGTTGCTGGTAGTTACGGTACCACCGTCCATCGTGAATATTCCTACATCGGGAGGGGCATAGGCCACGATGGTCCAACTATCGTATGGGCTGACTAGATTGAGTGTTCCACCGGTCATGTGCAGTTCGCCTGATCCATTGTCTCCAATGACTAACCATTGACAGTTTGCATCCATACCTGCGTTAATGTGCGCGTCGTTGGGAGCTAATTTGATTACTTTGGCCTTATCGAAGTTGGGTAATATAGCAGGAACTTGGGCAGGCGACCAGTTGTTCGCATCGTTCCACAAGCCGTTGCCGCCGCCATTGGTCCACACTATGTCCCCTGCCAAGGCAGAACCTGTTAAAGCTGTCAAGAGAACAAAAGAGATCATCAAAAATAGTTTTTTAGACATAGCAAGCCTCCTCCTCCTATAAAAAGGCTATTCTATATCATCACAAGTAGTATTATATCACAAGAATGTAAGATTTCAATTAAAAAAACATGCTAAAAATAGTTTTTTAGACATAACAAACCTCCTACTCCTATAAAAAGGCTATTCTATATCATCACATTTATCTTGCAGGTCGAGTCGGGAGCACAGGAATTTCACCTCGCAGAGTCCGGCAAGCCTGGCCAACAAGCCACAGATATTCGTCGCTCGGCAATGAATAGCCGTCCATATTGTAAGTTACAAACATATCAACGCCGCCCGGCCTGGGAGGATTGTTGCTGACCTTGAATATGGCAGTGCCTTCATCTACTTCGTCAAACATAGCTACATAGAGCATATTTGCGTCAATGATAGAAATATTAGCATATACCTGGTCCCAGAGGAATTGGCCGCCGTAGCGAGGATGCTCATTCAGTGTACCGCCATGGAGATTGTGCCAGCTGAATCCCGGCCATATTACGGGCAGATACTCCTTGCCGTTGTTATTGCACCAGGTCTTCTCAGGTACTGCATTTGTGGTTATCCAGCTGGTGGAGCCGCCGTAGCCGTATCTTCCAACCGTCCACGGGCTGATGATGTCCGCCAGGAGCAGAGTTCGCAGTTCTACACTCGTTTCCCAGTCATTGTCAACGCCTATCATTACCGTGAAGCCGCCATAGCAGGGGTCGTTCTTTAGGAAATTAATCAGGTTATAACTTTCCTGGCCCTCATACGCGCGACTAAAACCTAAGCCCCATACAGAGACAACAGGCTTGCCGTTGTGGAACATATAACCGTGGTCGTTAGGGTCTCTTCCGATATGCATTGTCCCGACAAGGTATTTCCAGTCGTCTATGACCTTTGTAAGTCCGCCTGCCCCAAGGCCGGAAAGGTCATACATCACCGCATATTTTCTGCCGTACATATTCGCACCGTCTCTGCAATGAGAAAGAACAGCATTTCGGTCGAGGAACTCTGCGCTGCCGGGGGTTACTTCCGTCCCAAATCGCTGCAGATATACGCCGTCGATGCCATAAGTCTGCATCCACTGAAAATGACGCAGTACGGTATCGCGAATATATGGACTGAAGACGTAGTGGTCGCTGCCGTCGTAAAACGCACTTGCCAGAAACTTTTCGTTCGGATCCATTTCGTTCATATCAGGCCACATATCGACGGTGCAGCTTGTCGGCGAAAAGCTGCCAGGCCCCCAATGCACCCAGCCGCGACCCGCACCGTCTGTTGGTGTATTGAACCAGCCCTGATAGCCGCACATAATCTTGCCAACAAGGGAATAATTGCTGTCGGTAGTTGTAAAGTTCCACACATCGCCTGTAATGGTATTTGGGCCGTTAACTTCGTCGATATGCCAGTAGTAAGTTGTGCTGTTGGCAAGCGGGCCGGGAGGAGTATATGTTGTACTTGGCTGATTGATTCGGAATGTTCCCGGGCTTGTGGTTCCAAAATAAACATCGTGCGATGCAGCGCCTGCGCCGGCCGACCAACTCAGGGTTGGATTTATCGCAACATTTGAAACGCTGTTGGCAGGACTCGGATTATACGCCTTGTCTAACTGAGTGGTAAAGCTCCAGACATCGCCCGTAACGGTGTTTGGCCCGTTTACCTCATCGATTCGCCAGCAGTAAGTCGTGTTAAGTGCAAGCGTACCCGGATTATAGCTGTTCGCATCCTGATTGCCTTTGAATACAGGGCCGGCAGTATTCATCCAGTCCTGCGAGAGCAGGGCGTAATCGAAAAAGTCCACGATGTTATCATCATTGACGCCTGCATAAGGCTCTGAGCCGGCAGGGTCTAACAGCCAGTATTCTGTTAATCGCGATATGTCATTCCAATCGATGATGTTGTTTCCATTCAAATCGCTGAGTAATCGCTCGGCACTATTGACATCATTGAAAGCAGTGCCGAAATATACATCGTGCGATGCTGCGCCAGAGCCGGCTGTCCATGACAATGTCGCAGTTATCGATACGTTAGTTGTGCTATTCGCAGGATTTGGACTTGTAGCTTTTGCAGGAGGTTCAGGTGGTGTTCCAATGAGCTCTATCTCCGCTAATTGTACTGAATTAGCAGTAGCTTCGTTCCTGACCTTTGTAATCTCCAGGCGGTAAATGTTGTATCCGGTGCTATTGGTGAACAGGAATGACCGCTTCTGGTAACGAGACGTAAAGAGCTGACCGGTTCTCGTATCGAGTGTGACCCAGCTCGCTCCGCCGTTATTGGAGCCTAAGATGTTCCAGTTGTTCGGGTCCCTTTCCTGAGCATCGTTAGCTGATGTAATCGTATATTCCGTAACGACGGACCTTTTGTCAGCAGCATACCGATACTGTATCCAGCTGTAACTGGGTGAAAAGTCAAGCCACTTGGTAGTGGTAATGTTATCAAAAGCCTTATCTTTGCCTTCGTTAGCAGCCGAGTTTTCACCTCTTGCACTGATAGTACCTGTCCCATCATCTGTGGTGTCTGAGAGACCTGCCGCAGAATTAACAGCCAAAGAAAGCAGAACTACCAAAATTAACACAGTTGCATTTTTTAACATAAAAACCACCTTAAAAATTTTAAGTTAACATAATAACTAACCGAATTCTACTTTTGCAAGGTAAACGTATCACGGACTATATTGTCCGCGTTTGTAATCGAATTCACCGTCAGCGAATTACCGTCAATTGTAACACAGGTTGCGAGAGTCTGACTGTTATATGTATATACGAACAATCCCGGCGAACCAGAGCCGGGCGAATCGAATGACGCGCCGCCAAGGCCGGTTGTGATATAAACCGTACCATTGCCGTCAGGAACTGCCAGTCCGTTCTTTATCGATTTAGAACGCTCTAACAGGTGATTATGACCTGCAAAAACAATATCGACATGATATGTGTCAAACAGCGGACCCCAGGCTGCAATCTCATCTGTACGGTTTGGGCGACTGGTATTTGTGGTGTACATAGGCGCGTGCATAAAGGCGAAAATCCACTTGATATTCGGATTGGCTCTTGCAGCAATCAAATCTGCTTCGAGCCAGGTAGCCTGGGTTGTTAGACTTATCTGATAACTCGACAGGCATATAAAATGTGCATTGCCGTAATCAAAACTGTACACCCTGCCTGTGTTGCCGCTGGTTCCATTGGTGGGGAAAGCGCCCGTGTACAAATCATAATAGTAAGTATAAGTAGCGGATCCACAGCTGCTTGGAGTCTGAACTTCGTGGTTGCCCATCGTTGCCATTATGACCTTGGATTTTGAAAGGTTTGATTCAAGCCTGAAGAAGTCATTGTAATAACCCTCTGCAAGAAGCGGGCAACTTGCAGTTGCGCAGCCTGCCCAGACAGTATCGCCGGTTTCAAGTGAGAAATCATAATTCTGTGCCAATATCCAGTTACACAACACCTGGTGGCGGGTGTAATAAGGTTCATTGGCGGTCGATGTGCCCCTCGGGTCGCCATAGACGGCAAACCTGAATGAAGCGGGCGAGGAAACAGGAACGGTATAAGTATTGTCCGAGCCGAGCGTGCCATCGCTGGAGCGGACACGATAATGATATGTCGCACCGGCAGTCAGGCCGGTAAGCTCGACGTGATGGCAGTTTGTTACCGTTGGCACAGTTACAGTTGTGCCGTACGAGCTTGTAGTTCCGTAATCAACCGTACTGTCGCCCTGTGCATCAGCATTCAGCCAGCTGACTACAACCGAATTTGTCGGATTGTTTCGCCACGTTAAATACGGATAAACCGGCGTTGTCGAAAGCGGAACGGTTGTGAAATTCCACACATCGCCTGTAATGGTATTTGGGCCGTTGACTTCATTAATTCGCCAATAATAAACCGTGCTGTTGGCAAGTGGGCCGGGAGGAATATATGTTGTACCTGTCTGATTGGTTTGGAATGTTCCCGGGCTTGTGGTTCCAAAATAAACATCGTGCGATGCAGCGCCATAACCTGCCGACCAGCTCAGGGTTGGATTTACCGCAACATTTGAAACGCTGTTGGCAGGACTCGGATTATACGCCTTGCCTGACTGAGCGGTAAAGCTCCAGACATCGCCCGTAACGGTGTTTGGCCCGTTTACCTCATCGACACGCCAGCAGTAAGTCGTGTTAAGTGCAAGCGTACCCGGATTATAGCTGTTCGCATCCTGATTGCCTTTGAAGACAAGGCCGGCGCTGTTCATCCAGTCCTGTGCAAACAGGGCATAGTCGAAAAAGTCCACGATGTTATCATCGTCGACGCCTGCATAAGGCTCTGTGCCGGCAGGGTCTAACAGCCAGTGCTGACTCAAAATAGACATATCGTCCCAGTCGACAATGCCGTTTCCATTCAAATCGCTGAGTAATCGCTCGGCACTATTGACATCATTGAAAGCAGTACCGAAATATACATCGTGCGATGCTGCGCCCGAACCGGCTGTCCATGACAATGTCGCAGTTATCGATACGCCAGTTGCGCTATTCGCAGGGCTTGGACTTGTAGCTTTTGCAGGGGGCTCGGGTGTTGTTCCAATGAGCTCTATCTCCGCTAATTGTACTGAATTAGGGGCAGGACCCCTGAGCTGTGCAATCGACAGGCGGTAAATGTTGTATGCGGTGCTATTGGTGAACTGGAATGAGCGCTTCTGGAAACGAGCGGTAAACAGCTCATTGGTTCTCGTATCAAGTGTGACCCAACTCGCCCCGCCGTTATTGGAGCCTAAGATGTTCCAGTTCATCGGGTCTCTTTCCTGGAAATCGTTAGCTGATGTAAGCGTATATTCCGTAACGACGGACCTTTTGTCAGCAGCATACCGATACTGTATCCAGCTGGAACTAGGTGAAAAGTCAAGCCACTTGGTAGCCGTATTATTATCAAAAGCCTTAGCCATGCCTTCACTTGGTAGGTTTTCACCTCTTGCGCTGATAGTGCCTGTCCCATCATCTGTGGTGTCTGAGAGCGCAGAAACGTTAGGAGTCAAATAAAGCAAGACCACACAAGCTGATACAATTACTTTTTTCAACACACCCTGCCTCACTGATTTTTTACTATTTGTAGCCAGTCTTGCCTATAACACAAAACAAAGGTTTTTGTTTATATTTACAATCATCTTAATTTCATTTTTACACCCGACTTATTGAGTCAGTGTAAGCATATCAACCACATTGCCGTTATCGGCCGCAGCCTGTATTACCACGTTGTTCTGTCCAGTGTGAACGTATCAACCACGTTGCCGTTATCAGCCCTTACAGTGGTGCACGTCAGCGTATCACCATTAATCTCAACCTTGGCGACGCAAAGTGTATTCGCTATGCCGGCTACCACATACGGGTATCCCATATCTATCGAATAGTACGGGGCACCGCCTGCGCCTTGGGTCACGTGCTGAATTGTATGCGTCTCACCAGTTTGTTTGACAGCACAGCGAGAGAAGAAATGGTTGTGTCCTGCCAGACAAATCTGCACGCCATACGTCTGGCACAACGGCTGGAAAACAGTCTGTGCAGTTCCATCATTACCATGAGTGCCGCCTGCGTTCCAGGCTGGCTGATGGAATATAAGTATCTTCCATGGCTTTGTGCTGGCACTCAAGTCACCTACCAGCCAGGTGTACTGAGCAGAAGGATTGGTGTAAGTCTGGTACTGGTCAACTATCGTAACATGTACCGGGCCATAGTCGAATGAGAAGTTATATCTGGGAGCGACAAATGGGAACGCCCAATATTTTGCCCAAACAGCACCAGTACCGCTATTGAATTCATGATTTCCAACGCATCCGGCAAACGGCATAGTTTTAACTGCCGTCATCAGGTTAGTGTAACTGTAAGTCCACCATTGGCTTGTCTCTGTAGTTTCCTGATCATTTTCGACCCAGTCTCCTGCGTGAAGCACCATTGTCTGATAACACGGGTCAGCAGCATAAGTCGCAAGCATCCTGTTGCAACAACTGTTGTTTCTGTCCGGGTTGGTTCTCGTATCGCCGTACATGAAGAATTTTACGTTGTTGGCGTCTGCGGCAGGGGCGGCATAGAAGCTGCCCGTCTTTGGTACTCCGCTGATTGTAACGCGATAATAATACTTAGTACCGGGCGTAAGGCCGGTGATGTTATATTTATGCTGGTGGTCAGTGCCGTATTCGGTAGTATTTGTACTTCCGAGCGAATAACTCGTATCAGTACCCCATGCGATATTACACGTGGAAGTAACATCTACCTGCCATAGAACAGTCATCTGCGTATTGATGCCCGGATATATGAGGTAAGGCCCTTTCCTTATGTTGGCAAAGCCTACCGTTGTGAATTTCCAGAGGTCGCCGGTTATAGTATCAGAGCTGTTGACTTCGTCTATACGCCAGTAATAAACCGTTGCCTCCGTCAGTGTGCCGGGGTCGAAACTATTTGCATCCTGATTGCCTTTAAAAACAGGGTTTGCTCTGTTCTTCCAATCCTGCGAGAGCAGGGCGTAATCGAAGAAGTCCACGATGTTATCGTCGTCGACGCCTGCGTAAGGGTCTGAGCCTATAGGGTCTAATAACCAGTACTCTGTCAGCCGCGATATATCATTCCAATCGACGGTGCCGTTTCCGTTCAAATCGCCGAGTAATCTATGTGCACTGTTGACATCGCTTGAATTGGTTCCGAAGTAAACATCGTGCGAAGTTGCGTACCAGCCGGCTATCCAGGACAAATCGGTCAGTGTACTAACGTTAGTGGCGTTATTAGCCGGCGAAGGAACTCCGGCCTTTGTAGGAATAATCGTCCATACGGTAGTCTTGCCGGTAGTAGTAATGTTGTAGTCGTAATATACCGTGCCTGCTCCATTATAAGCCTTTATCCAGCCGTTTGTAACGTAGGTATTGATTGTTGCGGTAACATCGCCGGTAATAATCAATTTGCCGGTGGATGTAATATTTATTGTTCCGTTGGCGGCAGGATTGTTCATCCTCATAGACAGGGCGTTGCAACTGATTGTTCCGCCGGAGAGACTTACCGTTCCGGTACTACCGAGGTCGCGGGCAACGTAGAAAGTACCGGCAATATTAACATCACCGCTGCTCATATTGAGCGTTGCGGTATCGGTTGAAATAACGCCTGCGTAAATATGGTTATTCGCGGTAAGAGTTCCGCCGCTCATGGTTAAAGTACCGTTGGTGCCTCCAAGACTAACTCTGTAAGCGGTAGCTGTCCGTCCGGCACTAAATACCGGTCCTGCTGCCATACTGATTTTGGCATTATCGCTCGTTGTGTTTGGAAGAATATCGGAGGCCCAGTTGATGGCGTTGGTCCAGTTGCCGTCGCCGGCTCCGTTATCCCAGATTCTATCTACTGCCGAGGATATTGTTGTCAAGGTCAGCAGCAGGACGATGGAAACCAATAGACTGTATTTTTTAGACATGATACTTCTCCTAAAAGTTCTTTGGTATATTCTTATCTTACACATTTATATCTATACTCCTAATGTTTACGAGAAACATAAAACAACAAGCTATAATTATATCCTTGAGCTTTTCATCCAGTTATTCGCCATTATGGCGAAATCCTTAAAATCGATGACGCAGTCATCGTTAAGGTCTTCCACAGGATTATTGATACATCTTGACAGATGAAGCCTGATGTCGTCGAAGTAAACAGTTCCCGTTCCGCCTGCAACAGGGTTGTTTCTGTCGCCGAAGCCGAGGTAGAACTTCTTGATGTTGGCCAGATTAACTCCTGTAAAGTCTGTCAGCTTGATTCTCCAAACCTGCCAGTTAGAAGATTTGATGGCATTGGGGTCGCCGTTTTCAACCACAGCGACGGGATTACTGTTATTATCTTCGAGAGCTGCATACATCTGCTCTGCAGCATTGTTTGCATCGCCCTTGTACCAGATATCAACCGCTACAACGCCGGCTATTGTCCAGTCGTAGTCAATATCATCAGTTTGTGCTTCTGAATAGAGCGGTGCGCCGCTGTTGTTATAGTCAAACTTCATTGTCTTGGCCTCGTCGTGGCCGCCGGTTGTGGCAAGCGATAAAGCTCCGCCGGTTCCGGTATTAGACCATGAAAGCAGCAGGGTGTTGGTATCCGCATACTTTTCAAAATCGTCAACAAGAGAATAATTGGCAACCAGGAACTGCCACAAATTGCCTTTGTAAAAACATGGATCATTGACTTCATCGATGCGCCAATAATATCTTTTGCCCAATTCGAGTCCTGTCGGCTCGAAAGAGGTTTCTTCGCTAAGCTGCGAACCCTGATAAATGCCCACAGTTGATGTATCGGCATCCAAAACAGAATTCGCATCTGTCCCGAAATATACATCATGTGTTGCGACGCCGTCGCCCGCCGTCCAGCTAAGCAAGACGTACGGAGCAACTTTCGAGGCCATATTTGCCGGATATGGACCTCTGGCCCTGCTGGTATCCATAACACCGGTTAAAGTTGTTTTATTGGCGTTGCTGTTGAAATCTACAACCACATCACCCAAACTGTTATAAGCTTTAATCCAGCCGCTGGTGACATAGCTGTTAATTAGCGACACTTTATCGCCGGCTATTATCAGCGTACCTGCGGTAATGTTCATCGTGCCGACACCTCCAGAGCGACGCATCGCGAAGTCAGCAGTGTTAATAGTGCCGCCATACAGGTTTATGAGACCTGTACCGGCATATCCAAGGTCGAGAATACCAGCGAAAGTTGCTGTGCCTCCGTTCATCTGAAGCGTTCCGTTCTCACCGGCTGACTGGCCCATACTGACCCGGCCGGTACCACCGCCACTGGTGACTGTCGAAACACTTCCGCCGGCATTGATAGTGATAATCCCTCCGGCAGTGCCTCCAAGAGTCCATTCGCCGCACGCCGGTGTGCTCGTTACGACAAGCGGCCCGCCTGCTGTCTTTGCCCCTGCTTTCTCAGCAGTTGTGGGTACATGTCCCAAAGCCCAGTTGGCTCCGGTATTCCAATCGCCGTTTGCCGGACCGCTGTACTGATTGTATGTTACTGCTGCCGAGGATATCGCCGTCAAGGTCAGCAGCAGGACGATGGAAACCGATAGACTGTATTTTTTAGACACGATACTTTTCCTAAAAGGTTAGTTGATTATATTTGGACATATAATACTTGCCTATAACACAAAACAAAGGCCTTTCTTTATAATTACAATTATCTTAATTTTATTTTTTACGGCTTGGTCAATGTGAACGTATCAATCACTGTACCATCGGGCTTTAAAGTGATGCAGGTTAGCGTATTTCCGCTAATCTCAACTTTTGATACAGCCAGCGACTTGGTATAAGTTACAATGTTCGGATACCCCGCCACAGGCGTATACAACGGTGCACCGCCGCCATGGGTCAGATGATGTACATCGCTGACAACCGCACGGGAATAATAGTGATTGTGACCGCCGAGAACGATTTGTACGCCATAAGTCGTACACAATGGCTGTATAGTATCCTGCACGGTAGTATTGTTCTCATGGCCGCCGCTCATTCCAACCCTTATTAGATAACCGGCAGCGGCAGTGGGGGCGTTAATAATAGGGCCTGAGACAAGAGCTATATCGACAAGGCTGGCTGTTGTTGGAAGGATGTCCCCGCTCCAGTTGACCGGATTTGACCAGAAATTATCCCCCCTGCCGTTGTCCCATGATACAGCAAAGACATCAGCAGCCAAAAACAGCAAAACTACACAAGCCGTCGTGGCTGCTGTTTTATTCACGAAACCACCTCACAGATATAACTAACATTGTCAGGCTTGAATTATGGCCAAATGCCTGTTTCAAGCCAGCTTCCGGCCAATGTGCCTAAATCCTTCATGTCTATAATGCCGTCTTTGTTGAAATCGCAGTGCAGCATATACGGCAGAATATCGTAGGTATCGATAACCGCACCGGTATCATTGCGAATCGCATCCACTATTACGCGATCGTCGCCGTCAATTGTAAGAGAGACTACAACGGTCGTATTAAGATTCGTTGCGCCGAACCCTACCGCAATCAGTGATGAGGTAAAGGTATTGTTGAATTCCGCTCCGCCCATACCATTTGTGATATATACCGTTCCTTCACCGTCAGGCATTGCCTTTCCTGTCCAGACCGGTGATCCCTGAGATGTATCATAATACGTAATAAGCGGGTATGACCTTTCATAGACGTGGTTGTGGCCCTGAAAGACTGCATTGACGCCGAACTGGTCAAACACCGGACCCCATCTCTGAATACAATCGGTACGATTTGCGTGCCCTGAATTTGTGTACATCGGTGCATGGAAATATACAAAAATCCACTTTATGTTCGGGTTCGCCTTGGCAGCCGTTAAATCGGCTATAAGCCAGGTCGTCTGCAAATCCAAATTTACCTGATAAGTGGACAGGCAAACAAAGTGCACATTGCCATAATCAAAGCTGTACACCCTGCCGTTATTGCCTGGTATGCTGCTGTTTGTATCCGGAAACGCGTTGGTATAAAAATCATTCCAGTAGTAGTATGAGCCGCCGCCCTGAACCTCGTGGTTGCCGAGGGTGGCCATAATGACTTTGGATTTGGAGAGATTTGATTCAAGCCTGAAAAAGTCAGGCCACCACTTGCCTATGGCTTTTAAGCTGGCTCCCTCCCAGGGAGTGTCGCCGGTTTGAAGTGCAAAATCATAGTTCTGTGCCAATATCCAGTTACACAACACCTGGTGGCGGGTGTAATAAGGTTCATCGTCAGCTTGTATGCCGCGAACGTCTCCGAACATTGCAAAACGGAATGAGGTAGTATTTACCTCAGCCGTAGTAAATTTATAGTTAGGGTCAGAGCTGACGGTGCCGTCGGTCGAACGAATCTGATAATAATACGTAGTTGCCGGCAAAAGCCCCGTAAGCTCGACATGGTGGAAGTTTGTTATCGTTGGAACATTTACGGTCGAACCATAAGAACTTGTCAGGCCGTAATCGACGGAACTATCGCCTGTTGC
>Ga0315282_10009390_pt1 | contig 15555 bp, 18 predicted proteins | sample YL17G07_20_MG_FD_203693 | JGI IMG/M metagenome (GOLD analysis project Ga0315282, IMG submission 203693) | Sediment microbial communities from Yellowstone Lake, YNP, Wyoming, USA - YL17G07_20 | ecosystem: Environmental > Aquatic > Freshwater > Lake > Sediment | place: USA: Wyoming | collected...
TGTTCTTCGCCGGGATCACGGGCTCGGCCGTGGCCGATGCCACCGCGATCGGCTCCACCCTGATCCCGCTCATGAAGAAGCGCGGGTTCCCTGTCCTGTTCTCCGCCAGTGTGGTCGCGGCCGCCGGCGTGGTCGGGCCGATCATCCCGCCCAGCATCCCCATGGTCATCTATGGTGTCATGGCCGGCGTCTCCATCGGCGCCCTGTTCATGGGAGGCTTCATTCCCGGGATCCTGGTCGGGCTGGGCCTGATGGCGGTGGTCTACGTGAAGGCCAAGCGCCACGGGTACCCGCGTGAGACCGTGCGACCCACCGTCCGCGAGTTCATCCAGGCGACGGTCAGTGCCTTCGGGGCCATCCTGATGCCCCTGATCATCCTCGGGGGGATCTTCGGGGGGATCTTCACGGCGACCGAGGCCGCCGCGGTGGCGACGGTGTATGCCTTCCTGATGGGCAAGTTCGTGTACCGGGAACTCGAGTGGCGCCATCTGCCGGAGATCCTCTACAAGGCCGGGCTGAACACAGCCATGATCCTGATCATCGTGGGCGTGGCCAACCTGGTCGGCTACATCATGGCCGTGGAGCGAATCCCCTTGATGGTGGCGGAATTGTTCCTGAGTATCACGACCAACAAATGGGTCATGCTCCTGCTGATCAATATCCTGCTTCTCATCGTCGGATGCTTCATTGACGGCGCCTCGGCTCTGATCATCTTCACACCGGTTCTGCTCCCGCTCATCCACAAGCTGGGCATCGACCCCATCTACTTTGGCGTCCTGATCACGGTGAACCTGATGATCGGGACCATCACCCCGCCGGTGGGCCTCTGCCTCTACGTATCCTGCGGCATCGCCGACGTCCGGCTGGACCAGATCAGCCGGAGTATCATTCCATTCCTTTTGATCGAGATCGCGGTGCTGCTCCTCATCACCTACGTGCCGGATTTGATCATGTTCCTCCCGAACATATTTGGGCCAAAATGATGATCGCGACGACGTTCGAACGTTCGGTGGTTCGGGGGCTCGATGGTTCCTTCGAGCCAGGAACGCTCGAACAGCCGAACTCCCGAACACCCAAACGCTCGAGGAAGGACCCATGGATCGCATCATCTCGGTGAGCAGCATGGCCTTTGACGGCTACCCACTGGAAACCGCTTTGGACGAGCTGGCTGGCCTGGGCGTCCGGTACGTGGAACCGGCCAGCGTGGATAAGGTCTTCCAGCACCTGGTGGAAGCGGATTTCTGCGACGCTCGCGCTGCGTGGCTGAAGGACCAAATGGCCGGACGCGGTCTGTCGTGCGTCTCGCTCTCCGCCCACATGGATCTAAGCCGGCCGGATTCCGAGGACCGGTTCCGCCGCCGTCTGGAGTTTGCCCACGCCATCGGGGCGCGGATTGTGAACACCATCGCCGGACCGATGTCGGGTCTGGGGGGGTTCCGGGCCAACATTCCGATCATCGGGAAGCGGGCGGCGGATCTCGGCCTCACCCTGGCGCTGGAGAATCACGGGGACCTGGTGGATCGCGGCCGCCAGATAGTGGAGTTCATCGAGTTGATCGAGCTCCCGGCCGTTCGAGCGAACTACGACACGGGGAATGCGTGGTACTACTCGAAGGGCGCGATCAATCCGGCGGCGGAGCTGGCCGAGGTCGCGCCGGTCGTCGCCCATGTCCACTTGAAGGACCCTCGCGTGGAAGATGGAGTCATGCGCTGGGTGGCCCCGGGAGAAGGGATCCTGGCTCTTCCGGCTATCGGCCGCATTCTCCGCGACCGGCTCCCCGCGATCCCAGTGAGCATCGAGTTGTCCCTCCGCCAGCGATCGAAGGATTTCGAGCCGCGCTGGCGGACGCCAGAGGTGCCATCCCTATCAGAGATCCGAGGATCGATCGCGCGTTCGCTGACGTCCCTGCAGGCTGTCTTGGCGTAGTCAGAAGGGTTCACCCATTCGGGGCGGGGGAGCCGTGCGGCCCGAGGACAGCTTCATTCCCATCTACTACCGGCTGGAGAAGTATCTCCGCGATCAGATCCTTTCGGGGGCCCTGCGGCCCGGGGACCTCGTCGCGCCCGAATCCCAGCTTGCCCAGCAGTTTGGCGCGAGTCGCATGACCGTCCGGCAGGCCCTCTCGCGCCTGGTATTCGACGGGCTGGTTGTGCGGCATCGGGGCCGGGGGACTTTCGTTGCCCAGCCCCGCCTGGAGCATACCTACATCTTCCCGAGCTTCGAGGAAGAAATGCAGGCGCGAGGGGCCCGGACCTCCCACAAGCTCCTGGACATGCGGGTTGTCAGGGCTGAGGGCAAGGTCGCGGAAAGCCTCGGCGTTCCCGAGGGGACGCCGATCACGATGCTACAGCGGCAGCGCCTCGTGGATGGGCAGGTTGTCGGTTACGAGCTCCGCTACCTGCCCAGGCGCATCGGCGAGGCGCTCACGCAGGACGAGATCCACGGCCAGCCGATGGTCGGGGCGGTGATGCGCATCCTCGGGAAAACCCATACTCGCCTGAGCCTGCGAGTGAGTTCTTCAGTGGTCCGCCGGGAGGAAGCCAAGATCCTAGAGACAAAGGTCGGCGCCCCGGTCCTCGTCCGCGAGCACATCTGGTACGTGGAACCGGACGGGCCGGTTCAATACGGGAAGTCCATCTTCCGCGGCGACCGCTACCAGATGTGTCTCGAGTTCACGTCGGTTCCACCCGTCCCCTGAGAAGCCGTCCCTCCCTGCCGGTGAAGGGATCCGGGCTCCAGGCGTTCAGGCGATCAGGCAATCCGGCGATTGCGGGCATCAGATGGCCCGGCTGTCCGATGCCAGGTGGCCACCTCGTGGAGGGCGCATGTGCATCATTGACCTGACGCTGGAGCTGGCCGACGGACTGCAGACCCATCCGGTTCATCCCCGCTGCGTGGTGATCGAATTCGCCAGCCACGCGGGGATGGCTTCCCGCTTCCGACCGCCCTGCCAGGGATTCGCCTCGCGAATCCTGATGTTCTCCGACCACATCGGGACGCACGTGGACTCGCCGTTCCAGTTCGTCCCCGCGCGAGGGGCATCGAGGCGCTCGGATGCGATCTGGCCAGTCCGGACGATCCGAAGGACCTTACGCGGCCGGTGCGCATGATCCTGCTCGGGCAGGGGATCCGGATCATGGAGCACGTTGCTCACCTCGAGACTTTGCTAGCGTCCCGTTTCCAGTTCGTCGGGGCACCGTTGCGGATCCGCGGGGCCACGGGGTCTCCAATCCGAGCTCTCGCCATCTTCGAGGGGGAAGGAGTGCGTGCATGAGTCAACCGACCATCGCTATCACCATGGGGGACCCGGCCGGCATCGGTCCTGAGATCGTCGTCCGCGCCCTGGGCGAGGATGAGACCCGGGCGGCCTGCCGGCCCGTCGTCATGGGCGACCCTCGGATCCTCGCCCGGGCTGCCGACCTGGTGAAGAGCCCGCTCCGGGTCCGGCAGGTCCCATCCGCCGGAGGAGCCGGCGACGATCCCGGATGGCTGGATGTCCTCCCTGCGGGCGAGCTGGATCCGGACACGCTGAAACCCGGCATGCTGGACGCCCGCTGGGGAAAATCGGCTGCCCAGTGCGTGGAGCGGGCGGTGGTTGCAGCCAAGGCTGGCGACGTGGCCGGCATCGTCTCCGCGCCCCTGAACAAGGAAACCTTCCACATGGCCGGCTACACGGCCATGGACGACATGACCTACTTTGAGGAGTGCTTCGGCAGGGGCGAGGCCTACCAGGTGGGCGAGGTGGCCGGCCTGTGGACCACGCCCGTCACCTTCCATGTCCCGTTCCGCGCGATCCCGGACCTCATCACCAAGGCGGCCGTCCGGCAGAAGATCCGGACCCTGCACAGGGTGATGACAGCGGCCAAGGTCAGCCCCGTGAAGATCGGGGTCGCCGCCCTGAACGTGCACGCTGGCGAGGGGGGGATGTTCGGCCGGGAGGAGATTGACGCGATCGGCCCCGCCATCCAGGAGGCCAGGGCCGACGGGTTGGACGTCGTCGGGCCCATTCCTGCCGACAGCTTCTTCCCCCTGGCGTTGCGCGGGGATTTCCGGGGTATGGTGTTCATGTACCATGACCAGGCCAACATCGGGCGAAAGATTCTGGGGCGTGAGCAGCCCGGGGTGAGCCTGTTCCTGGGGATGCCCGTCCCCGTCGCCACCGTGCCTCACGGGACGGCGTACGACATCGCGTGGAGGGGGGTGGCCAAGCACTCCATGATTGTCCGCGCCATCACCATGGCCGCGGCCTTAGCCGAAAGCGCTGCCCTGAGGCCCGGGCAGTGACGGAAACCGGTGCGGACCCGCACCCACAAAGAGGAGGGAAAGCCATGACACGTCGAGTGGTCCGGTGGGGGGTACTTGCGGTTCTCGTGATCGGCCTCACATATTCGGGCCCGGCGGGTGCCCAGCAGCCGATCGTGATCAAGCTGGGCAACGTGCAGGCCCCGGCGGACATCGTGCAGACCGGACTGAAGAAGTTCGCCGACCTCGTGGCCGAACGGACCAAGAACCAGATCCAGGTCCAGATCTTCCCCGCCTCCCAACTTGGGACGGAGCAGGAACTGCTGGAGGGGGTGCAGCTCGGCACCATCCACATGTTTGAGGGGAGCACGGGTTCCGTAGGACGGTTCCTCCCCGACTTGGAGGCGTTTGCCGCGCCGTACATCTGGCGAGACCTCGATCACATGTTGAAGGTTGTCCGGGGCCCCATCGGGCAGGAGCTGGCAGAGCGCCTGGTGAAGGCCAAGGGCATGCGGGTCCTCGAATTCGGCTGGCTCTTCGGCAACCGGTACCTCACGACCAAGAGCAAGGCGATCTACAAGCCGGAGGACCTCAAGGGGATGAAGATTCGTGTCCAGCCGACGGCCATCTACCTGGAGACCATCAAGGCCATGGGCGCGAACCCGACGACCATGGACTTCAAGGAGGTGTACCTCGGGCTGCAGAGCGGGGTGATCGACGGCCAGGAGAATCCACCGTTCGTCATCTACAACAACAAGTTCTTCGAGGTGCAGAAGTTCGTGATGCTGACCGCCCACATCACGCAGAACCAGGCCGTGGTCATCAACGAGAAGTTCTACCAGGGGCTATCGCCGGCCTTCCAAAAGATCCTGACCGACGCGGCCATCGAGGCCGGCAACTTCCAGAACGACCTCGTCCTCAAGAGCGAGAAGGCGGACCTGGATCGGCTGCAGGAGAAGGGAATGACCATCGTTCAGCCGGACGTCAAGGCGTTCCGCGAGGCGACCAAGGACGTGTGGAAGAAGGTCTCAGAGAAGTGGGAGCCCCGGCTGTACGAGCGGATTCAGGACGTCAAATAACGCCGCACCTCCGGCAATCTGGCAACTGGGCAATCTGCCAATCGGGGAACCCAACCCTCCTGATTGCCAGGTTGCCTGATTGCCGGGTTGCCATAGGGATGCGTGGATGCAGACCATCCTCGATCGCCTCGTGGGCTGGGCTCTGGCGGCCTGTTTGGGCGCAATGACATGCATCGTGTTCGTAAGCGTGGTATTCCGGTACGTCCTGAACAGCCCCCTCGCCTGGACCGAGGAACTGGCGTCGCTGCTCTTCGCCTGGCTCACTTTTGTCGGCGCGTATATCAGCGCCCGCTTCCGTTCCCACATCGCCATCGACACCGTGGTGATCTTCCTCCCGGCATCTCTTCGGCGGGTGCTCGCTCGCGTCGTGGATGTGGGAGTCCTCCTCTTGCTGGCCGTGTTTGTCTGGCAGGGGGTCCGCCTGACCATCACCACCTGGAGCCTGGAATTCCCGGCCATGGAGATCTCGCGTGGATACCTCTACGCATCGCTCCCGGTTGGGGCCTGCCTGATGGGCCTTGCCATCTTCCAGCGGTGGCGGGGTCGGGGCCTCGAGGTGTCAAAGCAGGAGGAGCGACCATGATGGCCCTCGTCCTCGTGGGCGTGCTCCTGCTCCTCATGGCGCTGGAGTTTCCCGTGGCGTTCGCCATGACGGGGGCGGCGGCCGTGTATCTCCTCCTGCGGGGAGACATCCCGCTGGTGGTCGTGGCCCAGCGCGTGACCGTCGGAGTGGATTCGTTCGTGCTGCTGGCGATCCCATTCTTCTTCCTGGCCGGTGAGCTGATGAACCGAGGCGGCATCACGCGGCGTCTTGTGGATCTGGCACAGGCCCTGGTGGGGGGGATTCGTGGTGGCCTGGGCCATGTGACGGTGGTCACCAACATGATTATGGCGGGCATGTCCGGGTCGGCCGTGGCGGACGCGACAGGCACGGGGGCTGTCCTGATCCCGGCCATGGCGAATGCCGGCTACCCCAAGATCTTCTCGGCGGCCCTGGTGGGTGCCGCCTCGACGATCGGTCCCGTGATCCCGCCGAGCATCCCGTTCGTGATCTACGGCGGGATCACGGGGGTCTCGGTCGGTCGGCTCTTCCTCGGCGGCGTCGTCCCCGGCGTCCTGATGGGCCTCTTCATGATGGGAGCCGTGTACGTCGTGGCCAAGCGACGGGGGTATCGGGCGGAGGGCTGGTTGACGCTGTCGCAAGCCCTCAGGAATATCTGGCGCGCCATTCCGGTGATGCTCTTCCCGGTCATCATTCTGGGCGGAATCTTCAGTGGTGTGGTCACCCCCACCGAGGCGGCCGTGGTCGCCGTGTTCTACGCCGTCTTTCTCTCGGTCCTCTTCTATCGGGAGCTGACCCCATGGAAGCTCGTCCACGTGCTCACCACCGTGGCGGGGAACACGGCCAAGATCACGTTCATCATCGCCAGCGCGTCGCTGTATGGGTGGCTGCTGGCTCGGGAAGGGGTCCCGCAGATGTTCACCGACTTCTTCCTGTCCATCTCGCGGGAGCCGTGGGTCATCCTCCTGATGGTGAACGTCCTGCTGCTCATCCTGGGCTGTCTGATGGAGACGACCGCCATCCTGGTGATCCTGACCCCGGTCCTCATGGACCTGATCACGAAGGTCGGGATAGACCCGGTGCACTTCGGCGTGGTCTTCACCCTCAACCTGATGATCGGCCTGCTCACGCCGCCGGTCGGCATGACCCTGTACGTGATGGTAAGCCTGGCCAAGGTCTCCGTCACCGAGTTCACCAGGGAATGCGCCATCTTCATGCTGGCGCTCGTGGTCGTCCTGCTTCTCATCACCTACATCCCCGGCCTCGTGACCTTCCTGCCACAGGTGGTCATGGGTCGGTAGGACGGCGAGGGGCGCCGGGTCCTGGACCGAAAGGGACTTCCAGCCGGGCAAGAGTCGGAGGTCATCCATGACACTTGAGGGAAGGATCGCCGTCGTTACCGGTGTCACCAGCGACATCGGACGCGCCATTGCACTGCGCCTGGCGGCCGAGGGCGCCGCCGTCGCCGTCACCGGCAACACCCCTGCCAAGGTGGAAAGGGTGGCGAAGGATCTGAAGAGTGCGGGGGCGCGGTTCTTTGCCGAGGCGCTGGATCTGACCGCTTCAGAGACGGTTGAGCAATTCTTTGCGAGGGTCGCGGAAGGATTCGGCCCTACGGACATCCTGGTCAACGGGGCGGCCTGGCGCGTCCGCTCATCGTTCTTGGAGACGACCTATGCGGACTGGCGCAAGACCTTCGCGGGATGCGTGGAGAGCTACTTCTACTGCAGCCTGGCGGCGGCGCGACAGATGGTGCCGCGAAAATGGGGACGGATCATCCACATCGGCTCCATCGCCAGCGCGGTGCTGATGGCCCCCTTCGCCGCCTACACGGCCGCCAAGGGGGCGGTGCACGCCCTGGCCAAGGCGATGGCAGGCGATGGCATGTGACCTGGCGCCCTACGGTATCACGGTCAACGTGGTGGCGCCGGGCGTGGTGGAGTCGCCGTACCTGCGAGCCAACGTCGCGCCCGAGGCGATCAGGAAACGTCTGGAACGGATCCCCATGGGTCGGCTGGCGAGCGTCGAGGACTGCGCGACGGCGGTGATCCACCTCTCCTCACCGGACATGGGGTATGTGACCGGGCAGATCCTGTACGTGGACGGCGGCTTTTTGAGCGCCGGCGTCATCGCCCGCTAGCGTGCCCGCTGGCCGGGATGGCCGACCGGGCTCAAGACTCAGCAGATCCGCGGCAGTTGCTCCCCGCTCAGCATGTCCAGCACGCGGCTAACGCCGATCCTGCTCCGCATGGTCACGAGGCCGGAGGCATCCTCCGTCACGCGGCCGATGAGGCAGGCCTCGGCCCCCAGCGGGTCCGCGCGCATGATCCGCAACGCGCGTTCGGCGTCGCCGGTCGGGAGGATGCAGACGAACCGCCCTTCGTTGGCGACGTACAGCGGATCGAAGCCGAGGATCTCGCATGCCCCCCGCACGTCCTCCCGGACGGGGATGCTGCCTTCGTCGATGCCGATCCCCAGGCGGGCGACCTCGGCGATCTCGTTCAGGACGCTGGCGAGTCCGCCGCGGGTGAGATCGCGCAGGCAGTGGACCTCGACCCCCGCCTCCAGCAGGCTTCCCACGAGGTCGGCCAGGGGCGCGCAGTCGCTCTCGATCCTCGCCTCGAATTCCAGGCCCTCTCGCACCGCCATGATGGCGATCCCGTGGCGTCCGATGTCCCCACTGAGAAGGATGGCGTCGCCGGGGCGGACGCTGGCCGGGGCGATGGTCAGGCGGTGGGAGATGAGGCCGATGCCCGCCGTGGTGATGAAGATGCCGTCCCCCTTGCCCCGATCCACCACCTTGGTGTCCCCGGTCACGAGCTGAACGCCGGCGGCGTCCGCGGCCCGCCGCATGGACTGGACGATCCGCCAGAGGGTCTCCATGGCGAGCCCCTCCTCGAGGATGAAGGCCGCGCTGAGGCAGAGCGGGCGGGCCCCGCACATGGCCAGGTCGTTGACGGTGCCGTTCACGGCCAGGCTGCCGATGTCGCCGCCCGGGAAGCAGAGGGGCCGCACGACGTAGGCATCCGTCGTGAAGGCCAATCTCGCGCTGTCCGCCGCGAGGACCGCGCCGTCGTGGCGTGCCTCGAGGAGGGGATTGCGGAACGCGGGCACGAACATCCGCTCGATGAGCTGGTGCATGAGCGTTCCGCCGCCGCCGTGGGCGAGCAGGACGTGGGGATAGTCGTTGATCGGGATGGGGCAGCTCAGCGTAAAGTCCGGGGGGCTCTCCATGGTCATGGCTCCGTCGCCGGAAGGGGTTCGTGGGGTTGCGCTCTCCGTCGGTACCGGTAGTAGGCCGCGCACGCGCCCTCGGAGGAGACCATGGTCGCGCCCAAAGGATGCTCGGGCGTGCACCGGGTGCCGAAGGCGGGGCACTCCGGCGGCTTCATTACCCCTTGGAGGACGAGGCCGCTCCGGCAGTCCGGCGATTCCGCCGCCGTTCGATCGGCCACGCCGAAGCGCGCCTCCGCGTCGAAGGCCGCGTACTCTTCCGCGAGCGTGAGTCCGCTCTGCGGGATCTCCCCGATCCCGCGCCACTTGCGGGCGCGGACCCGGAACACCCGGCGGATGAGCTGCACGGCGGCCGGATTCCCCTCGCGCCGGACGGAGCGGGCGTACTGGTTCTCCACCTCGGCGCGGCCCTCCTCGAGTTGCCTGACGCACAGGTAGAGGCCCTGCAAGATGTCCACGGGCTCGAAGCCGGTCACCACGACGGGGACCCGGTACTTCTTGGCGATGGGCTCGTACTCCGCGGTGCCCATGACGGTGCAGACGTGCCCGGCCGCCAGGAAGCCCTGGACGCGGTTTCCCGGCGAGGCCAGGATCGCCTCCATGGCGGGAGGGACCAGGACGTGGGAGACCAGCACGGAGAAATTGGCCAGGCCCTGTCGCCCGGCCTGGACGACTGCCAGGGCATTGGCGGGGGCCGTGGTCTCGAAGCCCACCGCGAAGAAGACCACCTGCCTGTCGGGATGCTCGCGGGCGATCTTGACGGCATCCAGGGGCGAGTAGACGATCCGCACGTCGCCCCCCGTCGCCTTGACCGCCAGGAGATCCCGGCCGCTGCCGGGGACGCGGAGCATGTCCCCGAACGAGCAGAAGATCACCTCGGGGCGCGAGGCGATCTCGATCGCTTTGTCCAGCATCTCCACGGACGTCACGCAGACCGGGCAGCCGGGTCCGTGGACCAGCGTGAGGGTCGGGGGCAGGAGCGCGTCCACGCCGAACTTGACGATGGCGTGGGTCTGCCCGCCGCACACCTCCATGATGGTCCACGGGCGCGTCGTGGCGCGCGCGATCGCGTCGGCGTATCGCCTGGCGGCCCCGGCGTCGCGGTACTCGTCGATGAACTTCATGCGGACTCGCCCAGTTCCTCGATCTCCTGCAGGTACTCCAGGGTGCGGGCGGCCTCCTCCTCGTCCAGGACGCTGATGGCCAGCCCGGCGTGCACGATCACGTAGTCGCCCACCTTCGCCTCGGGGACGCAGGCCAGATTGACCTCTTTCAAGATCCCACCGAAGCTCACCTTGCCCGTGCGAGCGAGCGGGTCATCGCCCGCGATGCTCAGGAGCCTCCCGGGGACGGCTAGACACATCGGCCTTCCTCCATTGCGCGGGAAGCCGCCACGATCTGTCCCAGGGCGATGCCGCCGTCATTCGGCGGGATGCGCTGGTGCCAGTAGGGGCGGAAGCCCTCCGCCCGCAGGCGACCCACGGCGCGCTCGGTGAGATAGCGATTCTGGAAACAGCCGCCCGTGAGGACGATGCGTTCTTCCCCGACCTGCTCGGCCACGGCGACGATGCCCTCAACGAGGGCGTTGTGAAATTTGGCGGAGATCTCGGCGGCGGGGACGCCTTCTCGCGCGTCGGCCAGGATCTCCCAGACCAGCGGCTCCCAATCCAGGACGAGGGCGGACGGCCCATCTGAGATCCGGACGGGGTAGGCCTCGTCCGTCTCGATCCCGTCCCGCGCCCACTCCAGCTTCATGGCAGCCTGGCCCTCGAACTGGGGGCCGAGGTGGAGCCCCAGGATCGCGGCGACCGCATCGAAGAGGCGGCCGGCGGCCGACGTGCGGGGCGTGTTGATCTCCTTGACGAGCATCCTCTCGAGGATCCCCCGTTCCCGGCGCGGGAACGCCCTCACCGGCGGCAACTCCTCCATGCCGAAGAGCGCATCCCCGAAGAGCTCGTACAGGAGGCCGATGGCCGCGCGCCGCGGCTCCTTGACGGCCTGCTCGCCCCCGGGGAGGCGAAACGTGCGGAGATGCGCCACCCGCTGGAATGTCGCGGCCGTCGGCCACAGGAACTCGCCGCCCCACACCGTGCCGTCCGGGCCGTAGCCGGTCCCGTCCCAGGCGACACCCAGGCACGGGCCCTCCAACGCGTTCTCCGCCATGCAGGACAGGACATGGGCGTAATGATGCTGGACGCGGATGGCGGGCAGCCCGGCCCGCAGGGCGAAATAGGTGGAGAGGTAGTCGGGATGAAGATCGGCCGCGACGGCGGTCGGGTGAAGGTCGTAGAGCGTCTCCAGGCTGGTGATCGTGCCGCGAAACGCGTCGAAGGCCTGGGCCGTCTCCAGGTCGCCGATGTGCTGGCTGACGAAGACCTCTGGCCCGACGGAGGCGGCGATGGCGTTCTTCAGGTGGGCCCCCACGGCCAGAAGCGGGGGCAGCGGTCGCGCGAGGTGGATGGGGAGCGGGGCATAGCCGCGGGCGCGGCGGAGAATGAGTTCGCGCCCCAGCAGGATGCGGGCGACCGAGTCGTCCACGTGCCGGGCGATGGGCCGGTCGTGCACGAGGAAACAATCAGCCACGCCGGCGAGCCGCTCCAGGGCCTCCCCTTCGTCCGTGCAGATCGGCTCGTCCGAGAGGTTGCCGCTGGTGGCGACGACAGGGAAGCCCAACTCCCGGAGCAGGAGGTGATGGAGCGGGGCGTATGGAAGCATCACGCCCAGATACGGGTTCCCCGGGGCCACCTCGGAGGCGATTGGCTCCAGAGCGGGGCCGGAGCGACGTGTCAGGAGGACGATCGGGCACTCCGGGGAACAGAGCAGGCGCGCCTCGAGTTCTGCGACCTGACAATGGGCCTTGGCTGAATCGAGCGAGGGAACCATGAGGGCAAGCGGCTTCTCCTCGCGGTGCTTCCGCTCCCGCAGGCGGAGGACCGCGTCCCGGTTTCTCGCGTCCACCAGCAGGTGAAAGCCGCCGATCCCCTTCAGGGCGACGATCTTTCCGGCTCGGATGACCTCGGCAGACATCAGGAGGGCCTCGTGTCGCGCGGCCAGGACGGCCCCCGCCTGGTCCCACAGGGTGAGCTGCGGCCCGCAGGCCGGGCAGGCATTCGGCTGGGCGTGGAACCGGCGGTTCTCGGGGTCCTCGTATTCCCGGCGGCATGCCTCGCACATGACGAACCGGGCCATGGTGGTGTTCGGGCGATCGTAGGGAAGCGCGGTGATGATCGTGAAGCGAGGGCCGCAGTTGGTGCAGTTCGTGAAGGGATACAGGTAGCGCCGGTCGGTGGGATCGAACAGCTCGCGAAGGCAATCCGGGCACGTGGCGATGTCCGGCAGGACCACGGCGGTGGTTGTGCCGCTCCCGTCGCTTTCGCGAATGGAGAAGCCGGTCAGGCCGATGGGGTCCAGGTAGGAGGATTCGAGGCTCTGGATGGAAGCCCGCGGCGGCTTCTCCCTCTCGATGCGCAGGAGGAAGGCGTCGAGAGTCTCCTTGTCTCCCTCGACCTCGATGAGCACTCCCTGAGGGGAATTCATGACCCAGCCGGAGAGCCGCAGCTCCGTTGCCAGCCGGTACACGAAGGGCCGGAAGCCCACCCCCTGGACCGCGCCACGCAGCATGAGGCGGAGCCGCGCGCGCTCTTCGGTCTTTGGCATGCCGTCATGCACGATACTCATGGAGGCGATTCTAGGCGGGGAAAGACGGCCCCGCAAGCAGATTAGGCCTTTGTCTGGTCGATCAGGAAAGCAGGAGCAGAGCGTGGGCCGTGCCAGTTTCCGAAGAACCGAAAATACCCCTCCGGCAGATCACCGACTTACGCGCGAAAAGGTGTCCGATACCTTTGTGGTGCAGGCAAAGCGATCCGAGTTCACCTCAAGGGTGAATTTACTGGTTGATTACTTCACCTGATGGGTGTAGTCTCAGGCACCATGATAAGGCGGGTGGAACTGAGTAGGTTGGCCCGGAAGCAGCTCAGGAAAACGCCTCGCCACATTGTGGAGAATCTGGCGGCGTGGGTGGATGATGTGGAGACCCAGGGGCTTGAAGAGGCGAGGAGGGTTCCCGGGTATCACGACGAGCCGCTACACGGAGAACGGCAGGGCCAAAGATCAATCCGGCTGAGCCGTTCCTATCGAGCTATCTACGTTGTGAAAAGCCACCGAGTTGTCGAATTCGTATCGATCGAGGAGATTACGAAACATGCGTACTAGGCAGAAAAGCGAGTCGATGAGGTTTCTGGAGAATATGGCGGGTCGTCCCTTGACTTTGGGGGGGCTCTTGGAATCCATTCGCCTGAGTGAAGAGATGTCTCAGGCCGTCTTTGCAAAGAAGCTCGGCATCTCAGCCTCTCACCTCTGCGACATCGAAAAGGGCAGAAAAGTCGTCAGTCCCGAGCGCGCCGCGCGATTTGCGAAGGTCCTGGGTCGCTCGCAGCAGCAATTCGTCCGGCTCGCCCTTCAGGAATTGGTCACTGAAGCGGGCCTCAAGATGAAAGTGGACGTGGCCGCCGCATAAGACCCGCTGCGTGAACAGCCCCCCACCGCTCGCTCGCCGGTGAGGTCCCTCGAAGGGAATCCCGTGCGCGATTGAACCCGGACGGATGGTGTAAGAGGGAACCCTGGGCAATTCGCCACATAGCTTTTCCAACCCACTTCTCGCTTGAACTGCACATAGACTCTCTCGTAATTCCCTAATTCGTTGTCGGGTGCACCGGCTGACGTGACCTGCAATACCTCAGCGTACTTGGCACCCTTCTCGTGGATGAAAACAATCCTTTCGCCAATCCTGTACTTTTGCGCCGGAGAGTATATCCTGGCGCTCGCGAACTCCTGCTCATTCTTCAAAACGTCTCTGACTAAGAACTCGGCGAGCTCCGTTTCGAGGATCGGTCGTTCCTCGTCTTCCATCGGGTGAACCAGGTGCTCCACCTGTTCGTGGGCGACAAGAAATTCATCCCGCCAAAAGGCTTCTTCTAGAAATCTATACACCGATCCTCCCCACCAAGCGCGACGAGGGACCCGATCACTCAGTACGAGGGGAGGTACTACGCTTATTACGCTTTTCTCCTGAAGCGCATCCGTCTCAGAAACACAACGGCCCCCTGAGGGCCATTGGTCCCCAAAGGGCCGTCAGGCTCACACACCAGAATTCTTCCAGCCGGCATTGTCCCCCCTCCAGGTCAGTCCGCGGAGATCCCCGTTCAACCGGCCACGACGCTACCTCTCATCGGAGGGCGAAGTCAAGGTGGAAAGACAGCAGCAGCCAGCAGTCAGAGATCAGCGATCAGCCCTCAGCCTTGGGATGCGCGAAATCGCGGGGAGGAAGAAGGACCCTCCGCCACGCCTCCTATAGGAGGGGACTACGTTGCGACTTTGGTGGCTTTAGCCACCTTCAGGGTACGGCTTTTTCTCCAATATTCCAAGAAATTCTCTCGCCGTGATGAGCGGGATGCCTGCGTGTTCGTGTAGAGAGAGCAGGTGGGCATCGCCCGAGACAATGTAGTCGGCATGGCCTTCAACGGCACAGGCCAGGACCGCGTCGTCCGCGGGGTCGGCCTCGACCACCCGCACCTGCAGGGTGCCCGCGGTGATCTCCGCCTCCTCGACCAACAGACGGAGCAACGATTCTTCCTCTTCCCGGGAGAACCGGATGAGGGCACGAAGCTTGGGATAGGCAAGGACTCGCCGGAACTCGGCAAGCAACGGTGGTGAGGTGAGAAGGATGAATCGCCTTTCCTGCCAGGCACGGCGGATTTGATCCGCGACGCCGCCGGGCCGAATGGCCATACTCACAAGCTGGTTCGTGTCCAGAACGGCACGGATCACCGGCGCGCCCGGGACGCGCGGAGGGCTTCAGCAATCGTTGCGTCCAGACGCTTTGCGGGAATCCTTCTTGCCTTGGTTTTGATTTGGTCGAGAATCTTGAAACGTTCTTGACGATCACGCTGGTATTGCTCGTACCGCGCGACGGGCACGAGAATCGCCATAGCCTTCCCAGCCCGCTCGATCACTACCTCGTCTCCTCGATAGTAGACCTCGTCCAGGATCTGGCCCAGATTGTCTCGCACCTTCATTGCCGCCACTTTCTTAACCACTGGCTCTCCTTCGGTTGGATACCATGATCACCATGGTTGCCCTAATAGTATGACCTCCGAGAGTGTCGGTCAAGAGCCATCGACGGAACGTGTGAAAAGAGATGGGCACGTTGCGGCTTTGGTGGCCTTGCCTCCAAAGAGGACACTAGACGGCTGGCTCACTTCTGCCAGTGCCCGCCGGCCCAGAAATCCGACGGCCCTCCGGGGATCACTTACCCCCAAAGGGCCGTCAGATTCACACCGCAGGATTCTTCCCCCCGGCACCTCTGCCCCCTCCGGGTCACTCGTCGGGCAGCCTCGTTCAACCGCGCGCCACGGTACGTCTCCTCGGCGGGCGTAGTCA
>Ga0315282_10009391_pt1 | contig 15554 bp, 11 predicted proteins | sample YL17G07_20_MG_FD_203693 | JGI IMG/M metagenome (GOLD analysis project Ga0315282, IMG submission 203693) | Sediment microbial communities from Yellowstone Lake, YNP, Wyoming, USA - YL17G07_20 | ecosystem: Environmental > Aquatic > Freshwater > Lake > Sediment | place: USA: Wyoming | collected...
CAGAATTTCCACCTCAACACTCCGGACTCAGCACTCACCGTTTTCCCTCAGCGGCTCGTGCGACGCAACGTAGCGTTCAATCTCTATGGCCACCTCTTCGACGCTTCGCCGGCCCGCGTCAATCCACACGGCCCCACTCATCGCTCGAAACCATGTCAGCTGGCGTTTCGCATAGTGCCGCGAGTGCTTTTGCATTTCCTCAATGGCTTCCCGCTCGCCGATTCGTCCCTCGATCCAGGCGAGGAGGTGGCCATAGCCCAGTGTTTTGAAGGCGTGGCAGGTGGGTGAGACCCCTTCGGCAACCAATCGCTTCACTTCGTCGGCCAGTCCCGCGCGAAACATCGCCTCCACGCGCCGGTTGATCCGGTCGTAGAGAACCGAGCGTTCACACGTCAGAACGAACAGGTGATAGGGATAGCGCGATTCGGCCGCGCGCGATTCCTGCCAAAGCTGCGAAATCGGCCGCCCGGTCTGCTCCCACACCTCCAGGGCCCGGGTGATGCGGATCGGGTCGTTGGGCGAGATGTTTGCCGCCGCGTTGGGGTCCACGCGCGCGAGTTCCGCATGGAGGGTCGGCGCGCCCTCGGACTTCACGCGCTCGAGCAGCCGCTTGCGAATCGCGGGCTCGACCTCGGGTGCATCAAACACGCCCTGAAGCAATCCTTTCATATACAGCCCCGTCCCGCCGACGACCAGGGGCCGATGTCCGCGCGTCACGATCTCGGCGATCAGCCGATCCGCCAGCTCGATGAATGCGCCGAGATGAAATGTCTCCGGCGGCTCGACGAAGTCAATGCCGTGGTAAGGAATCCCGCGGCACTGGCTCGGCGTGGGCTTGGCCGTGCCGATGTCCAGTCTGCGATAGACCTGCATGGAATCGGCCGAGATGATCTCCCCGCCGCACCGCCGCGCCAGATCCACCGCGATGTCGGTCTTTCCGACCCCCGTCGGCCCACCGATGACGATCAGTGATTTGAGTTCGGAGTTCAAACTTTCCGTTTGCCTCACAGCTGGAACGCCGGCGGCCTCGCCGGCGTTCCAGCTGTCAGCTCATCTCGAGCATTCGCTGAATGGGTTTCAGGGCGCGGAGGCGCAGCCCCTCGTCCAGCGTGATCTCCGGCCCGCGGTTCTTCATGCACAGGTAAATCTTCTCCAGGGTGTTCTTGCGCATCGAGGCGCACTCGCTGCAAGCGCATTCTTTGGTCGTCGGCGCGGGGAGGAACGTCTTGTCGGGACAACTCTTCTTCATCTGGTGAATGATGCCCGGCTCGGTCACCACGATGAACTCGCGCGCTTGGGATTTCTCCACGAACTTCAAAAGCGATGTGGTCGAGCCGATGTGGTTGGCGTGTTGCAGCACGCGCTCCTCGCATTCTGGGTGGGCGATGATCAGCGCCTCCGGGTGGCGCACCTTGAGCTGCACGATCTTCTTTTCGGAGAAGATCACGTGGACCTCGCACTCGCCCGGCCAGAGCACCAGCGGCCGATTCAACTTCTTCATCAGGTAGGCGCCCAGGTTGCGGTCGGGCGCAAATATAATCGGCTGCTCGCGCGGGATTTGGCTCACGATCTTCTCGGCATTCGACGAGGTGACGATGATGTCGCTCAGGGCCTTGGTCGCCGCCGAACAGTTGATGTAGCTGATCACGACGTGGCCCGGATGCTGAGCGATGAACGCGGCGAATTTGTCGGCCGGGCAGCTCTCGGCCAGCGAGCACCCCGCCTCCAGATCGGGCAACAAAACCTGTTTTGCCGGGTTGAGGATCTTCGCCGTCTCGGCCATGAAGTGGACGCCCGCGAAAACGATCACGTCAGCCTGTGTCTTGGCCGCTTCCTGCGAAAGCCCCAGGCTGTCGCCCACGAAATCGGCAACGTCCTGGATATCGGGTTCCTGATAATAATGAGCCAGGAGCACGGCGTTGAGCCCCTTCTTCATCCGCGCGATCTCGTCGAAGAGGTCCGTTCGAACATCTATTTGCATGCTGCCGGCCATCCTCGTGCCGCCTTTCGTTCAAGACTCTGCATGTGATTTTATGCCCGGCCGCCGCGCAATCAACCGAAAAACTACCAGAAGGCTTTCAACCACGGGTTTTCGCGGGTTTTCACAGATTGGCGCAAAAGCACTTCTATCCACAAAGAGACACGAACGCACACGAAGAAAACGAACTCGACTTATTCGTACCACGGCGGCCCTGGGCCGCAACCAAAGAGATCAGAGGCCAGAAGTCAGACGAACAGAACAGCCAAACGCGGCAATGTTGCGTCGCCATCATGAGCGCTGGATCAGGCGAATTGTTTCGGCGAGGTCAATGCGGCCGTCGTAGAGGGCGCGGCCGACGATGGCGCCGATCAGGTTGGGCACTTTCATGTCGGCCACGGCATGCAGATCGTCCATCGAGGCGACGCCCCCCGAGGCGATGAACGACGCTTCGACCGCCTGGGCCAGCGCGCGCGTGGCGTCGAGGTTCGGCCCCACCATCATGCCGTTGCGCGAGATGTCGGTGTGGAGAAACGTCCGCACGCCCAGGCTGACCATGTGGCGGGCGAACTCTTCGGCCGGCGGGTTGCCCTTGAAGGCCACCCATCCGCGCGCGGCGACGATCCCGTCGCGGGCGTCTATGGCCACGAGGATGCGCTCGCCGTGGGCCTGGACGATTTCGCCGAGTACCTTTGGCCGCTCGACCGCCAGGGTGCCGAGGATCACGAAGTCAATCCCTTCGGCCAGAGCGGCCGCCACGGCCTCGGTGTTTCGCAGACCGCCGCCCAGCTCGATTTGGCACCCGACGGCGCGGCGAATGGCCCGAATGGCCTCGAGGTTTTCGGGCGCGCCGCCAAAGGCCCCGTCGAGATCAATCACGTGGATGCGCTTGGCGCCGGCGGCTTCGAACGAACGCGCCACTTCGGCGGGATCGCCGCTGAACTCGGTCACATCGTCGGCGCGGCCCTGCCGGAGGCGGACACAGTGACCCGACATGAGATCAATCGCGGGGATGATCAAGAAAGGCGACATGGCGATTCCTCCAGGGGGCGGTTGATCCTACCTGTTCAGCGGCCTTTGGAGCGTGGTGGTGCGGTGCCGCTGGGTGCTGCTCGGCGTGACTGTCGCGCAGGAGAGCGGTCAATGTCAAGCCGTCACGAAGAGGACTTTGGAGTTTTGACTTTCGACCTTCGACTTTCGACTCAGGCGCCCGCCTCGACCCCGCATTTCTCAGCGTGCCGTGGAAAGGCACACTGAGAAATGCGAGCTACTCCTTCCGGTCGCGAGAGACGAGGAGTTGGGATTCTACGTGAGAGATCACGAACCGGAACTTGCCGGCCGACGTTCGTGAGATCTCCTGCACGTATTCCGCACGAACCGCGACAGTCGGCCCGAGCCGCTCTCGCAACCCCTCCAGCAGCCGTTTTTCGTCCGCCTCGGTGTATTCCGGCCGGCGAATGATCCGCACCACCACCTCGCTGGGGTTTTCCTGCACGATCTGCGATTCGGCAATGGATTGGATCGGTTTGAACGGGTAGGTCAGATTGGAGGCCGAGATGTGGCGGCCGTCGGGACAGACCACGAAGTCTTCGGACTTGGTTTTCACCTGGCCGATCACCTCCAGCCCTCGGCCGCAAGAGCACTGGTCCGGCGGCGGCGAGACTACGTCGCCCGTGCGGTAGCGGATCAAGGGCATAACCGTGTTGACCAGCGAGGTGCCGACCAGCTCCCTGACCGGCTCGTTGTCCTTCGCTCCACCCTCCGGCGGGATCGTTTCGGCCACGACGTGCTCCATGCTGAGATGGAAGCCCGAGTGCCGGCTGCATTCGCCGGCGGAGATCACCCGCTCGGTCAGGGCGTAGTAGTCGAAGACCTTGCAGGCAAAGGCGGCTTCGATCGTTTCGCGATAGAGCTCGTAGAGCGGTTCGGAGCCCGTGAACACGGCTTTCATCGGGATGGACTGACCCGTGGCCCGCAGGTAGCGGGCCATCAGATAGAGGGTCGAAGGATAGCCGTCGAGGAACTGGACGCCCGTCGAGCGCAAGGCGGCGGCGTAGTGAGGGAGGTTCTTTTCGCTCAGGTGAAAGGTCGAGAAGTGAATCTGTCGCCACGGCAGATTATAGCGCCAGAACGGCGGCCGGTCCTGCTTCATGGGAACCACCTTATAGCCGCCGAACGTGCCGCGCCACGATCGCGCGTCATAGTCGCCCCAGGTTCGGTGGCGCGCCACCCAGGCGCGTTCGGTCACCAGTGTCGTGTGATCCATCAAGACCCGCAGGGGCGAACCGGTCGTGCCGCTGGTGGACTGGGCGATGATACGGGAGTTCGGTTTGACGTCGGCAATCAGCTCCTGCGGATGCGACCGAATGTCCTCCTTGGTCAGAAGAGGAAACCGAGAGAGGTCTTCGACCGCTTGAACCTGGTTCCAGGAGACGCCATATTCCGCGAACCGCTTGCGATAGAAGGGGACGTGCTCCTGGGCAAATCGCAGGATGTTTCGCAAGCGCTCCCGCTGCAGTTGCCGAAGACGCTCGCGGTCCCACCACTGGGTTTCGATGAGTTCGCTGTAGATGGTTCTGAAGCGACGTCCCCGTTCGTCCAGCAGCTTCACCAGTCCGAAGGCGCTGGACATGAGGTTCTGAAGAAAGACCGGCGAATGATCGTAGAGGTGGTTGAATTTCGCGCTGGGTACTGCCATCCGCGGAATCCTCAGAGGAACGCCGGCGAGGCCGCCGGCGTTCCTTAAAGCTTCACAATCTTGAGGAGTTTCCTTGTCCTCAAACCCTCGACGATCGGTTTCGGGCAACCGACTTCATTTTCCCAAAATTTCGCATCATCGAAAACTTCCAACACGAGCGGCAGGTGCCCGTCCTGCGAGTAGAGCACCCCGCCGGGTTGCAGCAACGGATAAAGGTACTTCAGGCAAGTACGAGTGGACGAGGCCAGGTCCACGTCCAGATAAATCCCGGCGAGCGGTTCGCGAAAACTCGGCATGGTGTTGTCGAACCAACCTTTGATGAACTCGCAGACCTCCAGACGGCCGAATGTGGAAACATTGGACCTGACTTCTTCCAGGGCGCCGGCGTAGTCGCCTTTCTTGAAACTGGCCGGGCGGTTGAAGATGTTCTTGTCGTGGAGTTCGACATTCTCCGGAAGCCCTTCGAACGAGTCGAAAACAATCAGTCTGCGGTGGGCGGCTTTGGCGGCGAGGCTGAATTTGGCTGTGCTACCCCCCTTGTAACATCCGGCTTCCACAACACTGCCGCGAACCGTCTGGGGCAAGGTCAGCAGGGTGGTCACGTAGGAGAGAATCTCTTCCTGCGTGTGCGGGGAGTCCACCCGGAATGAAATGGCATAGAACCGCCGAATCATCCGCAGGCGCTCGCTCCGGGACAGGGGCAACTCTTTGTTTCGCAAGAACCGCAGTACGGCTCCGAAATCCCTCACGTTGCGCAGTGTGCGATAGAGCAGGAACATTCGTGTGGGCAGGACTCTTTTCATTCCATTCTTGACTTTTTCAAGCACCATAAACCGCTTTCCTTATGGTCCCGGTCGGCGACCGGCCAACTGTCCATAGATTTGTTTCAGCCGCGCAGCGGCCGCCTGGAGCGAGAATCTTTCTTCGGCTCTTTTCCTTCCGGCCTGGCCGAAACGACGCCGAAGTCCCGGATCGAGAGCCAGACGTTTCATGGCCTCGGCCAATCCCTTGATGTCGCCCGGCTCGACCAGCAGCCCCGTCTCCCCTTCGACGACGGTCTCCGGTATGCCTCCAACCGTGCTGACGATGACGGGAAGACCGAAGCTCATCGCCTCCAGGATGGCCAGGGGCATCCCCTCGCGGTGAGACGGCAGCACAAAGACGCTGGATTCCTGGAGGATTTTCTTCTTGGCGTCGCCGACCACCCAGCCCGGCATCTGGACGCAGTTCTCCAGATGATGCTCCGTCACCCGCCGGGAGATTTCTCCGGAGTCGTCGTGGCCGGCGATGGTCAGCTGCGCAGTCAACCCGTCTTTGCAGAGACGGGCGAACGCCTCCACCAGATCGAAGACTCCTTTTCGGCGCATTTGCCCTCCCACGAACAGGAAGCGAGCGGGTTCATCCGCCACCCGGCGGGATTGCTCGGATTCCTCGCACAGCTCGATTCCGTTTGGCACCACTTCCACCCGCGTGTTGACCAGCGACCCCAGGAAGCGTTTCTCCCTTTCCGAGAGGACAACGATCACGTTGACGCGGGCCAAGCTCGAACGCATCCAAAATTTCATAAACTTGCCGGCGTCGCGGTAGCCCTCTTCCACACTGTGGTCATGAATCAGGCACGGGACGCCGAACAGCCGGGCCATGCGGACCACGATTCCTTTCCGAAACGCGCTGCCGCGGGGCGTAAAGTGGAGATGGAGAACCGGTCGCGGTCGTTTCAAGCAAGCCCAAAATGCGCGGCCCAGGGCGGCGGCAGAAACCAAAACGTCTGTGGCCAGCCCATGCTCGCGTGCCAGCGTGGTCGGGATGGCCCGGACCGACAGGTCGGGATCCTTCCCATGCTCCTTCAGGAGATCGGCGATGACCGAAGCCACGCCACCCTTGGCCGCCGGGGAAGGCCCCAGTTGGATGACCTGAATCACGTCGCGAGTGGCCCGCATCGGTGGGCAAACGGTCCTTTCGGAAACTCACGGCAGCCGGTCGGAACTCTGAACTCAACGGCGCTATGGTTGTTCGCCTCTTCCGTTAGGATCAACGACTTTTTTGGCGACCTCGGCGAGTTCAGTCGCGTCGTCGAGCCAATAGGACGAAGCGTCGGCCTGCCCGGATCTGCCACCCTTTTCGAGTTTGAGGCAAACGCAAAAATGCAGCGACTTCAGCAATCCATCATCTTCGACGTGGCAGAAGATGGGGCGTCCGTCGGAGAACTGGCGTGGGGTGTCAGGCTGGGCGAAAGACGGAAGAGCGGAGGGGAAGAGAATAGGCATTCGCTTGATTTCGCTCGCCGATTATTGGGGAAGTTCGATTTAGGATCCTTGCTCGAAACATGGCGATTAGTTCTCAGTTGCATGAAGGCGAGACGGTCGCTATCGAGACCGTCACGCAACGGGCGGGTGGCCTCGAGCGAACCAGGCTTTGGCCGGTTTGTCTGGCCGTGCTCCTCGTTGCCGCGGCGCTGAATCTGCCGTGGCTGGGACGGGCACCCGTGGCCGATTCCACCGAGGCACGCCACGCCGAGGTTGGGCGCGAGTTTGCCGAAAACGGCCATTGGCTGATTCCCACGCTCAACTATCATCCCCACCTCACGAAGCCGCCCTTGACCGATTGGGTGGTGGCGGCGGGCATTCGCCTTTTCGGAGCCAGGGAGTTCGGCGCCCGGTTCGGCAACGCGCTCGTGGCCGCGCTGGGAGTCGCGCTCGTCGCGGGCTTCGGATGTCGTCTGGGCGGGCGGCAGATGGGACTGGCCGCGGCCGTCCTTTATTTTGTTTGCCCGCTTTATCTGGGTCTCAGTCGCACCATCTCGATAGACACCCTTCTGGCCACCCTGGCCATCGGCGCTTATTGGGCCGTCTGGGAGCTCTCGCGGGAAACCTGCGCCTATCCGCGCCTGACAGCACTGGCTTGGGCCGGGTGTCTGGGTCTTGGCGTTTTGGCCAAAGGACACATCATTCTGCTCATGGTCTTGGCGCCGACGCTCATTTGGGTCATCTATGGGAAACGGCGTCAGGTGGCCCGGCGCCTGGCGTGGCCGCCGGCGATCCTGCTTTTCCTGGCGCTTGCGGTCCCCTGGTATGTTTACATTATGCGAACGTTTCCCAGCTGGCTGACTCTGACACTGGACAACGAATTCAAACGTCGAATTGTGGGCCAGGACTATGGGGATGCGTTTGTTGGTTTGTCCGTGGTGTATTTCTTCGGCTGTGTGTTACCCACGCTGCCTTTGGCGTTCCTGTCTCTTGTCGGCGGGTCTGAGAGAACGCAGGCCGAGAATCCAAGTCAAAGCGCACGGTCACTCCTGTTGTTGTGGATCACGGTGCCGCTGGCTGTTTTGAGTCTGCCCCGATGTCAGCGGCTCAACTATCTCATGCCGTTGGTGCCGCCGATGGCGATCCTGGCGGCCATGACTTGGAGCCGGCTCGCCGCGAATTGGTCGGGCGCAACAGCCCGGCAACGCTTCGCCGCTTACCTGACCGTTGTGATCCTGGCGATCTGCGGCCCGGCATGCCTGATTGACTATATTGTCCTGTCGCTGTGGACAAACCAGGCGGCGGTGGGCAGCATAGTGTTCCTGGCCGTGGGGACCGCGGTCTGTCTGTTTTTGGGCGGAGCTTGCCTGCTCAGCTTGCTCCGCGCCCAGCGGGACCGGGCGGCGGTTCTCTTTCTGATCTGTGGCGCGGTGGTTTGCGCGTTGTCGCTCCCGATCCAGCAAGTGGCCAAATCGGGGCGGTCCGCCCGTCGGACCTGCGAGTGGGTCAGGCAGAATCTGGAGCCGGGGAGCAAGCTGGGGCTGTTCCATGGCTATATGGCCAGCTGCAATTTCTACCTGGGCCGGCACATTGATCTGGTCAAGGTGGAGATATCCAGCGACCTCTGGATAGAGGACGCGAGGATGCCCGGCCAGCCTCAAGAAATCACCAACGGGGACGTCGCCCGGTTTGCGAAAGAGGCGGGGGGAATCTGGCTCATTCTCGACCGGCAAGCAGTCCATGATCTGAAACGATTTGCCGGCAAGCGGGGAATTTCGGTGAGCTTGAAGAACATTGATCCCGAGGTGGTTCTGGCGCACCTGAGTTCCGGGCCCCCGATGCAGGGAGAAGCCACCGACGACAGCGGCAAGACCCAAGACAGTTCCTCCTCGATCACGGTTCAATCCTCGATCTGATCCCGACCGATTGGCGAAGATCTTTTCCCGCGGACGAAGTGGACGACATGGACGACATGGACGGAAACGGGGGTGCGCGTTGCACCTCAAATGCAACGATTTTAAGACACGCTGTTGGATTCCCGAATTGGGTTGCGTTGCGCTCAGGGCACGGCGGGCTGCGAAACTCGATGTTCCTTGAGGTGGGAGAACAGGTCGGCGCCGATCTTGAGCAGGATCATGACCACCAGCGCGGCTGGCGGCACCCCCACCGCCATCGCCATCATTCCCCCGAAAATAATGGTCAGGTGCATGACCACGATCCTCTTGTACGGACTGAACATCTGTTTTGGAAGCGGCGTGTATTCATATTCGTTGTTGCCGAGAAAGTTCGAGAAATACGAAACGCCGTGGCTGATGAACAGCGAGATAAACGCGAGGGCCGTGACACCGTCGAAAACAATTGTCCCCGAGGGAGGGAAAGCCGGGATGCGTTGGCCGCCGAACAGAACGATGATGAACATCAGGTGAACCAACATGAAGATCCCGTAGTGAAACACGAAGAAGACGCAGAGCGGGATGGCCAAAAGCCCGCCGATCGAGATCATTTTCAGCACGTTGAAGAAGCCGATGATGGCGCTCTCGAGCCAGTAGAGAAACACGACGGAAAAGAGGCTCCAATGCCAGAAGAGAACGCCGAACAGGGGAATCAGGTTGGTGAGGACAAGCGCCCCGATGGACCAGGGGTTTTTCGTGTCAACCGGCGCGCCGTCTTCGTCCGAAAAATCGGGAACGGATGCGGGTGGTCCCTGGGGCTCGCGCCCCGACGGGAGTTCTTCGCGGGACGCGGGTCCGCTGTCTGGGCGGTGGACGGTCACGCGATGCTCTGCCTCCCCACTGTGCGCTGCGAGCTGGAACGCCGGCGGCCTCGCCGGTGCTGCAAAACGCCCGCGTTCCCTGGGAACCTTGGCTTACACACCCCGCGACCCCATTGGTGAGTGTGTTTGAGAGCACCGGCGAGGCCGTCGGCGGTCCCTAATCGGTGATGCGCCGCTTGATGTCGGGGAGCGTCTCGGGCTTGCCCGCCTCCATCACGCGGCTCTCGCCGTCGAGGGCGGTGACGTTTTCATAAACCCCCTCGTCGCGGCGAACGAGCTTGGCGAACCCCTTGCTCTTCAACTCGCTGTCGGTCGTGGGTGTGCTGATGTTGACGCGAGGGATCAGGCGTTCGATTGGCTGACCACAGTCGGGACAGGCTTTCAAGCGTTCATCCGTGATGGGTTGATAGAATTCGAATCGCTTGCCGCGGCCGCACCCCTCGCCCGTGTGTTCGTACTCATAAACCGGCATTGCACCACACCTCCTTGACGCAAATCCAAAACCGCGAGCCGTGCCAACGGCCACACAAAATCAAAGTGTATCGGGTGGCCGCCGGCGGGTCAAGAGCAAGCCGCTCGGCGACGGCGAAGGGAGGAATTGGCCGGAGTCTGCCGAACGCGGACTCGATAAGGGAAAAAAGATAGACAGGCGCGTACACGTGGGCTGTCCTTGACTTTGTCCAGGCAATGAGGCTGAATCCTTAATGTATGAACACTCAGTCCGAGCGAGAATCGGTCAGGCAAGGATGAGTATTCCTGATAGATCATTCTTGGGGAAAAGAGGTTTTGGAGACCCGGATGAAAGGCAAAGACACGAACCAGGGCGAGGTACCCAGCGATCCGCCGGATGAACCGGTGGAGGGAGGAGAGCGGCCGAGCCCCCGTCCTCCCGAACACGAGGAGCACGTCGTGGAGCCGGAGAATGCTCTGCCGACAGTAACGCTCGAGGAATTGCCGGAGCGAATGCGAGGGGCGGCGGCGCGGGCCGGCTGGACCAAATTGATGCCCGTCCAGACCCGCACGATTCCTTATGTTCTGGCGGGGCGCGATTTGATGATTCAGTCGCGCACGGGCAGCGGCAAAACCGGGGCGTTCATTCTGCCGATTCTCGAACGGATCGAGCGCGAGCGAGCGGTTTGCCAGGCGCTGGTGCTGGTCCCCACGCGCGAGCTCGCCAAACAGGTCGCCCGCGAGGCCGAGATTCTAGCCGGCGACGAGGGAGTGCGCACGGTCGCGGTTTACGGCGGCGTTTCCTACGGCCCCCAGCTCGAGGCGTTTCGGCGAGGGGCACACGTGGTCATCGGAACGCCGGGACGCATTCTCGACCACCTGTTGAAGCGGTCGCTTTCGCTCGACGGGCTGCAAATCGTGGTGTTCGACGAGGCCGACCGGATGCTCTCGATGGGTTTTTATCCCGATATGAAGGAAGTGCAGCGGTATCTGCCGGCGCGGCGGATCAATGGCTACATGTTTTCAGCGACGCTTCCCACGGCGGTGCTGCACCTGGCCAAACAGTTTCTGAACCAGCCCGAATTCCTGAGCCTCAGCCGGGACCGCGTTCACGTGGCCGAGACCGAGCACATCTGCTATAGCGTCCCCGCGATGGACAAGGACCGCGCGCTCGTGCGGATCATCGAGATCGAAAACCCCGCGTCGGCGATCATCTTCTGCAACACCAAGCAGAAGGTGCATTTTGTGGCCGTGGTGCTCCAGCGGTTCGGCTACGACGCCGATGAGCTGAGCGCCGACCTTTCGCAGGACGTGCGCGAAAAGGTGATGGCGCGGGCACGGCGGGGTCTGTTGCGCTTCCTCGTGGCGACCGACGTGGCGGCGCGTGGGATTGATATCCCCAGTCTTTCGCACGTGATTGTCTACGAGACGCCCGAAGATGCCGAGGGCTATATCCATCGCGTGGGTCGAACGGGTCGCGCGGGGGCGACCGGCGTAGCCATCTCGCTGGTGGCCGGAATCGAACGGCTCGACCTGCAGCGAATTGCGCAGCGCTTCGGTATCGAGGTCGAGGAACGCCCCGCACCAAGCGACGCGGATGTCGAAGCGATTGTGGCGGAACGGGTGACGGCGCTGCTGGAGGCGCGCTTGCGCGAACGGTCAGCCGATCAGTTGCTGGCCGAGCGCATGAAGCGCTTTGTGCCGCTGGGCCGAACGCTCGCCGAAAGCGAAGATGAGTCGGCCGTCATCGCCATGCTGCTCGATGACTATTATCAGCAAACCTTGCACGCTCCCCCACCCCAGCCGCCGGGGGAAGAAGTGAGAGGCAGGAGGCAAGAGGTCAGAAGAGAGGGCGGCCACGGACCTCGCCGCGAAGGCGGCGGTGGCCGGCGACAAACCGGACGACGGCGCAGGTGAGCGATTCGAAAAGTTCGGAGTCCACACTTTCAGTCTGCCTCTTTCATTTCCCCTACCGCATAATCTTTCGCTTTTTCGAACCTTGAATTCCGGCATAAAGCTGAATAAGACGAGCTGAACGTTCGAACTCCACACGTGGAATGCGACTTCGAAATGGTGGCTGGTAGGGGCATTCTAAGGCGGCCTATGGCCGCAACCAAAGGGATCAGGGGTCAGGGGTTAGGGACAGGGAAGAGAAAAAGGCCGTCATGTTAATTCACTGATCCCTGACCCCTGATCCCGGACCTCTGAGATCGTGAGCAAAAAGAAGATCTTGGCAAAATGCACATATGCTCCAACGTAAGAGTCTAAAACAAGCATACTCTCTTGTACGAGCCGTGTCCTCAATGCGAACGAGATTTTGCGAGTCATCGCGGGTCGAAAAGATCATCCGCGCCGACGGAGAATACGGACTGAGCGTACAACCCACCCACTGGGCGCGAAACGACGGCCCGCCTGCGCTCTAAAACCAACACTGCTCACTTAAGGGAAGTGACGAGAAAAAAAGCGTGAAATACCTGAAGATAACGTCCGCCTGAGGATCTCCCAACATCCTTAAGTGAACTGTGTTGGCTCGAAAACGCACGAATGGGAAGGGGCCGTGATTGTTGGCTGAGCAGAACGAAGAGGGGGCCAACATGTGGAGTGCGGTCAGCCTGCTGCCGCTGTCTTGGAACGAAGATTCGCCGACACGACTTTGTCTTAGATTGCCCAAAACAAAGACTCAACCGCAGAGAACGCGGAGGAACGCAGAGAAAAACTCTCGCCTCAATTCTGTCTCTTGAAGCCTCTCCGCGTCTCTCCACGCCCTCTGCGGTTGAGTCTTTTAGAGCCGCTTAGAACAGCGGTAGCAAGCTGACCGCACTCCACATGCTGGCCCCATGATCGTCCCTTCCAAAACGACGGCGGCTTGCTCCCCATTGCGACGGTTGGGTTTCCGGCCGGAATGGTTGCGGTGTGGGGGACCGTCGGGCGGAATGCGGAGCTGCCGGCGGAATGGCTTTTTGGTGAATTGCAGAATATCCTTGTCTGACGCGGGATTCGGAAATCCATGTTCGGGTGATCTCTCAAAACGCGCCGGTTTCGGGCCGAGTGGCGCGTTTCGCGGAGATGCGCGAGGAATTTAGGCCAGATTGACCGTCCGCCCTGCTTTTCCGTTCAGCGTTCAGAATTCAGTGTTCAGCGTTCGGTTGACAGGTTGCCAACCTGTTCTACCTCAATACCCAATCGCGCAGCCGTCTTTGCGCGGGTCGGAGCCGGCGAAGTAGCGCAGCGGGGCGTCTTCGCGCCAGATGCCCTGGTAGCCGCCGAACGAGCCGACGCCGGGGCGGATGTTGTGGCCCATCGCGACGAGCGCCTCCCGCACGGAATCGGGAATGCCGCGTTCGAGGCCGACCGTCCCGCCGCCGACGGCTTTCTTTCCCGTCGGGTCGGAACTGTCGGTGTGTTCGACGCGCGGCTGTTCGCCGGCCTGCTGCGGCGACATGCCGAAATCAATCAGGTTCATCAGCACCTGGACGTGTCCCTGCGGCTGAAAGTCGCCGCCCATCACGCCGAACGAAAGAACCGGCCGCCCGCCGCGCGTCACAAACGCGGGGATGATCGTGTGGAACGGCCGCTTGTGGGGTTCGAGCCGGTTGCGGTCTTTCGGATTGAGCGAGAAGCTCTGGCCGCGGTTCTGGAGCGCGAACCCCAGGTCGTCGGGCACGTAGTGCGAGCCCCAGCCGTGATAGATGCTCTGGATGAGCGAGACCATGTTGCCCTCTTTGTCGGCGGCGGTCAGATAGATGGTGTCGGCGCCGCCGGGGGCACGGCCGGGCGCGATTTTTTGTGCGGCACGTTTGGGGTCAATCAGTTTCGCGCGCTCGCGGCCGTACTCTTTCGAGATGAGCCACTTGACGGGCACGTCGGCGAATTCGGGATCGGCGTAGTAAACGGCGCGATCCTCGAAGGCGAGTTTCTTGGCCTCGATGAAAAGGTGCAGCTGTTCGGCCGAGTCGGACTGGAGCGAGGCGATGTCGAATGGCTCGAGCAGGTTGAGCATTTGCAGCGCGGCGATGCCCTGGCCGTTGGGCGGAATCTCCCACACGTCGAAGCCGCGATAGTCGGTCGTGACCGGCTCGACCCAGTTGGCGGTGTGGTCGGCGAAGTCGCGCAACGAAAACCGCCCGCCGACGGCTTCCGAGAACTTGACGATGCGTTGGGCGATTTCGCCTTTGTAGTACGCATCGGCGCCGCCTTTCGCGACGATCTCAAAGGTGGAAGCGAGATTCGGGTTCTTGAAGATTTCGCCATAGCGCGGCGCTTTGCCGTCGGGCGCGAACGTTTTGGCCAGCGTCGGATAACGCTTAGCCTCCACCGCCCAGGAGCTCCCGATGATCTCCGAAACCGGGAAGCCGTCGCGCGCATAGCGAATCGGCGCTTCGAGCAGCTGGGCCAGTTTCGTGCGACCAAAGCGCGCGAGCAGCGCTGCCCAGCCGCTCGCGCAACCCGGAACGCTCCAGGCCAGCGGGCTGTAAGCGGGGATGAATTCGAGGCCGAGCTTGTGGGCTTCGTCGAGGTTCCAGCCGTAAGGCGCGCGGCCGCTGGCGTTGAGGCCATAGAGCTTCTGATCTTTTTCGATCCAAAGAATCGCAAAGAGGTCGCCACCCAGGCCGCAGCTCATCGGTTCGACGACACCCAGCATCGCGTTGGCGCAGATCGCGGCATCAATGGCGTTGCCGCCGGCTTTGAGAATGTCAATCCCGGCCGCGCCGGCCAAGGGTTGGCTGGCGCAAACGACGCCGTTCTGGCAAACGACGGTCGAGCGATTCTGATTGCGAGCGCGAAGCGTTTCCTGATTGAGGCGCATGGTGGTTTTTTCCCCGCGAGATTTTTGAGCGAAGGACGGCGACAAACCAAATCCCAGAAGCGACGACGCTGAGGCGGCACCGGTGGCTTGCAGGAAAGAGCGGCGTTTCATACGGTTCCTCCGAGTCGAAGTAGAGAGATCACGGTTTTCTCTTAAAAGGCGTTCTCAAAGAATATTCAACCACAGATTTCATAGATTAAAGCCAATCAATTTCATCCACGAAGACACACGAAGTTACCTGGAGCAGCATAGCCGCAGACTTTTTCGTTTGGACATCTGTGCGTTTTGCGTAGATCTTTTGAGTCCTTTTCTCTGGCCTCTGACTTCTGGCCTCTGACCTCTTTGGTTGCGGCCACGGGCCGCCTTAGGGCTAGTGCTCTGTCAGGCGCTATCTGATGGAAAGATGTTCCGCGCTCCCGACCGTCATGGCGAGGAGCCGCCAGGGTGCACCCCCCGAATGGGGGAGAAGTGCCCGAGCCGAAGGCCGGGGAGTTGGGCGGCTTGACATCGCTTTTTCGTTTCCCCGATGATCGTCCCGGCACAAAAAAGCAGGGCGCCGTGAGGCCGCCGCACTCCAAAGCACCGCGAGAAAACCAGCGGCG
>Ga0315282_10009392_pt1 | contig 15554 bp, 11 predicted proteins | sample YL17G07_20_MG_FD_203693 | JGI IMG/M metagenome (GOLD analysis project Ga0315282, IMG submission 203693) | Sediment microbial communities from Yellowstone Lake, YNP, Wyoming, USA - YL17G07_20 | ecosystem: Environmental > Aquatic > Freshwater > Lake > Sediment | place: USA: Wyoming | collected...
AGTCCCGATCTGACAACCAACGATAAAAGCAAGCAGCAATCTTCCGGGGGGCTGACACCGGACAACACGAGCATTGAATTCTACTGCGTTCTGTTCGCCATCGCCGAATCGCCGGTTGACGGAAAAGTCATCTGGGCCGGCTCCAATGACGGCCTGGTCCACGTGACACGGGACGGCGGAGACCATTGGGACAACGTCACCAAAGCCATCCCAAATCTTCCGCCGTGGGGGAACGTCACCAAAATCGAGCCTTCGCGTTACGATGCCGGGACCGCCTACATGACCATCGACTTGCATCAGGTGAATGATCGGAGCCCGCGTGTTTACAAAACCGCCGATTATGGCAAGAGCTGGAATCTCATCGTGACCGGGATCCCCCAGAGCGTGTTCAGCTATGCCCACTGCATCGTGGAAGATCCTGTTCGCAAAGGACAACTCTATTTGGGGACTGAGAACTCCCTTTACATCTCTTTTGACGATGGCGGCCACTGGCAGCCGCTCCAGACCAATCTGCCCCACGCACCGGTGGATTGGCTGGTCGTTCAGGAGCACTTCAACGACCTCGTGGTCGCGACTTACGGCCGCGGATTCTGGATTCTTGACGATATCACTCCCCTTCAGAAGATCGACGAGAAAGTGTGTTCGTCAGCCGCCCACCTCTTCCCTCCGCGGCCGGCCTACAGGTTTCTCACCCGGCCGGTGCTTCCGATGTACATGGGCGAGGAATCCGATCCGCCCAGCGCTCTCGGCCACAACCCGCCGTATGGGGCTTCGCTCAACTACTTCCTCGGAACCGTGCCGACCGGAGACGTCCAGGTTGAAATCGCCGATTCCGAAGGGCACGCGATCCGGAAACTCAAAGGGACCAAACAGGCGGGCCTCAATCGCCTCTGGTGGGATCTGAAATACGAGTCCCTCGAAGTGCCGCGTTTGCGGATGAGCCCTGTCGGGCACCCGGAAATCGGGTTGAACGCAGAAGGTTGGCGCAATTTCCCGATCGGCCCCGAAGGCGGAACGATGTCCCCGCTCGTCCCTCCTGGAAATTATGCCGTCAAGCTGAAGGTGGGACAGTCTGAATTGACGACCCAACTCACCGTCTTGAAGGATCCGAACTCACAGGGCAGTGAAGAAGGGATCCGGGAGTCGACCAAGGTTCTCCTTGGTCTGTACGATCAGGTGAAGGGGATGACCGGCATGATCAACCAGATCGAGTCCGTCCGAAAGCAGCTGGCCGATCTCAAAACGAGGCTCGCCGGAAAATCCAAGGCGCTGAGCACCGAAGCCGAAGAGATCGGGAACAAATTGCTCGCTGTCGAATCGGCGTTTTTTGATCCGCATATTACTGGCGCCGCCGATTCGTTTTATTACCCGCCGCAGCTCTACACGAAGATTCAGAGCCTGGCCGGTGATATCGCGGAGTCAGATTTCCCGCCGACACAAGCTCAGTTGGAAGTCTATCAGATGTTCACAGGGCAGCTAGAAGAGCAAAAGGGCAGGCTCGGCGCCATTCTGTCAACCGATGTAGCTGGCTTCAACACGCGCCTCAAGGCCGCCAACATCTCCTACATCGAAGCCGAAGTGCAGTAAAACCGCAATCGACGCTTCGGTGGCAAGGGATCAGCGCTTGCCGGGCTCGTATTCCTGGAGCGTTTTCGTGTATTCCCGGCGCGCGTCCTCGGTCATCGCCAACTTGACGGCCTTTTTTAAATTGAACTTTCTGCGAAACTTCGTTAGAATCCTTAGACTGGCTAAATGATTTTCCGATCCATTCAAAAAGAAAGGGAGGAGACACCATGAAGTTCGCTCGACAACACAGGTGCCCTTTGGCAGTTTTCTTGTCGCTCTTCATCGGCTTCTTTGTGTTGGCGATCTGGCCCAGCCTGAACGCCCAAGATGCGGAGATTGCCAAGAAGCTTCAGGGATTCGACGCCTATATGGCCAAGATTCTCAAAGACTGGAATGCGCCGGGCGTCGGGGTAGGAATCGTGGCCGGAGACAAGCTCGTCTTCGCGAAGGGGTATGGCTATCGCGATTACGGGAAAAAGCTGGCATTCACACCCACGACACTCTGCCAGATCGCCTCGAACACCAAGCTGTTCACAGCGATTGCTTCCGGAATCCTGGTGGACGAGGGCAAACTGACCTGGGACAAGCCGGTCCACGACTCGGTTCCGACGATCCAGTTTTATAATGATCAGCTCAACAACACTGTCACCCTGAGGGACATGTTGGCGCATCGCACGGGGATCACCCGGCACGATACGATCTGGTTCAGGTCAGACTTCACCCGCAAAGAACTCTTTGATCGCGTGAAATACTTGGAGCCGAGCGCCCCTCTTCGGCAAACCTTCCTCTATAACAATCTCATGTATGCCGCGGCCGGCTACCTCATCGAGCTCCAATCGGGCAAGGTCTGGGAAGAGTTCGTTCGAGAGAGGATCTTCAAGCCCCTGGACATGAATAGCACGGTCTACTCCATCGGGGACATAGCGAAGCAGCCCGACTGCGGCGTCCCTTACACCGAGAGACGTGACAGCAGCGAGCTCTACAGGATCCCCTACTATGAAGATATCGCGGGCGTAGCTCCTTGCGGGGCGATCATTTCCAACATCCAGGACATATCCCATTGGCTCATCACTCTGATGAACGAGGGGAAATACGCGGGCAAGCAGGTCCTTCCCGCAGACGTTGTCAAAGCGACCCTTGAGCCGGCCATCGCACTTCCCAACACGGACGCCGAAATCCTTGGCTACTGGGAAATCCTGAATTCAACTTACGGGATGGGGCGCTTTACCGCCTCCTATCGCGGCCGCCTGCTTGCTTACCACGGTGGAGATCTTCCCGGCTTTCACTCTCAGATTTCTTTTATGCCCCGCGAGCGGCTCGGGGTGATCGTCTTCGTGATCGGAAACCACTGCGCCAGTCTCTATAACATCGTGAGCTACAACGTGTACGAGCGACTGCTCGGTCTTGACCAGTCCCCCTGGAGCGCCCGATTGCTCGAGATGAGGTTGAAAGGAAAACAGGCGGGCACGGAGGCCAGGGCCAAAGCTGGCGGGGAGCGGATTTCGGGCACGAAACCCTCGCATCCCCTGGCAGATTACGCGGGCGACTACGAGAATCCCGCCTACGGGGTCCTGAAGATCGGGCTGAAGGATGGCCAGCTCCAGTTCGATTTTCACAAGACTCAGCTCCCGATGACCCATTTCCATTACGACCGTTTCGATACGCCCGATGACGAGCTCTACGGCAAGTGGTCGGTGAATTTCCAGACCAATCCCCTGGGCGACGTCGATAAGGCCCTGATGTCTTTGGACGAAGCCGAGGCCGCCTTCACCCGAAAACCCGAAACGCTCGACCCCAATTTGTTGAAGCAGCTCGCCGGGATTTATGAGACTCCGACCGGTATAAAGTTCCAGGTTGTCTTGAAGGAGGACGGCGGCCTTTACCTGGTGTTCGCAGGCGAGTCGGAACAAAAGCTGATCCCCTACAAGGGTCTCAAGTTCAGAATCAAAGAGTTTTCAGACGTGATTTTCGAGTTCGTCGTAGAAAATGGCCAGGTCAAATCCCTCAAGCAGCGAGATCCTTCCGGAGAAAACGTCTTCACACGGAAATAACCGGAGCCCTCGGGACCTTCGGACTTCGCACAGGATCATCTGATCAGCTTTTCTTGGCTAAGCCGGGGCGGATCGGTGAGGATTTTTCAGTCTCTAGATGCCCCTGTCGCACTGGGCTCGGCCGGAGTCCGATATGACGGCACTTCCCTCCTGCAGCCTGACAACTCTCAATTTCTGTTGAACAAGGTACGCCGAAAAAGCTATAATGGCCGCCGTCAGTTTGCCGGGAAGAAAATGAAGCTCGTCATTCAGATCCCCTGCTATAACGAAGAAAAAGATCTGTCGTTCACTTTTCTTGACCTCCCCAGAAAGATCGAGGGGATCGACCGGATCGAGACTCTGGTCATCGACGACGGAAGCGAAGACGACACAATCGGAACCGCCCGCCGCCTGGGAGTTGATCATGTTCTCGCCTTAAAGAGTCATAAGGGGCTGGCCTGCGCCTTTTCCGAGGGCATCGACCAGAGCTTGAGATTGGGGGCGGACATCGTTGTCAACACCGACGCCGACAACCAATATTCCGGTCAAGACATCCCCCTCCTGGTCAAACCGATTCTCGACGGAAAAGCCGACTTCGTCGTAGGAGTCAGACAGTTCGATCGCATCGCCCATTTTTCCTGGGCAAAAAAAAGGTTGCTCCGCTGGGGAAGTTCGGTCATCAGGGTTTTGTCCCAGACGGAGATCGAAGACGCGGTGAGCGGCTTTCGGGCATTCTCCAAGGAGGCCGCCCTGCGGATGAACATCCTGACCAATTATTCCTACACCATCGAGAACCTTGTCCAACTGGGGAACCAGAGGCTCAAGATCGTTTCGGTTCCCGTCCGCACAAACCCGAAGGCGAGGGAATCTCGACTGATCAAAAGCGTCCCGCACTTCTTGGGTCAGCAACTGGCCACTATCCTGAGAGTTTACGCGACCTATAAAGCCCTCAAAGTCTTCCTGACTCTGAGTTTGATCATCATCCTTCCCGGTCTTTTGGGCTTTCTGAGGTTCCTCTGTTTTTATCTGACCGGCCGGGGCCAGGGACACATCCAATCCCTGATCTTTTCGACAGCCGCGATTCTCGGGGGCCTGCTCATGCTGGTTTTCGGCGTGATCGCCGATCTCATCGGGAACAACAGGAAGCTCGTCGAAAAGGCCCTCTACAGAATAAAAAAGCTGGAGCTCGAAAAGACCGAAAGAACGGTGGATGAAGATTGATCTCATCGGGCCTTCCTACCCTTTCCGGGGAGGCATAAGCTATTACACGACTCTTCTGTTCAAGCATCTGAAGGCCAAGCACCGGGTCAAATTCTATTGCTTCCGGAGGCAATACCCGCGATTCCTCTTTCCCGGGAAAACCGACAAGGAGGAGAGCCGCTTCTATTTGAGCGATGATGACGCGCTGCCTACCTTGGATGCGCTCAATCCCTTGACCTGGCTGCGCGTGGCCGGGAACATGATCAAGGACAGGCCCGAGCTCGTGATTATTCCCTGGTGGGTCGTGTATTGGGCTCCGCAGGACTTGACTCTCATTTTCCTCCTCAGAATATTTTTAAAAACCAGGATCCTGTTCATCTGCCACAATGTGGCCGAGCATGAGGCGAATGTCCTGAAGGCCGCTGTCTCCAGATTGGTGCTTTCCTGCGGCGATGGTTTTGTCGTCCATTCCGCGGCTGAAAAAGAGGCTCTAACGGCTCTCATAGGTCGGAGAAACATTGCCGTGACCTGCCACCCGACCTATGATGTTTTCAACACGGTCATGATCCCAAAACGCGAAGCCCGGGAAAAGCTGGGGATTACGGACGAAAAAGTGATTCTCTTTTTCGGCTTCGTGCGCCGGTACAAGGGGCTCAAGGACTTGATCGGAGCTCTCCCCCTGATCCTCTCCAAGATGAGCGTCAGACTTCTCATCGTGGGCGAATTTTGGGAAGACAAGCAACCCTATCTCCGACTCATCGAAAAACTCGGCGTCGGAGAGCAGGTCACCATCATTGACCGGTATGTGCCCAATGAGGATATCCCGGTCTATTTCCATGCCTCAGACCTTGTCGCCCTCCCTTATACCTCGGTCACGGGAAGCGGCCTTCTCCAACTCGCCTTGGGGTTGGGCAAGCCGGTGGTGACGACGAAAGTCGGGGATTTCCCCAAAATCTTGCAGCCTGAAAGGACGGGATTTCTGGTGGCGCCGGAGAGCCCGGCTGAGATCGCCGCGGCCGTTGTGGATTTTTATGAAAATCATGATGCGGAGAAGATGACGGCGCAAATCAAGGAAGAAAACAAGAGGTTTTCGTGGGATAACCTGGTCAAAGTCGTCGAAAGCTTTTCTGGCAGCTCAGATCGTCTCTCGAGGCCGTAGGACATGGGAAAGGACACGCTCTATATCATCTTCGCCCAGATACTCTTTGTCGCCTCGGGCTATGCCGTGCACATCGGAATGGGAAGGATCCTGGGCCCGGAGCGGTATGGCGAATTTGGGGTCATCATGTCACTTTTGGCCGTGCTGGAGGTTTTTCTGGTCAGAGGCGTCCGAGATACGGTGACCAAATACACGGCCGAATTCCCGGACAAGTCCCAGGCCATCAAGAGGCAAGCCTTAAGAATCGAGTCCGTTTTCGGCGGCATTCTTTTTCTTCTTTTTGCAGGAACGGCCAAGCCCATCGCCCTGGTCTTTCATAATGTCACCCTTGCCCCAGCCTTTCGGATCTCGGCCTTCATTATTCCTTTCATTGCCTTGTATTCGGTCTTTATCGGCACCTTGAGCGGCAAAATGATGTTCGGGAGACGCGCCATCGCCATGAATGTCCAATCTCTGGGCAAGGTCGTGGGAGTCTATCTCTTTGCTCTTTTGGGCTTTGGACTCGAGGGAGCCGTGGCCGGATATGTTGTTTCCTACGTCCTCGCCCTCTTCGCGGCCGTTTATTTATCAAGTGATTTCGAAAAGGAGAACTCGGCTTTTTCGGCGGCGAAGATCATTTCATTTGCCGTCCCCATCGTCGTCTTCTGGGGGACTCTTACTCTCCTCATGAACCTGGATATCTTCCTGGTCAAAACGCTGATCAAGGACGCCCAGGCAGCTGGTTTTTACACCTCGGCGCTTGCCCTCACCAGGGCTCCCTATTTTGTTTTTTATGCTTTTGCCATCACACTTCTTCCCGTCATTTCACAATTGACCTCCTCGAATCATTTCCGAGAAGCCTCGCAATACATCAACAAGTCCTTGAGGCTCCTCCTGATCATGCTCGCCCCGCTGGCTTTTTTTACGAGTGGGTCATCGAGTCAGATCCTCCGGCTGCTCTATTCGTCCAGGTACGTTCCAGCTGCCGGACCTCTCGGTATCTTGATCTTCGGCGTGACCTTTCTCACCTTCTTTTCGGTCCTGGGGGCGGTCATCACAGGCAGCGGCAAGCCGAAGACGTCCATGGCCCTCGCTCTGGCTCTCCTGCCGCTTGATCTTCTGTTGAACCTGCTCTTGATCCCCCGATTCGGTTTGAGTGGCGCCGCGACGGCGACGACTCTCACCTGCCTCGTCGGATTCTTCGTCGCCGGGTTGTTCGTCCAAAATAAATTCGGGAGCCTGTTCAGCGGGCATTCGTTCTTGAAGATCCTCCTGGGCTCGCTTCCTTTGTATTTTGTGCCGCGCCTTTGGCCGGTTTCGGGCTGGAGTTTGGTTCCCTACGGATTGGGGCTCTTCGGAATCTATATCCTCCTCTTGATAATTTTCAAAGAGATCCAAGCAGAAGATCTTGGTCTCTTCAGAAATCTCTGGCTCAGCATGGTCAAGAAGATCCCCTGAGGACGTGATCAGAGCGCTTCTGTGGACATTAGCCGCTCTCTTTGTTAATCTGCCTGGAAGAGACGGACTGAACGGAGAGTTGAGTTGCCTGATTCTCGAACACGGACGCTTCTTTTATTTCTTGAAATCCTGGCCGTTTCATCTTTTGCTTGGCACAAGCTCGTCTTTGAACCCTGGACGGCCCCGCAGGGGCTTTCTTTCCTGATCTTAGCGGGAATCCTGGCCGTCCTCGGGATCGGTCTTTCCAGAATCTTCAAGATCTATGTCGGCTTCCTGGCTTCCCGGACCGAAGAAAACGAACAGGACCTCCGGAGATTCGTCTTGCTCACTCTCTCGCCTTTCCTGCTTCTCTACCTGGTCTTTCTCCAAGACTTCATTTTCATCAACGATATTGATCAAGTCATTTTTGGCGCTGCGGGCCTTGCCTTTATTTATCTCCATATTGTCTTTTTGGCCCAACTGAAAAACGCGCATCCGCAGGCGATCCTGGTCGGGAAGATTTGGGGCCAGGTCACCCTCAAAGGACTAGACCCTAAGCGGTTCACGCGACGCCTCTTTTTTATAACCCTGGCGGTTTACGTCCTCTACCTCTCGGGTCTTGTTGTTCCAGCCCAGCCGTTTACAGGCGATGAGCCCCACTATCTCCTCGTCACCAAGAGTCTTGTCTCCGACGGCGATATCAACCTCTATAATAATTATCAAAATAAAGATTATCTTAAGTTCTATCCGGGGGAGCTGGATTACCACGCATACGAAGGCAAAAACGGCGAGCGGTTTCTCTATTCCAAGCATTTTCCAGGCCTCCCTGTCCTGTTGGTTCCCTCGTACTTCCTGGGTGAAAAGATCAGTCGACTCGTCTTCAGAATCACTGGGGATGCGGGAAGAGGAAGGCAGATCCTCGTCTTCTTTTCCCGCCTTCCCATCTGCTTCCTTGCCGCTTTCCTGAGCAGCGCCTTTTTCCTCTTTGTCTGGGGGATGACCAAAAAAAGAAAGGTCGCTGCTTTATCCTGGTTTGTCTTCAGTTTTACGACCCCCTTTCTCTTTTATTCCCATCTGATCTATCCCGAAATCCCCGTTGCCTTGATTCTGCTGCTGATCTGTTACCAGATCTTGCTAAAGAAAAACCTGTCCAATTCGAGTCTTCTCGGTGCCGGACTCGGAATCGGCCTCTTGCCCTGGTTCGGACTCAAGTACATCATTCTGGCGGCGGCCCTTTTTTTGGGAATCGTCTTTCTTTCTTTAAAACCGGCTGGCATAAATCTGAAGAGGATGTACGCTTTCTTTGGGCCCCCGATTCTCTCCGCCGCTGTCTTCGTCTTCTCCCTCTTCTTTATGTATGGGACGATCTCTCCCCAGGCGGTTTACAGAGGGACCGCGGCGGCCGGAGGGCTCCCTCTGTCCTCGTTCATCGTTTCCGATTTTTTGAGTATACTTAGACGGCTGCTGGGCATTTTTTTTGATCAGCGGGTTGGAATTTTTGTCTATGCGCCGGTTTATGTCCTTTGCCTGGCCGGACTATTCTTGTTCGCGAAACGAATCAAAAAAGAGGCGCTCTTCCTGTTCGGTTTATTTCTCGTCTTTTGGGTCTTTTGCTCATTCACCTACTATTGGGGAGGTTATTGTCCGCCGGGAAGACCACTCCTTCCGGTCTTATGGATCCTGGCCTTGTTCATGGCCGGGGCGTTCGCCTATAGCCGGGGCAGAACTTCTCTTGTTATCCGCGGCATTCTCGTGGCCGTGAGTTCTCTTATCGCCTTCGTTTTCCTCCGGAACCCAAGGCTTCTCTACCATGAGAGCCTTTCGAGTCTCGGATTGTACAGTCCGCGGGAGCTCTTCAGCAATTTCCTAACCCGATACAACAATCTTTTCGTCGATTGGAGGAAGCTTGTCCCTTCTTTGTCTAACACCCTCCCCGAAAGCCTGAACTGGGCCCCGCTCATCGTCTGGATTCCCATGGTCTTAGGGATAACCGCTCTTCTCTTGAGAAGCAAGGGTTCAAGAACTCGCCAATCGCGCCCCATTTCACTGTCGGCCCACCTCGGCTGCGTGGCCGCGTTCACCCTCTTTCTGACGGCCAACGCTTTGTTTAATTTTCGCCTGGTCAACGGATTCACCTTCGAGGGAAAAGACTATGAAGTTTTTTCCCAGGATGAAAACAGCTTCGGAAAGGAGATGGACGGGTTCTGGGTTAAGGGAAGAAGAAAAGCCTCTCTGATCATCAAAACTATGAGGCCGGTTTCCGAGATCCGCCTGACCCTGTCCAGCCCGACGGAGGGAGAGACGGCGGTGCGGCTCTCCCGCTTCTCGGACAGGGCCCAAAGGAACTCCAGGGGGGGATTCGAAAAGACTCTGACTTTCTTGTCCCCGCCGGGGTTATCCTGGAGGGCAAGCCACCTTTACAGACTTCAGATCAATGAAAGCAACGGCTTCTACCCCCGGGAATTTGACAAGAACAGCGACGATCAACGGTTCTTAGGCGTCTTCATCAAGATCGGCGCGACTTTTCTTCCCCCGGACAATCAGTAGCGTTCGCCCTCTTCCCCGATTGTCCCGCCAGGCCATGGGCGGCGCCCCAGCACCAGGCCAATTTTTGGAGATAGACCAGAGGAGCCGTCCAAAAGTATCTCGCCAGGTGCACATTATTTCCATAGATCTGGAGCGTGGCGACCAGGGCGATGAGCGGGGCGGCCATAAGAATAAGTCCGGGCGAGCGGAGCACAAAAGGACTTTTCAAAAGCGAACGGTATCTGTTCCGCAAAAGGATGGTCTCTGAGGCATGCTCAGATGAATATCTGAGAATCGTGACCAGGTTTGTCCGATCAGGGTCGTGGAGAACAACGGCCCGAGGCGCAAAATGAACCCTGTATCCTCGCGACCGGGCCCGGAGCATAAATTCCATATCCGGGGTTTTGCTCCTCTCGTCAAAGCCGCCGAACTCCTGCAGGACCGAGCGCCTGATGCCCATGTTTGCCCCGGCGATGGAGGCGATTTCGCCCGATCTTCCAGGATTCATGAAGCGATGAAATTGCGAGATGTTGTGGCATAATTTGTTGTATCCCGATACAGGACTCGTCATCGCACCCGCAACGATGGGCTCCTGAGCGAGTGAGGCAGTCAATCGCTCCACCCAATCCTCCTGGGCGAGGCAATCGTCATCGGTAAAGAGGAAAAACTCTCCCTTGGCCGCCCGGATTCCCACGTTCGCCGCGCCGGCGAGGCCGAGATGTTTGGCCAAAGAGACACAGGTCATATTTGAGAGATCGCGCCTCATCCCCGCAACGAGCCCGGCCGTCCCATCGCTGGAACCGTCATCGATCACGATGATCTCGAACCGCTCCGCTTTTTCGGTTTGCCAGGCGAGAGACCGGAGAGTGCGTTCGAGCAGACGAGCCCGATTGTGGGTGCAGATAATAACGCTGGCCAGCATGGACGGAATGATTTAGCCCGATATCCGGGCATTTCTAAAGCTTTTTTCCCTCGAGTAAAAAGCAGGTCTTGCCCTTTCGGTTGGCAAAAAATGGGCTGACTCGAAAATCTTTAAAATATCTAGCATACCTCTCCGTAACCTCGGCTATACTTTTGAAGTATCTGACGTGAGAACTGAAGGGAAAGTTTGGGACAACCCCGTAAAACCTCGCGCCGGGGCGGATCTTCCTGATCACCTCAAGATCCGATTTGATATGCTCGAGAAACTCCGTACAAACAACGGCGTCATAATCAAATGTTCGGAACAGGTCTGTTTGAAGTGCGTCTTCCACAACGAAGGTAAAGTCCGGGCATTGTGTTCTCGCCCATTCGATGCGCTTGTGGCTGAAGTCAATCCCGCAATATTTTTTGATGCCTTGATCGCGGAGCAAAAGGGCGAATTGACCGGAACCGCAGCCGACATCCAGGACCGAACTCACTCCATCCCGGGTCAGCAAATGAGCGATGATCGACCACAGGAAATAATACCGGGATTCGGTGTAGTGTTTGTGCGATTCTTCGGTCCTGGAGAATGCTCGATCGTACCAATCCGGGTCCCTCTCACCGTGTTCTTGTTTTGACTTCGAGATCAGGCCCAAGATAGCTTTGCCCCCACCCAAAAGAATGGGCGGTGTCAATGCTTTGCCGAAAGTTTTGAGCCTGTAATTTATATTCAAGGATTTCCTCCTCGCGCTCGGCCGATTATGCTTTGAATAGCCGTGACCGCCTGCGCCCGCTCAAGGGAACGATCGCCAGGGTACAGTCCTCGGCAACTCTATTTTTATACGAACAGTCCTTGCAGAGGTAAAATTCATTATTCCCTTTATGAAACCCCCGCCGAAAGTCTTTGGCATTGCTTCCTTTCCAAATAGAAACGGCTGATTTTTCCCGATCGAAGCGACCGAAAGAATGGAAGTCTTTGAAATCCATCTCACAGGGGATGATCTCGCCGAGCGCATCGAGCGTTATTCTTTTCCACGGCCGCATGCAGGTGAACGGTCGGTTTTTCCGTGTGTAGCCACCCGTCTGGTATTCATATCTCTGGTATTCCCGATTTGAGGGCGCGAAATAGGAATCAAGATTCTTGCCCAAAGCCACCGGCATGTCCACCGTTTTGATGGCAAAGAAATCGACCTCCAGCTCTCGGGCAAGCTGATGAGCCAAAGGCAGCTCCTTCTCATTTTGCCGCATGACGACAAACCTGAGGGTCAAACGGGGGGTTTGCGACCCCCTCTTTCTTCGCGCCCGGACAATGGTCTTGATGTTGTCTTTGACCTTTTCGAGGTCTCCCCCTTTTCGGTAGAGGCTGTAAGTCTCTTGCGTCGCTCCGTCTATGCCGAACACGAGGCTATCGAGGCCGGAATCCACGAGACGGCCGGCGGCCTCATCGTCCAATTTCACATTTCCGTTAGTGCTCGAATGCACGATGATGTTCTTTGATTTAGCGCAGGCTATCATTCGAATCAGGTCAGGATTCAAAAACGGCTCGCCCCAATTCCAGAGAACCATCAAGAGCAAATGATCGCCGACTTCAGCGACGAACTGCTCGAACGCGCCAAACGAGAGGACCCGCGCGGGGCGCGAGCCCGTCTCCGATGTCGTCAAGCACAAGGGGCAGGACAGGTTGCAGAAGTTCGCCGGCTCGACTTGGGCGATGACGGGGTAGCCAAGCGGTTTTGACGGCAGGAGGAATTGGTTGAGGCCTGCCAGGAAGAAGTTCCAAACCTTTTTAGGTTTCAGGCCATTGACCTCAAAGGGAATCAGCTCGAATTTGAACCTCAGCCGGCGCCTCAGGATGATGTTCGGCAGCTGGGGGATTATTTCCTTGAACCTGAAGATCTTCATTGGCAATCCGATTTGCGGGGGCGAAGCCAGGCACTCAGGTTCCGTTGAATGATATCCTGGAGTCTTATGATCTCTTCATGATAAACGCCTTCAAGGTACTTTCTGGTCTCAGGCTTCATCTGGGCCTTGGCATAGGATTTGGCTTTCACGGTATCACGCAGTTTTATCCATCTGTCTTCTTTAAAGACAAACTTGCCAACGGCCCTGGCCGCGCTTCGCAGGCGCGTCGGATCTTCAAATAGACGGTTGAATTGTTTGGACCTGGGAATGCCGGACGTCTTATATCTCGCCTTTACGTTCGGCACGTAGGCGGAATTCACACCTAAGAACCGGTAGACGTCCTGGGTGAGTGAGAGCGGGTCTCTGATCAAGTCATCAAAAAGACAAATCTTGACTTCTCGGAAATTTTCCAGGTAAGCCTTGACCCGGGCCGAGTAGAATCCGGCGTCCTTATAAAACCAGATCTGCCTCCAGCCATCCCGTATCCTTTTCTCCTCCTGGCTCAGACCCTCCTCGAAGGTCAAGTTCTCTCTGTTCTCACTGATCAGGAAAGTGTAGGCTGAAAACGCCCTTTCAACCGGGTTTCTGAGGGAGATGAGGATTTTGGGGTTTCCGAGGAGCCGCTTGATATGGGGAATCACTTTGTCATGATGGTACAGGTTTTCCGTGCTGGCCTCGCCCACAATTTTGCAGTCTCCGGCCCGCTCGAAGAGGCGGCAGTAATTGTCAAAATCCGCCACAAATTGTCTCCGGTCGTCGCCGATGCCCTGCTCGGGGACTCGGATAGACTGGGCAAAGAAAAAGCTGGGCTCCTTGATCCGGCTCATAAAGACTTCGGGGTGTTCCTTCAGGTAATGATAAAGGGACGTCGTGCCGCACCTGTTCGCCCCGACGATCAGGAAATTGGGCAACCTTTGGTTTTCTTTTTTTCCCATATTATGGAACGACCATCATTCAATCAAGACCGCGGTCTTCCAGGGCCTTCGATTATTTGCCGGGCCGAATGACCCCGACGTTCTCCTCGATATTGATGACCGTATGGTACGGCGTCGACAGGCGTTGCAGCCGCTCCAGAATTTTCCGGGCGACGTCCGGGGGAGCAAGCCTAGGGATGCCCTGATCGGCTTGCCGGGCGTCGAACCGGAGTTCGACCGGGTAAAGGCGAATCTCGGAGACCTGTCCTTTTTCAAAGCGACTGACCGCGATGACGCTCTGATACCAGACTCCTTGTCCAAAATATTTTTTCAGAAAGCTCACATTGAACTCGTTGTCTGTCAAGGAAGCGGGATCTTTTTCGAACATCTCATACATATCCTGGGCCACCGGTTCCTGGATGCTCACCTGGAAAAAGAAGTTGCCGAGGCTGTAAAAAATCGGCTTTCCTTTGTAGACCTCAATACCCCGGAGCTGATGGGGTCCGTGACCGATGAAAACATCGGCCCCGGCATCAATCGACTGGTGGGCCAGAACAGGCAAGAAATCGGCCGGCTCTTCGCTCCAGTTCCCCGGTTCGTGCCCGTGAATCGTGGCCGCCAGAAAATCGGAATTCTCCTTGCCCTGGCGGATGCTCTTCAGGATTTCCCGGAGGTCGACCGGATCCATCCCGAAACTGAAGCCGGTCTCCTTCCCCACGCGATAACGGATCCCGAAAAACTCCAGCTCCTTGGGATTCTCCTTCTGATCGGCCGGCGGGGGTTCGATCGATCCCTTTGGCTGGGCGTCGCGGATTTTCCGCAGATTTTTCAGCATTTCCTCGGTCACGATCACATAACCCTTTGTTCGCAGGGCGTTGAGCCCGGGCCGACCCGGAGCTTCTCCCAACGCCGGCATGGCAGCCGAGAGAAGTGTATAGCTCGAAGCCATCGAGACCAAAGCGATCCTGCCGCTCGGGACGTTCAGGAATCGGGCCGAACGAGCGGCCGCCCGATTCTCTCCCGTGCCCGCATGGACGATCCCCGAGTCGTCGAGGGCACGATCGGTCTCCCGCATCCCTTCGATTCCCCAGTCGGTCGTGTGGTTGTTGGCGCGCGACACCAATCCAAACCCCATCGCCTTGACGTCCTTCGCCACGCCCGGCGACCCGATCAGCCACATCCCTCCATACTCTGCTTGAGGATATCCACGGAAGCGCCGAATGTCGATGAGCGAGGTCTCCATATTTCCGAAAGCCACTTCCGCTTGGCGAATGATCTTCAGGGCCGCCTGAAATTCCGGATCGTTGAGCATCGATTCCGGATGGACGATGATGAGGTCCCCGACGGTTGCCAGTGTAAACCCGTCGGCGATGCTGGAGGTCAGCTCTCGCTGCTGCTCCGGTGTTGGCTGTTGTTTGGCGGCCTGGCCAGGCTCATTGGCCGCGAGCCCGGAAACGAAGCAGATGACAAGAAGAATCGTCCCAAACCAAGACACGCGCCTGATCATCCTTGGACGAAAACGGCTTTTCATTCTGGTACCTCCTTGGGGCTATAGACGCGACTCTCCCCCTCACCAGGTGCGGGGAAGCGGCGGTCTTCAAATAAATATCATCACCCGCAAATCATTGTCAATCGGGTTATCAGTCTTCCCAAATGGCCTTTTAGCCAAGTTTCTCCATGAGAGACTTGAACCTCGCGAGCTGCCTGAGTGGGTCGAGATTGCTGTCATGCTCAAACCATCCCTTTTGAGTGAGGCCGAGGTCGACAGCACGCTCCAGGCAGTTGAGCGCCTCGTCGAGCTCACCCGCCAGTGAATCGGGATAGGGGGCGGCCTCACGACCGCCGCCCTCCCACACCACCGGACATACGGGTCCGTATCCGGCGGTTCGAACCGACTTGACTATTCAACGTCCGTGTCCAGAGAGGGTCAAGAGTCCC